>Ga0181606_10000029_pt1 | contig 115266 bp, 101 predicted proteins | sample 041ome_10_FD_132994 | JGI IMG/M metagenome (GOLD analysis project Ga0181606, IMG submission 132994) | Coastal salt marsh microbial communities from the Groves Creek Marsh, Skidaway Island, Georgia - 041412US metaG (megahit assembly) | ecosystem: Environmental > Aquatic > Marine > Intertidal... | reverse complement strand
CCGCGTCTCGGTCTCGCACCGCTGAGGATCACCACCACAAATATCGCAGGACTGATCGATGCCGAGCGCGCCGATGCCCCCACAAGAACCTTTGATAGGTTCTCTACCGGTCATAACACCTATCGCCATAGCGGCAATAATAAATGCGAAAACAACGAAGCTAATTAGAAAAATCATCTGGGACCACCCTCTTGCGCTGCGGCCTGCAACCATTGTGACATAAGCGTGTTACTCGAGCTTACCAGCTGCTCACCCTCTCGCGAAATCAACAACACACCCAGCTCGTTAACATCTGCCAACCTTAGGGCCTCATCCGTACCTACCACCATCAGCGCCGTTGCCCATGCGTCAGCAATCATCGTTGATGGGTGGACGACCGTCACGGAGACGAGATCATGCTCTATTGGTCGTGAGGTTCGTGGGTCTATGAGATGTGAGTACCTGACGCCATCTTCAACGAAAAAATTACGGTAATCCCCCGACGTGGCTATTCCTATATCGGTTACCGCAATTGCCGTGTAAACACCACCCTTCACACCCGCTGAGGGGTTTTCAACGGCTAGCCGCCAGCGATCACCTCGGGGACTCATACCACGCACTTGTATCTCACCGCCAACCTCTAACATGAAGTTGGCAAGGCCCAGCTCTATTAGTTGATCAGAGGCCAGATCGACGGCATAACCCTTCGCAATGGAAGAAAAATCGAGCTCGGCGTTACGGTGCTTTTTAACAAAAGCGCGGGTGGACAAGTCCCAAGCAAACTCGTCCAAACCAATAATAGGCTCCAAGGCCTCGATGGCACTTTGCGAGGGTTTACTTGAAACGCCCTGGGGACCGAAACCCCATAAGTTTACGAGAGGCGATACTGAAGGATCATAGGCGCCGTCGGTCGAGGCGTGGATATCAAGTGTCGTGTTAAAGACCAGCGCGAAGTCCCAATCGACCTCAAATACAGTCATCGCATCAACTTCGTTTAATCGACTGATCGTCGAATCGGGTCGATAGTGATTCATACTTTCATCAACCACCGCAAACGCTTCGACCACCGCCTGTTCAATTTGCTTGGCCGTCACGGCCTCGGGCGCGTCATGGTATGTTAGATTCCAAGTAGTGCCGAATATTCCGCCAGACAACTTCTCGGCTTTTTTTTCGTCGCCACAGCCCGCGACAAAAAGTAAAAAGGCCAGCGCAATGGCTGGCCTTCCTGTTGACGCCCTCATCATCTTAACCACCGAAGTCGTCCAAGAAAATGTTTTCGCGCTCGACGCCAAGATCGAGCAGCATATCGATACAGGCCTTGTTCATCATGGGTGGTCCACACATATAGTACTCGCAATCTTCGGGCGCTGGATGGTCCTTGAGATACTGCTCATACAATACGTTGTGAATGAATCCCGTTAACCCATCCCAATTGTCCTCTGGCTGCGGATCAGAGAGCGCAACGTGCCAATCGAAATTGTCATTTTCTGCGGCCAGGGTGTCGTAGTCTTCAACGTAGAACATCTCACGCAGCGAACGCGCGCCATACCAGAAGCTTATCTTACGATTAGTCTTAATCCGGCGCAGTTGATCAAACAAATGAGAGCGCATTGGCGCCATACCAGCACCACCTCCGATAAAGACCATTTCCGCATCGGTTTCTTTTGCGAAGAATTCTCCAAACGGCCCATAAACATTAACCTTGTCACCCGGCTTTAAGCTGAAAACCCAGCTCGACATAATGCCAGGGGGTAAACCTTCCGTGCGTGGAGGTGGTGTAGCAACTCGAATATTGAACTTAACGACACCCTGCTCCTCGGGGTAGTTCGCCATCGAGTAAGCGCGAATGGTTGTATCAGGGCAGGAGGATTGGAGCTTAAAGAAGCCAAAGTGCTCCCAATCACCTCGGTACTCCTCACCAATATCGAAGTCTGAGAACTGAACGGCGTGCGGTGGGCACTCTAACTGCACGTATCCACCCGCGCGGAAATTACAGGTCTCACCCTCTGGCAAACGAAGCACCAGTTCTTTAATGAAGGTAGCTACATTGTCATTCGACTCAACCGTGCATTCCCACTGTTTGACGCCAAAGACTTCTTCAGGGATTTCAATTTTGAGATCTTGCTTGACCGGAGTCTGACAGGAAAGACGCCATCCCTCATTTGCCTCTCGTCGCGTAAAGTGACTTTCTTCCGTTGGTAGCAAGGAGCCACCGCCCTCTGAAACAACACACTTACACTGCGCGCAGGTGCCGCCGCCGCCGCACGCACTTGCAAGGAATAGATCGGCATCCGCAAGCGTTTGCAGTAGTTTGCCACCGGCCGGCACTTGAATCGTCTTCTCGCCGTTAATTTCGATATTGATATTGCCTGTCGCAACCAACTTGCTGCGGGCTGCAAGAATGACCATTACCAAGGCGACAACAACGGCAGTGAACATACCGACGCCAAAGAAAATAGTTGTAAACACTTATCTCTCCTAACGCTATTAACAGCGAATTAGATATCGATGCCGCCAAAGGACATAAAGCCCAAAGACATCAGTCCTACAGTGATAAAGGTTATGCCAAGCCCCTGCAACCCATCCGGAACATCGCTGTACTTCAGCTTTTCCCGGATGCCCGCGAGCGCAACAATGGCTAATGCCCAGCCAACGCCAGAACCGAACCCAAACACAACACTCTCGCCAAAGTTGTAGCTACGCTCCACCATGAACAATGAAGCGCCAAGAATCGCGCAGTTCACCGTAATGAGAGGCAGGAACACACCAAGGGCTGCATAGAGTGCAGGCACATACTTATCCAAGAACATTTCAAGGATTTGCACAAGCGCCGCAATAACACCGATGTAAGAGAGCAAGCCTAAGAAGCTCAGATCAAGATCGGGATAGCCAGCCCATGCGAGCGCGCCGTCAGCGAGCAGATTTTGATAGATGAGGTTATTAACAGGTACCGTGATCGTGAGTACGACAACAACCGCAATACCGAGACCAAATGCCGCGGAAATCTTCTTCGAGACCGCTAAGAATGTGCACATACCCAAGAAAAACGCTAGCGCCATATTCTCAATAAAGACGGCTCGAACAAAGAGACTTAGATAATGTTCCATCAGGCAGCCTCCTCCGTCGCAGTGTGCTTGGCAATTTTAAATTCTGGCTCTTCAACTTGATCGCTTTGCACCGCACGGATCGCCCAAATGAGAAAACCAATTAAGAAGAACGCACTGGGCGGCAGCAGTAAGAGTCCGTTGGGGTTATACCAACCGCCCTCGGTTACTAGTGGGAGCATCTCAACACCAAATAGTTTTCCTGCGCCGAAAAGTTCCCTAACGAACCCTACAACCAATAAAACAAATGAATATCCAAGACCGTTACCCAAACCGTCTAAAAAGCTTGGTAGCGGCGGATTCTTCATCGCAAACGCTTCTGCCCGACCCATGACAATACAGTTCGTAATGATCAACCCGACAAATACGGAGAGCTGCTTAGAAATGTCGTAGGCAACCGCCTTCAGGATTTGGTCAACCACGATCACTAGAGAAGCAATTATCGTCATCTGAACGATGATACGAATACTCGATGGAATGAAGTTTCGGATCATCGAGATGAAGAACGATGAGCACGCGGTCACTGCCGTCAACGCGATTGACATCACGAGACTAACCTCGAGCGACGAAGTGACGGCCAACGCTGAGCAGATACCAAGGATCTGCAATGCTATAGGATTATTCTGAATGATGGGAGAAAAGAGCGTCTCTCGAATATTCATCAGGCATTACCTCCGCGGATATTGCCAAGTAGCGGTGCAAAACCATCGTCACCCAGCCAGTACTGAACAAGATTGTGAACGCCCTTTGTTGTGAGCGTGGCACCCGATAGCCCGTCGACCTGCCAGCTCGCGTCATCTGAAGCCGGGTTAACAGCGCCCTTCAAAATACTGATTGCGACTTCGCCATCCTTGTACGCCAGCTTCCCGGGCCACTTAGCCTTCCAATTCGGGTTATCAACCTCTCCTCCCAACCCAGGCGTTTCGCCGTGCTCATAGAATCCCAGCCCAACAATGGTATTAGCGTCAGATTCGAGAGCGACAAAGCCATATAGCGTAGACCAAAGGCCATAGCCGTGGATGGGTAAGATGATACGGTCCAGGGCGCCCGACTCATCGTTGACCAGATAGACGGTTGCGCGATTCTCTCTGCGCAATATTTTTGCTAGGTCTTCGTCGCCAGACAAAGCTTTGGAACTCGACGGATCTTTCGCCGCTTTTCGCTGGTCAAATGTCGAAGGGTCCACATCATCGAGGAACATACCGGTGTCGAGATCAACAACTCTCGGTTCAATACTTGCGAACTGCTCTTCTACACTGAGTTCCGGGTTGTAGAGGCCACCTGCCATAAGGATGTTTCGTTTTAAATCACGCGCTTTGTTGGCCGCTTGCTGAGGTTTTAACGCGACCGCAGCTGTGGAAACAACCACAGAGCAAACGATACACAACCCAAGAGCTACGGTAAGTACACGAGAAAGTGTTTCGTTCTTAGCTGACACGAGCAAGTCTCCTCTTGATATTTGCCTGTACCACGAAGTTATCGAACAGCGGAGCGAAAAGGTTCGCAAACAAAATGGCCAGCATCATGCCTTCCGGGAAGGCTGGATTAATGACTCGAATCAACACACACATGACGCCAATCAGAGCACCGTAGGCCCAGCGGCCGCCGTTCGTCATTGCAGCGGACACTGGGTCTGTTGCCATAAAAAATGCGCCAAACGCGAAGCTTCCAATCACCATATGCCAGTACCAAGGCATGGCAAACATGGGATTCGTATCTGATCCAATTGCATTGAGCAACAGCGAGAAGCCAATCATGCCCGCAAAGCAGCCAGCCACTACACGCCATGAGGCAATACCCATGAGCAGAAGGACACCCCCGCCAATCATGATTGCAAGCGTTGACGTTTCACCAATCGACCCCGGCATCGCGCCCAAGAATGCCTCTGACCAGGTGTAAGCGGATGTGAGGCCCGCCATACCATCGTTAGCCACTACGCTGAGCGCTGTTGCGCCGGAGTAACCGTCTACGGCCGTCCACACCGTATCGCCCGATAGCTGAGCTGGATACGCGAAGTACAGAAAGGCTCTTCCCGTGAGTGCGGGGTTTAGGAAGTTCTTCCCTGTACCACCGAACACCTCTTTAGCAACGACAATACCGAACGTAATACCCAGGGCGGCCTGCCATAGCGGGAGGTCCGGCGGTAACGTAAGCGTAAATAGTATTGAAGTGACGAAAAAGCCTTCGTTGATCTCATGGCCACGCTTCATCGCAAAGAGCACTTCCCAGAAACCACCAATCGCGAAGGTAATTGCGTACAAGGGCAGGAAGTGAACCGCGCCGTACAGGAAATTATCCCAGAGACTATTGGGATCGAAGCCCCCTAAGCTAGCAACGACCGCACCCCGCCATCCCTCGAGCGCATACCCCCCGGCAGCGATAACTTCGTTAGCATGGAAACCAATGTTGTACATGCCATAAAACATCGCCGGGAACGTGCAGAACCACACGGTGATCATGATTCGCTTAAGGTCAATCCCGTCACGAACGTGCGCAGATGCTTTTGTCACGCTAGAGGGACTGTAGAAAATAGTATCCACTGCCTCGTATAGCGCGTACCAGGACTCGTATTTACCGCCCGGCTTAAAATGAGGCTCAAGATTGTCTAACGTACTGCGTAATCCCACGACTTACCCCTCTTTCTCAATACGTGCCAGGTTGTCACTTAAAACTGGACCATATTCATATTTTCCTGGGCACACGTAGGTACAGAGTGCCAAGTCTTCTTCATCGAGTTCTAAACAGCCCAAAGCCTGCGCAGTCTCTGTATCCCCCACCAAGAGTGCTCGAAGCAACTGCGTAGGCAATACGTCTAGCGGCATTACGCGCTCGTATGCGCCGACCGGCACCATAGCGCGCTCGGATCCGTTCGTGGTGGTTGTCATCGCCAGCGGCTTACTACCGAATAGGCTCGATAAAAAGATACCCATCGCCGAGTGTTTCTTCGTGCCGGGCGACAACCAGCCCATAAAGACCCGATCTCGTCCCTCAGACAATATAGATATCTGGTTATGGAAACGTCCTAAGTAAGCGGAGTGTGCCTGTACACCCCTTCCGCCTAAGACTGATCCGCTGATCAGACGATTCTCACCGCCAGCTTGGTTACCGGCAGTGATCGCTTCAATGTCGGCACCACGAGCGGTACGAATAATTTCCGGCGTGGATGCAGCCGGCCCAGAAACTGAGACCACTCGCGATGTATCCACCTCACCACGCAAGAAAAGATTGCCGATAGCAATCACGTCTTGGTAGTTAATCGTCCACGCGAGCTTGGTGAGTGAAGCGCCCTGAAGGAAATGAACATGGGTGCCCGGAAGACCTGCAGGGTGCGGACCTGAGAACTCAGCAGCTTGAACCCGGCCATGGGTCGCTATCGGGGCCTGACTGCCTGCCACAACACACACATGGACCGGACAATCGACTAAGGCGGCCAGCGCTTCCTGACCGGCCACGAAAGACTCCGCCTGCTCTGCAATCACCCACTCGGGATTGACCGCGTGCGGACGCGTATCCATGGCAGTCACAAACACACCAGCGGGCGTTGTAGCGGGATCCGCTACTTTATTGAAAGGACGCACTCTCAAGGCGGTCCACTCGCCTGACTCGAGCAACCGAGCCTTAATATCGCCTGATGAAAGCGACAGTATGTCTTCCCTAGCTACTGCATCCCAACGAATCGCATCGACAGACTCATCGACTTCAATCACGATTGACTGAAATAAGCGCCGCGCTCCTCGATTAATTGCGGATACCCGACCCGATGCAGGAGCCGCGTATACAACCCCTTCACATTTCTTGTCAGTAAAAAGCGCTTGACCTTTGGCGACCGTGTCACCCTCGGCAACGGCCATTGTTGGTTTCATTCCAATGTAGTCTGCTCCGACAAGCGCTACATTTCGTGGCGAGAACTCTCGAGCAATCGATTGCTCTGGAGCGCCTGCCAACGGGATATCGAGTCCCCGACGAATTTTTATCATGCCCTTCCCTATCATCGTTCGCTAAACGCGCGCACGCGCCTCCGCTAGCTGTCGTGTAGTCAGCTTGCACCGAAGCGGATCAGACGTTGTCTGATGTGAGCGTGGCCACTCCCCCCAGTGAAGTGAACTACAGGTTTGCCGGCGGCTGTTAACAGCTCGGTTTTGTATCAATCCGGCGCCGCGAATTCTAACCAAGCTGGCGCCGAGTTACCACAACTCTCTGCAATTGAGATCGCTATTAAAACTGGCACCTCAATCGTGATCCGCATGGGCGGTTAGAGACCGCCCGTATCGGTAGGTGGGTAGGTGGGATATTTGATGCCGGCCATCTTTTCTAGAACTCGATAAACCTGGCAGCTATAGCCGTATTCGTTGTCGTACCAAAGATAAAGGACCGCATGGCGTCCGTTGACGATGGTAGCCTGCGCGTCAAAGACGCAAGCTGCACGAGAGCCTACAAAATCGGTTGACACAACCTCTGGCGAGTTGGAGAAATCAATCTGCTTACGAAATGCAGAATGTAAGGCCGTTTGCCGCATGAATTCGTTGAGGTAGTCTTTTGTCGTTTCCTTAGAAAGGGTTACATTCAAAATCGCCATAGAAACGTTTGGTGTTGGGACGCGAATCGCATTGCCCGTCAACTTACCGTTGAGCTCGGGAAGCACTTTTGCCACCGCTTTGGCGGCACCCGTCTCAGTCAACACAAGATTTAAGGGTGCACTGCGCCCTCGGCGATCTGCCTTGTGGTAGTTGTCGATCAAGTTCTGATCGTTAGTAAAGGCATGCACGGTCTCAACGTGTCCGGACTCGATGACGAACTCATCATGTATGGCCTTGAGAGGAGGCACAATCGCATTCGTTGTGCACGAGGCTGCCGACAGAACCGTATCGCTTGCCTCGATCTCGTGATGGTTAATGCCCGCAACGATATTTTTAATATCGCCCTTGCCAGGCGCTGTCAAAATAACCTTACTCACCCCCTTCGCGCTCAGGTGACGCGAGAGTCCATCACGATCTCGCCAAACGCCCGTATTATCAACGACAAGGCAGTTTTTAATGCCATGTGCTTCGTAGTCGACATCCTCCGGGGTATTGGCATAGATCACCTTGATTTCATTCCCATTGGCAACAAATGACTGGCGTTCTTCATCGACCCTGATGGTGCCCTGGAAGACGCCGTGCACAGAGTCGCGGCGCAACAAACTCGCTCGCTTCTGCAAGTCATCCGGTGCGCTTCCTTTTCGAACGACAATGGCCCGCAAACGTAAGTTATCGCCTCCGTCCGTCTTTGCAACGAGGATGCGCGCCATAAGTCGGCCAATGCGACCGAAGCCAAACAAGACAACATCGACTGGCCCTTCCGGACGTGCCGTAGAGCCGACTAGGTGTGCTAATCGATCTGCAACGAAGTCATCAAGAGAAGCGCCTTGCCCTTGCTCCTTATCGAAATAATCCACCGATAGGCGGCCAATATCGATGTGTGACGGACCGAGGTTGAGATTTGCCATTGCCTCAAGGATACGAATAGTTTCAAACTCAGATAACTCGTTATCCTCAACCTGCCGTACCCAACGATGGGTCTTCATAATGTCGAGGACGCTTAAGTTCACAAGCGATTTGCCGTAGATGTAGCACTTAACATTCTTTTCGCGTGCCAGCTTACCGACGATAGGAATCATGGATTCGGCCAAAGCTTCGCGCTCCTTCCAATCCACGAAATAGTCGTCAGGACGCTGGCGCTTTCTTTGGGGCGCCATGCTTCTTCCTTTCGTTAAATAGCCTCTTACCGGGCCATAATGTGAGTGTTTTAAGATTATCGCTCCGAGAGCACCCGAACAGCAACCGTTCAGGCCTAGTAAGCGACTAAGGTGACACGTAAAATCGCGCTCCCCGTAAGGAGCAATCATGACCTCGTTTTTCGATATTCAATCCACCATACCTTGGCCAAACTCAATAGGTAAGCGAACCGCAATCGGCCCAGTGAGTGGTGCAGCACAATCCTACTTTGTTGCTGAGCTCTCAAAAACGACGCCGCTAATTCTCGTTATCACAGAAACCACCGCCTCGGCGCATACGCTAGCGGCCGAGTTGCCCTTCTTCCTGAGTGCCGCGCAAGAGATCATCTTGCTGCAAGACTGGGAAACGCTCCCTTACGATAATTTCTCGCCGCATGAGGATATTATCTCGGACCGATTAAAGGCCTTTTCGCGGTTGCCTTCCCTTACCGAGGGAATCGTTATCGTGTCGATAACAACCCTTATGCATCGCGTACCGCCTCGACACTTCGTTGAAACGGGCGTGCTGAGTTTGTCGCTAGGCGAGGAACTCGATATCCAACGGTTTACGCGAAACCTCACAAAGAACGGCTACCGAAGTGTCGATACTGTCTATGAGCATGGGGAATTTGCAACACGAGGTTCGCTTCTTGACGTCTTTCCAATGGGAAGCGACACACCACTGCGCATTGATTTGTTTGACGGTGAAATCGAGACACTCCGCAGTTTCGATCCGGATACGCAGCGAACGAATGAGCGCCTCGAACGTGTTGAGCTACTACCTGCGCGCGAATTTCCCCTGCACTTGGATGCGATCGAGCGGTTCAAGATTGACTGGTATCGCAGCTTCGATGGCGACCCCGAAAAATGCAGCGTGTTTTTGGAAGTAAGCCAAGGTCGAGCTCCGCAAGGTGCCGAATATTACATGCCTCTGTTCTTCGACGAGTGTGAATCACTTTTTGATTACCTCCCGAGTAGTATCCCACTCGTGATGGTTGGAAATAATTTCGACTCGGCCAAGCGGTTTTGGGGAGAGGTCAATAATCGATATGAAGAGTATGGCGTCGATCCACGCAGACCGCTCGTGCCGCCACGAAGGGGATTTATCGCCCCAGAGGAGCTATACGCTCTCTTCGGTACCCACTGTGCAGTTGAGTTCAGGGATAATAATGAAGCCTCGCTTCACTACACGCTCGAGGCTTATCGACCTGAGCCCTTCTCGATCTCCGAGCGCTATCGCAATGTTTCCGGCGTGGGAAAACTATCGATCTTTCTAGAGTCGCACGATTCACCCGTTCTGTTGTGCGTCGAGAGCGCAGGGCGCCGCGAAATTATCATGGAATCGCTCACCCGCGAGGGTCTGACCCCGACGGCCGTCGGAAGTTGGGAAGAATTCACGGAGTCCGGTAGTGATTTTGGTATTACGGTCACTGATATTTCGCGTGAACTTCTCATCTCCCCTCATACACCCGCGCTGGTATCTGAAGATCAGCTATTCGGTCAACGTGTCGCGCAAAAACGCAGGCGTCAGCGTGCGGAGGAGACCGATACACAGGCGATCATTCGAGACCTTACCGAATTACGCCCTGGGATACCCGTTGTCCACCTCGAGCACGGTGTCGGTAGATATATGGGCCTCGAGATATTAACCATTGACGGTCATGATGCAGAGTTTTTGCTGCTCGAGTATGCCAACGACGATAAGTTGTACGTTCCCGTAGGGTCTCTGCACCTAATCAGTCGCTATTCCGGAGGCGACGAGGATTCTGCGCCCCTACATCGACTTGGCACTGAGCAATGGAGCAAAGCCCGTAAGAAGGCATCTGAGCGAGCTTCGGATGTTGCCGCACAGTTGCTGGAGGTTTACGCCAAGCGCGAAGCACGAGTCGGACACGCGCACAAACTCGATGCAAACGCCTGGACTGAATTCTGTGAAAGTTTTAATTTCGAGGAAACGCCGGATCAAGCCGCCGCCATTGAAGCCGTCAGAGCCGACATGTGCGCCCAGAAAGTGATGGATCGCCTTGTTTGCGGTGACGTTGGTTTCGGCAAAACGGAGGTTGCTATGCGGGCGGCCTTTATCGCTGCGCATAATCATAAGCAGGTGGCAGTGCTTGTGCCCACAACACTTCTTGCACAGCAGCATTACAACAATTTCAACGACCGCTTTGCCGATTGGCCAATTACAGTTGAAGTGGTTTCACGATTTAAAACAGCAAAAGATTTAGCGGATGTAATTCGCAGACTTCAAGCCGGTGAAATCGATATATTGATCGGTACCCATAAATTGCTACAAACCGACTTTGGATTTTCCGATTTGGGGTTACTGATTATCGATGAGGAGCATCGCTTTGGCGTAAAACAAAAAGAAGCCATCAAAGCTTTACGCGCCGAAGTCGACATCCTCACCATGACGGCCACACCCATTCCACGTACCTTGAATATGGCATTGGGAGGCTTGAGGGATTTATCGGTAATTGCCACACCGCCAGCCAAGCGCCTCTCTATCAAAACGTTTATTCGAGAGCACAATATCGGACTGGTGAAAGAAGCCATTCTCAGAGAGACACTGCGGGGCGGTCAGGTGTATTACCTCCACAACGAAGTGAAGACCATTGAGGAGACAGCGCGGAAGTTAGGCGAACTGATGCCCGAAATTTCGTTTGGGGTTGCTCACGGACAATTACGCGAGCAAGCGATCGAAAAAGTCATGTCCGACTTTTATCACCAGCGTCATAACGTATTGGTTTGCTCTACCATTATTGAGACGGGCATCGACATTCCGAACGCCAACACCATCATCATCGATAGGGCCGACAAATTTGGCCTAGCTCAGCTACACCAGCTCAGGGGGCGAGTTGGGCGCTCGCATCATCAGGCTTACGCCTACCTACTCACTCCGCCAAGAACAACGCTGACCACAGATGCAGAGAAAAGACTCGAGGCAATCGAATCCGCAGGTGCTCTTGGCGCCGGCTTCATGCTGGCCTCGAACGATCTAGAAATACGCGGTGCTGGCGAACTTCTTGGGGACGAGCAGTCGGGGCAGATCCAGCAAGTTGGCTTCTCTATGTACTTAGAGATGCTTAATCGCGCGGTAGAGTCGCTTCGCAAGGGTGAAATTCCCGACGTAGACGCTCCGTTGGAAACTGGAACTGAAGTAAAGTTTCATGTGCCAGCGCTGATTCCCGACGACTATCTCCCCAATATCTCGACGCGCTTGGTCCTATACAAGCGGGTTGCGCAGGCAAAGAGCAAGGAACAATTAGATGAGGTCCAGGTAGAAATGATCGATCGCTTCGGTCTTCTGCCCGATGCTACAAAGCAGCTATTCGTGCAAGCGGAAATGCGGCTACGTGCCCAGCGACTGGGGATATCAACCATTGACGTGGGCGCCGGAGGTGGTAGCGTCAAGTTTGAAGACACAACACCGGTACCGGTGAACGCCTTGATTCAGCTTTTACAGAGCAACCCCAAGGAATTCAAGCTAGCGGGATCTGACACATTGCGCTTTGTAAAAATTTTAGAAAGCGCCGCAGAGAGAAAACAATACGTGGACGGGCTTTTGCAGCGATGGGAAAGAGCATGCGCCGATCTTCAATAAGCAAAACACTGGCGGGGCTGGTATTGGCTCTTTTTGCTCTCGAGGCGATCAGCCAAAGCAAAGACGATGCCCTAGCCTCAATCAGTAACACCGGCGACGAACCCTCGGGGTGGATGCGATTAGAAGTCGCCATCTTCGTAGATACCAGCGACTCAGCTTTAGACTCAGAGTTTTGGGAGATCGAACCAAAGCTAGGCTACCCAGCAAACCGACGATGGTTAACTGACTCCGCTGAGATCAAGGCGCTGATGGATCAATGGGGTGAGTCCTCAGTCAGTATCGATGCCAACGGCGCTATAGTGATTGCGCCTGAACCACCACCCAAACCGGATCCCGCCCCAACCCTCAAACTTACCCAAACTCCCCAGGAAGACACTGAAGTTCTGTGGGATTCTTCACAAGCCATACCGATAGGTAGCACGACGTTAGTATCCGCGTCTTTCAATAACATTGGGCAGTCGTCGCAGGATAGCAACGATTTAGGTTACCTAGAACAAGCCTCTTCTGGTCTCATACAACAAGAACCTATTGCCGAAAGCGGCTTCCCAAACACTGGCGTGGAAACGCTGGGCACCGCTGCGTCGGGCACCTCAGGGTATCACTCAGCAGACCAGACTAGGCTCCCTCTGGTATCGAACGGATTGACAGGCAATGAGCCGATTGAAATCGAGTTTTCCAAGTCAATTTCTGAAGTCAATGAGCAAACATCTGACGGCGCCGAGAAGATACCGCTAGAGAGTCATCAAGCATCTAGGCCCGACTCTGAAGAGAGCTTTGGCACATTGGCAATCGATGCATTGGAGGCCGATATTGACAGGATGCACACCTCTGTTATCGGTAACGTGCTCAGAGTCAAACCGCCTGGAGATGAAAGTGCTCTCGGCGACGCTCTCAAAAGGCAGTCGACGGAGGTCCTTGAGGGCTCAGAGAAAATTCCCGCTACAGATAATTTAGCTAGCCAAGACCCGGCAGAAACGGGGCGAGAATCTGATAACTTCTTTGCCATAGAGGGGCTCGGAGAGAATTTCAGTGGATTGGCTGGCGGAAGTGACATGCCATCCGGACTCGCTGATGATCGCCCGGGCACAGAGCTCATTAACTGGCTGCCTGACAACGAGGGTCAAGAAGCAACTGAAAGCGCCCCTCTTATGGTTGAGCCGACCCCTCCCCCATTACCTGCAAGCTATCAAGCGATGTCGATTGAGATGCTCGCGCCCGGGCTCAAGAAACTTGAGAAAGAAACAGGGAAGCGCCCGATATCAGTTCTCTCGTGGTTGCAACCCATGAATGGCGACCGTGATGCCGTCGTTGTAGATAGTTGGTCAGACGAGGGTGATTTTCCCAAGCTACAAGGAACAGTGGAAATCTCCCCCGCCAAAAACGAGACCGACGGGTTCCAGCTATCGACAAGGGTATGGGCAAATACAACAGCACATTACTTGCCCGCCAGACTACCTGCCATGGCGATACCAGCCGCACCAACTCGCGTTTTAGTCATTGAGCCACAGAGCACGCCTAGTGAGGCAGCAGAGGTCCCTAGCGTCGAATTTATCGACATGTCGACAGGCGTAACCACTGCCACGTCTTTATCTTCGCAACCACAAGATCCAACCGATATGAATTCAAAAAAGCGCGTAATAGCGCCGTTAAAGCATGCCATCGCGCTAAATGAAACCAGAGACCTGCGCGAGGGGTACGTGAGATACATCGACCATCCCGTAATTCAAGTTGCGGCCGTATGGAGAGAACTCAAATATTCCGAGCTGTATGAATTGGGAGAGGCGCAGCGTGTCAGGAAAGACATTGATAGCCTAACTCGCTCTTTGGTAACTCAGCAGTCAACAAAACCACGATTAAACGCGGAGCAACAACCTCCACCGCTCAATCAGTAGGCTCGATAGGGGCGTGGTGTATGGTCTGCGTGGGGAATGCGATTTCAGCGCCGTGATCCTCCACGATCGCGAGCACTTTCAGAAGAACATCTTCTTTGATCGCATGATACTCCACCCAGTTCGTCGTTTTCGTAAACGTGTACAAGAAAAAGTCGAGGGACGAAGGCCCCATGTGATTGAAATTGACAATCAGCGTGCGATCCTGAGCGATGTCCGGGTGCTCGAGAAGCATGGTATGTACTGACTTAACTATGCTTGAAACCCTTGCCGCATCTTCGTATCTCACCCCTACCGTCTCATATATACGTCTGTTGGTCATACGTGATGGGTTTTCTAGGGACACACTCGAGAATGTCGAGTTCGGCACGTAGAGAGGTCTTTGATCGAAGGTACGGATCCTCGTTATACGAAGCCCGATGTCTTCGACAGTTCCCTCGATATTCCGATCTGGAGACCTTATCCAGTCGCCAACTGCGAAAGGCCGGTCCAGATAAATACTGACGCCCCCTAGGAAATTTGCCAGAAGGTCTTTCGCCGCGAAGCCAACCGCAATGCCACCTATGCCCCCGAAAGCTAGCAAACCCGATACAGAGACGCCGAGCGACTGCATGACCATCAGCAGCACCAAAACCCAAATCGTTATCCTTGCGAGTCGTGCGACCGCGTTGATAGAAGCGCGATCGTCTGACCCTTTAGGCCCACGATGCTCGGAAAGGAGTTCGGCCTCAATACCCGCTGATACTCGGTGTAGCAGCCAGCCAATCAGTAAAATGGCACCCGTATCGGCAAGATGCAAAAGGGTCATGCGCAAGCTAGTAGCCTGCTCAAAAAGCCCAAGTGATATATAGGCAATACAGATCCACATGGCCCACTCTGCCGGTGGCGATATCGCGTAATAAACGACGTCATCCCAACGCGCTTCAGTTGTGTCAGCAAAAGAGCCTAGCTTTTGGACCAGCTTACGAATCACAACATGCGCGATCGCCCCGAGCAGCAAAAGTGATCCCAACGCTGTCGGAATTGGGGGCGTTCCTAAAAGATCGCTGAGTGGCAATACCAGACCAATTATGGATTCCATGCAAATTTCCTATCGTTAATGCCCTATAAGCTACGCATGGAACGCCAAGCGGCCAATACTGTACATTTATACATACTGACGTTATCATCAGCCAATCACGAGGAGCAATGCCATGACAAAGTTGACAGCTCGACAACAGCAGGTAATGGACGTAATCAAAGGTAGCATCGATGCAACAGGCATGCCGCCCACACGCGCTGATATTGCACGAGCGCTGGGCTTTAAGTCTGCCAACGCGGCAGAAGAGCACCTCAAGGCTCTCGCCAAGAAAGGCGTCGTTGAGTTGGTTGCGGGGACTTCACGCGGCATAAGGCTGACAGAGCAACATGGCATCCCTATAGTGGGGCGAGTTGCCGCTGGTGCCCCGCTACTAGCCCAAGAACATATCGAGGACTATTGCGACCTCAACTCAAGCTTTTTCTCACCACCTGCACATTATTTCCTTCAAGTGTGCGGTGATAGCATGATTAATGCAGGGATTTTTGATGGCGACCTCCTTGCCGTCCATAGCACAAGAGACGTTCGACAAGGACAGATTGCCATTGTACGAATCGATGACGAAGTCACTGTTAAGCGATGGAACCGTCTTAGCGATACCAGAGTTGACCTAGTAGCGGAAAACGAAGCATACGCACCAATCGAAGTAGACTTGAGCCAAGACCAGGTGACGATCGAGGGTATTAGCGTAGGGGTAATTCGACGATAAAATAGCGTAAATACTAGTGTAGTGTTCTGGACTCGGGAGTGTCTGAGGAGTCGGAAGACTCTATTTCGACACCGGTCATCTCAGCGATCTTAGCCGCAACTTGTATACCCGCTTGGATCATGGCCTTTGCAACCTCAAGGTTATTGTCCATGAGGTAAGCGCTCGCCTCTTCCGAGAATTGGATGCTCACTAACGGCTCCGAATCGTCGTCCGCTCGCTGCAGCACGACTTCACCATCACCCAAATCCACAATTTCTAAAAGCGACGAAGACATCTGACAACCTCACAATATGTCGTGTTGTTTTAGTGACAGTAACACTATAGATCGGGTAATGCCACAAACTGAGGCGGGTTTCACGACTCATCAATCGCACCGGAAACACGTTCGATTAGCGCCTCGAGTTGTCGAAAAATCTCACCGGCTGTAACCGAGTCGAAATTCCCACTGGTCACGGCGAGAACATTCTGCGGGCGACGTGCACTTAATCCTGGAGGGATAGGCGCCGTTAATTCCAAAAGCCAGCCCCGCTCCTCCAACAGAGCCATCTCCCTCACCTCGGGAGAAATCGCAATGCCTGGAGCCAGTTTGGGTAACTCATTCGCAGAGTGTGGGGGGGTAGCGGGCATCTGTACAACGCGTTGGCAAGCTAGCAATTGCCAACCATAGGCATCCAAGAGATGAAGCCGCGCTGCTGGCCCGTAGGCTGCATCGATCGCCGACATTGAATGCGTCTGTTTCGACAACGCCGCCCTCCAGGCGTCAATGATGATAGACGACATGTAGAGCGAATGGTTTGCATAGGACTGGGCCTGGCTCAATCTATGATCTCTTCCCTACTTTTTCCGCTTAGCTGTGGCTCGCGAATTGGCCTTGGCTTTGGGCTTAACCTTTTTCTTCGCGGTGGGCTTACCAGAACCTTCAGCTATCCATCTGCCCGAACTAAAAAAAGCTTTCCACCCCGTTGCCTTACCGTCTACCTCAGTCATGACATACTGCTCTTTAGTCTTGCGGCTAAAGCGAATCTGACTGCGATTGGAAGCATCGTCTGTGGTCGGCGCATCCAATAAGAAGTGATACTTAGCATCCAGTTCTGCCTGATGTGGCAATAGCTCATCGACAAAAGGCGCCCGCGTCTCGCGATGCTTAGGGAACTGACTGGCGGCCAGGAATAACCCCGCTGCGCCGTCGCGCAAAATATAGTGATCCTCAACCTTTGTGCAACGCAGTTCCGGCATTGGGATAGGATCCATTTTGGGTGGCGCGGCCTCACCGTTGCGCAACAGCTTACGCGTATTAGAACACTCAGAGTTAGTGCAGCCGAAGTACTTTCCAAAACGTCCGGTTTTTAACTGCATTTCAGCAGTACATTTATCGCACTCCAGTGTCGGACCGTCATAACCCTTTATCTTAAAACTGCCCTGCTCCACCAAATAGCCATCGCAATCTGGGTTATTGCCGCAAACGTGGAGCTTCTGCGCCTCATCGATCAAGTAACTATCCATAGCGGAGTTACACTTGAGGCAGCGTTCTTTGGTCAGTAAGAGTCTTGATTCGGCTTCGTCATCCGCATCAACAGAGACCACCTCATCACCAGGAATCAGATTAACCGTGCTCTTACAACGCTCCTTCGGTGGCAGGTTGTAGCCAGAGCAGCCCAGGAACACGCCCGTGCTCGCCGTTCTGATCTGCATTGGTCGATCGCATTGTAGGCAGGCGATTCCTGTAGCAGTGGGCGCATTTGCCTGCATACCGCCGTCACCCGGCCCCTCCGCGAGCTCAAGCTTGGCACGAAAATCATCGTAGAAAGCATCCAAGACGTCTCGCCAGTCCTTGCGGCCCTCTGCCACCTGATCAAGGTTCTCTTCCATGGACGCCGTAAATCCATAGTCGAGTAAATCCTCGAAACTCTCTTGCAGACGTTGAGTGACAATGTCACCCATTTTCTCAGCGTAAAATCGCCGATTTTCGAGCTTCACATATCCCCGATCTTGAATCGTGGAAATGATAGCAGCGTAAGTCGACGGACGACCTATGCCGCGCTTTTCAAGCTCCCTCACTAAGCTCGCCTCACCGTAGCGCGCCGGCGGCTTAGTAAAGTGCTGTGAGGGAAGCAACTCGGTCAGGGAAAGCACGTCACCCACCTTGTAATCGGGCAAAATAGCGTCGTCCCCCTTACGTGCCATTGGGCTCTGAACCCGCGTATAGCCGTCAAATTCGACCACTCGTCCCTTCGCTGTCATGTCATAACCTGCAGCGCTCACTGTCACCGTGGTACTGAGATAGCGGGCGGGTGTCATTTGGCACGCGACAAACTGACGCCATATAAGCTCATAGAGGCGCTGTGCGTCTCTCTCAGCGTCTTTGAGGGCTTCTGCCCGCACTTGTACGTTAGATGGTCTAATCGCCTCGTGCGCCTCTTGAGCGCCCTCTCGCGCACCATAACGGTTAGGCGATTCGGGCAAATAAGCGTCTGGAAATTGCTGGCTAATATAATCGCGACACGACACAACAGACTCGCTACTTAAATTGGTAGAGTCGGTACGCATGTAAGTTATGTGACCTGCTTCGTAGAGGCGCTGTGCAAGCGTCATCGTCTTTTTCACACTAAAGCCAAGACGAGTACTCGCTGCCTGCTGAAGTGTCGACGTAATGAACGGAGCCGGTGGTCGTGAACTCGTCTTACGGGCTTCTAAATCAGATACTGCGAATGATGAATCGGCAAGTGAAGACACTGCGACAGCCGCATCGACCTGCGATTTCGGCTCAAATGTCTTACCTTCGTATCGCACTACCTCAAAGCGAACCAACGTATCGTCAGATCGCTGCAAGTCAGCATGAACCTGCCAATATTCCTCGGGAATGAATGCTCGAATCTCGCGTTCGCGCTCAACAATCAGACGAACAGCCACAGACTGAACACGACCTGCTGACAGGCCGCGCGCGATCTTTGCCCACAGCAAGGGTGAGACCTCAAAACCAACAACACGGTCAAGAAACCGTCGCGCTTGCTGCGCATTTACACGGTTAGTGTCAAGCTGGGTAGGCTTCGAAAAAGATTCTTGAATCGCCCGCTTAGTAATCTCGTTAAACACGACACGCTGATATCGAGAGTCATCGCCACCTATGATCTCTTTAAGGTGCCAAGCAATCGCCTCTCCTTCCCGATCTAAGTCGGTAGCGAGATAGATAGCGTCAGCTGATTTCGCCAACTTCTTAAGCTCATCAACCACCTTCTCTTTACCGGGCAACACCTCATAACGCGCAGCCCACCCGTTTTTTGGATCAACGCCCATCCGTCGTACAAGTTGTTCGCGCTTTTTCTTCGCCTGGTACCGCAGCTTCTCATCAGGTGCCATTTTGCGCGTGATAGCCGCTTGCGCAGCGCGCTCCTTTGGATCCGAAGCCGGCGAGCTACCTGCAGTAGGCAAATCCCGAACGTGCCCGACGCTCGATTTAACGATGAAGTCCGAGCCCAGATACTTATTGATCGTCTTCGCTTTTGCAGGCGATTCTACAATGACGAGTGATTTACCCATGTAATAACTAACATCTCTAGAGGTGGTATTCGAGACGGCGCACTGCCGCAATCGCCGGAGTGTAAGGGACATAGATGGGCTGAGGTCAAGCACTTAATATGAAATTACTGACTGCAGAACTATTCAAAACCCTGGATACTGATCAAGTTATCGAGCGCAGTGATCACTTCATCAACGGCTTCAGTATCACCTTTTTCGTCCCAAAAAACAGACACGTAATCAACGCCTAACTCAAGAATCCACACCCCATCGGGCAGGGATAAAAACCCTTCGATAAACGGCCGTTCCGAGGGCACACTTACCCACACCCCCATTGATTTAACGGCGAGATGCGATGTTTCGAACAGTGGATCACGTTTAGGTCGTCGGCGCCTGTAGGCGACTAGGGATAATTCTGCAGGCATACGAAATCGCGCAGGAATCTCCGGAGTTACTCCCAATTTAACGGAGATAGCCTTACCCATCGCGTATGCTCTAACTTTAGCCTCATAACGCTGAGCCTCGGAGGGGAGCGCCGACATGAGTGGCGCCACCGCAACGGCAATGATTAACAAAATCCAAACAATCGACACAAAGGCCTCCGTCTCCAACTTCTGCCCGCACTACCCAAAACTCACGATACGATTCGTGCCATAAGGGTCGGCTACGCTGCTGATGAGCCCCAAAATTAGGAATAGTGCCTCGCACTGCCTCTTGTAGCCTGTCATTGTTCAGGCGCGCAAGTCATCCAGCGCGGCTGTGAACATCTTACGTGTTTTGAATGTTGGTAGTTCTCGGGAGCACAGCGCGGTATTCTTCCCCAATACTCAGCTCCGCGAGATTCTATTATGGCTTACAAACGACTACTTGTTGCCATCGACCTGGGCGCAACCTCTGATCAAATTGCGACCAAAGCAACTACCATGGCGCGAAATCAGCAGGCAGAGATTCATCTGCTACACATTGTAGAGCCGCTTTCCCTAACTTACGGCGCGGATCTGCACCTGGACACCTCAGAACTGCAGGAAGAGATCAATGAGCAAGCAGACACGCATCTGGCGCGACTCGCCACTCACCTCAACATTCCAGAACAGCACTGCCACCTTAGAAGCGGACGCCCTGAGCACGAAATACCCACACTAGCAAAGCAAATCGGTGCTGACCTTATTGTGCTTGGTAGCCACGGAAGATGGGGACTTGAGCTACTCTTGGGCACAACAACTGACAGCGTCCTTGGCGCCGCTGATTGTGATGTTCTGGCCGTGAGAGTTGATAGAGAAAAATAGTCTTAAGCAGAAAAACGCTCAATATCGAGAGTATCAAAAGGCCAGCAAAGCTCACCGGTCTCAGCCCGGTGCAAAACAGGGATACGGACCCCATATTGTCGCACAAGACCAACATCAGTACTGATATCCACCGCAGTGAAAGGGATATTAAGATAATCGAGCATCTCTTCCGCTTGCTCGCATAAATGACAACCGGGACTCGTATATAGTGTGAGACTCATAGAAATGATGATTCCTTTTTCCTAAATCATTACCCGACAATTCATTTAATCGAGCTGCGTATGGATTTATCGAAAACGCTGACTATTTACGGGAGAAAACCTGTACTTGAGGCGATAAACGACAAAAAACTCTCGCCACAACGCCTGCACCTTGCAGAGAGTAACAAGCCGGGGGGCATTGTAAGTCAGATTGAAACAGGCGCCAAAAAACGAGAAATCCCAATTAGCTACCACGATAGGCTGGCTCTATCTCGCATATCTAAAAATGGGAAGCAGGATCAGGGTGTGGCGTTGGATCTCTTCTGCCCTAACTACAACACGCTGGAGGGATTACTTTCCGATCGTTCACAACGACCGGAAAAGTGTTTCAAAGGGCTGCTACTAGACGGCATAACCAATCCACAAAATGTTGGCATGATTATCCGTTCAGGGTGCGCCGCTGGTATCGATGCAATTTTCTATCCCAAGAAGTCTGTCGCCGCCTTGGGGCCTCTGGTTATAAAAGCCTCGGTAGGAACGGCATTTAGGGCACCCATTGTCTTATGCGAGGACGCTCTCAGCTGCGTGGAGACGCTCCAAAGCGCTGGTTTCCAAGTCGCCGTTATGGATAGCCACGCTGAGGCGTCACTTTTTGATGAAAAGGATCGCGCCAATACGGTATTTGTTTTGGGTGGTGAGACAGACGGTGCTTCCGCCGAAATAAAAAACGCAGCGAACATGTCGCTGCGCATTCCTATGGAAAATGGCGTTGAATCACTGAACGTTGCGGTAACAGCAGCGCTTATAAGCTTCTTGAGCTAATAGGTGCTCGCTAGTGTTTTACTGATCGCCAGCCGCCGCTAAGTCAGGCGCTTCGGCCTGGCCGTTTTCAACCGCCAACCAGGCTTGGCGAAGGACGTAGGTCCTAATGGCCTCAATTTCCTCGGCATCAAGAATATCGTCGAACCTTCGCATACCATTTTGTGACAAAGCGCCATCCTTCACAATCGCCGACCATGACTGTTCCGTTGCCGCCATAGCCGACCATCGAAGATCGGGCAATACACCGGAGCTAATAGCATAAGCGCCATGGCAGAACATGCAATTCTCGGCAAAGCGTTGCATACCAAGCTGCCAAGATTCCGCGTCCCCAGCGAGCGCAGCTTTGGGCGTCTCCACAACGTTGTACTCCAGGGGATTAGGCATCTCTGCAGTGCCGCCGAGCTTAAACGTTATCACCCGGCCCGGCTCTGCCGACACAGGCTTCTCCAGCGCAACACCATAGGTCAGATTAGACGTGCTACCCCAGCCTGACAGAACCGAAACGTATTGCTCTCCATCAATCTCGTACGTCATCGGTGCCGCGGCGGCGTCGCCGGAAAGCTTACTCGTCCATACTCGGTCACCCGATGCCGCATCATAAGCAACAAACTCACCCGCTTTGTTTCCCTGGAAGACAAGACCACCGTCTGTACTCAAGGTGCCGCCGTTGAACGCCTGCGGGAAAGGCACCATCCAAGCGGGTTCACCTTTCACAGGATCCCAAGCGACCAACGTCCCGCCATCAAGCGTTTTAGTAAACTCGATAGTCCCCTCGGGGAACTCATAGGCCCATCCAGCTGCGTAATCATATCCAACATTCCAAAAGCTCTTCGCATTTTCCGCTTTTTCATCCATTGAATAGACCATGGGCAGAGCTACGTTGGTTGGAATATAAACGAGGCCTGTATCGGGGTTGAACGACATCGGATGCCAGTTGTGCGCACCCGTTGGGCCCGGGTAAACAATGTAGTTCTCGAGATCAATCGCCTCCTGCAAAATCACAGGTCGGCCGTTTTCATCCACCTCTCCTGTAGTCCATGTCTGCTCTGCAAAGGGTGTCGCTGACAACAGCTCGCCATCGGCGGCATCCAAGACATAGAAAAAGCCGTTTTTGGGCGCCTGCATCACAACACGTCGCATTGCACCGTCCTCGCCCAGCGGGAGTTCAGCCAAGAGCATTTGCTGAGTGGCAGTAAAGTCCCATTGGTCACGAGGCGTTGTTTGGTAGTGCCAGCGATACGCGCCAGTATCGGCATCCACCGCGAGGATTGAGGACAGGAACAGGTTGTCGTAAGCACCGCTGAAATCACCCTCAGGGTCGCGTACTGATGCGTTCCAAGGTGATCCGTTACCAACCCCAATCAGAACTTGATCATTCACAGTGTCGTAGACAATTGAGTCCCACACCGTACCGCCACCACCGTCAGTAGTCCAAGCGCCCGTGTCGCCCCAGCTATCGTTAGCAAGCTCAGCAAAGATTGCGTCCGACGCTGCACCGTCGGGCTCTTTGTTTGGATTAGGTACGGTGTAAAAACGCCAGGCTTCCTCACCTGTCTCGACGTTGTAAGCCGTGACGTAGCCCCGAACACCGAGCTCGGCGCCCGAATTACCAATAATCACCTTGTCCTTAAATACGCGAGGCGCGCCGGTAATGGTGTAGGGCTTGGATTGATCAACCGTGACGTTACTCCAGAGAACTTCACCTGTTGCAGCGTCCAACGCTTCTAAGCGGCCGTCGAAGACGCCGACAAAGACTTTCCCCTTGTGAACGGCAACGCCGCGGTTAACGACGTCACAGCAGCCCTTCGCAGCGTCTTCACCTGAGACCTGCGGATCGTAGGTCCACAGCTCCTCACCGGTTTTGGCGTCAATCGCATAAACGACAGACCAAGATCCAGACACGTACATGACGCCGTCTACAACGATGGGGGTAGCTTCCGCGCCACGAGGCTTGTCCATGGTGTAAACCCAACTAACGCCGAGATCTTGAATGGTATCGCCGTTTATCGATGCCAACGATGAGTGTCGTGTCTCGTCGTAGGAACCACCATAGGTCAACCACATCTCGGGCTCTTCAGCCGCATTCATAATGCGGCCTGTATCAACCGCCGCCACGGCGGGCGTTGTAGCTACTGATGTATCGACCGATACATCGCTGGGTGCATCAGATCCGCCACAGGCAGCAAGTACAACGGTCGCGAGTAAACTTAGAAACACTTTATTGTTAGACATCTAGGGGGCCTCAGAGCTTTTTTGTTATACCTCTGAGTCTAGCCAATGTCGCTCGGATGTGGAACCTTGTTTATTTAGCGAGGAAGCCCATCGCATCCTCTAGACCACCGAGCGTCAAGGGATACATTTTTTGCTCCATCAACTGATTAGTGATGGAAATCGATTGTGTGTACTGCCACTCGTCCTCGGGTACAGGATTTAACCAAACGCATTTTTCATAGGTTGAGCGCAGCCGCTCTAGCCAAACAGCCCCCGGCTCCTCGTTCCAGTGCTCTACACTACCGCCAGGCTGGACGATTTCGTAAGGAGACATCGACGCATCACCCACGATCACCACCTTGTAGTCGTGGCCAAACTTGTGCATCACATCGTGCAAAGCAGTTCGCTGGTTATGACGACGGATGTTGTTTTCCCAAACGTTGTCATACAGAAAGTTGTGAAAGTAAAAGTGTTTAAGGTGCTTAAACTCGCTGCGAGCAGCCGAGAAGAGTTCCTCGCAGACCTTGACGTGCGGGTCCATCGAGCCACCCACATCAAGAAACAACAAAACCTTAACGGCGTTGTGGCGCTCTGGCACCATCTTGATGTCGAGTAAGCCTGCGTTGCGAGCCGTAGAGCTGATGGTATCGTCCAAATCCAACTCGTCCGCAGAGCCGGTCCGCGCAAACTTTCGAAGCCGCCGCAGCGCTACCTTTATATTTCTCGTGCCAATCTCAACGCTATCATCGAGGTTCTTAAAGTCGCGTCGATCCCAGACTTTGACGGCTTTTTTGTTCTTGCCCTGACCGCCGACCCGAATACCCTCCGGATGGAAGCCATCATTACCGAATGGCGATGTTCCACCTGTGCCAACCCACTTGTTACCACCCTCGTGACGCTTTTCCTGCTCTTCAAGACGCTTCTTGAACTCATCAATCAGTTTTTCTAGACCACCTAGCGATTCGATCTTTGCTTTATCTTCTTCAGATAACTGCTTCACGAACTCAGAACGCAGCCAATCATCAGGAATCAAAGCTTCTATGACATCGTCAACGCCCTCTAAATCTCGAAAATGGAGACCAAACGCGCGATCGAAACGATCGTAGTACTTTTCATCTTTGACCATTACGGCACGGGATAGATTGTAAAAATCGTCGATACTGCCAAACACCAGCTGCTTATTCATTGCCGCCAGCAAGTCCAAAAGCTCTCGCGGTGTAACCGGTACACCGCCATCTTTTAGCGCCTGAAAGAAGTTGACGAGCATCGCTTACCCCTTATTGATTGCTCTCGCGGCGGTGCATGAAGGCTAGTCTCTCGAGCAACTGCACGTCCTGCTCGTTCTTCACTAAAGCACCGTATAAGGGTGGGATTGCTTTGGACTGATCACGATTTTTGAGCACCTCGTCTGGGATCTCGTCTGCCATGAGGAGTTTCAGCCAGTCGATCAGCTCGGAAGTTGATGGCTTCTTCTTTAATCCGGGGATTGCTCGGAGCTCGAAGAAGACCTCCAAGGCCTCCTGCACGAGGTCTTTCTTGATGGTTGGATAATGCACATCGATGATCTGTCGCATCGTGTCGCGATCGGGGAAGTTGATGAAGTGGAAAAAGCAACGGCGCAAGAACGCATCGGGGAGCTCTTTTTCATTGTTCGAGGTAATGATAATAATTGGACGGTGCTTTGCCTTTACCGTTTCACCGGTTTCATAAACGAAGAATTCCATTTTATCGAGCTCAACCAATAGGTCGTTGGGGAATTCGATATCGGCCTTGTCTACCTCATCAATAAGGAGAACCACTTGCTCGTCGGCATCAAACGCCTCCCAGAGCTTTCCACGCTTGATGTAGTTAGCGATGTCATGGACCCCCTCACCGCCGAGCTGCGAATCCCGAAGTCGCGACACAGCATCGTACTCATAAAGGCCTTGTTGCGCCTTTGTGGTCGACTTGATGTGCCATTGGATGAGCTTCTTACCCAGACCCGAAGCGACCTCCTCAGCAAGCATTGTTTTACCGGTACCCGGCTCTCCCTTGATAAGCAGTGGTCTTTGCAAGGCAACAGCCGCGTCCACCGCCATGCGGAGGTCGTCAGTTGCTACGTAGTTTTCGGTTCCAGTGAATTTCATATTACAGCTCCCTACAGTCGAGACGTGAGACTAACGGATGATGTTGTGGTTTTCGAGATGTTTTACCCAACGCGGGTTGGTTTGAGATCAGTGCGCTTCAAGAGGAGAGGTAGACAAGCGGCCCCACAAAAGGCCCGCTGTGGCTCCGAGGACTGCACCGAGGGCCAGCATTAGAAGCGCGGGCGTAGCGGCCTCTAATCCACCGGCGAATAGGAGGTTAAATAACGCTGTCACAAATGCGGGCGCGAGTGTGCTTGCCTCGCTTGACGAGAAACTAGGAGCTAGCAGGAGACCCGCAGTTAGTCCAGTAAGCGCGCAGCCAAGTCGGTGTGACAACCGAAAAAACAGTAGTTTCTTGATTAGCATGGAACCTATCAGCGCCGCCGAAATGTAAACCAACATAGCAAGCACATAACTGGTAGCGGTCATCATGACTGGGTGAACTCCACTGGTGGCATCTGCAAGTAGTAACCGACCTCAGCGATCGACGCTAACACCTCTTCTCCTGTACACCTCACCAATTGCCGCTCTTGAGTTAAATCCATTTCCAATACATCTCGCAACTCACCGAGTAATGTAAGAAGCGCCTCAGGCAACTCACCCATATCCTTATCCGCTGCAACAAATAAGTAAGTGTCTGCTTTTCGATTACTCGCAAGTACTTTTACTTCCATGAAACTAAGCTGCTTCCCTTTCTTCCACCGAGCTAAAGCGCTCTGTCACTTTGGCAAAATAGAACCAGAGACTCAGTGCTCGAGCTACTACAAAAACCACCATCGCCCACCAAAGCCCCTCCAGCCCAAGCCTATCGCCAAGCATCCAAACCGCCAGCAGAAAGACCAAAACCGACATTATAGAGGCATCTCGCATTTCTCTTGTTCGCGAGGTGCCGATAAAAACGCCATCGAGCTGAAAGGCAGGGAACGATGTAAAGACATAGACGGCACAAATAGGTAAAAGCGCGTTTGCGAGTACCACAACCTCGGTTAAGTCCGTCATCAATCCAACTAGTGCCGCCCCCCGAAACGCTACCATAATAGCGAGCAAAGCTGCTGTTACACCGGCCAGTATTGTCGTTTTTTGCAAGGCGACAGCAAACGAATGCCTGTCTTTTGCCCCATAGCTTTGTCCCGTTTCAGCCTCGGCGACATAGGCAAAACCATCTAGGAAAAAAGCTGTGAACGCCATAATTTGAAGAACGATGTGTGTGGCAGCGAGAGCCACGACGCCGTATTTCGCCGCCTCGTTGGTAAAATAGGCAAACGCAAATACAAGTAACAACGTGCGAATCATGATGTCGATATTCGCACTGATCAGTGCCCACATCTGAGACATGTCACGAATGCGATACCAAGGCCAAAACTCATTGGACTCCGCCTGCTCTTCACGCAGATTAGCTAGGAGAGATCGCAAGCGGTAAAAACCGAGAACACAGGTACTAACCTCTGCCATGAGGGTTCCAATGGCTATACCCTGAGCCCCGAGACCCAAAAATCCAGCAGCGACAACATCGAGGATCATATTGGATCCGTTGAGAAAGAGCTGAAGCTTTAATAACTCTCGTGACTCGCCAAGACCTATCAAGACCCCCATTATCACGAAGATCAACAACGTGGCGGGCGCTCCCCAAATGCGCGTAAAAAAGTAGGTTTTAGCGACTGATTCGACAGCTTCCCCACCTGATAAGAAAGAAAAGCCAATCACGCCAATGGGCGACTGGAGTAGTATCAACGCAGTCCCAACCGCAAGCGCTATTAGGCCTGCTCGACCAAAGACAGCTCTAACCTCCTCCTGATCGTCCGCCCCTTTCGCTTGCGCAACAAACCCCGTCGTACCCATGCGGAGAAATCCAAAACTCCAGTACACGAAGGAAAAAATCAGGGCGCCTAGTGCAATGGCTCCAAGGTCAATAACCGACCCTGTGTTGCCAATGACAGCGGTATCAACCACCCCCAATAACGGCACAGAGGCGTTGGCAATGATGAACGGCCAAGCCGTGGCTAACAACTGACGGTAGCTCTTGGTCGTCTTGCTCTCTGGGTGAGCCTTGTCTGTCACGGTAGACTCATTAGCAGCGCCGGCATGGTCTTGTTCTCGCTCTTTTAGGCGTTAGCGATACGCTTTTCGAGTGATGTGAGCAACTCACCAACGAGAACATCAAGCCGCCAACCCATCAACTCGCTTGGGAGCGGTGTTTTGGTTTTCGCCGACTGGACAATTGCTTCAAGGTCCCGCGACGAGAGAATGATTTGCGGTGCCACCCCAAGTTTGTCAGCCACCACTTCCACGCGCGCGGCCATTTCAGTAACCCAATCCCGCTCAACACCACGAGCAGGAGCCGACCAAATCACGCTTTTATTCTCTCCGCCTCCCGCCTCTGCGAGCACGTCGATCAATCTCTGGCCTCGCTTACGGATAATTGCGTCTTGGAGCCCATCAATTTGCTTCAACTGGGCAATGTGGTCAGGCGCGCGTTTGGCAAGCGCCACCATAACCTTGTCAGGCAAGATCCAGCTTCTGGGGCGGTCTGACCGTTGCGACTCCTCTTCTCGCCACACAATAAGCGCTTGCAATAACGCCTGCTCGCCCGTGCTTAGTTTCCAGGCGGACTTAAACTTACTTTCAACGCCCTTGCCTCCTGGTTTCTGGTTCCCAGTGTCCTCATAAATCCACTCAAGCCTACCCACCTCTTCTGCTTGGGCATGCAGCTTTTCACCTATCGTTCGCAGATGAGTCACATCCAACGCGGCGTAGTTAAGTTGCTTCGTTGTCAGGGGACGTTTCAGCCAATCGGAGGTGGTTTCTTCTTTGGATATCTCAATACCATCGAAATGCGCCACCATCGGGCGATACCCAACGCCAAAGCCATAGCCGAGGAGTGCCATGGCTCGCTGTGTATCAAAAAGCGGACTGGGCAATACGCCTAGCCAGTGATCGAAGACTTCCAGATCTTCGCTCGGGCTATGTAGGAGCTTAATGACATCATCATTAGTCAGCATCTCTTCGAGGGGAGAAAAATCAGAAAATGCAGTAGGATCAATAAGGTAGGCGGTTTCTCTCCAGCAAAGCTGCACCAGCGCTACTTGCGGATAAAACGTATCTCGCCGCCGAAACTCGGTATCGACTGCAACAAAGCCTTCACCCTCATGCTGAGCCAGAACCTCTCTTAGCCGTCTCTCGGACGTAATCAATTCAAAGCTCATTACGGGGTGACCACCTTTCTACCGCCAATCGCATGCGCAAGCGTCGTAGCGTCAATGTATTCGAGCTCGCCACCTAGCGGCACACCGTGAGCAATCCTACTGACAACCGTACCGTTTCGCCCCGCCATTTCAGCAATGTAATGTCCTGTTGCCTCTCCCTCTACCGTTGGGTTCGTTGCCAAAATCACCTCACTGATCGCCTCCTCGGCCAGAAGTCCTTCTAATTTATCCAACCCCAACTCTCGCGGGCCAATGCCGTCCAGCGGAGACAGATGCCCCATCAGTACAAAATAGAGTCCGCGGTAACTCCCCGTTTGCTCAATAGCAAGAACATCTGCGGGTGTCTCAACCACACAAAGCAGCGTGTCATCTCGCTTCGGATCGCCACAAACCTCGCATATTTTCAGCTCAGTGAAGTTTCTACATCGCTGGCATTGTTGAACGCGAGAGAGTGCATTTAGTAGCGCTTCTCCCAGTGATTCAGCAGCCTCGCGGTCTCTCTCGAGGAGGTGAAGCGTCATGCGCTGAGCTGATTTGGGGCCCACACCGGGAAGATGCCGTAAGGCGTCAATCAATTCTTGGATCGCTGGACTCATTTTCATAAGATCATCGCACCTTACCTCATAGCTCCGTTAGAGGCGGTTTCACCGTATTTGGTATCACAACAGCATCAAAGTCAGTGAGCAGTGCAGATAGAAAGTCATCTTCTTTCAATGCAATTTGCGCCGCTTTCAAACGTTGCTGCTCAAGAATTTCACGATGACGCGCTGGGGTGTTGTCGCTTGTGGCCTGTATCGAGACGAGGACCTCCACTGCATTCTCGAGTATCGCTTCAATCGCAGAGGCCAAGACTCGCTGGTGTCGCTCGTTGTAGAGTGTGGCATTCTCTGGCGCTATCGAGAAACACAAGGTACGGTCGTAGGCTTGGATTAGCTCAAAGTGTGATGCCACGTTATGAACGACACCTTTCAAATCCAGGCCGTTGAAGAAATCAGGCCATGATCCAGGTGTCGGAAGATCGTCCTCAGGTGCTTTATCGCCACTCGGGACCGCATTGAACGTCGCTGTTGTCAATGGAGTTAATGAGCTGCTCACCACTCCTGACGTATTTTCAGGCGCTGGGGAATGGGGACTGGCAGCACCATCATCTCTCGCAGCATCGGATAGCGGCGCAACCTCACTATAGGACTCACCAGGAGATGAGGATTGAGCTGCAGTCTCTGCATTTTTTGCTACAGGCTCAAGTTCATCGTCAACCAAATGGGTGGCGCTTGCACCCTCCCCGCTGAGATCAGCATCGGCGATAGGCTCCAACTCGACGGCATCGGAACCAAGCCGCGCTTGCGTATCCTTTTCAGGCGGAGTTGTCTTCGTGGTAGCCGTTTCTGATGCAGAAGTAGCACTTAAATCCGGTGGTTTGACATTAGATTTTTGGGCGCTAGCCGAACCGTTGATTAAACCACTTTTAGTGGTTGAAAGACCCGTCACTGTGGACACGGATGAGTCTATTAGCTGAGGAGTTGCCGGAGTACCCACCGGCATCGCCGGTGGTTCAGACTTTTTTGCTGGGGGTGCCCCGCTCGAGCCGTCCGCAGCCCCTGATAGAACCACCGCAGGGCGAAATGCAATCATCCTGAGGACAGCCATGTCGAGGCCTGCTCTCGGATCCGATGCTAGGACAAGATCTCGTTTACTGGCTACTGCCATTTGCCACATCAATTGTGCGTCATCAGTTGTGACACTCTGAGCGAGTGTTCGTAAATACTCAAACTCGGGCGAAGATTCGTCGAGACTACCTGGTACTGCCTGCTCAATCGCAACTTGATGAAGAACTGAACTCAACTCATCCAACGCACCAGCGTAATCGGGTGAGTGTGTGGCTATATCATCAACCACGACAAGCGCCTTCTCCGCATCGTTGTTTGCAATGGCCGCCAACAAATCTAAAACCTTGGTTCGGGATACGGTACCGAGCATGGCTCGGACCTCGTCACCAACAAGCTTTCCCGATCCATGAGCAATTGCCTGATCTGTTAAAGAAAGTGCGTCTCGCATCGATCCCTCAGCTCCACGAGCAAGTAACGCTAGTGACTCAGAATCGTAGGAAACAGACTCATCGCTTAGCACGTGCTCAAGATGCTCAATGATCTGTGCCGGAACCATGTTCTTGAGATTGAACTGTAAGCAACGCGACAACACCGTGGCTGGCAGCTTTTGCGGATCCGTTGTGGCAAGTAGGAATTTGACGTGAGAGGGCGGCTCCTCCAGCGTCTTTAACAGCGCATTAAAACTGTGGTTGGACAGCATGTGCACTTCGTCAATCAAATAGATTTTAAAGCGTGACCGAGTCGGGGCATACTGAACGTTATCGAGCAATTCTCGCGTGTCCTCGACTTTCGTACGAGACGCAGCGTCAACCTCTAATACGTCTACACTGCGGCCCTCGGCAATTTCAACACAACTCGCGCAAACACCACACGGCGTTGCAGTCACTCCTTGTTCACAATTAAGGCTCTTCGCGATGAGTCGAGCAACGGTCGTCTTACCTACGCCGCGCGTTCCTGTAAAAAGGTAAGCGTGGTGCAGTCTCCCTGACTCTAACGCAGTAGTCAGTGCCTTGACGACGTGTTCCTGCCCAACCATTTGAGAAAAACTAGACGGTCGCCACTTTCGTGCAAGAACTTGATAACTCATAGTGTGCTCGACGGTTGTTTGGAGGTGACTCGAACAGCCACACCTCGGCACCCGAGTCGATAACTACCGTTGCTCCCTTCCGGGCCTGGCGGGGTTCGCTATCTATCGCTGCGAGGGGACCGTTCGAGCCACCATGACCCTTACCTTTCAGCAAGGTCGCAAAGTGTCTCGAAATCGGTTCACCTACGCAAGTGAATCCGCAAGAAATGCCAGCTTTCTCGACTTAGACAAAGAGTATAAATTCTCGCTCACCCATGTTAACAGTGATAACATTAAAGTTAATTGCATTAACATGGGTCGATCATCAGCATGACACCACGATTTTTCTTCACCACGCTCTTTAGCGTTCTTGGCGCAGCTGGCATCGTCATCTTTGGTTCCAAAGCTATTGAAGCCAACGTTGAACCCACGATTTCAAAAGAGGCGAAACCGTTGCCCGTCATCGTTGAGCGCTATCAACTGAAGGATAGTTACACCACTTCCACGCGGTTCCTCGGGGTCGTAGAGGCGGCCTCTGATAGCAACATTGGCTTCGAGGTGGCAGGCGTACTCTCTGAGCTGACTGCAAAGGAGGGAGACTTTGTCAGAACCGGCCAACTATTGGGGCGACTTGATACTCAACAGCAGCGAACTGCTCTAGCGCTTGCTAAAGCACAAGAAAAGGAAGTAGCCGCTCAACTGGAGCTCGCAAAACTAAGCCTGCAACGTGTTAACACCATGATGGCGAAATCACTTGTCTCTCAACAAGAGGCTGACGACGCCCGTCTTACTGTTGAAGCTACAGAGGCACGTTTGGAAACGACACAGGCGAGCGTCCGTAACGCCGAAATAGTGATTGAAAAGAGTCAGTTACGGGCCCCTTTTGACGCTGTGATTACAACGAAGCTGAGCGAACCGGGGAGCGTTATCGGTCCAAACGTTCCAATCCTGCGCCTGGTGTCAGTGGGAGAGCGTGAAGCGCACGTCGGCATATCGACTAAATTTGCCGACCTCGCAGTCATTGGCGAGAGCTACACCGTATTTGCGGAAGGCAAATCTATCCCAGCGACGCTAAGAACTATCGGTGCCGACGTTGATCCTGAGACACTCACTGTTCTTGCGGTATTTACACTACCGGAGCAGCCCGAGCTTCGGGTGGGTCAGACTGTCGCTTTGGAATTAGAGGAGCGCGTAGACGCAAAAGGTGGATGGCTGCCAATCACCGCCCTTATGGAGGGAGATAAGGGTCTTTGGACCGTTCTTATCACCAAGAAAAATGACGACGGGGAACTAATTACAGCCCGCGAAAGCGTTGAGATTGTCCACAGTGCGGCGGATCGTGTCTTTGTAAGGGGAACGCTATCGGCCGACGCCGATGTCGTGGCTTCTGGAATGCAGCGACTGAGCCCCGGATCACCGGTAGAGATCGTACCGGCATTTCGTATCGTAAACTGAGGCCGCTAGATGATTGCCACGAGTCTGTACGAAAATGGCCGCTACCTCGCGCTTCTGGTGCTATCAATCATTGTTGTGGGCGTCACCTCCTACAATAGCTTAGGAAGGCAGGAAGATCCATCCATCACACCTTTCGTAGCCTCGCTCCAAACCTTCTATCCGGGTGCTAGTCCATCGCGGGTAGAGAGTCTGGTCACAAAACCACTGGAAGAGGCGCTCAGAGAGCACCCAGACGTAAAGGAGCTCAACGCAAGTTCGGTCAACGGTGTTTCTACGATTGTTATTGAAGCCGATTACTATCTTTCACGCGCAGACATAAAGCGCGTCTGGTCGGAACTTCGGGGCAAGGTGGATCGGGTCGCCGCCAACCTACCCGAGGGGACCTCAAAACCTGTCCTCGATGACGACCTATTCACTACCTTCGTCAAGATTATCTCGATCAGTGCCGACGATGGCATTGATATTTCTCCCTCACTACTGCGGCGAGAAGCATTGCGATTCGCTGACGCAGCACGAAGACTTCCTCAAACTCGTCGGGTAAAGCACTACGGATTGCCGGACGAGGAAATCAACGTTGAAATTGACGGGGTCGCGCTGAGCACACTTGGGCTCTCGATTAATGATATCTCAAGAACGCTAGCGCTTGCCGACGCTCGAACACCTGCAGGCAAACTGACGGCACCAGGCAATGCTCTCACCATTGAAGTCGCTGGTGACTTTGACAATGTTCAGTCAGTCAGGCAGACCTTTGTTAAATCCGACCAAGATAACCTCACCGGTATCCGCATTAGCGATATCGCTAAAGTCACTAAAGCAGAAGCTAGCCCGCCGTCCCGGCTTGCCCTTTCAAACGGGCGCCGATCTGTCTTCCTCGCGGTGGAAATGAAACAGGGGTATCAGGTCGACAAGTACAGTGCTGCATTCGATAAATTCTTGGAGAACTATCGCGCGAACGCGGCCGAAGGTCTGACCATTGAAACCACATACGATCAGAGTGGATACACAGAAGCTCGTCTTGCAGGTGTTGCAAAAAACATCATCGCAGGCATCGCCATCGTTGTAGCGGTCCTTTTTATAACGCTCGGCTGGCGAGCAGCAGTGATCGTTGCTCTCAGTCTTCCGCTTTGCACGCTCCTATCAATGGTGGCATTGAATTACCTTGACGTCCCCATACACCAGCTATCCATGACCGGCCTTGTTGTTGCGCTCGGACTATTAGTCGATGGCTCAATAGTGGTAACGGATGAGATTCGCAAACACCTCTTAGAAGGAGATGAAGCGCTCGAGGCGATGCAAAAAGCGGTTAAACGGATGACCGTACCGCTTGTGAGCGCAACAGCCACTACCGTCCTAGCCTTCACACCAATGGCCATTTTGCAGGGCCCTTCTGGCGACTTTCTAGGCAGTTTGGCAACCTGCGTAATCGTTATGCTGGTCATGAGCCTGCTGTTAGCCTTGACCCTGACACCTGCGCTTGGTGGACGACTGTTACCTGGAGCAGTAAGTGAGAAGGCTACATGGTGGCGATCAGGCATCGTTTTGACGAAGACGCGTGAGCGATTCGCTTCATCAATCGACTGGTCGTTAAAATACCCTCTAGCGTCAGTCCTGCTCGCGTCTTCCATACCGCTTCTAGGCTTCGCCAGTGTCTCAACGCTAACAGCCCAGTTTTTTCCTGGAACCGACCGTGACCAAGTCTATTTGCGCGTTGAAATGCCCAAGAGTGCAGGCATTGAATCTACGTTGGAGCTAGTGCGACAACTCGACGATGACCTCAGGGCCGAGCCCTTAATTCGCCGAGTCGACTGGTCTGTCGGCGAGAGCCCACCCGCTTTTTACTACAACCTGCGCTCAAACAAGCGAAATGCGCCGGGTTGGGCGGAAGGTATGGTGCTTACACGCGATGAAAACAAAACCAATGCACTGATTAGACGATTGCAGGAAGACTTTGACCGAAAATACCCACAAGCGCAGGTATTGGTCCTTGGTATCGATCAGGGCCCTCCGGTGGATGCGCCATTGGAAGTGATTTTGTATGGTCCCAATACTCACACTCTCAGAGTCTTAGGCGAACAATTTAGACAGCGATTGCAAGAGCTACCCGACATTACGCATACCAAACTCTCAATTAGTCCCGCGGCGCCGAAAATTGAGTTTCAGTTCGATGATGAAAAGCTTCGTAGGCTAGGCTTAGAACGAAGCCAAATCGCGGCACTGGTTGATGGCTACCTGCGTGGCCGTTTCGGTGGTGCTGTCATCGAAGATACAGAGCAACTTCGAGTGCGCACAAAACTCGAACGTGAGGCTTGGCAAAAAAGCGAAAGTTTGCTGAGCCTTCAGATCCCGATACCCGGACAGCCCGGCAGACCCCGGTTTATCCCTTTAGCGGCCCTCGGTAGCTTGGAAATTGTGCCCGACGACGCGCCCATTGGCAGGCGAGATGGAGAGCGCATAAACCAAGTTCAAGCGTTCTTGACCAGAGGTGTGCTTCCCGAAGAAGCGCTAAAAATACTTAGACGATCGTTAGAAGAAAATCCAATAGCCCTGCCCGACGGATACCGGTACAGCTTTGGCGGCGATAGCGGCGAGCGAACCGAGGTCGTCAATGACCTTATCGGACCCGTGGGTTTGGTAATGTCGTTGCTACTCGCAACGATTATGCTGACCTTTAATTCGTGGCGATTGACTGCGTTGGCTTTCGGTGTCGTTGTCTGTGCCTTTGGACTCAGTTTTTTGGCCTTAGCACTGTTCCGTTACCCATTAGGCATCATGGCGCTGGTAGGTGTCGTAGGTTCAATCGGTGTCGGTATTAATGCTTGCATCATCATATTGACCTCTTTCCAGCAATCGCCGTCAGCGTCCAATGGGGACCGTGAGGCTATGCGCGACGAGGTGCTCGACTCCAGCCGACACATCATCTCCACAACACTCACAACCTTTGGCGGTTTCTTACCGTTGATTCTCGAAGGCAGCCAGTTCTGGCCTCCTTTCGCAATGGCCATTGCGGGTGGCGTTTTACTGTCGACCATCATCTCTTTCTATTTGGTCCCTCCCGCCTATGTGCTCCTTGGCGCACCGCGTGATAACCGTATCGTGCGCGCTGAACTCAAAGCTTTAAGAGGAGCCTCGGTATGAATCAGTCGATCAGCCCCTATCATCACGGCGACCTACGCAACTGTGCCATCATTGCTGCCGCTGAACTCATCGAGTCGATTGGTAGCTACGACATTACCATTGCGCAAGTGGCCAAACGTGTTGGGGTTAGTGCCCCTGCGCTATATCGCCACTTCACTGATAAGAACGCCCTTCTCACCGCCGTACGAGAATTAACACACATCGGTATCATGGATTACATTACCGAAGCGCAATCAAATATTGAACATGGGACCATTGCCCACTTGGACGCCCTAGGGTCCGCCTATCTGCGCTATGCGATAGACAAGAGGGCGTTTTTTGGTTTGATGTGGGAGGACCATGGAGATACTGAAAGTCGTCGCGCTGAGGCGCGCGCAAAACGAACTGGCTTTCAGGTCCTGCATGAAGCCATCGACCTTTACCTGCGAAGACATAAACCTGGGTCAGTTAGTGACTCCCTAAAAACAGCGACGTTGATGTGGTCGACTGCCCATGGAATCGCAACCTTGCGGCATAACCGCATGCTCGACGCCTTCGACGAGGATGCTGACGCCGATGCGCTTCTTCGCACAGCTACGCGTGCCATATTGCGCTGCGGCGATTAGAAGGGAATGAACTCGACTCGGCCAAAAAAGTTTATTAGATTCTAGCCACCACTGCTGGCCTATCGAGCTAAAAAGTAAGGTTTACAATGGCAGACGCAACCACATCACTTTGGTTTCTTTCATGCATCGTCGGTCTATGGCTGGGTTTTCGTCTGAGTAACTCGATGCACGAGGGTGCAGCAGATTCGCGTGCCCCGACCGCCGCCCGCGTGCTGGTTACGGCCTACTGCACCGCGATCACTGTGATCATGATTGAAATTGCGCTCGGAAGTGATGTGTCGGCTGTAATGTCGAGCTGCCTAGTAGTCATCGCAGTGGCGACAGGCGTTATGCAACTGCTTCAGATTTGGACCGAGAAACCTACGCCAGGAAAGGACTGTCAGGGCCGCGATATCGTGGAATAACTGTGGGGGTTTGTGCCATAATCGCGCCCTCAGCGCCCATAGCACAACCGGATAGTGCAGCCGCCTTCTAAGCGGCAGGTTCCAGGTTCGAGTCCTGGTGGGCGCGCCACCTAAAGATCAAAAACTAACAACATCAATATCATAGGATATTTCCTGCGCTAATATTTGATAGTGTTGGTGATAGTGACTAGCCTTTTATCGACTGAGGGGTGTCGAACGCAGGTGCCCACCAGAGTTTGTACGCGAAAAGGTAGATGTTGTAGATATGTTCGACTATGACTGTGGCTCAGAAAGTGAAGGTGCTCTTTCGCCTTAGCGGATGTTAAGAATCGCTCTAATCTCAGGATAGACAGTTGTTAGAGTGGCTCTTTGGAGCAGTCGAGATTATTCAACCAGCGGTTAATGTCTCCAGCAAAAGCATTTCTATAACCAAAACCACCACTCCAAACGCTATCGACTAATTCACGAAAGGCAGGAGTGCACATCGGCGGCGTTAGCCCTTCAAGCTGCTTTGACCATACCTCCTCATCCAGTAAATTTTTAGCTCTGTGGAAGTGCATCACGTCCAGATTTAGGAACTGTGCATACACATATGCCTCAGCCTGATAGAGGGCATTTTTGTCAGTCTCTACCTCTCCGGTCATCAATTTTCCTAACGCTTTTGATGCAACATCTAAATCAAAATCTTGCAATTGAATACGATAGTTAAACTCAAACCTTTCGCTGTAGAGTTGCGCTTCAGCGATATCTCGACCCTGCTTCAACTCAAACGCTACAAGTAATAGCGATAGTGCTATGCCAAATGATCCCGCAGATTGCAGGTAGGACGGGATTCTTGCGAGAACCTGTGACATTAAACGCCTCCGGTCATGGTGGTCCCTGAAGTTTTAAAGGCATCACATTGCGAAGAGCAGATCAACCCAAATATTACTTTCACAATTTTTGACCAACAAATGCGTGTGGCAATGTGGGTGCTTCTGAGGCATCTTTATCCGTGTGACCTAGGAAGAACTGAAGTTCTTCGTTGCTGGAAAAATGTCACTGATTCATCTGCATTCGTTACCAAGACGAGGTGGTGACGTTCATGCCCCAACAGGTCTTGTTAGAGCAGCGTCAGTAGGAGATTTACACGCTATTCATTCAGATCTAAAAAAGACTAAAAACATTAGTGTTTTTAGGTGTTTCTACTGGTAACACCCAGATCGATATTGGTCATTTGGATCCGGCGTAGTTCCGATTGAAACCGGGATTTAGACCCCACTGCACTCCTACGCTTGACTTGCAGTCAGTGCCTGTTCGACATCGGCAATGATGTCATCAATATGCTCAATACCGACCGACAAACGCACCATGTCATGGCTAACGCCGGCTTTCGCGAGTTCCTCATCTGACAACTGGCGGTGTGTCGTACTCGCTGGGTGACAAGCGAGCGACTTTGCATCACCAATATTGACCAATCGCAATACCATCTGAAGTGCATCGATAAACTTGGCTCCTGCTCCAGCGCCGCCCTTTATACCAAAGCTTAGAATACCCGACGCCCTACCACTGCAAATTCGTTGGCAGCGCTCAAAGTCCGGACTGCCATCGATACCCGCATAGTTCACCCACGCGACTGCTTCATGTGACGCCAAATACCCCGCCAATGCAGTGGCATTTTCGCAGTGTCGCTCCATGCGAAGCGCTAACGTCTCCAAACCTTGCATAATCTGAAAAGCGCTTTGCGGTGCAAGAGCTGCCCCTGTATTTCTCAAAGGAACAACTCGGCAACGTCCAATATATGCCGCTTCTCCCAACGCCTCGGTATAAACAACACCGTGATAGCTCGGATCCGGAGTATTCATAATTGCGAAACGCTCGGGATCTGCAGTCCAGTCGAACTTACCCGAATCGACTATCACACCCCCAATTGTAGTGCCGTGACCTCCGACGTATTTGGTCAACGAGTGAATCGCAATATCCGCCCCGTGATCAAACACCTTGCAGATCAAAGGCGTAGCCACCGTGTTATCCACGATCAACGGAACCCCGTGTTTGTGAGCGATATCAGCCCACTCCTGAATATCGACAACGTTCCCCTTTGGGTTACCAATAGACTCGCAAAATACTGCCTTGGTATTTCGGTCAAAAAGGTGGTCGGCGTTCGCAATATCATTCGCATCTACCATGCGAACTTCAATGCCCTGACGTGGAAAACTGTGTGCAAACAAATTATACGTGCCACCGTATAACTGGCTGATAGAAACAATGTTGTCACCTACACCTGCGATAGCCTCAATCGCATAGCGAATCGCCGCCATACCCGATGCCACTGTGAGTGCGCCAATACCACCCTCGAGCGCAGCCATGCGTGCCTCTAAGACCGCATTCGTCGGATTCATTATGCGCGAGTAGATATTTCCAGGAACGGCGAGATTAAAAAGATCGGCACCGTGCTGCGTATCATTGAAGGTGTAAGAGGTTGTCTGATAGATAGGGGTCGTGGCTGCGTTAGTGGCAGGATCGCCATCGTAGCCCTCATGGAGGGCGATTGTTTCAGGCTTCATAGGTCTGTTACCGCTGTGAATTCAGCGCGAGATAATAAGGCGCACACCAGTGAGGCCAAAATAATAAATGGTTATTTACTTAAAACGAGATGAGCACCTGTTCGATGCTGAATTGTGAGTACTAAACTAATCACAAATAGCCACTTCAGCGGACTCTAAGCACAACAAAGCGACACTCAGACCCCTCAGAGTGAATATAGGGCTCGATTCTGATTTCCTCGATACCGACCCGCCCCTCTGAATGCATACGAACGAGCAGGTCGACAAATCGTGTCGCTTCCCAGTAATCATCCCGAACTGTAAACACGACGACACCGCCAGAACGGGTCAGGCGAACAAGTTCGCCAAGGGCCTCGGGTACCACATGCGTCGACGTAAAAGTTCCAATGCAAGTGACAGCGTCAACCGATCCAGAGTCGAGCGGTACTGTCTTATTGAGATCCATTTGTGACAAGCTGCGATAGACATTTTTGGCTGCCGCTTGTTCCAGCATGCCCTTTGAATAATCCACGCCAGACAAATGACCGACGCCTGCCTCACTGAGCAGCGCACCGACCAAGCCCGTGCCGCACCCAGCATCCATGACACGCGCGCCCTCAAGGGTGATGTAGCGCTTGAGGAGTGTTACTGCCATTTGAGGGCTGCTGTAGCCCCACTCGTCGAGCAACTCATGCTCATAGCGATCGGCCCAGTCGTCATACACCCGCATCAGCGTATCGGTTGAATCCGCATTCAAGATTTTTACATGAACGTCTGCTTGCTTGCCCATAGTGACGTCTCCTTTTATATTTTTATTACCCTCATCGCACCCCCGTGCCATGCATCTCTTGCGTGATGCTGGTGGGCTTTACTCACATCCCGATGCAGCCACGATCTTATCGGCATTCAACGCCATAAAGAGCGATCATCTACAGCGCAACGACTTTGCCCGCAACACCCACCACCCACTGCGACACAAATAACAACCTCACTATGCGCTTTTATCAGCCAACTTAGCGAAACCCTCGGCACAGTAAATCACGAGGGACTTCACGCAGCAGCCAAAATTGGCTGAGATGGTCATTACAATCATCACAGGTGTGGCAGTTGGCAAAGCATTCATGTGATTAATACTTACTCTTCCTGCGCGACCATCGGTTGTTGGCGTGCTCGGCACAGACGACATTTGCTTGGCCCCCTAGCTCGTTGTTTTTAGCTAGCTCGTTGTTTTTAGCTAGCTCGTTGTTTTTAGCTAGCGCGTTGTTTTTAGATAGTGCTTAGGACTGAGCCTACTCTGGGTTAATTGGAGGAAACTTGGACGGAGCCGTGCACGGGCTCGGTTATTAAGCTAGGCTCCGCGATCAGCGATGTGTTATGTCCCCAAAGTCTAAATCAATAAAGCTGGAACAGCGCCATGAATCAGCCACAGAATCCTCAACACTACCCCTCTGTCAGTGACGATATCCTCGTAGACAGCGGCGCGGTCGACCCTGTTTACAAAGAAGTCTACTCGCGGCTGAAAGGTTTTGACCTCGGCTCAACCAATGCGTGGACCCGAGGGCAACCGTTTGACTACTACAAACGCATGCGCGAGGAGTCGCCCGTGATGTGGACACAAGGACGTAAGCCCACCTCGGGCTTTTGGTCAGTGTCACGCTATGACGACGTAAAGCACGTGGAGCTTAATCCCGATATTTTCTCCTCTCAGCGCGGCAGCATGCATATGGCCGTCTTACCCCCGAGCGGTAAGGCCGATCGGCTGATGTATGCCGCACATAACTCACTTATTAATCTTGACGCTGATATCCATCGTGATCTACGCATACAGCAAAGCGAGTTTTTCTTCCCTAAATATGTTGAGACATTGAAGGAACGGGTGGGTGCAAAAATTGACGACCTCCTCGACAATTTGGAGCGGCAGGGTCCCGAAGTTGATTTTGCGAAGCTTTTCTCTACCGAGCTTCCGATGTTCACACTCTGTGAAATGCTCGGCGTTGACGAGGAGGATCGTCCCAACATTATTAAGTGGATGCACTATCTTGAGCTTGCACCACAGTTTTTGACTCACCCCTTTCGAATGTTCATGGCTGAACCCATGTTTCTCTTCCGTTTCAACCAGATGTTAGAGGACATGTTCAACTATGGTGAGCGTGTGATGGCCGACCGGATTAAAAACCCTCGACAGGATCTCCTTACCGTTATCGCCAACGCAACGCTCGATAACAAACCGTTGTCCCAGAATTATCTTGATGGGTCTTGGCTGCTCATTATTTTCGCGGGCAACGATACAACGCGAAACTCATTGTCAGGCACCATCCGGCTGCTGACTGAGTTTCAAGATCAGCGACAGATGGTGATTGACGATAAATCCCTTATTGAGCGCATGTCGCACGAAGCGCTTCGCATGACCTCGCCAGTAATGCATATGCGCCGAACAGCGACACAAGATACTGAAATTGCCGGGCAGAAGATCGCCGAAGATGAGAAAGTGATCATGTGGTACGGCGCAGCGAATAGAGATCCTTTGGTGTTCCCCAACCCCGACGTCTTTGACATGACTCGTGACAATGTTGAAAAGCACGTTGCGTTCGGACACGGTGTTCACCGTTGTCTTGGCAATCGCATCGCCCAAATGCAGCTGAACATGGCCTACGAGCGAATTCTTGATCGTTTCCCAAATATCCATTGGACGGGCAAGCAAAAGATCGAGCCCATCATCTTAGTGCACGCCATCTCGAGTCTGAGGGTCAATCTCTACGGCAAGGGCGCAAAGCGACCCGCAAAGGTCGCGGTGCCGCGCTAGAACGGTATGTAACGCGCTAAACCAGCTGAGTTGCGATGGGTAGTTCCGTGGTGTTCTTAATTTCCGTCACCGCAATGTGGGAATGCATTTCACGGACGAGATCTCCACTCAGCAGCGTATTTCTGACGAAATCTTCGTAATGCCGAACGTCTCTGCAGATGATCTTCAGAACGTAATCCCAAATTCCCGCCATGGTGTAGCACTCAACCACCTCTGGGTGTGCTTCAACCTCCTGTTCAAACGCCAGCAAGTTTTGCCGTCCCGTCTGCGTTAGGTTGACCGTTGCAAACACAACGATTTCCATACCCAGAGCATGCCTATCCAATAGTGCTACCCGGCGCTGGACAACACCCACTTCTTCTAAACGATTGATTCGTCGCCAGATCGGTGACTGGGAGCTGTTCAGCCGATCCGCAAGCGCAGCTGTCGATACTGTCGAATCCTGCTGCAACGACGCCATTATGGCGACGTCCTGCTTATTCCATACGCCAGACATATTTAGTCTCTAAAAGTAAACGTGAAGAATAATTAACCCAGAAAAACTCATAATTCAACCAATAAAGGCACAATATTCCGCCATATATGAAACACAATTTCCCAAGTGATTAAAGCGGCTAAAACTTACGCCTAAGGGGATTAGCATGACACACGCGTCGCCCAAGCCACTTCGTAACGTCAACTTAGAAGACAAATTTAGGCAAGGTCCCACACGGGCTTACATGAGCGGCATTGATGCACTGGTTCGACTCCCTTTACTTCAACACGAAATAGATACGGCTAAGGGTTTAAACACTGGTGGTTTTATCTCGGGCTATCGGGGCAGTCCGCTGGGTGGTCTGGATCAAGCATTATGGTCAGCAAAAGACCATTTAGATCAACACAACATCACCTTCAACCCTGGGATCAATGAGGAACTCGCAGCAACGTCTGTCTGGGGATCTCAGCAGTTAGGCATTGTCTCTGACTCTCACTACGACGGCGTCTTTGGTATGTGGTACGGAAAGGGGCCAGGTGTAGACCGAAGTATGGACGTCATCAAGCATGCGAACGCTTTCGGCACCTCATCTTACGGCGGTGTACTTGCGATCGCGGGGGATGATCACGCCTGTAAATCGTCGACGCTGCCCCACCAATCCGAACACATGTTCATGGGCGCATCTGTACCAGTACTCGCCCCATCAAACGTCCAAGAAGTGCTCGATTTCGGAATCTATGGATGGGCCATGTCGCGCTTTTCCGGGTGTTGGGTGGCACTAAAAGCCATAACCGACAACATGGATTCAACTATGGGCGTGGAGATAGACCCCGCGCGATACTCAATTGTCCTGCCACCAAAAGAGGTGATTTCACCCGACGGGATGCATGCGCGCTGGCCCGACCCTCCCCTCGACCAGGAAAGGCGCCTTAATCTTTATAAAATTTATGCTGCACGCCTGTTTGCGAGTATCAACGGACTCAACCGCATCGCGTTGGACTCAGCCGAACCGACGCTTGGCATTATTACATCAGGTAAAGCCTACCTCGATGTGATGGAAGCACTGCATTCGCTAGGAATCGATAAACGCGCCGCGAACGACTTTGGCATCAGAGTCCTCAAAGTGGGCATGCCCTGGCCTTTGGACCCTGAAATTATTCAGGTATTTTCCCGTGGATTGAGCGAAATCTTAGTCGTCGAAGAAAAGCGTTCTGTCATAGAGGACCAACTGACATCGCAACTTTACAACTTCGGTGGAGAGTCGAGGCCCAAGATATATGGCGAATTTGACCATAGAGGTGAGTCGCTACTACCCAATACAGGTGAGCTCGACCCAGACCTCGTAGCGCACGCGATTGCCTCTCGACTAGAAAGGTTAGGTACTGGCTTCCAATCCTCCGCCAACGCCATACCGGCATCACAAAGACTAAGCGCAAATGCGCCTACTAGAACACCGCATTTCTGCTCTGGGTGCCCGCATAACAGATCAACCAAGGTGCCCCGAGGCAGTGTCGCTATGGGAGGTATCGGCTGTCACTACATGGCAACCTGGATGCCCGATAGAGACACCCGGACCTTCACCCAGATGGGGGGCGAAGGGGCTGCCTGGATTGGTCAAGCCGCATTCAGCACACGAAAACACGTGTTTCAAAACTTGGGCGACGGTACCTATTTTCATTCCGGCAGCCTCGCAATACGCGCGACAGTCGCCAGCAAGGTCAACATTACCTATAAAATTCTCTTCAATGAGGCGGTAGCGATGACAGGCGGACAAGCTATTGACGGCAGTCTCTCGCTCAATGACTTGTTGCATCAAATTCGCGCTGAGGGTGTACAACACATCGCCGTCGTTTCCGAGGATGCAAGGTCCAGCAATCTGCCTTCCTTTGTTGAAGTATGGCATCGAGCCGATTACGACGAGCTACAGCGTCGCTTTGCTAAGATAGAAGGCACCTCAGTAATCGTCTATCAACAGTTGTGCGCGACGGAAAAGCGACGTAGGCAAAAGCGGCAACTGCTTCCGCCAGCCAGAAGCAAAGTCTATATTCATCCAGAGGTCTGCGAGGGCTGTGGCGACTGCGGGCGGCAGTCAAGCTGTCTTTCTATTCAGCCACTCGAGACCGAATTAGGGACCAAGCGCGTCATTGATCAGCACAGTTGCAACACAGATCTCAGCTGTATCGAAGGCTTCTGCCCGAGCTTTGTTACCCTGCCGGCCGCATCAATCGCCCCTCCATCTGCAGCACCTGAGATTTCCACTCTCATTTTTGACCCACTCCCCCATCCCTCGGTTGTTGCCCTTGATAAACCTTGGTGTGGACTGGTAGCCGGCATCGGTGGAACTGGGGTCCTGACAGTTAACTCGCTATTAGCAATGGCGGCACACATTGAAGGCAAAGGCTTTGCCACGATGAATCAAACGGGACTTGCTCAAAAGTATGGATCGGTGGTTAGCCATATCAAGATCGCCTCTAGTCAGAGGGATATCCATGCAGTTCGAGTCAAGGCAAATCAAGCGGACCTCCTGTTGGCCTGTGACGCCCTGGTTGCTGCAAATCCCGAGACTTTGAATAAACTAAGTGAGTCTTGTCACGCAGTGGTTAATACCCAGGTCACGGAAACGCGAGACTTCCTCTACACGCCTGACGAAAGCGCCTACAGGGAGAGACCGGATCAACAGATCCGCGACACCGTGGGGGAGCATCAGATAGATGCCTTGGACGCATCTACCCTTGCAGATGTTCTTACCGGAGATTCCATCGGCGCAAACTTATTCTTGGTCGGTCTGGCCAGCCAGAGAGGTTTATTACCCATCTCACCTGAAGCGATTCAACGAGCCATTGAGGTCAATGGCGTTGCAGTTGTTCTTAATAAAAGCGCGTTTATATGGGGGCGACGTTTCGCCGAGCAGCCAAAAAAGGTTTTGAGCCTCCTGCCAACCATAGAAAATAAACGCCTGAACTCACTAGATGACATCGTTGCTGACCGAAAGGCTCGACTGGTCCGTTACCAGTCTGAGCACTACGCATCCGTTTATAAGGAACGCATTTTGGCTGCTAAAGAGCGACTTCATAACCTGCCCTGTGCAGAGGAGATACTGTGTGAGATTTCACGACAACTCTATCGTTTGATGGCCCTCAAAGATGAGTACGAGGTTGCTCGATTACTCACAGCCAAGAGTGATGAGCAAGGCCTTCCCAATCTAAGTCAAGCGGGGGTTAATTTTTATTTCGCACCGCCGCTACTTTCACGGCTACTGGCACGCAATGGACGACCCTTCAAGATGCGGGTAGGAGCTTGGGCACGCTATCCTTTAAAAATACTTGCCGCCTTGAAGTTCCTAAGAGGTACAGCACTAGACCCCTTCGCTTACACACAAGAGAGGCAGGCGGAACACAGAGACGTGCGGATCTACCTTGCTGATATCGACCTGATCACTGAAACGACGACCGATGCAACACAGGACTCAGCGAAGGGCCTTGCCAATGCTCCATCACATCTCAAAGGCTACGGGCACATTCGATCAAACAACCGCGAAACGTGGCTCAAACACCGAAAGCGCTACCGCACAGAACTTCAATTAGTGCAACCACTTCACGTAACAGACATAAGTCATCAAGGTACCCATGAATAGCTTTACTCACTCCGAATTTGCCGACCATGAACGTGTAGTCTTCGTTAACGAAAAATCTGCGGGACTACAGGCCATCATCGCCATCCACAACACGCAACGAGGTCCTGCGATCGGCGGTTGCCGGATGTGGCCTTACGAAACCGCAGATGCGGCCCTAACAGATGTTCTCCGTTTATCGCGAGGTATGACCTATAAAAATGCCCTCGCAGGCATCAGTAGCGGCGGTGGAAAATCCGTAATCATCGGTAACCCGCGGAAAGACAAGACACCGGAACTCTTCAAAGCTATGGGTGCGGCGATCGACTCCCTCGGAGGCCGATATTTTGTCGCCGAGGATTCGGGTACATCGCCCACCGACATGGCGTTCATGGCCGAAGTCACCCCATTTGTTTGTGGCCTCGATTCCGAGCAGAGCAATGGCGACCCCTCACCCAGCACAGCCCTTGGGGTTTTCTTGAGTATCCGCGAGGTGATTAACTTCCGATTTGGAACATCAGATTTAGCTGGCGTTCGTGTTCATGTCCAAGGCTTGGGAAGAGTGGGTTTCGAATTAGCAAAACTGCTAGTCAGCAACGGAGCCGTCGTTGTTGCCAGTGACATCAACGATGATCGTTGCCATCTAGCTCGTGAAGAGCTACGCATACAGACTGTGAACAATGACGAATTACTGTCGACACAATGTGACGTTTTTGCGCCATGTGCACTTGGCGGCATATTGAATGAATGGTCTATTCCAACACTCAAAACGGCAGTCATTGCGGGTGCCGCTAACAACCAACTACTAACGAATCGGGATACTGAACGGTTGAGTAATGCAGGTATTCTGTATTGTCCCGATTATCTGATCAACGCCGGCGGTGTCATTGACGTCTATCAACGGCGGCACGGTGGCAATCAGAAGGATATCGATTCTGCCGTAGCAGCCATAGCAGTGAGACTCAAATCGGTACTATTGGAAGCTACTGCGAGAAGTATCTCTCTAGAGCAGGTGGCAAGGGAGCGCGCTGAGAAACTGATTTGCACGGATACATGCGAACCATTCACGACTGAGGCAGCTTAATCACTTCCAAATGGATATGGGGTAGCGGATGGATATCAAGTGCACCACCGCCGGAGGCAATGCATCAATCGAATTTTCCTCTGTAAACTCCCGTTACCTGATTTCAGTGCAAACTGAGCCATCTCAAATTGTGTCAGGAACGGTCGTTATCCCCGTTGCATTCGATGTTAGATCCGAAATTATCAATGAATCTCGAGCAATTAACACCTTCGTGGATCTGCCTCTCGGTCAGACGGTGTCGTTGATTGGCTAAACAAAGCTTGATGGTGGGGGTTCAACTAAATGCGTCGATAGATCTGATCGCTGAGGCTCCTCGCTGGTGGTCCCGCCCGAGGAAAGTTCGCTATAGCCGCCGCCCCGGTTATCCGATGGACGTCATCCCCCACCCTAACAACAGCAGCGCGCTGAAAAATAAAAAGGTCTTTAGAAAGGACTGTGATTTATACCGCGTGGCTGCTGCTGGCTATTATGCTGGGCCAGTTCATCAAGCATGAAATCAAGAAATCGCGAGATCCGCACGCATTGCGTCAAGGGACTTCAATAGCGCCAGCTGATCTAAGCTGGCCATACCCCTTTTGAAGTCATCTCGATCACCGTTGATCCGCCAGCAGGACAGTGACCAAACGATGTGTTTTTCTAGGCTAGCCTGTTCGGCCTTCAGTAATCGGTAACCAAGCTCTGAGTGCATCATTGTTTTACCGCACCGCTTGATTAAAAATGAATCACCACGATAGCACTTCTTGTGAGCTAAAGCATCATTAATGTCACAGCTGTCACTTAGCCTCTGATTTGACTCAGGCTGTAAATCCTCTAGTGTCAGTGTTCTTTGTTCGCGCCAGACGCATCAGAAGTTAATGTGAAGTAGGTCGTTCGTTTGAACCAAGGCTGTGATGACTGGCTTACAACTGCTGTCGGTTCTCCGTAGGTATGTTGAAGGGTGATTTAACTCTAACGTAGGGAACGAATGTTTTGATGGAACTTGCGAGACTTTACGGCAACATATCGATAACTGGGAGACACTTAATATGAAATTTGCAGCGACCTTGACCGCCTTACTGATAACACTTTTTTCGTCCTTAACTGTGCACGCGGATAGCGCCGAAAATACGACGGTAATAGGTGAGAAACCCTTTGTTCTGATTGCTAGGCTTCATGCATTGCCAACCTCAGCAGAGGAGGTGCTACGGCTCTCTGAGGCTGCCGACAAAGCGGTCAAAGCATCTGAGCCCGGCATGCTTCTTCATACCTTTGATAAGGACCCGAGTGACCCATTAGGATTTGTTTGGACTGAGGTTTATGCGGATAGCGCGGCTCTTGTTTTCCATCTAGGGAATCCACCGCTCCAAAAGTACCTAGCGGAGGTGAGTCCACTGCTAGATAACTTCACGGTTGAGCTGTATGGCGAAGTTTCTGCTGAAGCCGTCAATATGCTGAGATCAACAGGTACGCCCACATCACACTTCCAGAGTAAGTTTGGATACGTGAGAGATCTGACCCCCTAAGCTCTAAGCAGGGCGAGCGTCGCAAGATACTGGGAAGAATATGTGTGTGCTATAGGCCAACAAAGGACCTGAATTGCTAAGCCTCGGGTACTTGGGAACGCGTGATTCGGCCTGCCGAATTCTCGGCGTCAAACAACTTAACTTGATCTTATCCAGCGCCGTCTGTCGGCGGATTACAAAGACGTCGGAGACACAATTCAGGTTAATAGCTGATCTTTGCAGGGATTGTAAGGGATGGGGTGGCTGATGGGTCTCGAACCCACTACCTCCGGAGCCACAATCCGGTGCTCTACCTGGTGAGCTACAGCCACCACTGAATGGGCAGTAACCCAAACCTTCGACCGTGGCGATATGGTCGAAAAAAGTGGTCGGGGAGGAGGGATTCGAACCCCCGACATCCTGCTCCCAAAGCAGGCGCGCTACCAGACTGCGCTACACCCCGAAAAACGTGAAGTGATCAACACCTCGCGGGCGGCGAGTCTACAGGGTTTCCCGCCGCTGGGTCAATTGCAGTAATCGACTTTCGCTGACATTTGAATTCTGAAAGAATTGCGCCAGACAATTTAGGGGAATTTTTATGCCAGCCACGCTTCTGGACGGGAAACACGTAGCTCAGTTAACCGAGACCGACCTTACAGATCGGGTTGCAGCACTCAAAGCGAAAACGGGGAACCGAACGCCTGTTCTCGCAACGATTTTGGTTGGCGACGACCCCGCGTCAGCGACATACGTGAGAATGAAAGCAAATGCTTGTCAGCGCATCGGCATGAAGTCCCTGGCCATTGAACTGCCCGCTTCCACCAAGACCAACGACCTACTTCGAGAAATCGAGCAGTTAAACGCAAATCCTGATGTCCATGGCATTCTGCTGCAACATCCCGTGCCCTCGCATATCGACGAGCGCGCGGCGTTTGACATGATTGCGCTTGCAAAGGATGTCGACGGCGTCACCTGTTTAGGCTTTGGCCGCATGAGTATGGGCGAGCCCGCCTACGGTTGTGCGACACCACAGGGAATCATGCGTTTGCTGGCCCACTACGAAATAGACCTATCAGGAAAGCACGCCGTGGTCGTAGGAAGAAGTCCTATCCTGGGCAAGCCTATGGCTATGATGATGTTGCAGGCGAATGCCACGGTAACTATCTGTCATTCGCGTACCCAAGACCTCGAATCGCATATTCGACAGGCTGACGTGGTCGTTGGCGCGGTAGGACGCCCCGAGTTTATACGTGCAGATTGGATCAAAGATGGGGCCGTTGTTGTCGATGCCGGCTATCACCCTGGCGGTGTTGGCGACATCGAACTCGGGCCTCTCGTAGACCGAGCATCAGCGTACACGCCTGTCCCTGGTGGGGTTGGTCCCATGACGATCAATACGCTCATAATGCAAACCGTCGAGTCCGGCGAAAAGGCGCTCGGTTAAGTCGAAAGACACGCCAAGCTGGCGCCATTATGGCTGTGTCACCGGACATTGAATTCAAAGTCATCACGGCGAATGGCCTGATTCACCGTCTTGCGAGTCAAGGTGAGGGACCGCTCGTGATTCTTTGTCACGGCTGGCCGGAGAGTTGGTACAGCTGGCGCCATCAAATTCCAGCCATTGCAAATGCGGGATATGCGGCAGTGGCTTACGACGTTCGGGGTTACGGTGAATCAGACAAACCCTACCCAGTCGAAGCCTACACCCTAAAAGAGCTTGCGGCAGATGTGGTTGGCATCGCTGACGCTCTCGGCTACGACAAGTTCATTACGGTTGGTCATGACTGGGGTGGTCCCATAGCACTAACCACTGCCCTGCTCTATCCAGAGCGTGTTTACGCGACGGGCTCGCTATCCGTTCCTCACCTAACGCGACCGCCGCTTCCTACACTCGACCTATGGCGAGAAATCTACAAAGACCAATTTTTCTACCAGCTGTACTTTCTTAACGAGGGTGTCGCTGAGGAAGAGTTTGAGGCAGATCTGCAAAAGTCGCTTTTTCTCACCTACACAGCTATCGATGCTCGCGGGATGCGCCATCAACTACAAAGCGCGGAAGGTGGCTTCACGGGATCAAAGTCTGCAAACGCAAAACTGCTTGACGGTATGACGCTTTTCGACACCTTTCCCGAGTGGTTTTCACAAGCTGACCTTGACTACCTAGTAAGCCAGTTCGAACTAAGTGGCAAACGGGGTCCCTACAATCGCTACCGAGCACAAAACCTCGATTGGTATGAACTAGCGCACCTTGATGGCGCGAAGATTCAACAGCCCGCCTTTTTTATTACTGGAGAGCTTGATCCTGTCAGTAAATTTGTTCCACTGAGTATTCCATTCGTGGAGCATGTACAGAAGAACTACGACAACTTGCTGATCAGCCGAGAGCTTCCCGACGTGGGACATTGGACGGCGGAAGAAGCACCCTGCGAAGTTAACGAAATATTGCTCGCCTTCCTCGAACAAGTGCACCCCATCTGAGGAAAACGTGTGACGGTTATTGCGCCAGTGCCATATCGCCCCCGCCCAGTTATTGCACCACGCACCCAATAAAGGGCAACCCAGGATAGGAAAGTCGAGTCTTACAAACTGAGCCTAGTCTTACGCTCGGCGCCATGTCGCACCGGCCGAGCTGTCTTCGATGATAATGCCTGCTGCGCTTAGCTCATCTCGGATCTCATCCGCTCGCGCAAAATCACGATTAGCTCTGGCCTCAGCACGGTCTGCGAGCAATGCGTCAATGGCCTCTGCAGAAAGCCCTTTGTCACCACCTTTTGACAACCAATCAGCGGGGTTTTCTGTTAGAACGCCAAGCACGGCACCGCCTGCCAATAATGCGGCCTTGGCTGCAGGCTTTTGGTCCTCTGGCGCCTTGTTTAGAGCCTTTGCCAGCTGGTGTAGCTCAGCAATGGCCGATGGCGTGTTCAGATCATCTAGCAAGGCGCTAAAAACCGGCGACGCGGTGCAGTCTTCGTCACCATCCGCCGGCAAGACAACATCACCGGCATTACGCAGGGCCAAATAGAAACTGTCTAGCGTAGATTGAGCGCTGTCCAACAGTGACTTCGAAAAGTTTAGCGGTGATCGATAGTGAGCCGACAGGAGTGCAAACCGAAGCGTTTCGCCCGAATATTGCTCGAGCAGTTCACGGACTGTGCGGACGTTACCCAGCGATTTGGACATCTTTTCACCATCCATATCCACATAGGCATTGTGCATCCAGGTCCCAACGAAGCTACCCCCGTAACCGCAACAACTCTGAGCCCGCTCGTTCTCATGATGTGGAAAGATCAAGTCCCTACCGCCGCCGTGTATGTCGATACTATCGCCGAGATGCTGATGGATCATTGCAGAACACTCTATGTGCCACCCTGGGCGGCCTCGTCCATAATCGCTATTCCAGCCAGGCTCGTCATCACTAGAGGGTTTCCACAGAACAAAATCGCCGGGATTACGTTTATACGACGCCACTTCGACGCGAGCACCCGCGAGCATATCGTCAAGCTGGCGACCACTCAGATGACCGTAGTCTTCCATGGAGGTCACATCAAACAGTACGTGTCCTTCGGACTCGTACGCATGGCCCCTTTCAATTAATCGATGTGCAAGGTCTAACATCGCGTCCACATGCTGCGTGGCCTGTGGTTCTATAGAGGGCGCCAAATTATTAAGCTCCGCCATATCCGCTCGGAATTTCTCCGTAAACTCCTCGGTTAACACGGTGATATCAATACCGCGCGCTCTCGCCGCATGAATAATCTTGTCGTCTATATCTGTGATGTTGCGGGCATAGGTCACCCTGGGATAGATCGCTTGCAACACCCGATACAACGTATCGAACACCACCACGGGCCGCGCATTACCAATGTGGACGAGGTTATAAACTGTCGGTCCGCAAACATACATCCGAATGTGCTCGGGATCGACCGGCTTAAAAACCGCCTTCTCGCCCCCAGCGCTGTTCGTTAAGCGTAATTCACTCATTGCTGGCCCACGTATCGCGTAAGCCGATAATTTTGTTGAATACAGGCGTATCGGGAGTGTGGTCCTCGCGATCAGCGACAAAATAGCCTTCTCGCTCGAACTGGAAGCGTGACTCTGGCTCCACAGACAACAAAGATTGTTCAAGGAATGCCTGGCTGACAACCAATGAAGCGGGATTGATCACGTCGTCCATATTCCCTGCTTTCGTCGGGTCCTCGACAGTGAATAAGCGATCATAACTTCTGATCTCGGCGCTACCCCCAGTTACCGTGTCTACCCAGTGAATGACGCCCTTGGCCTTGATACCATCATCGGGATCCTCACCAAGGGTCTGCGGAACGATACTCGCGTAAACCTTTGTCACTTCGCCGTTAGTATCCACGTCACATCGATCGGCTTCGATAACGTAACCTCCTCGGAGCCGAACGCGCTTGCCAAGGACCAGTCGCTTGAACTTTTTGTTCGCTTCCTGTCGGAAGTCCTCTTTATCGATCCAAATATTCCGACTGATAGATACTTCCCGCTTTCCCTGACTCTCGTCAGCCGGATGATTTGCAACCATCAATACTTCAGGCTCGCTAAGATTCGAGATTTCGAGCGCTAACGGATTCAGAACTGCCATGGCGCGCGGCGCGGTCGTGTTCAGGTCGTTTCGCACGGCGCTTTCCAGCATCGCCACGTCAACCACACCGTCCGAGCGTGACGTGCCCACCTCCTCGCAAAAATGGCGTAATGCGGCAGGCGTATATCCTCGCCGTCGCATTCCTGCAATCGTGGGCATACGCGGATCATCCCATCCGCTCACAACACCGGAATCGACCAGAAGCTTGAGTTTTCGTTTGCTAGTGACCGTGTAATTGACGTTAAGGCGTGCAAACTCGAATTGTCGCGGCCGCGAGGGAACCGGAAGATTATCGATAAACCAATCGTACAAGGGCTTGTGATCTTCAAACTCAAGCGTACAAATCGAGTGTGAAATGCCCTCGATTGCGTCTTCCTGCCCGTGCGCGAAGTCGTAGGTTGGATAAATCACCCAGTCATCCCCCGTCTGGTGATGGCTGACCCGCCGAATCCTGTAAAGCGTTGGATCACGTAAATTGATATTTGGAGATGCCATATCTATCTTGGCACGGAGTACTCGAGAGCCATCCTCAAACTCGCCTGCCTTCATACCCGCAAATAGCGCGTGATTCTCTGCAACCGATCGCTCTCGGTATGGGCTATTCGTGCCAGGCTTCGTCAGCGAACCGCGGTATTCACGCGCTTCCTCTGCACTTAAATCGCATACATAGGCTTTACCTTCGTCGATTAGGTGAAGCGCCCATTCATAAAACTGTTGAAAGTAATTGGAGGCATAACGGACTTCACCCGCCCATTGATAACCCAACCACCTCACGTCAGCTTGTATGGCGTCAATAAATACTTGGCTCTCTTTTTCGGGGTTTGTGTCGTCAAAACGTAAGTTGCAGACGCCGCCGTATTGCACAGCCAGTCCGAAATTGACGGTGATCGATTTAGCGTGACCGATGTGAAGAAATCCGTTGGGCTCTGGTGGAAAGCGCGTCACAACTCGATCTACGATGCCTGCATCAAGATCATTCTGAATTTGCGTTCTAAGAAAATTACTACGTGGTTCTGTATCCATGGGACGCCCTTGATCTGAACGCGCGAGTTTAGCAAGGGATTGTGTGCAAGTCAGTTTCACACAACATGAACAGGCTGGTAGTAATTTACTCGAATGCCCGAGTTGCCATCTGTATCATGCGCGGGTTCCCAAACAAAGACGGTATCAAATATGGCGATGACACGCGTACTCATTAAAACCTTGCTTGGCGATATGACGCTGGAACTCAATGGTGACAAGGCGCCAGCAACCGTTGCTAACTTTGTAGCCTATGCAGAGGCTGGTCACTACGATGGCACTATCTTCCATCGGGTTATCAATAACTTCATGGTGCAAGGCGGGGGTTTTGACACTGAAATGCGTCAGAAGGCTACCAACGACCCCATTACCAACGAAGCCAACAATGGTCTGAAGAACGAGCGTGGCACCATAGCCATGGCCCGTACAATGGACCCTCACTCGGCGACAGCACAATTCTTTATCAACGTCTCAGACAATGATTTCCTGAACTTCTCCGGCGAAAATATGCAGGGTTGGGGCTACGCTGTATTTGGTAGAGTCGTTGAAGGAGAAGACGTTCTCGACAAAATCCGCGCTGTACCAACGGGAAGCCAAGCGGGTCACCAAGACGTTCCAAACGACCCGATCGTCATCGAGTCAGTCACCGTAGTCGCTGACTAACCATGAGCTCCTCTCTGTTCATCAGTGATCTTCACCTCAGCGAGGCGACGGCGCAGATCGAGCAGAGCCTCTATCGATTCCTTGAGGAGAAAGGCGATGTTAATCGCCTCTTTTTACTGGGCGATATTTTTGAGGCTTGGATCGGTGATGACGACGACAGTGCTTTAGCCAACCGATTCGCCGATGCAATGAAAAAACTAGCCGATCGTGGTACCACGATTTATTTCATGCGCGGCAATCGCGATTTTCTTGTAGGAGAAAACTACCTCAAACAATTTGGTGCTGAACTACTCGGTGATACTGCTGAAGTGTCGGTAGCAGGTGAGCCTGCCCTATTGATGCACGGTGACCTTTTATGCACGGATGATGTTGATTACATGGCTTTTCGGGCATTAGCGCACAACCCCGATTGGCAGGCGGAAATGCTGGCAAAGACACTGAGTGAGCGACGCGAAATCGCTACTCACCTTCGCGCACTAAGTAAAGAGGCGGCCAGCAACAAAGCCGAGGACATCATGGATGTCAACCAAGACACCGTTGCCACCACCGTCCAGGATCATCAAGTTACGCGGCTTATTCACGGCCACACCCATCGACCCTACCGGCACACCTTACCGAAAGCTGAGCGCATCGTACTTGGCGACTGGACTACTACCGGGTGGTATCTACTGGAGCGCGACGAGACGCTCGAACTCATTGAGTTCGACCTTTAGCGCGTGTTGTAAGGACCTTAGTATCCGCATCTAGCACCTAAGCTATTCCAGAGAGCTCTCGGATCCGGGGGCGGTCACCTATGCGGTACACCACTGTGGAAGCGGACTTCCACATCCCTACTCTCGATCAGCTCCCTTTCGATACCCCTGAACAGTGCCAACCTCTCGGCAACCTCATTTGGGCTCGCTAATGACTTAGCCAACGTGATGTAGTCCATAAAATGGCGGGATTCACTCTTTAGAAGCGACACATAAAAATCGCTCAACTCAGCATCAACATGAGGCACCAACGCCGCGAATCGCTCGCATGAACGAGCCTCGATTAACGCACCTACAATAAGGGTGTCGACCAGTTTACAGGGATCTTTCTTACGCACCTTTTCGCGAAGCCCCGCTGCATATCGTGATGCCGTCACAGATTCGTAAGTAATACCGCGTTTCGTCATGAGTTTGAGAACCTGCTCAAAGTGTCTCAGCTCCTCGCGCGCAAGACGCGACATTTTGTTGAGTAGGCTTGTGTTCTCCGTGTAACGGTGCATAAGACTCATCGCGGTTGCAGCTGCTTTCTTTTCGCAGTTAGCGTGGTCGATCATTAGCACGGGAAGAGACTCAACAGCACTTGAGAGCCATTGCTCTGGTGTTCTGCAGGGCAAAAAGTCGTATACGGGAGCTAAATCAACGGCAACTGGCATAGGGTGGCTTCAAGCCTCGTCGAATAGGTCGGGGGTCGCTAAATAACGGTCATAATGCGCCGTTGAGAGAATCCAGAAATCCTCGTCAATTTTATCTCGCAGTTCCACCAGCGTTAAGCCCGACCAATCAGGATGAATTCTAAATCCGTATTTACTCGGGTCACTGATCTGGCTTGCCCCAGCCTTGAGCAATTGAAACAACCAGCAGTATTCATCGTGCTGGTCGTTATACCTCACCAACTGAGTATCAAGCTGCCACTTGAGTAGTGTCCGATCCACAACTGTGCATTTATGCGAGCATGCTTGAGAAAGGAACCCCGAAAGCCGTTTGTCAACGAACCGCTTTTCGTCCTGCGTGTAGCCGTTCCAGTGAATAACCTCATGACTGAATCGCTTGCAGCCACGGCAAACACTGTCCCCGATCCCTGTAGAACAGACACCAATGCACGGCGTCTTTATCGGTTTGGGTTGCGCATTTTGTAAGTTGATCGGTGGCATATCGCGGGAGTCTAGGATAAACATTGCATGAATGCACAGAATTGATCGAATCACTGTCGACAGACTTGGTCACAAGCTATAATTTGCGCGCCATACTTAAGGCGCCCTGTAATGAGAGCGCCCTGACCAATCTGGGGAAGAGGAATATTCTGTGCTTGAAGCTTACCGCAAACACGTAGCCGAACGGGCTGCGATGAACATCCCACCAAAACCGCTTTCACCGCAGCAAGTTGCTGATCTTGTGGAGCTTTTAAAAGCGCCACCCAAAGGTGAAGAAGATTATCTCGTCGATCTTATCTCAAATCGCGTTCCTCCGGGCGTCGACGAAGCCGCTTACGTAAAAGCGGCCTTCCTGTCAGACATCGCCCTAGGCAAAGTTACGTGTCCACTCATCGACAAAATGACAGCGGTGGATCTTTTGGGCGACATGCACGGTGGTTACAACATTGAGACCCTGGTTAAGTTGCTAAGCGACAATGAGCTCGCAGAGCAAGCCGCCAGTGAGCTAAAACACACGCTACTGATGTTTGACGCTTTTTATGATGTCGCGACGCTTGCCAAAGAGGGTAACTCAAACGCGCAGTCTGTCATGCAGTCCTGGGCAGACGCCGAGTGGTTTACCAAGCGCGATGAACTCCCTGAGTCACTCAAGATGGTAGTCTTCAAGGTCACAGGTGAAACAAATACGGACGATCTGTCACCCGCTCCGGATGCGTGGTCACGCCCGGATATTCCGCTACATGCGCGTGCTATGTATAAGATGACGCGCGACGGACTCGAGCCAGAGGAGCCTGGCCGAGTTGGCCCTATGGCACAAATTGAAGCGGTTAAAGCGACAGGCTTACCTGTTGCCTTTGTCGGTGATGTTGTGGGAACGGGTTCATCGCGCAAATCAGCCGCAAATAGCGTTCTTTGGTACTTTGGACAGCCGGTGACGGGTGTGCCAAACAAGCAAATGGGTGGCGTTTGCATCGGCGGAAAGATTGCACCTATTTTCTACAACACAATGGAAGATGCGGGCGCTTTGGTTTTCGAGGCACCCGTCGAAAAGATGGGCATGGGCGATATCATCGACATCCGTGTCTATGACGGCCAAGTGTTGAACGAAGCGGGTGATGTAATCTCTGAATTCGATCTTCGCTCAGACGTTCTGCTTGATGAAGTGAGAGCTGGCGGTCGAATCAACCTCATCATTGGACGTGGTTTGACTGCGAAAGCGCGCGAAGCGCTTGGCTTGGACGAAAGCCCCCTATTTCGCAAGCCTGACATGCCAAAGGCAACAGATGCGGGATTCACACTTGCACAGAAAATGGTCGGTCGCGCCTGTGGCGTCGAGGGTATTCGTCCCGGCACTTACTGTGAGCCTAAGATGACTACCGTTGGTTCCCAGGACACAACGGGGCCAATGACCCGTGATGAACTACAGGACTTGGCATGTCTTGGCTTCTCCGCTGACCTCACCATGCAATCTTTCTGCCACACGGCGGCTTACCCAAAGCCCGTGGATATAGAAACACAGCATTCACTGCCAGACTTCATTCGCAATCGAGGCGGGGTGTCATTGCGACCTGGTGACGGGATCATTCACAGTTGGCTTAACCGCATGCTGCTGCCCGACACGGTAGGTACCGGCGGAGATTCGCACACGCGATTCCCCTTGGGTATTTCCTTCCCTGCGGGTTCAGGACTTGTAGCCTTTGCCGCAGCAACCGGTGTAATGCCACTCGATATGCCGGAGTCGGTTCTCGTTCGCTTCAAAGGTGAGATGCAACCGGGCATCACCCTGCGTGATCTGGTGCACGCAATTCCTTATTATGCAATTCAAAGGGGTCTGCTCACCGTCGAGAAAAAGGGTAAGAAAAACATCTTCTCAGGCCGAATTCTTGAAATTGAAGGTCTTGAGGATCTTACTGTTGAGCAGGCGTTTGAGCTGTCTGATGCCTCCGCGGAACGTTCTGCAGCAGGCTGCACCATCAAGTTGTCAGAGGACACTATCGGCAACTACCTCAAATCAAATATCGTGCTGTTACGCTCAATGATTGCTGAGGGGTATGGCGACCCAAGAACACTCGAGCGCCGCGTCCGTAATATGGAGAAGTGGCTTGATAGCCCTGAGCTATTGGAAGCAGACAAAGACGCCGAGTACGCAGCGGTTATTGAAATTGATCTCGCAGAAGTCACAGAACCCGTTGTTTGCGCGCCAAACGATCCCGATGATGCGCGACTTCTAAGTGAAGTTGCCGGTGATGAAGTAAACGAGGTCTTCATCGGAAGCTGCATGACCAACATCGGTCACTTCCGAGCAACAGGTAAGTTACTCGATCAGCATACGGGCGGTGTGGCAGCACGTATGTGGATCTGCCCTCCAACGCGCATGGATGAATACCAGCTTATGGAGGAAGGTTATTACGCCATCTTTGGCCGCGCTGGAGCACGAACGGAGATGCCAGGCTGTTCGCTATGCATGGGTAATCAAGCGCGCGTTGCACCAAAATCGACTGTCTTGTCGACCTCAACACGAAATTTCCCGAACCGATTGGGTGAAGGGGCAAATGTTTACCTCACTTCGGCGGAGTTGGCTGCAGTTGGCGCAATTTTGGGCCGGCTACCAACACCTGAAGAGTACATGGCGTATGCGAATGATTTGGATTCCATGTCAGCTGAGATCTATCGCTACATGAACTTCAATGAAATTCAGAGCTTCCAAGCCTTGGCCGAAGACGGACAGAAAATTGCGGCAACGCTCATTGAAGAAGTCGTTTAGGTCACTCTAGGATTGACCGCACGCCCTTTTAAAACGCCCCTTCACGGGGCTTTTTTATAAACACACTATGTGTGCCCGGTAAAGCTACACAAACCTTGATGTGAAAACTGCTTCGCAGCGACTTTAGGGGTTCAGTTGAACCCTATTTCTAAGGACTCACAGGTCATAGAACAGAAAAACCGCGTTCACAATCGACGATTAGATCGCTGATGTCCTCCAGCCCTACCGCGATTCGGATCAGTGAATTGGTAATACCGGCTTCTCGCTTTTGTTCATCAGATAAGCGGCCATGGGTCGTCGATGCTGGATGGCAAATGGTTGTCTTCACGTCTCCCAAGTTCGCTGTAAGTGACATTAGGCGCGTGTTGTTTATGAACGACCACGCAGCCGCTTGGTCACCCGCAACTTCAAATGATAAGACACCACCAAACGCCGACTGCTGTGTCGACGCCAGCTTGTGATCTGGGTGTGTTTCGAGTCCGCAGTAGTTGACCTTAGTTACCTTATCGTGCCCCGCTAGCCACTTCGCCAACGTCATTGCGCGTGTGCTATGAGCATCCATTCTCAGTTGCAAGGTTTCGAGGCCTTTGCTGAATACCCATGCGTTAAACGGACTCATTGACGGACCACAAACACGTACAAACGCTCGAACATCGCCCATTAGATCAGCCGTGCCAACAAGCGCACCACCCAGTACCCTACCCTGTCCGTCTAAATACTTTGTCGCTGAATGCATAACGACGTCAGCGCCTAACTCAAGAGGTTTTTGTAAGGCGGGTGTACAAAAGCAGTTATCTACGGCCAGCAAAACATTAGATGCGCGTGCAATTGCAGCAATTGCACGAATATCACCCACTTCGCAGATGGGGTTCGATGGGGTCTCGCAGAAAAACAGCTTTGTTCTGGGCGACACCGCTTCGCGCCACTGCTCAAGCTCACGAAGTGCGACAAACGACACTTCAATACCCAGTTTCGTCAGAATGTTGTTAAACAGGCTGACGGTACTGCCAAACACATTTCTAGAACAAACGACATGATCCCCGGTCTTCAAGACGGTAAGACAAAGCGTCAATATCGCGCTCATTCCCGAGCTAGTGGCAACGCAATCCTCTCCTCCCTCCAGCGCGGCTAGCCGTTTCTCAAAAACCGACACTGTGGGATTTGAAAACCTAGAATACGTATTACCGTCGCGCTCACCAGAGAACGTCGCGGCCGCCTGCTCGGCCGACTCAAAAACAAAACTTGATGTTGCGTAAATAGGGTCCGAGTGTTCCTGCTCGTATCCTCGAATTAATCCCTCTCTAATAGCGAGAGTCTCAAAGCCCGCCTGAGATAACGGTATATCTGACAAGGCATTAACTCCTATTATGCAGACCGACCAAGGCACCATCCGCTCGGTCAACGGATTCGTCAGACCTTGCGTCGCTCAGTCCCGTCAAGTACGCATCGTCGATGACACCTGTTTGATATTGACCGTCAAAAACTGACAACTCAAAGCCATCAACCAGGGAATTTCCCTCTCTAGAGCATTCGATGAGGTCATCAATTTCTTGATAGATCAGCCAGTCGGCCCCAATGTGCTCACCGATTTCATCAATGGTTTTCCCGTGAGCAACAAGCTCTGAGGCCGTTGGCATGTCGATACCATAGACGTTAGGGAATCGCACAGGAGGAGCGGCTGAAGCAAAGTACACCTGCTTCGCACCCGAATCTCGCGCCATCTGAATAATCTGTTGGCAGGTCGTGCCACGAACGATCGAGTCGTCCACAAGCAACACAGTTTTACCCTCGAACTCTAAGGGCACCGGATTCAATTTTTGCCGGACCGACTTTTTGCGCTGAGTTTGCCCCGGCATAATGAAGGTCCGCCCGATATAGCGGTTTTTCATGAACCCTTCGCGGAACTTTACACCCAGTTCGTGAGCAAGTGCCTGTCCCGCAACACGGCTTGTGTCTGGAATAGGTATGACCACATCAATGTCGTGATTTGGACGCTCGCGCATGATCTTGTGAGCCAAGCGTTCGCCCTGGCGCATGCGTGTCTTGTAAACGGAAATACCGTCCATCAAAGAGTCGGGGCGTGCAAAATATACGTGTTCAAAGATGCAGGGCTTTAGCTTTGGATTAGCAGCGCATTGCTTTCGAGACAATTCGCCGGCTGCATCGATAAAGAGCGCCTCACCCGGATCGACATCACCAATAAGTCGGTAACCCAATACGTCGAGTGCAACGCTCTCCGACGCGATCATATAACTCTTCTGTTCACCTTGTACTCTAACACCGACAACCAGCGGTCGAATGCCGTTGGGATCTCGAAACGCTACCAGCCCCACATTCGCAATCATGGCGATCGCCGCATACCCTCCTTCACACCTTGAATGGAGTGCTTCCACCGCTTTAAAGACATCGTCAGCTTCCGGGCTGAGCTTTCCTTGCCTCTGAAGCTCATGCGCAAAAACATTCAATAATACTTCGGAGTCACTGTCGGTGTTCAGATGGCGCAGGTCTGTCTGATAAAGTTCATCTGACAAAGCCGCTGAATTTGTCAGATTACCGTTGTGGGCTAGGGCAATACCGTAAGGAGAGTTCACGTAGAACGGCTGAGCGAGCGCTGAACCAGAACTACCTTGTGTTGGATACCGTGTATGCCCTAGACCGAAATTACCCGCCAATTGTTGCATATGAGACGCTTGAAAAACGTCACGCACCAACCCCTCGCCTTTCCTTTGAAGAAACTGTCCACGGTGACATGTCATGATGCCAGCGGCATCTTGCCCACGATGCTGAAGCATCGTCAACGCATCATAAATATCAGCAGCAACGCTCTCGTAAGAGGATATTCCAACCACACCACACATTTCAGTCGCTCCTAAAGCATGCCGGTTTCACTGAGCGTCTCATCGACGACATTTGAAACATCGCCATGTAGCACATCATCGAAATTTTCCGCTAACCACTCTGCTACAACGTTTATATCGTCGATGAATAGAGATTCTTCTAATAGAGTCGCCTCGGAATCGGGAATTAGCGCTTTGAACACTAAGGTTAGAACCGACACTATGATAACGCCACGAGCCGCGCCAAAACCGCCCCCTAAAAACCGGTTACCAAAATTTAAACCCGGCTGTCGCAGCTGATTCGAGAGCCATCGACCTACGCTTCCAAAGAAGAATAAGACCGCCACAAAGACACCACTCCAGGCAGTGATATAGCGGATTGACCTATCGCTAATAATTTCACTCATAGTATCCGACACCGGGAGAGCAAGAATATTGGCTAGGAGGAAAGCACCTATCCACCCCAGAAAAGACGTCACTTCCCTCGCAAAGCCGCGAGAGAGGCCTAAGAGTGCTGACCCAATGACCACACCTAATACGACCCAGTCGAATAGGTTTAAACCTTCAAAAATATCCAGCAGAGTTTGTTCCAAGGTTGCTCAAATCTCAAATTTAATGATCTCTGACTCCACACCAAAATATACATCGATATCTGGCTGAATCTCGATAAGCCTTTGTTGCTGTAAATTAGGGCCTATTCGCACTCTGAAAAGTTGCTGCGCGCCTATGGTAACAGGCGATACGTAGGCTTTGTGACCTTTCTTTCTTAATTGCTCTGCAATTTCCGCTGCCCGCATCTCGGCACTAAACGTAGCAACCTGTAGCACCCAACTCACAGGAAGCCCTTGATCATCGAACTCCGCGCGCTGGCGGGATGAGCGTTGACCGCTTGGTGCATTGTCTGCAGCAATTAATTCGCTCTCAGGATCAGCAGTAGCCGTGTCGACCATCCCCGCCTTATTGGGGCGCGTCGCGCGGTCAATAACGGGCAAGAGCGACCTGTCAACGCGATCCAGAATGGGTTCCTGCTTCTTTGACATCGCAATAGTTGGTCTTTCTGGCATCTCAAAAACAGGCAAGACTAGTTTTTGGTCTGGCTCTGGGGGGACGAAGACAATCGGCCAAAAAATAATGGTAAGTGCGCCAAGTACTATAAAGCCAACTACCCGCTGCTTAAACATCAGCCTCGCCTTCTGCGCTGTGGCCTCGTTCTTTCAATGCAGCCATTCCTTTCGCCACCGTAAAAAAAGACCCAAAAATAAGCAGGCGACCCCTACCGTTCAACTGATCAAGCGAATAGTCCAGGGATTCATCAAACGTTTCGAATACTCTGCTTCGCCTATCCCCCAAAAAGCCGCTTAGCTTTTCGGGATCTTGCCCGCGCTCGCCACCAATACCATGAGGTAAGCACCAAAAATCGATGTCATCCTCCAGCGCCAAGAGCATATCATGGCAATCCTTGTCAGACATGACCGCAAATATCGCAATCGTTTTTTCAACTTTAGGTAATGTCCCCAGAAAAACACGGAGTTGCGACGCTGCGTCGGGGTTATGTGCAACGTCTAATACAACACTCACGCCACCCCAACTCGTTTGCTCCCGCCTTCCCCGCAGTGTCAAATAAGAGGGAACCCTGGAGAATTTTTGCTCGTCTATATCTAGGCCGGTAGTGAGTAGTGCAGCCACGGCCGCGGCGGCATTTAATGGGATCAAACCATTTGGAACGTCCCAAAAAAATGAATGACTATCACGCCATGAAAAGGACTGGTCAGAGAATCTGTATTCAGTACTGGCTTTAACAGCATAGGCTCCCATCCGATCGAGCGTTTCTAACACGGTAGCCGGAGCGCATTCATCTGCCACAATACACGGCTTCCCGAAACGGGCAATCCCACACTTCTCAACAGCGATTGTTTCAATATCCGACCCCAACCACTCCTGATGATCGAGGCCGATGGCAGTCACCACGGCAACGTCTGCATCAATGATATTTACCGCGTCCAAGCGCCCACCTAGGCCTACCTCCAAAAGTTGATAAGCAACACCACATTCGCGGAATACCCACAACGCTGCTAGTGCACCAAACTCAAAGTAAGTAAGTGAAATATCGCCACGCACTGCATCGATTGCCTCAAATGCGCGAACAATAATTTCATCCTCAACCACAACGCCATTCACACGAATGCGTTCGTTGTAATCAATAAGATGAGGAGATGTAAAAGCTCCGCAAGGCACGCCCTGCTCACACAGCAACGCCTCCATAACAGCGACGGTACTGCCCTTACCGTTGGTCCCCGCAACAGTAATTGTCGTTGCGGATGGAGTCAGCAGAGCCAAGCGCCTTGCAACTTCGCCACAGCGATCCAAGCCTAGATCTATGGCCGAGGGATGCAGCTGCTCTAGATCGGACAACCAGGCATCAAGAGATTTCGCTTCCACCCCTGCAGTTTACGAAGCCAACTGGGTGTTAGTGAATTTCGACAACACCCTAGCAAGGGTATCCCGCATTTCAGCGCGGGGAATAATCATGTCAATAGCGCCATGCTCGAGCAAAAACTCGCTGCGTTGGAATCCGCGCGGTAATTTTTGGCGGATTGTTTGCTCAATAATATTAGGGCCCGCAAATCCGGCTCTCGCGTCTGGTTCCGCCACATTGATGTCACCCAACAACGCCAGCGATGCGGAGACACCGCCGTAAATAGGGTCAGTCATAACGGACACGTAAGGCACCCCAGCTGCTTTCAGTCGCTCGATGACAGCAGAGGTCTTCGCCATCTGCATGAGTGATATAAGAGCTTCTTGCATGCGAGCACCACCCGACGCAGCAAAGCAGATAAGTGGTATGCGGTTTTCGAGAGCGACACCCGCAGCACGGGTAAACTTCTCACCGACCGCGTAGCCCATGGACCCACCGTGAAAATTAAACTCGAACGCAACGGCAACCACATCCAGCCCATGTAGAGTGCCGCGGTAAGCAATAATTGCATCCTTCTCGCCCGTACTTTTTTGAGCGCTTGTGAGTCGATCCCGATAGCGCTTTTTGTCCTTGAACTTGAGTCGATCGATCGTCTCTAGATCAGGAAAGAGTTCGGAACGGCCAGCTTCGTCTAGAAAAAGATCGAGCCGTCGTCTAGCCGTGATACGCATATGGTGATCACACTTTGGACACACTTCCGCGTTGCGTTCTAAATCGGGGCGATAGAGTACAGAGTCACACTTCGCACACTTGCGCCATAGGCCTTCTGGAACGTTGGCGCGTTTTTCGCTGTCTGCCTTTCTGACACCGGAAGGAATTATTTTATCGATCCAACTCATATAAGCCCCCTGCTCCGCTCATCGCGCAGTATACGTCGATGATCGTTTCACTTGGAAGTTGCCAAATTTACGCCGGCTCTAATCGATGAGATCAATGAGTTTGCGGTTTCAATTGCGGTCGTCACATCACCGTTCGACGAGTACTCTGCAGCAACACGATCTACAAGTGCACTCCCGACAACAACCGCATCGGCGCAGCCAGCGACCGTCGCCGCAGTGTCCGCGTCTTTAATGCCAAAGCCAACTGCGACGGGTAGGTCAGTGTGGGTGCGAATAAGCGCCAAATGTGCTTCAACCGCAGCAGTATCGAGATGGCCTGCTCCCGTAACTCCCTTTAGCGCCACGTAGTAAATGAACCCACTCGCCTGCTTAGTGATGGTCGCAACACGTTCGTCGCTGGTTGTAGGCGATATTAAAAAGATATTGTCGAGCTCACGGCGCTGAAGTTCGGCGTTCATAGCCGAAACTTCCTCTGGCGGCAGATCCACGGTAATCAACCCATCGATTCCTGCCTCAGCACAGGCGTCAGCGACATAAGCATAACCCTGTCGCTCGAGTGGGTTGGCATATCCCATTAGCACTAACGGTGTTGTGGTGTTGACGCGTCTAAACTCTGCAACCAGAGCGAGTGTCGACTTCAAACTCGTACCGCCATCCAACGCACGCTCGTGACCTTTCTGAATGGTCGGTCCTTCCGACATAGGGTCTGAAAAAGGCACCCCTACTTCGATGATATCGGCGCCGGCATCCACCAACGAATGCATCAACGGGACAGTGAGGTCCTCAGTAGGATCTCCAGCCACCAGGTAGGGAATCACCGCGCGACGTCCCTCGCTTTTTAGTTGCTTGAAGAGCGGACCTAGTCGGGACATTAAGTTACCCCCAAGTCGATGCCATCGATCTCAGCGACGGTCAGAATGTCTTTGTCACCTCGCCCCGATAAGTTAACGATGATGTGTTGGTCTGGCGTCATAGTGCCTGCGAGCTTCTCCGCATACGCAAGTGCGTGAGCTGTCTCAAGTGCAGGCATAATCCCTTCAACCCGGGTCACACGATGGAAAGCTGCTAATGCCTCTATGTCTGTAGCATCAACGTAGTTAACTCGACCGATATCTTTAAGCCACGAGTGCTCTGGCCCAACACCTGGATAATCAAGGCCTGCAGAAACAGAATGCGTATGCATAATTTGACCGTTCTCGTCCTGCATAAGGTAAGTTCGGTTACCGTGCAATACTCCCGGGATACCTGCGCTCAATGGTGCAGCGTGCTCACCCGTGCTCACACCCTTCCCTCCCGCCTCCACGCCATACATTTCGACTTCTTGATCAGCAAGGAATGGATGGAACAGGCCAATAGCATTGGAACCACCTCCAACGCAGGCTACCAGCGCATCGGGTAACTTACCGGTCATCGCCAGAGACTGGGCGCGCGCCTCACGGCCAATAACACTTTGGAAATCTCTAACTAGCATAGGATAAGGGTGAGGCCCTGCTACCGTTCCAATGATGTAGAACGTGTCGTCAACGTTTGTCACCCAGTCTCGCAAGGCTTCGTTCATTGCGTCTTTGAGTGTCTTCGAACCAGAAGTAACCGGAACCACTGTGGCGCCAAGCAACTTCATTCGATATACGTTTAGCGCTTGGCGCCGCACGTCCTCTTCGCCCATGAAAACGTGACACTCGAGCCCTAAACGAGCCGCAACTGTGGCACTTGCTACACCGTGCTGCCCCGCACCCGTCTCCGCTATAACTCGCTTCTTGCCCATATGTTTAGCGAGAAGTGCCTGGCCAATGGTGTTATTCACCTTGTGAGCGCCGGTGTGATTCAGGTCCTCTCGCTTCAAATAGATCCGAGCACCACCGATCATATCTGACCAACGTGATGCTTCGTACAAAGGAGATGGACGACCTACATAATGAGCCAGGTCCATATCAAATTCGTGCAGAAAGCCAGGATCGTCTTTTAACGAATGATAGAGAGCCTCCAGTTCCGCCAGCGCCGACATCAGCGTCTCGGCGACAAACTTACCGCCATAAACGCCAAACCGACCGTGCTCATCTGGCACCTGAGCATAAAGATCAGGATTGATATCTATTGTCATCTGCCTACTACCTCACGAGCGCGTTTCGCCGCGCTTACAAATCGATGAATCTTGTCAGGATCCTTTACTCCAGGCCTGCTCTCAACGCCGCTACTGACGTCGACAGCATCGGGAGCCGCTATTCTAATCGCTTCTGCGACGTTTTCCGCGTCTAAACCACCCGCCAGTACGCGATGTCCAATATTTTTTTGCGGCATAAGTCGCCAATCAAAGGTTTTGCCTGTTCCACCGTGCTCGCCTAACACTTGCGTATCAAATAAGTACGCTCTCGCATTTATGTGAGCATCGACAATTGCCGACATCACTGCCTCACTTGAGACCGGAACGCTTTTGACGTAGGGCCTGCCGAATGAACTACAGAAGTCAGCGGACTCATCACCATGAAATTGTAATTGGGACAGCGGACAGCAACTCAACACCTCCTCTACCTGCTGGGCATCAGCATTGACGAATAGCCCAACGACAGAGGTATACGGAGAGACATTGGAGATAATACTCGCGGCCACCTTAGGGGCTACGAAGCGTTTACTTCCTGGGTAGAAAATGAGCCCGATCGCGTCCGCACCGCCTTCGACAGCAACTACAGCGTCTTCAACCCTGGTGATACCGCAAATCTTAACTTGCACGTCTACCCATCCCAAAAGCACGCGAGTGTATCAAATCTTGAATGACATGAATGCCGGCGCGTCAGCAACCAGTGGGATGTTAAATCGTGCTGGATATCGAACCCCAACAAAGTACAACCCCGCTCCAGCAGCAGTATCACCAGCCACGGTCCGGTCTCTTCCCTGAAACACCTGCGTGAACCAATGTTTATCGCGCAAGCCCGCTCCCACGAGCAGGAGACTGCCGACAATATTTCTCACCATATGATGAAGAAACGCATTCGCTTCTAAATCCACCCATACAAAATCACCACGACTTCGCACCGATATCGACATCATATTTCGCCACGACGTGGAAGACTGGCAACTTGCAGCTCGGAAGGCGCTAAAATCGTTCTCCCCTACTAAAATCTGAGCCACATCATTCATTAACGCGGCATCAAGCGGTCGTTTATAATGCGTCACCAAGCCTCTTAGCTGCGCAGGCTTAGTCGGCGAATTACAGATGATGTAACGATACAGTCTGGATGTTGCACTAAACCGAGCATGGAAGTCAGGATCCACTCCACCTGCCCAATGAATCGATACCTCATCAGGTGTTTCACTGTTAGCGCCAAACACCCAAGACTTAAGGCTCCGCCCCACTGGATCGTCAAAGTGCACAACTTGACCCGAGGCATGAACACCTGTGTCTGTTCTACCGGCACAAAATGTCTTAATGGGCGCATTAGCAATTTTGGATAGGGCCGCTTCGAGCGACTCTTGAACTGTGGGAACACTCAGCTTGGTTTGAGCCTGCCAGCCATTAAACGCTCCACCGTGATACTCGACACGCAACGCTACTCTCGCATTGGGTGAAAGATTCTCATCAGAAAACCGCATAAACCTATTAAATGGACGCGAGCAACTGCTTCGCAACTTCTATTTGAGCTTCGTCACCCATCGAGATCGCCGTTTCAAGTAGCTCTTTGGCACCCGTTTTGTCACCCATATCAAGGTAGGCACGTGCAAGGTCCAGCGCCGTCTCAGCAGGATCTTCATCAGTATCGAGTACCCCGGAAGTATCACCTTCCACGGAAGAAGACACCTCTGGGGTTGCCGCCTCCTGAAACTCAAGATCCAGTGACAGGTCTAACGCTGTAGAATCATCTGACTCAGCCGTTTCAGTGCTGCTAGCGAGTGCCCGAGCAGAAGACTCCCCCTCAGGAGCATCGCTAATACTCGAGAGCTTCGCCGCCGCCAGTGTTGCTGCTTCTCTATCGCCTGTGCCCTCAATTTTCTTCAGTAAGTTCTCTGCATCCTCAGTTCGATCGAGTGTGATGTAAATCTCCAACATCTTTAACAAACCAGAGGCATTGGAAGGTTCGGCTGCCGAAGCCGCTTCAAGAGTATCTAGCGCGTGTTGATGTCGACCGTAGGCAACATATATATCGGCTTCTGCAATTGCGTCCGCCAACGACTGGTTCGCCGCATAGTCTGTGAGAAGTGATTCGCCGTATCCCTTTGCAGATAGGGTATCTTTGCGCTGACTCTGCGGATAGCGCTGGGACGGCACTGGCAGCAAGTCATCGAATGAAGTTTTAGCCTCACCTGCAAAGGTCTCTTCGGAGGCAGCCGAACTACTATCATCCTTCCTAGTCAATCTGCGGCGCACGACATATACACCCACCGCAAAAACGAAAGTCAACATCCCCCACAGAACGCTATTGCCCATAGCGTATTCTCGAGTTGAGTCAGCTTGCGTCTCTGCGGCCGCATCGGATGCAGCAATATCAGCCACAGGCCGCTTTGCGAGCTCTGCTCTTAGCGACGCAATTTCTTCATCTTTGGCAGCTACCACGTCCTGAATGCTGCTTAACTGATCGCTAAGGCTTGTGAGGCGGGCTTCGATCGCCGCCAAGTCATTAGCCCTAGCCGAGGACGGATTTGATACGGAATTCACATTCGGGGCCACAGATGGGGCAGTCATTGACGAATCAGAACCGCTACCTATCTCGGCTTTGCCTTCCGGAACACTTTCCGACGCCGCTTCGTCGAAAGATTCGAACTCGTTGTCTGTAACAATTCGCAGTCCCCGAGACCTGGCCGGCATTTTCCATTCGTTTCCTTCATCGATTACCCGCCGTTTAGCGTCCCGAGACGACACGGTTTCATCGATGGATGAGGGGATTTCGAGCACTACACCAACAGGAATACCGTTGATATTGTCCCGCAAAAACTTTCCCGGATTTGCGTCTTTGATCGCGATCATCATCTGATCAATAGTCACGTCAGCGTCTTTAAACCGAGAGGCTATTGCCCAAAGGGTGTCATTTGGAGCGACCCTATATTCACTGGGCGCTAACCGATCTTCGGGGCTTTGCATTTGGACTTGGCGAGAATTGCGTCCATCCGCTTGAATTTGCGGCCTGGGCCTCAGCTCAAGAAAGACCGTATACTCTCGTAGCACCCTGCCTTCCGGCCACTTAAGCTCTACGAGAAAGTTCAAGTAGGGCTCACGAATGGGTTTTTCAGTGGTGACGCGAATGACTGACGACTCAGTCCCCCTGATATCGGTCTCGAATACCAGGGAGCCCAGGCTGTAGTGACGATCAATACCGAGTCGCTCGAAATCCTGCAGAGACGCAAGTGAGGCAATAACCTCAGATTCAGAAAGCCCCTTTGGGTCTAATATAGAAATATCTGCTGACAGAGGCTCATTCACGTAGGAGTTGACAACAATGTCACCAATACCCACGGCTGAGACGCTTCGCGACAGAACAAGAACTGCGCTAGCAACTATGAATCTAAAAGCTCGTCTATTCATTATGGCAAATCATGGCAAGTCGCTCCCCGTTCCTTGATGTTAACGCGGTGTCGCCACTTTATCAGAGGTATTTTTCGATCAAAACTTCTGCGATTTGAACGGAGTTCAAGGCAGCACCTTTTCGCAGGTTGTCTGAGACAACCCAAAGATTGAGTCCCGTCGCGTGACTGATGTCCTCACGTATACGGCCGACATAAACCGCGTCGGAACCTGCCGCCTCAGAAACGGGCGTCGGATAACCGCCATCATTGCGGCTGTCAATAATCTGAACACCCGGTGCGGCCTCGAGCAGTGCATGGGCCTCCGCCGCCGTTATCGGACTCTTTGTTTCGACGTGTACAGCTTCGGAGTGGCCATGAAAAACGGGCACTCGAACGCAAGTAGGATTCACTAAAATAGTGTCATCCTCGAAAATTTTCTGAGTTTCCCAGACCATCTTCATCTCCTCACGCGTGTATCCGTTTTCCTGAAAAGAGTCGATATGCGGCAATGCATTGAAAGCGATCTGTTTGGGGTACACCTTAGCCTCGACAGGTTGTCCGTTGAGTAAACGCGCTGTCTGAGCAGCCAGCTCCTCAATGGCGGACTTGCCTGTACCACTAACTGCTTGGTAAGTGGCCACGTTGATCCGCGAAATGCCCACAGCATCATAGATGGGCTTCAATGCAACCAGCATCTGGATGGTGGAGCAATTTGGGTTGGCGATGATATTTCTATCCGCGAAGCGCGCCAGAGCATGACTATTGACCTCTGGGACAACCAGAGGAATATCCTCGTCGCGCCGAAAATGCGAGGTATTGTCGATGACAACACAACCCGCAGCCGCGGCCTTCGGCGCAAACTCCGCACTGATTGAGCCTCCAGCAGAGAACAAACCTATCTCCGCTTGAGAGAAATCAAATTCTGCTAGATTTCGCACGGTGAGCCGCTTGCCTTTGTAGCTTTTTGCTGTGCCGGCAGAGCGCTCTGAGGCCAACAAATAGAGATTATTAACAGGAAAGTTTCGTGTCTCGAGAAGCTCGAGAAGGACTTCGCCCACTGCACCGGTCGCACCGACAATGGCTACATTGAATGTCTTCATAGTTTACCCAGCTTTTTACCGTTCTGTTAACGCTGCTACTACAGCGTCGCCCATCTCAGCAGTCGAGCAAGCTCGTTCTCCGGGCGCTGCAATATCGCCAGTACGGAGCCCGCTATCTAGGACGCGTTCGACGGCAATTTCGATAGACTTCGCGGCTGCGTCCTCATTCAGGGAGTAACGCAGTAACATCGCTGCGGACAAGATCGTGGCCAGCGGATTTGCTTTTCCCTGACCCGCAATATCAGGGGCAGACCCGTGCACAGGCTCGTAAAGCCCTCTGGACTCAGCGTTGAGCGATGCTGACGGAAGCATCCCAATTGATCCAGTTAGCATTGCCGCGGTATCAGAGAGAATGTCACCGAATAAGTTGCCCGTGAGTACAACATCGAACTGCTTGGGCTCACGCACAAGTTGCATTGCCGCATTATCAACATACATATGGCTTAGCTCTACGTCTGGATATTCGGCTGCCAAGTCAGAGACGATTTCCCGCCACAGCATCGTTACTTCCAATACGTTTGCTTTATCGACAGAACACAAACGACCGCCACGTTTACGAGCAAATTGGAAGGCCAGATGCGCGATTCGCCGAATCTCATTCTCATCGTAAACATCGGTATTAAAACCTCGGCGCAGCCCGCATTCGTCAGCCTCAATACCACGAGGCTCTCCGAAATAAATGCCGCCTGTAAGCTCTCTGACAATTAAGAGATCCAACCCGGCCACCAACTCTGGCTTTAGACTCGAGGCATCGGCCAACTGCGGGTATAAGATCGCTGGCCGTAAATTACAAAATAGGTCAAGGTCTGCCCGGATTGCTAGCAAACCGCGCTCCGGACGCTCAGCCGCCGGCAAACCGTCCCAGGCTGGGCCACCTACTGCCCCCAACAAAATAGCATCGGCTGATTGAGCTAGTGCCCTTGTCGATTCGGGATACGGCTGCCCACCGTTGTCGATAGCGACACCGCCAAGATCCGCTGCAGAGAACTCAATGCCGAAACCATGTGATACGGCCGCAGCGTCCATTACCCTTCTTGCTTCGGCGACAACCTCAGGACCGATGCCGTCGCCTGGGAGTAGCAGAACTCGATGCCGATTCACAGATTCACCTCGTTAAAGAGCCAGGGCTGAGCCTGTCTATGTGTCATCTCGAACTTGGAAATCGCATCCTCTCGCTGAAGTGTAATCCCAATGTCGTCAAGGCCATCAAGCAAGCAACTGCGGCGGAAAGGGTCTACGCTGAAGCTAACGCACCGCCCCTCATCAACCCAGACCTTCTCGTCCTCCAAATCGACTTTGAGTTTCAGCGACTCGCCGGCCGATATTCGGTCGAAAAGCGCATCAATTTCTCTCTCTGGAAGCTCGACGGGCAATAGGCCACTTTTGAACGCATTGTTCTTGAAAATATCCGCAAAGCTCGGGGCGATAACGCATCTGATTCCAAACTGATCAAGTGCCCATACAGCATGCTCACGACTTGAACCACAGCCAAAATTTTCGCGACCTAATAATATCGTGGCGCCTAGGTAACGTGCCTGATTGAGTATGAAATCTGGATCCTCGCGCCGCTGAGCAGAAGGGTTCGACTCGTCATAGGGGTCTTTATAACGCAACTCATCAAATAGATTAGGACCGAATCCAGTTCGTTTAATGGACTTTAAAAACTGCTTTGGAATTATGAGGTCCGTGTCCACATTCGCGCGATCGAGTGGAACGACCAAGCCCTCAAGCTGAGTAAATGCTTTCATAATCTAGCCCTCTAATTCTGCCGGATGCGTGAATGTGCCCGAAACAGCAGCCGCGGCAGCCATCGCTGGACTGACCAGATGTGTTCGGCCACCAAATCCTTGTCTTCCCTCAAAATTACGATTTGAGGTTGATGCGCAGCGCTTGCCGGGCTCAACCTTATCGGCATTCATGGCAAGACACATCGAACAACCGGGTGCTCGCCATTCCATACCGGCACCCTTAAAGATCTCATCGAGCCCCTCCGCCTCTGCTTGCGCTTTGACCAACCCCGAACCGGGCACGACTAATACACGTTCGACGTTTGCGGCTTTCTGGCGCCCCTTAACGATCTCTGCCGCAGCGCGCATGTCCTCTATCCGCGCATTCGTGCATGAACCAATAAACACCATATCCACTGAGACATCAGATAACGCCATCCCCTCTTCGAGCCCCATGTACTCCAGCGCTCGAGCCAGCGACTTTCTGGCGCTCTCATCCTTCAGATCACTTGCGCGAGGTACATGCCCGTCGATGGAGGTCACCATTTCAGGCGACGTTCCCCACGTTACTTGTGGGCCAATCTCTGAAGCGTCCAGCACAACCTCAAGGTCAAAAACCGCATCATCGTCACTATGAAGCGTTGCCCAATATGCACTGGCCTGTTCCCATTGCTCACCCTTTGGCGCCATTGGCCGACCCTCAACATAAGCAAGCGTCGTATCATCTACACCGACCATACCAGCGCGAGCACCTGCCTCAATCGCCATGTTACAAAGCGTCATCCGGCCCTCCATCGAGAGTGATGTGACTGCTGATCCGGCGAATTCAAGTGCGCATCCAGTAGCCCCTGCCGTCCCAATCCGACCGATAACTGCCAGCGCCAGGTCTTTTGCTGACACACCGGATTGAAGCTCACCCTCGATTCTTACTCGGAAGTTCTTCATCTTTTTCGTAAGCAGACATTGCGTTGCGAGAACGTGTTCAACCTCTGAGGTGCCTATCCCGTGAGCAAGCGCCCCGAAAGCCCCGTGAGTCGAAGTATGCGAATCTCCACAAACAATAGTCATGCCCGGCAAGGTCGCACCTTGCTCGGGACCCATAACGTGGACAATGCCCTGGCGCTGATCGGCCAAGTCGATTAGCGGGATGTTAAAGTCATCGCAATTCTCGTTAAGCGTCTCTAGTTGCAGACGACTTGTATCGTCAGCCACACCGGAGTAGCCCGCTAACGATCGCTCATAAGGATCAGTCGAAACATTGTGATCTGGCACAGCAACATTGGCATTTAAACGTCGTGGTAGTCGATTCGCTAAGCGGAGTCCCTCGAAGGCCTGTGGCGACGTCACCTCATGAATAAGGTGTCGATCGATGTATATCAGCGCAGAGCCATCGTCGCGCTCATCAACGAGGTGCGCATCCCACAGCTTATCGTAAAGCGTGCGTCCCATAATAAGTTCCTTTGTAAACGTGTCGAGCAACGGCGCTGCTCAGCTGTTCTCGTCTTCAAGCGCCGAGGGCGGAAGCGGCGCGGATTCTACCACAAAGGCTTGGAATTCGTTGAGAGATGATCATGCGCTAATCGTGTAGCTGGCTTACCTAGAATCATTCTTAGACGCGCGCGCTCTTTCAAACCGCGATATCTATCACTCAAATTACCCAGCCAAGTAAGTACGCGTTTACCGCTGACTTCTCGAGTAAGAACCGCGGTTAGCTGGTTACTTCCGGGTGTTAAAAATCGTTCCCTTACCTAGCCCCTGTGTTTGACTGCCCAGCATCGATGTATACCCAGCGAGCGATCAAAATCCGGATCGATTGTCGACGAGGTAATCTCTTCCACGTAAAACTGCTCCACCATCCTTGAATCGAGTTCAAACCTACGGTGGTTATTTGAAAAATAAAGAGTCCCATCTTTTTCGAGCAGTCGCATGGTGCTCGAGATCAGCGCCGCGTGATCACGCTGAACATCAAAATGCTGTTCTGTAGACTTTGAGTTAGAAAAGGTTGGCGGATCCAGCAAAATGATGTCATACCGAGACTGCTCATTCTCCAGCCACTTCATGACGTCAGATTTTATTGCCCGATTTTGTGCTTCAGCCAAACCATTACTCGCCAGGTTCTCTTTGAACCAATCCAGATAGGTATTACTGAGATCCACACTGGTCGTGAATCTGGCACCCCCCAATGCGGCTTGAACGCTTGCGACGCCAGTGTATGCGAAAAGGTTTAAAAAGCGTTTTCCGCGCACTTCACTCTGAATTTTACGTCTGATAGGTCGATGATCGATGAAAAGACCCGTATCGAGATAGTCATGAATATTAATCCAAAGGCGAGCGCCAAGCTCCCTAACTTGATGGCGCTCTCCTCGCTGCGAGACCCGCTCATACTGTCGGGTGCCACGCTGCCGCTCGCGTCTTTTTACCCCGACCTCTTCACGGTTGAAAATATTAAAGACGACCTGGCAAGCATCGACCACCTCATTAAAGCGTCGTGTTGCATCGGCCTCATTCACAGATTTCGGCGCGGCGTATTCAGCAATATGCACATTATCGCCATACACATCTATGGCCACCGCATACTCGGGCATGTCAGCATCGTAGAGCCTGAAGCACTCAATATCATTCTGATGTCGCCACTTCTGAAGTCGTTTTAAATTTTTTCGTAGTCGATTCGCGAACATCTGCGAACCTTCCGAGAGCTCTGGTAGCACTTGTCTATCGGATTCGCTTTTTCTCGTTGCATCTGAACCATTACGCAACTCGTTATCAGAGGCCAGGTCGAACAAATACAAACCAATGTCTAAAGGACCACTCTTGAACTTATAATTTTTATGACTTCTCAGGCCTGTGGACCGAGCGTGCTGGCTATCTGCCGCGAGCACCGCGGCCTGCCAGCCAGAGAACTCAGCATGTAAAACACGTCCAAGAGTTCCGTAAAGCTTCTGAACCGCTTCATCATGACTCAAACGCTCCCCCCAAGGCGGGTTAACCACGACTAAGCCGGTGCCTAATTCCGTGTGAGTCGGCCTGGCAAGGTCTGACAACTGCCTAGCACGCACCCTGACATGAGACGCCATGCCCATGCGCCTTATGTTTTCCTCCGCACGCTTTATCGCGCCAATATCACCGTCGTAGCCACGTATTTCTACGTTTTCTGGAAGCCCATCACGCTTTTGGGATTCTGCCTCCGAGCGAAGGGCTCGCCACTGCTCCTCACGATGCCCCAACCAACCATGAAAGCCAAACCTTTCTCGCGACAAACCGGGCGCAACAGACATTGCCATTTGCGCCGCCTCAATCAGCAAAGTCCCAGAGCCACACATGGGGTCAATCAGAGAACCACCTCGCTGCGCAACCCCCGGCCAGCCCGCTCGTATCAGAACACCTGCAGCAACATTTTCCTTGAGCGGAGCCTTGCCCCCATCAAGCCGATAGCCTCGGCGATGCAAGCTGTCTCCAGAGAGATCAAGACTCAGTATTAGACGACCTTTTGAAAGTTGCGCCACGATCCGAAGGTCTGGTCTCTTAGAATCCACAGAGGGGCGCACACCTTCATTGTCACGGAAGAAGTCAACAACACCATCTTTTACTTTCAAAGCACCAAAATGTGTATTTTTGATGAAGTTGGTCTGTCCTTTGAATTCGACGGAAAACCGTGCCTTCAGGGAAAGATGCTCTGACCAACGAACCGATCGCGCACTGGTGTAGACATCATCGGCACTGGCCACGGCGGTATTACTTATGCGCAACAAAATCCGGTTAGCGAGCCGACTCCAGAGGCAAGCCCGGTAACCCATCGCGAGTGATCCCGTAAAGTGAACCCCCGACGGAGTCTCCCTCACATCACTGGCGCCAAGTTCAGCAAGTTCTGACGTCAAAATCGAACCAAGACCCACTGAGCAGGTCGCGAGGTATGAGAGGCTGCCGCTCAAAATGTGTTCTCCAGCTGGATAATCTTCAATAAGGTCTCGCGCCATTCCCGATACTGCTGCTCTAGCGTCCCCTCAAGCTTTACCACCGTATTCTCAACATTCAACGCTGTAGACCGCGATTCGCTCTCGAGATCTAGCACTAACTCAAATAGCTCCTGCTCGTGGATTTTCAGCGACCTATAGGCAGCGTAAACAGCTTGGTGGCGCGCAAATGCCGAGTCATCGGTAAAGCTCTCTACCTGAAGGCCACGGGCGCGCCGGCGCTCCAGCCAGTCGAGCTGTTCTTTACTGGCTGTTAGCCAAAGCGTGTAAGCAACATCGATGTCGCGCAAAGTCGCGCCCAACTGCTCATCAATCGTGTCCACAAAAAGCAATTCATAGTCTCTAAGCTTGGCTACACGCGCATACATCGGATCTTTTTCAGACGGCTCGCGCAAAAGCGTCCATTCGCCGTCTCGCGAATTCAAATACCCCGAAAATGCGGTGGGAACCAACTGCTGAGCGTAGCGCAGAAAGGAGATCGTACCGAGATATGTCTTAGAGCGGGCACTTTCAAATACAACCCTCGCAGCATCGGTGTGAATACGATGAAACAAATCGGCGAACGGGCCCTCTGAATCTGACGCACGACCAACATGAGGAATAGGCTCAGTACCCTCGAATCGATCCATGCCCGATCGATCAAGATAAATCTGATTCAAAAGCACATCCCCGTTGACCGCAGTTAAGCTGGCCTCGATCAACAGCTCTCTTCCATCGGATTGGCGCACAACTAAATCCAGCATAAGCTGAGGGATAACAGAGTGCTCAGGGAAAAGTCTGACCACTCCCCACCGGCCTGACTCGTCAAACACCAATCGTTGCTTCCCCGCTAGCAGTTGAGCTTCCGTCTTACGAAACGACGCTTCGGCCTTGGTCCCACTCTGAATCGGCACCTCTGAAGAAACGATGATTCCTACATCCAGCTCTGATCTTAACGACACATCTCTTGACTCGGGGTTCGCCACAAGGGTCGGGATGTTTGATACCGAGTGCCTCTGCGTTTCGGCCACCACGTCTGCCAGCATGGTCGGACTTAGTGTGCTCAGGCCCATCAAGACAAAAACCTTCCAGCCACACTGCATACTGGAACTGAGGGATCGTCGGGACTTCACCGGGTCGTACATATCCGCCCCCGGGTTAAGGTGCGCTCACATTGGTAGCCTAGGCTCTCCGGATCGTAGCGTTTGAAATACTGACTAACTACTAAGGGAAATTTGGTATCCGGCGTCTCGACGGAGGTCACTAGAAGTAGCGCATCCCCCTCGTTTGACTGTGATAACCGATGTGTGACCTCTAAGCCCTCCTGTAACGTCAGCATAAAAAATAGTTGTGCGCCGTCCCATCCGCACCGCTGTTCTCCCAGTAAATCCATCGTTATCGAAATAGCGGACCCGTCGGTTTCACAGACAAGCGCAAAACTATTCTCGCGTTTGACACGAATGCGTTCAGCCGCCTGTATTACCTCCAAAAGCGTTGGCTCCGTGATTATTTCCGCTAAACGAGCCAGAGTGATCAGATCACGACGCGCGGGTAGCGGCCCACCAGGAAACCCCCGGCCCTCTTTGGCTAGCTGTTCTCTACGGGCTGCTTCACGACGAATCTGGCGTGCAACTGAGTTCAACTGATCCTGCAAATTATCGCTCTTTGCGTAATCCATCTCCCAGTGACCGCTCATATCGACTGGAGACGCTCGGCGAGTGATCTCCTCTTTTACGGGGTCGTTACTGCATGCAGAGATCAGTGCCATGAGCGCCATGAAACAAAGACACCAGCGAATTCTCAGTCGCGCTATCAGTACCTTGTTAGGTGATACCTGCGTGAAGAATAGCCCCGCAAAAGACACCGTAAAAGGAGACACCCGCTCGAATAACCTAGCTCAACTGCTCTCGCAGCTGAAACTTGAGCACTTTACCTGCAGGGTTGCGGGGCAGTTCAGGGACGAGATGAAGCCGAAGTGGCAACTTGTAGCGCGCGAGCTTAGCGTCAGCAAATTTGCGGAGCTCATCCAGCGTCAAACTATGATCCGCGTTAAGCGCTGCAACCGCCGTAACAGCCTCGCCCCACTTCTCGTCAGGAAGCCCAATAACAGCGACTTCAGAAATCGCCGGATGCTCAAACAATACACTTTCGACCTCTGCGGGGTATACATTCTCGCCACCAGAGATAACCATGTCCTTGAGTCGATCACAGATATACAGATAGCCCTCATCATCGAGGTAGCCAACATCGCCAGAGTGAAACCAACCTTCGGCATCAATTGCCTTCGCAGTGGCCTCGGGACGATTCCAATAACCCTTCATGATATTGGGCCCCTTGACGCAAATTTCCCCACGTTCGTGTGGCCCTACTGGAGCGGTGTCGCCGTCGACTATGCGTAATTCCGTGTGCACAGGTGATAAGCCCGCAGAACCCAATTTCTCCAGACATCGCTCAGGCCCAAGAAAGGACGCGAACGGACTGGTCTCAGTAAGCCCGTACCCCTGACAAAAACTGATTCCACGATCACCGTATAGTGATATCAGTGATTCGGGACATGGCGCGGCACCAACAATCAAAATTTCTATCGACGACAGATCAGTTGAATGAAAGTCTGGGTGTTGCGCCATAAATAGAAACATCGCAGGCGCGCCGAACATATGGGTTACGTTGTAGGATTGAATCGCAGACAGAACGGCGCCGGGGTCAAAGTGTCTCAGCAGCACCAGGGGACTGCCCATTTGCAGAGCGGAAATAGTCATCACATTCAAACCGCCAATGTGAAATAAGGGTGCAGCCGTCAGCAACACATCTGTGCTCTTTGCGCCAAATGCCAAATTAGCATTAACGTTATTCCAAACAACATTACCGTGCGTAAGCATCGCTCCTTTCGGAAGACCTGTGGTGCCAGAGGTGTACATGATCAATAGCGTGTCATGCGCCGCCAACTCAACAACATCGGCGAGCGAAGACGCTGACGCCATCGCCGACTCCAGATCTACAAAGCCTTTGACATCGCTGCCGACCGAAAAATAATTTCGACAGGGCAAGCGCTCTTGAACAGTTTGAATAACGGGGGTCAATTCAGAATCGACCACAAGAGAATGTACGCCCGCATCGCCGATGATGAAGGTTAATTCCTCGCCCGTGAGCCTGAAGTTCAGCGGTACGAAAATAGCGCCAAGTGCGATGGTTGCGAATAACGTCTCAATGAAACTGGGCTGATTAAAGCCCAAAAATCCAACACGGTCGCCGACACAAACACCCGAATCTCTGAGTAATCCCGCCTGCCTACGTACACGAGCAGCAAACTCCCCGTAACTGGTCTCGTGCCCCTCAAAAATGATGGCTGGATTTTCTGGACGCTGCTCAGCCTGCTTGAGTACTTGAGCCGCTAGGTTGAAGTTCGGTTCAGGTCGGTGCATGAGTTCTACCTTCTCAGTTGGTTTTTTCAGCAATCGGTATTGCTTTCAGAAAGTTAAGGAGTACTTGTTAATCAGCGAGCGATGGTCGCTTCTCCCCACGTATTGAAACCAGCAATAGTAGGCGTACCAGGAAGATACATTTGCTCAATCGCATCAATACCAAAGCCCGCAGTGGTGAGTAGCGACCTTGTATCCCGGGTTATGTGGCAGCCACCGAACAGACGCTTCCAAATTGGATTCAGTCTTCGTTGCCACTTAGCAACATTCTCATCAGGGGCAATACCGTGTTCGCAGAAAAAGAGTTTACCGCCAGGCTTTAATGTTCGGCGCGCCTCGGCAAGTGCCGCCTCGGGATTAGGTACTGTACATAATGTGAAGGTGATTAAAACCGAATCCACCGAGGCATCCTCTAGCGGAATTGACTCTGCTGACCCTTGTATAAAGTCGACGTTGACCTTAGCGTCACGCGCGCGCTCTGCCGCTAATTCCCAAGACTTAGAGCAAGGATCAACACCTATAACCTTATCCACCTGATCGGCAGTGTAGTGAGGAAGATTCTGGCCAGCCCCAATACCGAACTCCAGAACAGTGCCGTAGGCTTTGGGAACCACCTTCTGCCGTTGCCTGAGCACAGGTTTTGTCGCGCAAGCGCAGGTGACCAAACGAGGCACCACATGATCGTTGTATAGTCCCATCTACATACCCTCTTCTTGTTTTTTATCGTTGTTCACATGGATGCCGGTACTCAGCGATAAGCCTCTCGCTATACGGCTTCCGGAATCACCTCATCATACGCATCAGAATCAATAATGCGCATCTCAGCTTCTATCCATCGCTCAACGCGCTCCATCAAAGCAATCGCGTCCTCACCCTCCTCGGGCACAATGGCAGGGCCGATAGAGAAATCTGCTCGACCGGGGATGAAGGTCCATGATTTAGCAGGCCAACAGCGCCCCGTGGCAGCAGCAATCGGTACAATGACCGCACCAGTCTCGAGCGCTAACCGGGCGGCACCTGACTTATAGAGCTTCTGCTCACCGCGTCGTGATCGGGTTGCCTCAGGAAACATGATAATCCACTTACCTTCGTCCATTAGACGAGCACCTATCGTTGCGACCCGCTGCCACGCCTCACCCTTAGCACTGCGATCAATTGGAACCATATGAAGTCGGCCAATGGCCCAGCCAAAGAAGGGAACTAGATTTAATTCTTTCTTGTACACGTAGGCCACTGGATTAGTCATGACGCTCGGAAAGAAAAACGTCTCCATAGTCGACTGATGTTTACTACAGATTATTACGCGCTGCCCTGCCTGGGAGGCACGCAACAGATTCTCATATCCACTGATTTGCGTGCTGACGCCACCAACCCACTTTACGGTTGCTATTGCCAGCTGTAGCCAAGGCCTACCGATCCAAAAATAGGTAACGTGATAAGGCATCAAAAAAGACGAAATAACCAGAACTGACGCGAGGGGAATTACGGTTATTGCCATGATCAAAAAAACCAAGATCGACCTAATTGCTCGCATGACTACCCCAAATTCACTAACTACCACCTGCGGCGATCGATACTAACAATTATGGTGGTGGCCGCAAGCCAAGATAACTTGGTTTTTAACAAGGTCATGTCGGGCTATACTCAGCCGCGAGGAATCTACTTTGAAAAAGCCACCATCTAAACAAGAGATTCGGCGACAACTGGAGCGCCAAACTTGGTCGTTTTTAAACGATGGAGGCAAAATCGATTCGATCCCCCTCGGAGTCAGTGCTGTCGATGAAGCAATCGCTCCCATCAAGACACCAATATTCACGGGTAAGCCTCAAGCACGCACACCGGTCACTGATGTCATAGAGACACTGCGCCGCCGCCGGGAGGCCACGCTGCGAAAGAAATCCACGCCCACCATAAGACGAAAGAAGACGAGGCGAAAGCAAGTCGTTTACGACGACTTTGGCGAGCCTCTGCGAGTGATCTATCACGAGGAGTGATCGAGGGTGAACTACCGCCCTCGTCGTGTCGTAAGCAATTGCACTGTTGCTATGAGCTGGTTCGGATGAGGGGTTGCTTGGACACTTTACAAATTGAGATCAAATCAAATATGCCTGGATGTCCAGTTAGTGGCCCTAAATTATTGTTCTGCCCAGGGCCTCTTTACTTTCAGACGAGTCACTACTCCGCGCGTAGCAGCTCCCTCCCGCTGGACTTAAGCACCTCCTACACTAGTCAACCCACTCAACATTCAAGCCGCAGACTATGATGAATATTTCTAGATCTATCGACGTTAGCCGTTCCTGTCATGACTGCTTCCACTATCTTAGCGACATGAGAAAACTCGGCGAGTGGGACAGCCGGGTTAAATCCAGTGTAAAGATGGGCGGCGGCCCAATCGGCCGAGGAAGCACATTTAAAGTGAAGGTAAGTGCCGGGTGGTTTTCATACCCAATGATCTATGTCATCACTCATTATGTGCCTTCGCAAAAACTCGTGCTCGAGGGAAGGAGTGCATTTTTCACTGTCAAAGATACCATCCAGCTCACTAAATCTGGTGGTGGCAGCAATATCCTCTATCGAATGACCGTTTATCCTAAATTCGGATACGGTGCGCTGATGAATCGCTCTGAGGACCATTTTAACCATCACGCCGACAAGCTGATGGCGTGTTTATCGAATGCATTACAAGCCGAAGCGCCCGAGCCTAAACTGAGCGCATATAATGCAAAGGCCGATGAAGTTACCTGGCGCGCTTTACTATGTTTCACGCGCTTTGGCTACGTCTCAGGTAAACGGCACTGGCTTCCTATGTCAGAACGCATGGAAGGCCGACACGTACTTCTGACGGGCGCTAACTCAGGCATAGGACTCGCAGCGGCTATAGCGCTTGCGAACGCAGGCGCAGAGTTGACACTCGTCGTGCGTAGTCAAAAGAAAGCCGAAGAAACCGCTGCCACCATAGTGGCGGAGACAGGAAGATCGGATATCAGCTTTGAGCTAGCCGATCTCAGCTTGATGTCCGATACCGACGCCCTCATTAGTCGCCTAATTGGCGCAAATCGTAAAATAGATGTACTGATAAACAACGCGGGAGCACTCTTTAACGAACACAGATATACGCGTGAAGGTCTGGAGCAGAGCTACGCGCTGCTATTGCTCTCGCCATGGCGCCTTACGGAAGCGTTACACCCGCTGTTGGCAACATCAAAGGGTCATTCACAAGATGAATCACAAACCATCACCCTAGGCACTGCAGAAGAGAAAAAACAGACTAAAGCTCGTGTAATCAACGTGGTGTCCGGAGGTATGTATGCGGAGCGTCTCAATCTCAAACGGTTGAATATATCGTCTGATGGGTATCGCGGAGCGCGAGCTTATGCGCAATGCAAACGCGCACTGAGTGTGATGACAGAAATATGGGCCCAACGTTGGGAGAACGACAATATTGTTGTGAATGCCATGCATCCCGGTTGGTCTGACACTCCAGGAGTGCAAAAATCGCTGCCTCTGTTTCGAAAAATCACAAGGCTAGTCCTGAGGTCACACGCAGAGGGAGCAGACACCATTGTCTGGATGGCGCAGTCCCGACAGGCGGCTTTATCCTCTGGAAAACTGTTTCTTGACCGAGAACCACGTTCAACCTACCTGCTGGGGAATAACGTGGAAACAACCGAGGCTCGCCAGGGTTTAGAAGCGAAGATAGCGAGCGACTTCGCGTCTGCGTTGGAGGACTAGCACCCTACTTCGAGTAGCCTTGTTGGCGTAACTAACGTAGCAATCCTTACTCTACCAAACTCACTTAGAGGAACTTAATCAACGGAACGGACTGGAAATTAACCGCTATTGTGAGCCCGGCACGCGAGTCAAGAGAAAATTAAATTTACTTATTAGCGCTACGATCGGAGGACCGCGGTGATCAAGATGCTTACGGACAGCCTTAATTACGCACCTGAAATGATGCTTCAAAGCCCTCGCTATCGATAGGCAACCTGGTCAATATCAGGCCTACAGACAGAGTTATTTCTAGTGCGTAATTACCAATTCGTTTCGCTTTCAGATGGCTTTATTTACTCAGTGCTTACTGAGATCTAACCCCAATTTTTCATTTTAGAAACAGCAACAATAAGAGCAAAAGAAGCTTGAGCCCGTCCTGCTCGTTGCTTACCTTAGAGAATTTAGGCCAGAGCGCGAGCATATGCACCTAAAGCCAATTCAGCCGTTCTCACCAAACTTTGATGGCCATGCTGTGGACGAGCTAATAGTCAGACTTCGGCTAACTCGCTATCCCAACCCAGAAACCGTAGAGGATTGGTCTCAGGGGGTTCCGCTTTCCTACCAGCAAGAGCTCGTCGACTATTGGGTCAATAATTACGATCTATCACGGGTACCCAGCCGGCTGAATAAATTCGAGAATTTCAAAACAGAGATCGATGATCTCAATATTCACTTTATTCACCATCGCAGTCCACACACTTCCGCCAAACCTCTACTGATCACACACGGTTGGCCTGGTTCGGTGCTTGAGTATCTCGATCTCATTGAGCCGCTTACCGAACCGACAAAACATGGCGGCTCAGTTGAGGATGCCTTTCACGTGGTATTGCCCGCCCTCCCCGGGTTCGGCTTCTCGGATAAACCTCGATGTCCAGGCGTGGGAGTCCCTAAGATCGCCGAGATGTGGGAAGAATTGATGGCACGCTTGGGTTATGAGACCTACTACGCACACGGGGGCGACTGGGGCTCAATCGTGACGCAAGCCATCTTGATGCAGTCCGAAACCCGCTGTGCCGCTGGCCACTGCACATTGCCGCTGGTGTCACCGGACATGTCTACTATGGAAAACCCCCTACCGGAAGAAATAGATGCCGTTGCGTCGTTTCAATTCTATAACGATTGGGATTCAGGTTACTCAAAACAGCAGAGCACTCGTCCTCAAACGGTGGGGTACGGACTCGCTGACTCACCTGCGGGGCAAATGGCCTGGATTGTTGAGAAATTTGCATTCTGGATGGATTGCGAACGTAACGGAATTCGGCATCCAGAAAACGTGTTGAGTAAAGATCTACTGCTAGACAGCGTCATGATGTATTGGATGACGAACTCTGGCGCGTCGTCAGCTCGTCTTTATTGGGAGAGCTTCAACAATACTAACCTCAACCCCATCTCACGACCCGTTGGTTTGAGCGTATTCCCCAAAGAGATAATGCGCACTTCCGAACGTTGGGCGCGCGGCCGATTTGAGAAGCTTACGTATTTCAATAATCGATTCGATCGCGGTGGCCACTTCGCCGCTTTGGAAACACCCGTAACCTTAGTAGATGAACTCCGTACCTGGCGGTCTACAACCTAACTATAACCCTAGCGCTGGAAATGCGTTACGCCATCAATAATAGTCATATCCACCTTGAGTTCACGCATATCAGGTGCTGTTAGCGGGCTACCGGAGAGCACGACTAAGTCCGCAATTTTCCCAGGCTCAATAGAGCCAATAGTGTCGTCCATGAATACTTGCCACGCGGCGTCGATGGTTACCGCACGTAGCGCAGACATGCGATCGATACGCTGATCGGGCCCCAACACCATATCGGTTTTGGTTCTTCGCTCCACCGGACTCCATACAGCCTGCAAAGGTCGCATAGGTGTTACCGGCGTATCCATGTGTGATGAGAATCGAACACCCGCGTCTTGAGCCCACTTGGCGGGACTCATGTTTGCTGCTCGCTCAGGCCCCATGAATATGCCCGCGTGCCGGTCACCCCAGAAAAATGTATGTGCGGCAAAAAAGCTTGGAGTAACGCCTAGTTCAGCCATGCGCAGGATTTGATCTTTGCGCGTCATTTGAGCATGAATAAGGAGCGGCCTTGCCTCGGGCCAAGGATGTTTTTCGTTGGCAGCTTCGATAGCGTCAAGGATATCCTCAATCGATGCATCGCCGTTGCCATGAATAGCGACTTGAACTCGTTGCTTGTACAAACCCTCCACCTGCTCGAACAAAGCATCGCGCAGCACTGCGGGGTAACCTCGGTACTCATCATCCCCTTTATAGGGACGGTGGTAAGGCTGGCTTAGGTAACCCGTAAAGCCTTGTATACTCCCGTCAGCGATGATCTTTACGCGTGGCACGACCACGCGACCACCCTCGAATTGATCCAACGTTACTTCGCCACTGATTAACTGCTCTCCCACCTCGTTGAACCAAGGAAAAAGCGCAACACGAACAGGTATTTGGTTGTACTCGGACATGGGACCTAACAAGCTGGCCAACGCTTTTGGCATACCACCGGCCGACGCTGTTGTAACACCGTATTCCAAGTATTCATCGGACGCTAATTTCGTCATCCTCCAAACATCACTTGCAGTCAAATCGAGTGTCTTCTCTCGAGCTTGGTGCGTGGCTGTCTCCTCCAATACGCCGTTGGGTCTTCGCTTATCAGGCGAGTTCAGGTCACGCACAATGTGACCGCCTTCTGGATCCGGGGTCGTCTCATCAATATTCACTTCGTCGAGCGCTGCCGAGTTAAGCACCATCAAGTGACCTGAAACATGCACAACCGCAATCGGGCGGGTCGCGGAAACCGCATCTAAATCGTCGCGAGTTGGATGCCGCTTTTCCGCTAACAGCGTGTCATCGTAGTTACTTCCTATGAGCCAACCGTCCGTCCTAGTTTTTCCAAATTGACGAAGTTTTTCTAGTAGCTCTGGGATCGACTCAGTGTCGCCTATTGGGGGGCTATTGAGGTCAACGGTGAACGCTTTTTGACCTGAACCGGGAAAATGTCCATGCGCATCGATAAATCCTGGAATCAACGTTCTGCCTGCAAGATCGGTAACCTGCGTCTGTTCGTCGACCAGAGCACGAATATCCTGGTTGGTACCGACTGATTCAATGCGTCCACCGCGGACGCTCACGGCCTCAGCGATCGTATTCGTCATATCCATAGTCAGCACCTCACCATTTAGGAATACCCGGTGACGTGGAGGTTCGGGGTCGCCAACCAAACTCGAAAGGTAAATACCGCCAACGACCAGAAGAGATACCAGAGCGATGAGCGCGCGTTTGAACATAGTAACTACCCGTTTAATTCTTATATTGTGATTGTTTATTGGCTCAGTAGTGGGGCGGTGGCGGCTCATCTTCTGAATCACCAAGGTGCTCAATCAACGCCGCCTGCTCCTTCAGTCTATTGCGCATTTCGCTGACAATAACCTCTATCCGCTCAAGCCGCTGATGCTGATTTAACAATGCCTGATCCAGCTCATCGTTCGCCGCTTCCAAAAACGCGATCTTGGCCTCTAGTTCGGCCCGAACGGCCTTGATGTCATTATTATCCATGAGCGTATCCTACCCCGTGTTTTTTCTTATCAAAAGCACAGACGAAGGATGGCAACTGATAAACTTTTCGGTACCAGGCATGTAAGAGGCAACCCACTTGAAGACAAACAAAAGTTCCAGGGCTGTGTACAGTACCGATCGAGGCCGGTTATGCCCGCAGTGCCTGCGTAATGTAACAGACTGCGTGTGTGGGAAGGACCGACCTACATCGATTGGAGATGGTATTGCTCGCATTTCTCGCGAGACGAAGGGTCGGGGCGGTAAAGCTGTGACGGTGATAACGGGCCTTGCAGTTTCACCGGATGAATTGAAAACGATCGCAAAAAAACTTAAGCAACGTTGCGGCGTCGGTGGGGCAACCAAGGGCGACAACATCGAGATACAGGGCGACCAGCGAGCAACCTGTAAGGCCGAGCTGGAAGCCCTGGGATACACCTGCAAACTTGCAGGTGGCTAATCTCCCGCTCGGTTTAGAAGGTGATCAATGCCTTCTGACCCGTTCTGCGAACACCATATTTAGCGCCCGCTGATGGAGTCACTGATTCAGTAAGGCTAATGCGATCGGAATAACCACTTGCAAAGGTTGTCGTTAGCTCAGCCACGACCCGCGCTTGCATGCGCTCGACCACCTCTCTACCCGCTTTCATCATAAATGGTGTCAGCAACCATCCGCCAATGCCCCATGAAAATCCATAGCCACGATTAAGCGTCGTTGGGGCCAAGTCCAGAGCGCCATAAATATATAGTTGCTTATATTCGTTAGAACCGTAGCGCGACCACTCTGTCATACGCTCTACTGCTGCAGCCTCCATGGCCATCAAAATAGCGTTACCCAGCTTGCCGCCGCCAATTGCGTCAAAAGCCAGTGTTGCTCCCGTAGCACGAAGCGCCGCACTCATCTGCTCGTTAAAATCTTCGGCAGAACTGTTCACAACGTGCTCTGCGCCCTGCCCCTTCAGTAGCGCCACCTGCTCCTCGCTCCGCACTACATTCACCAAGGGTACGCCGTCATTAAGGCAAATTCGATTCAGCATCTGGCCCAAGTTGGACGCCGCAGCGGTGTGGACAATGGCTTTGTGGCCTTCCATCTTCATCGTTTCGACAAAACCGAGCGCCGTCATCGGGTTCACAAAGCACGAAGCACCCGCCTCTGGTGTTGTCGAGTCTGTTAAGGGGATGACCTGAAAAATGGATATCGTGCGGTAGTCTGAATACATCTCGCCGCCAAAAAGTGCGACTCGCTTGCCAAGGAGCGCCTGGGCTTCGGGACTTGCACCTGCCTCGACAACGGTACCACAGGCTTCGTTGCCTACAGGAAGCCACTCACCAATTCGTGTCGCCATCGCCCGCATGGCTGGCGCAGGCACATCTAAAATAATTGATGGGTGACCGTTGCGTTCTGATGCCCTGATCGAGTCAACATCGGCCGCGCCAAACATGAGACCGAGATCTGAAGGGTTAATCGGCGACGCCTCAATTTTAACCATCACTTCGTTGTCACCTGGTGCGGGAATCTCCACCTCAAACAAGGCACACTCAATGGTACCCTCGCTGTGAACGCAGGATTGCATCTGAAGACTTTTCATTCTTATCACCCCTTATTTGAGTAATGGTTATTAATAATTAGGCGCAAGCTCGGTTTCGGTCAGAAACTTAACCTCGACCCCAGCGTTCAGACTGTATATCACGTTGTACGCCAAGACGGCACGAACATACTCTCTGGTCTCCTTGAACGGGATGGTATCCACCCATCGAGCAACGCTCAACTCACCTTCACGCCAACGTCGCACGCGGTTAGGCCCCGCATTGTAAGCGGCCAAAGCCAGAACTCGATTTCCATCATAAATATCAATGAGATCAGCATAGTAAAGAGCTCCCACAGCCGTATTGTAGTCAGGTCGCATCAAACGTGAGTGAGAGTAGCGATAATTGTGCTTTCGCGCGGTAAGCCTTGCCGTAGTCGGCATGAGTTGCATAAGACCTCGCGCGCCCACCTCGGATACGGCATCGGGTGATAGCGCGCTCTCGCGGCGTGCAACCGCGAGCAATGACTCAAGGGAAAGGCCAGACGCCTCAGAGGCGTTCCTAAACTCGTCCTCGTATACGACAGGGAAACGCAGGTCCACGCGCCCCCATGCACCGGCAGCAGCGGCGGCCTCAATAGCCCACGAATGCCTTCCTTGTGAAGAGGCCAATTCCGCCAAAGAGAGCGCAATCTGGGGATCACCGAATGCGGCTCGGAATTCTGCACGGGCCTCCCAATCCATACCTAGCGCGAGAAGCTCGCTTACTCTCTCAACCACCGCACTCGTCGTCGCTGTTGCGTGATCTGCGATCGTAGATGTCTTGCCCAAGGACAGGGGTTTAGCCAACGTCGTTGCTGCGAGATAGGCGTGAAAGCCACGTCCTTCTGCCAGCTGTTCAAACGTCGCTTGCGCAAATTCAGCCTCCCCCGGACCTGCAGCTATAGCACGCCAATAGAGCCACTCATCCGAAGTTTGCTTGCTCTCTGAGAGCCAAGTGTATGCCTCTCTTAGACCTGTCCAATCAGCTGCTTCAATCTTGGACCGCAGGTAGATTTCAGTAAGCTCGTCGTTATCGAGTTCCATCAATTGTTCCCGCATCCATTGGACTGGCGCAGCGCTCTTCGCAAACAAGCTGTGGCGCACAATAAGAGCGTGCATCTCACTTACCTGGTTGGCTGTAAAATCAAACCGCTGCGTCAGCGTTTGTAGGGCGTTGAAAGCCTTACCTGGGTTTACCCGAGCAAGGCGTTTTACGCCAATAAACGCAATATCGCGCTGATGGATCTCACGCCCCCGCACCTTCTGGGTAACGCGGTCGGGTCGTCGATAGATCTCAGCTAAATCAGCCAAACTGCGCTTCAATTCTTTCGACGCAAACCTTTGTAAATAGCGTAGGAGGTGGCTATTACGGGCATCGGCCGCCTTTAGAGCGCGCTCCCAAATTATGTCGTCAGTGGGTCCTGAGTGCTCAAACCACGTTTTGAACGCAGGATCGCAGGCCTTGATCTGGGATTTCCCGACGCTCCATACATTACTGAGGATCGGTATCGCACTGCTGACGCGCCGCCTTTTCAAAAGGGCGTGCGCTCTGTGACAGCGCAGCTCAGTGGTTAGATCAGACCGCTCCGTCACGTCTATGATCGTCTGCCAGCGACGATCTTCAACTTTATGGCGTACAAAACTTCGTAACGTGCGCATCGCTAGCGGAGATTCGCCCGCCGAGGCCATAAACGTCTGCATGTCGTCTGCCTTGGTGTAATGCAGGTTACCCTCGATGACGAGTGCATCTAAATAAATTGCTAATGGGTAGCTAGCGAGCTCTTGTCGTAACGATTGGTAACGAGGCCCGACCCCCGATCTCAGCTCCTTGACCGCAAGCTGAAATTTTTCACGCGACTCATCAAGTGACTCATCCACAGACTTTGCAGTGGCTGAAATACCAATTAAGTCGCTGATGAGTATCGCGAGGAGACAAGCGCTACGGACTGTGCGAGAGTTTATGGGAACAACATTTAACATCGGCGTGAGCATGAATTGAGCGCAACATTTTTTCAATGACTTAAACTCACCCGATCACTCAGAAGTATTCGAGAACAGTATGACAACGGAAAAAATCCGACTCACACAATTCAGTCCCGCGGCTGGTTGCGGGTGCAAGCTATCGCCCGAGATTTTACGTCGCATATTGACAGGTGTGGAAACTGGGGACACCAATGAGAGCAACGCCAGCAATTTAGCGACCCTGCTTGTTGGTAACGACTCTCGAGACGATTCGGCAGCGGTAGATATCGGCGATGGCCGCGCACTCCTCAGCACGACAGACTTCTTCACCCCGATCGTTGACGACCCTTGGGACTTTGGCCAGATCGCCGCAACGAATGCAATCAGCGATATTTACGCCATGGGAGGCACACCTACTGTAGCGATTGCGATTTTAGGTTGGCCTGTAGATACACTCGCACCTGAGATAGCGAGTAAAGTCCTCGCGGGCGCACGTGCAACCTGCGCAGAAGCAGGCATCGCGCTAGCGGGGGGGCACAGCATCGATATATCAGAGCCCATTTTCGGTCTCGCTGTGTCAGGGTTGGTCGACATAGACCGGCTTAGGCGGAACGATACTTCGATGGCGGGCGATACCCTCTTTCTGACCAAGCCGTTGGGTGTCGGCATCATCAGTACGGCGGGTAAGAGAGACAAAGCGTCCTCTCGGGATTTGGCGCTCGCCAGTCAGAGTATGCGAACACTAAACAACATTGGTGCCGCTTTATCTGCCATTAACGGGGTAACAGCTATGACGGACGTCACTGGCTTTGGCCTCGCCGGACATCTCACTGAGATGATGCTAGGGAGCGGGCTTGACGCGAGCTTGGATTGGTCTTCGATTCCTACCTTTGGTGATTTAGAGCGCTACATCGAGCAGGGCTGTATTCCAGGCGGAACAGGACGTAATTTCGAGTCCATCGCGTTGCACCTGCCCGATATGAATGATTTTCAGCGTGCCATCCTCTGTGATCCGCAGACCAGCGGGGGGCTGCTGCTGTCTGTTAGACCAGAAGCTTGTAAGGAGGTCGAATCGGTATTAGAGGCCGCAGGGCTCCCCAGCAAGGCGATAGGCACGCTGTCGGTAGCCGCCTCGACCAAACCAACAATGACACTACGTGAATAACCCCATCGAAAAAAATATTGGGATTGACGACTTTCACGATCTTTTTATTAAAGATCGGGTGCTTATTGATACCCGAGCGCCCGTCGAATTCGAGAAAGGCAGCTTTCCTTCAGCAATTAACCTCCCTCTAATGGATAACGCCGAGCGAGAGCAGGTTGGAATCTGTTACGCCCAGTATGGACAAGAGGCAGCCATAGCGCTCGGGCACGAACTCGTCTCGGGAGATGTCAAGGCCGAGAGGATCTCGAACTGGATCGACGCGCTTGAGCGTGAGCCCGAAGCCGCATTTTTCTGTTTTCGCGGGGGATTACGATCGCAAACCACCAAAAGTTGGCTCAGCGAATCCGGATTTGAAGTACCTCTTGTAGAAGGAGGATATAAAGCACTCCGCCGTTTTCTAATTAATAACCTTGAATCTTCGTTGCGTACGTCGAATATTGTTGTTGTCGCAGGTCGAACCGGCGTTGCCAAAACGACCTTGTTGAATCAATGCGATTCGTCTCCTCGGCTTGCAACAATTGACCTTGAGGGGCTCGCAAACCATCGCGGCAGTGCATTTGGTAAACGCGTTGAACCACAACCCAGTCAGATCAACTTTGAAAATGCTGTTGCGATTGCCTTCCTGAAGGCTCGATTCAGAGAGGCACAGACCATAGCTATTGAGGATGAAAGTCGGCTGATCGGTCGCTGTGCCCTCCCCTTATCCCTGCAGACTTGTTTAGCCAGTGCCCCGGTCGTCGCCCTCGAGGCAAGCTTAAGCGTGCGTGTAAATCACTCATGGGAAAACTATATCCTTCAAAACCATAGAGACTGGCGTGACGCTTTTGAGGATGAAGAACATGCATTTGACGTCTTTGCGGAGTCCCTTAGAACGAGCCTGAAAAATATTCGGAAACGCCTGGGCGGTGTCAGATATTCAGAGTTATCCCAGATTATGGAGATCGCTATTTCGGAACACCGTTGCGGTAATGCAGCGGCGCATAAGACCTGGATAGAGATTCTGCTCAGAGACTACTACGACCCCATGTACGACTATCAACTTAAATCAAAAGAGCGCAGAGTCGTTTTTAGTGGTAGCTTCGAAGAGGTGGCGGCTTTCCTTCAATCCTGACTTTTCAAACCCCCGCAAAACTTCATTAACGCAAACAGGGCCTTGCACAAAAAAAACGATATCTGAATAAGCTTCAATCTTCGCTGTGTTAACCAAGAATTCCGATCTGCCCGCTCCATTAAAAACCTAAACTCAGACTTCCTAACACCGCTCAAACACAGAGAGCACCTCTAAATGGGGTGTTTGCGGGAACATGTCGAGGCCCTCAACTTGTTTAAGGGTCAAGCCCAGGCCCCCAAGAAAACGTGCGTCACGGTGCCACGTTGCGAGATTGCAGGATATGTAAACGACCCAGGGTGATTTAGAAAATAAGGGTGCGAGTGCTTCGCGCTCCTTCAAGCCGTCTCGGGGCGGGTCCAAGACTATCCCTTTGCTACCGGGCAATTTGGCTATTAAAGCTTGAATATCTGCTGCGCTGAAAAGATTACTTTGGTGAGGCGTAACGTTCGGCAACCTCAAACGCATAAGCTGCTCGAGGGCCAATTCATCCCCTTCTACGGCGGTGATTTGATTATCGGGATAACATTCTGAGAGCACTGAGGTTAAATTGCCGCACCCACAGAACAGCTCGACCAACCCATCGCTTGGGGCAGGTAATCTCAACATCCTACGGAGCCAATGACTTAGGCTGACATTCTGATCGTCGTTGGCCTGCCGAAAGGGTTGCCGCTTGTTGATGAGTGGCTCAGTGCGCTGATCATCGATATCCAAGGTGACCCATTTCTGCCTCGACTTGGGCCGCCATGCATTGTTGGGTAGCGAGTCGCGCATCTCCCTGAGTTGCGCTTGATTCTTCTCCGTCAGTATCGGACAGGAACTTACATCCACAATCTCATGAGAGCTCGCTCCCAAATAGCCCAGAACCTTTCCGTTTGTTTTTAGCTGGGCACGATTGCGATAAGCCAATTGCCGCTGTGAAGGGTGAACCTTAGGGTCAATGTGGTTTGCGCTCAGGGACTGAAGCGAGGCCCTCAATTTTGCTGCCTTCGCGGATAACTGCGCTTCGTAGCTGACAAACATCCAGGGGCAGCCACCGCATTGATTTTTACTATGATAATCGCAGACGGGCTCTATCCGCTCCTCGCAGCCTTCAATGATGTTGATCAGTTCAGTACTTGTGGCCGCTCCTTGACGCGTTCGTCGAACATAAACACGCTCTCCGCGCCAAGCGGCCGAAACAAAAACTACCTGCCCGTCAGGCGCCTCACCCACGCCACGTCCATCGCTGGCTAGATCACGGATCACCAGTTCGAATTCATCGACTCTGTTCGGGAGTTTACGTCGACCACTCGCAGGCGACTTAAATTGTACTTTTCGTGATGACACACATTGGCTCTGCTATGTTACATAGCACTGATAATCCTAATATGAAACGACAAAGGCAACGTGAATAGTGTCTTCTCTAAAGGAGAACGGTTGGCGCCCAAGTTAGGCGCCAGATTAAAAGACTGAGCAGAATAACAAACGGACTGGGTTGCCAAATAGATGGTCAGACAGGCGGACGGGAAGAAGCATTCTGGGGCGTTTTCCTGGGTGCGAGATGCGTGGAAAGTAAAACGCAGACACCCACCGGTTGGCTCTAATCGGGACCTCGCACTGCTTCTCACACGCTTCCTTGTCTTGCTCACGATGATAATCGCTGCGCTGATGGTCCAAACAGGACTTTTGCTCGAGGGCGTCTCTCTCATATCCGCTGCATTTGCAGGGTTTTGGGTGGTGTTTCTTACCGCGCTTTACATTTTATGGGAGCGTCTACCACTGGATGTTGTGCGAGGCGCGCTCTTCATGGCACTCGCTCTTTGTCAGGTTCGGTGGGCAAGTGCTTGGCTCATACTGGACCCCAGAGAAGTACCCGTCGCCACGATTGCATCTTTGCTGTACACCCCCATGTTGCTGATGATTATCGGACTCATGGAAGGGCAACGCCGAGGCGTAATCATAGGCATTACAATAGCCGTGTTTATGGCTGTAACGGCTCAGTTTGGCTCTATGCGACCTGAAATGAGTGAAGTCGCATTAAATGACCCGCGTGTTGGCACCCTCATCTTCCTATTGATCTCGGTCTACGTGTTTATTCAAAACGCTTGGTCGGCGCAACAAACTGTGCTTGAGGAGCGCGGTATTCAGGCCGCGTTGCTACAAGCGAGAGCGAATTCAGACCCATTGACAGGACTCCTGAATCGACGAGGCATGGATATTGCGGTAACGGGATGGCTGACCCGAAGAGAACCGTTTGGAGTGCTGCTCATCGATATTGATCACTTCAAACAGCTAAATGATTCTCTTGGTCACACGCTGGGAGATCAAGCTATTAAATTAGTCACCCGAACGATCTCAGAATCCATAAGAGATAACGACGTGGCGGGACGTTGGGGGGGGTGAAGAGTTTGTGATCATTTGCCAAGAAAACGACCCAAGACAAATCTCAGCCTTCGCGAATCGATTGCGCACACTGATTGCCGAGCGATCAGACGTCAGTGACACACCACTAACTGTCAGTATTGGTGTCTCGCTCTTCCCGCTTTATGAGCACTTCGAAGACACTATTTCTCGAGCCGATACAGCGCTTTATGCGGCAAAAGATGCCGGAAGAAACTGTGTTAGAGGAGAATGGCGTACCGAGACATCACTATAATGAATAGTGAAACGTCAGTACCGCGTCCTATACCCCTTACTCTGCCACACTGCGTGAGCGCTTCTGAGCACATTAACTATGCGCGGGCTTCCGACGCCGCCTAACGCACCGAAAAATACGCCGGAAAATAGTACGGCTGGTCGCTTCCTAAGGCGAGACTGACTCAAAGTAGCGACTGCCTTAACTTACACATGAGTTGGTAAGCTCAGAAACTCTTTTTCGTATCTTCCTGTGGCTAAAATAAGATTCGGGCACCTATCCTCATCACGTCGCGTCGTTCACAGAAGCATTCGGCAACTCAGGGTTAAGTCGATAAAAAGGGGGTAGAGGTACCGGATTTTGACCGTTTCTTTTGGTTAATGTATCTTGCGCGCCGCTCTCGTGTGTTACGGGACACTTACACCCCCGCTAGTTTAATGGATAAAACACGGCTCTCCTAAAGCTGGGCTCCTAGTTCGATTCTAGGGCGGGGGACCATTACTGTCCTAGGTAGCATCGTCACGGCTTCGGTTTACCCGCGTCCTCACTTTCTATATACCGACACACTCGCTAGGTAGAGGGACCCTATTCAATTGCCTTACATGGAGACGATTACCGCTTATCAATCAAGTAACGCAGAGTACTTTGGCTGATCTATGTAGAGTCTATGCGCTGCGGTCTGACGCAGATGTTCACCAAGCATAGCCGCATCAAATGACTGATTGTCTCTCAGCGCTAGCACTAATCGCCATCTGAGATCCGATAACGTATCTGTCTCACCCGCCATATTTGCAGTACCCGCACGTACGAACTCAGTAGCATTGCTCAAATCGGTAAGCAGTAATTTCAAGCGCGCATATTCGGCTCGCTCGACTTCGTTTCGATGAGCAAGTTCACGCTCGGCGATTGAGAGCGAGTTAATGGCAACTCGCACGAGGAATCTATCTGCTCCCTGAAGTTTTTCCACGACGTACTCACGAAGATGAGACTGAACGGAACTGAGGAGTTCACTTGCTGACGGTAAATTTTGATCATCACGCGTCTCAGCTAGCGGCGCTATATCGCCTGGAATCAGGAGATTAACGCAGTCCATTTGTGCTTCAGTACTACGGCGCCCAATGACGGGTCGCTCTACCGATGGCGTCTCGCCAGTTCGCCACGTATTTGCCATGCCAAGCGTCGTAATTGACCACCAAAATGAGCCAAACACTTCCCAGAATCGCAGTGCTTCCAAATCCACACAGTGCTTCGACACCGACTCATAGCCAGCAATGAGATCTTCGACCTTTCCGAATCCCCCTACCGGCAGCGAGCGGTTGCCGAATCGCCACGAATTGACGCAAAGCCACCCAAGGTCTCGCATTGGATCGCCGATGTGACAAAGCTCCCAGTCGAGTACCGCTTTTATGCCATCTGGCGTCACCATCAAATTACCGTTTCTGAAATCACCGTGAACCAATGTTGATCTCGAATCTTGAGGCAAATGATTTAGCAACCACTGCGCCGTGAAATCGATCATTGGCTGAGGGGTATCGAGCGCTATATAGGCATCCCACGTCTCTCGAACCAACCCCTCGGGCGACACCCTGTGAAGCTTTTCGGACAGTGAGCGTGATACGGGTAGCGCGTGGATCCTTGCTAGAGCCTGACCGCACTCAAACGCCAAGGATTTGCGCGCCTCGGCCAGCTCAGGCGCCTTAATAATGCGTTGCCCCATGGTCTCGCCTTCCAGCCATTCCATAATGTAACCATCACCCAAGCCATCTTCTGACGTCAAAACATAGTGTATTTCGGGAACTGGAACATTTCCCGCTGCGGCTAAGTGAAGAAGCTCAACTTCAAGACTAGGTGGCAACTGCCCGTAAGATGATGATTCCAAGTCCGGCTGCGCTCGGCGCATGGCATACAAGGACTGTTCACCGGAGCTATTCTCTACGGTGAGCCGAAAGGTCTGTTGTGACGCCCCCGCTGTCAGCTGACTAAAAGATGCGAGTGAGGCCCCCTCAAAACATCGCGCTATCAGAGCAGCGAGATTCTCCTCAAATGAAGCTTCCACGACTGTTAGCTCACGCCTTTGGGCTTTCGTTGACCCATGAATCCAAACATGTACCCGGCCACCCGTCGTTTTTGAATCTCATCCGCTCCTTCAGTGATGCGGTAGCGTCTATGGTGCCGGTAAATGTGTTCAAAGGGCTTGTAGCGCGAATATCCAATGCCACCGTGAACTTGCATAGCAGTATCCGCCGCTTCGCAGCAAAGTTGGTTGGCTTGGTAGTTACACATAGAGACTTTATCTGACACAGAGAAAGCTCCATCACGGTCCATCAGCCAAGCGGTCTTGTGAATCAGGGCGCGGAGCATTTCACAGCGCGCCTGAAGATCGACAAGTGGGAATTGAATGGCTTGGTTGGTCGCTAAGGGCTTACCGAAAGGCTTACGCTCCTTGGCGTAGGCAACCGCCTCGTTAACGCAATACTGTGCGGCGCCCAAGCTAGAGGCAGCCTGGCGAATACGATTTTCATTAAAAAAGTGCTGAACAACCTGAAGTCCTCTGCCCTCGCCCGCGAAAATCGCAGAGTCAGGAACGCGAACGTTGGTAAAACGGACGCGCGCATGATCTGAGGGCATGTTGAAGGTCCATAAGTACTCCTCGACCTCGACACCGGGCGCATCCATGGGCACGAGAAATGCCGTTATCCCCCCGGCGTCACCCGCGCCCCCCGAAGTGCGCGCCATCACCATGTCACTATGGGCCGTATGAACGCCGGTATTCCACGTTTTCACACCATTGATTACCCAGTCGTCGCCGTCTCGATGGGCAACAGTCTCCATATGTGTCGCATCGGAGCCATGATCAGGCTCGGTGATGCCAAAGGCGAAGCCACGAGTAGCGTTTTTCAAACCAGGTAGCCAATCGACCTGCTGCTCAGGGGTTCCGTATTCCAGCATTAACAGCAAACCAATGTTATTTCCAACGACGGAGTGTTCATTCTGAAGGTCGTTGTGCAGACCCAGGCCCTTTGCCGCAAGATATTCGCGGATAATAGCCATACCTAAATTGCCACCATCTCTCCCACCATGCTCACTCGGAAAAGGGTAACTAAAGACGCCGGCGGCAATAGCACGGCGCTTTGCTTCCGCTAAGAGCGCCTCCCACTCCTCATTGGGAAGGCCCTGCCGGTCCCAATCGGTTCGCGCATCCTCGCGTCGATGATCGAAAAACCGAATGTTGTCGTCAGACTCCTCAAGCGGTTTTATCTCGCGCTCGATGAAGCGATCCACTTCATCAAGGAAGTCCTGTATGTCCTGCGGAATATCAAAATTCATAGTGGCCTCAGATCCCCTTTACACCCATCAACAAACCGTAAGGTTCTTAATCGATGAACTCAATCGTATTTGACACTAGATTTACCGTCCAATAGCCGATTAGCAAAACTTGACACTGCAACGCCTCTTCGGGATAAGTGGGCGGTAAAAAAAATACATCGAAAGGATAAGGTATGAGCTTTGACGTTCTAATCAAAGGCGGCACAGTCGTTGACGGCACAGGTTGCGAGCCTTACGTGGCCGATGTGGCGATCGTAGGTGACAAGGTAGTCGCGATAGGAAGCGATCTGGGTGAGGCCCAAACAGTCTTCGACGCAAAAGACTCCTACGTTACACCGGGTTTCGTCGATATCCATACTCACTATGACGGCCAGGCCACCTGGGACCAAGAAATGGCGCCCTCCTCTTGGCACGGCGTTACAACCGTTGTTATGGGTAACTGCGGCGTTGGGTTTGCGCCAGCAGCACCCGACCGACATGACTGGTTGATTGGGTTGATGGAAGGTGTCGAGGACATCCCGGGCTCAGCGCTCTCCGAGGGTATGAAGTGGAACTGGGAGAGCTTTCCAGAGTACCTTGATGCGTTGGAGGAACTGCCACGGGCTGTTGATGTAGCGACTCATGTTCCACACGGCGCTGTGCGCGCTTACGTGATGGGAGACCGTGGCGCCGCGAACGAGGCGCCTACCGAATCAGATATTGCTCGAATGGCCAATATCGTTGAGGAAGGTTTACGCGCCGGAGCCCTTGGATTCTCAACTTCACGCACAGTACTCCACAAGTCCATCGACGGTGAATTGGTTCCAGGTACAACAGCAACACCCGAAGAGCTCATTGGCATTGGGCGCGGCATGGCGCGTGTAGGCCATGGTGTATTTGAAATGGCGAGCGACCTTGTTCCCGAGTGGAATGAATTCGAGTGGATGGGTGATATGAGTCGCGAGACGGGTTTGCCCGTCACCTTTACCGCACTGCAATCCCCTATTAAAGCCATGCCATTTGACGAGCAGCTTGCCCAGATGCGTGAGCAAAACGCCAAGGGTGCGAACATTCTTGCGCAAATTTCGATGCGTGGAACGGGGCTTATCCTGGGTTGGCGCTGCACCTTTAACCCTTTTTCTTTCAAGCCAAGCTGGGCTGAGGTTGCTGAGCTAGATCATAATGTGCAGTACGAGCGCCTCGCGGACCCCGCCTTCAGGGATAAGCTGCTGTCAGAGGCATCGGTGTACCCTGATGGCGACCTTCAAAGTTTGACCGCCATTATGTCCGACGGCTTTACCATGCAGTACGATCTTTGCGACGGGTTTAATTACGAGCCCACGGCAGAGCAGTCAATTGCCAGCCTGGCTGCGGAGGCTAACCAGACACCCGCAGAATATGCCTATGATCTCATGATGCGCGACGGCGGCAACGGGTTCATCTATTTCCCACTGCTCAACTATGCCGACGGAAACCTTAACTTCCTAGAGCCCGTTCTGCTATCCGATGACTGCATTAACTCTCTGTCAGATGGGGGGGCACACTGCGGTACCATCTGCGACGCAGCATCACCCACATTCATGCTGCAGCACTGGGTGCGCGATCGAGAGGGTTTCCGTTTGAGCTTAAGTGAAGCAATTAAGCGCCAGTGTGCTGATACTGCCAAGGTCTACGGACTTAACGATAGAGGTATCCTCGCTCCGGGTTATCTCGCTGACATCAATGTTATCGAACTGAATAAGATTGGTATGAGTAGACCGTGGGTAGCCAATGACCTTCCCGCTGGCGGTAAGCGACTGCTTCAATCATCAACGGGCTATAAGGCAACGTTCAAGTCAGGCGTTCTGACCTTCGTCGACGGTCAACACTCCGGGGCCACACCGGGAGGCTTGATTCGTGGTCCTCAAGCCATCCCCGCGGAGAGCGAGAGCAACTCAGTGCTTAGAGCCGCCAGTTAAGCGGGCGCAACAATCTCCATAATTAGCCCCTGCCCATCAACGGGGGCGTCCTTTGGAATATGTTGCCGGCCAATGGGCGGCCGTTCAGCAGTCAGCAAGCACACTAAGGCGTCTAGTAAATCATCGGCGAGTACGTCTTTCCGGCGATAGGTGGTGAGCGCTTGGTCGATTGACGGTTGAATCTCGCCTAACTCCGCAAGGAGGGTCTTGCGGACTTCGCTACCAAGCTCGGTTTTCTTCGATTCTAGTAATGCTTTTCCGCCGTTCAGGCTTGCAAACGCCACCTCCGGGTGACACTCCGACCAGCGCCCCCGCCGATTGCTAGACAACAGCCAATCATCAAGTTCACGAATCTTCGGGAATAAATTAAAGGCTTGCTTACTGATGCCCTTATCCGATAACACTCGTGACAGTGTATTGGCCTCACCATAATCTTTACATCGTGTCACTTGACGCGCAGGCACACCAAACACGCTCGAGCTACGGTGAGGTCGCAGTTTCTGTCGAGCGAGCGCGTCGCAATCCCTGACGTTATGACCATCGGTGAGGCCTATGGGCATATCAATCATGACAGAGGCGTCGGCCGTCAACACAGTATTGAGATCGGAGAGTTGGGCAATGATCGCTAGCCTGATTTCCGAACCGTCTCTAAAAGCAATCACCCAGCCCGCTCTGCAGCCGTCAATTCCTACAGCGCTGAGCGATCCATCCTTTGGCATACTTGGCTCAGCTGTCATAGCGTCAGCCATGCGCGTCGTCGAGAGAAAAGAAACCTTCCAGTGACAGACGAAACCAGTGAGACGACGGCGATCACTGGTAACGGGTCACCTGCACAGGCATCGAGGAATATCCCCGCACAAAGTTATGGCAAAGCCGGGTAGGCGGTGACATGAGTTTAATGTCACTGAAGCGTTTAAGCGCCTCTTCCCAGACTACTCGAAGCTGCATTTCTGCAAGCCTGTTACCCATACAGCGGTGAATACCGAAGCCGAACGAGGCATGGTTTCTAACACTCTCGCGATCAATCAAAAATTGGTCAGCATTGGGGATAGCCGACTCATCCCGATTCGCTGAGCAATACCAAAGAATGACCTTGTCTCCCGCCTTCATCTTCTGCCCGCGAAACTCAAAATCTCTGGTCACTGTTCGCCGCATATGCGATAGCGGTGTTTGATACCGAATGATTTCACAGACCATAGAAGGGATAAGGGATCGATCGTTTTTGACACGTTCAAATTGATCCGGATTGTCGTGAAGGAAGTGAACACCGCCCGACATAGAGTTTCTTGTCGTATCGTTCCCACCCACGATAAGCAACATTAAGTTACCAATGTAATTAGTCGGATCGCCCACCATATTGGCCGTATTGGGGTCTCGCTGAAGCAGCCGAATGAGATCAAAGGACTCAACGCCATCGCCTATACGCTCGTGCCACAATCGCGTAAACACCTCCAGAATTTCCATGATGACCTCGAGGCGCTCTTCCATCTTCAGCCCCTTGCCCGCTGTCATGCGCTCGTCGGACGTCACCGCATCTGACCATTCTGAGAGCTTGTGCCGCATTTCCCAAGGAAAATCGAAAAGCGTCGCCAACATCTGCGTCGTCAGGTTGCGAGAAACGAGCTCCACCCAATCAAAGGTCTTTCCCTCAGGTAACGCGTCCAGGGCTTCCCCCGATCTCTTCCTTATAAGTGCCTCAAATTCCCTCAGATTCTTGGGTGCTACAACCGGCTGCACCGCTCGCCGCTGTACGTCATGTTGCGGTTGATCCATTGCGATAAACATCTGCGAACGTCGCTCTGGTGGCGGATCGATAATCGCAATCGTAGGCTCAGAGGAGAAGATTTCGGTATTTTTCTCGACATCAACAACGTCGTTAAATCGTGTTATCGACCAAAAAGGCCCCGCTGGACTCTCCGCTTGATAATGCACAGGGGACTCTTGACGCAACCGCGCAAATAACGGCTGCCACGTATCGCACTCAAATCGTCTGGGGTCTGATACGTCGATGTCGGCGAGAGATGATCCTGACAGATCCTCGCCCATCAAATTATCGGTAGTCGCGATCGCCACTGGGTGCTTGACCGACTTCGCCGCCTTACATCTGAAACTCAGGGAGCTTCACGGTCATGTCGCCAATACTGTCACTGACGTGTATCTGGCAACTAAGACGGGAATTACCCTCACGATCCGGGCGAAGACCGAGCATTGATTCTTCTTGTGGATCAACGTCTGGTAACGGTCCTGTCGAATTTTCTACAAAGCAGTGACAGGTACCGCATACCGCCCCACCGCCACAGTCAGCGTCGATGCCGGGAACATCGTATTTCATAGCAACTTCCATGAGAGTCATGCCGGTATCGGCGTCGACCTCGTGTTCCGTACCATCGAACTCTATAAATTTAATGACTGGCATTACACAACCCTAGCACTAGTAATCTTGTCGGCGGAGATTGTGAATTATTTCAACCCCGGAGGCTAGCCCTTGGACGCCGGCAAGTTATATTAGCGGCGACCCACCAGCCGCAGGATCGTGCCACGCATTAGGCTTGATCGAAGAAACGGATCCAACCAACGATATAATCGGCCTGATATCACGACCGGCCGCCCTGACTCGCAGCCACTGATACCCTCTGCCACAACCGTACTAGCATCGTACCAAATCCATTTCGGTGAGCTATTCTTGGCCGCAATCATGCCGGCAACCTCATGAAATTCAGTATGTGTAAAACCAGGGCACAGTGCGGTGACAAATACACCATCGGATCTGGCTGCCAAGTTCAACTCTTCAGACACAGCAATGACGTACGCTTTTGAAGGCCCGTAGTTACCACTATCAGAGCTTGGAAAACGTCCCGCAACAGATGCTACGTTTACCACTCTCCCGTAACCACGATCCTGCATGAGGGGAATCAAGCGGCTACACAACTCAGCAACCGTTGTCATCATCAACTGCTCAAACGCTCGTTGCTCCGAGAAATTTTTAACTTCGAGCAAATTGGGCCCAGCAATTCCTGCGTTGTTTATGAGCACATCAACGGAGAGCCCACGACTCTCCATGTCTTCACACAGCCGCTTGGGTGAATCCGGCAAACTCAAGTCACATTCAATAATAGTACTGCGCGTGGACAGTGACTCAGCGAGTGAGCGCAGCTTGTCACCCCTGCGGGCAACTAGAATCAGGTGATCGCAACGACCGTCAAGTTGTCTTGCGAACTCAGCACCCAGCCCTGCGGAGGCTCCCGTTATCAGCGCAGTTCCTTTCATCGGTTTTCCTTCATTCTCTTTAGGGTTATCTGACCAAAGCCATACCGCGCTTACTTACCCTTTAGAAACCCCGGAAATAAGGCGACTAGCATTAGCGTTGAGAGATCCATTAGTTAATTTTCGTGCACTCGAAACCTTCCGCGGGGAAGTGCACGTGAATGTCTCCAACATCGTGAGATCGACGTAGCAAAATGATGTGATGAGAATCCATTCCTACCAGTGTACCCGTGACGGGGACTTTACCCGTATCCGTGGGAGAGACAGTGACCCATTCACCTACGTCAGGATGGGCAGCCGCCGCCTCGTTGACAGCTTGCGGGCTCGTGGACTTTGCAATCTCCAGCGCCTCACGATCGCTCATAGGCGATACGTCTCCCCAACCGAAACTCTCGACCTTATCCATCCAGGCTTTCACCGCTGACGGCAGTTGGGATGCTTTAACACTGCGAAATGCGATGGCTAGGAAAATGGGATGGTAGCAGCGAAAGTCGCTCAGGCATGGCTCCTGCCCCCCAAGGAATGGCTGATCACCCAAGTGGAATACCAGATCATCTAGGTATTGTTTGAATACTGCTTTTGCTTGATCCGGCGAAAGCATGGCCGGTGGGTATCCCACGGCAAAGGTAGCTCGGTCCTTGGCAAAGGCCATCATACCTTTAAATCCAAGTTTTAAGATCAATCCAATTGCTGTTTTTAACTGCGAGTTTTGTCGAATCGCAGCAAAAAATGCGTTCTGCTCAGCGTGCTCTGCAAGAGCCTTGGCCGCCTCGCTATCTGTAGCTAGCGATTTCTCTGCCAGATTAATGAAGCACTCTGAAATGAGAGCTGTATCGCAGTAGATATCAGCACCAATTTGAGCCACAGGGATTCGCCGATACCCGCCAGCGAGCAGCGCAAGAGTTTCGCGAGGCGGTTGTATGGGTACGTCGACAGAGTGCCAGGGTACATCTAAGTAGCCTGCTACCAAGCGCACCTTCTCCGCGTAGGGTGATGCTGGGTAGTGGTAAAGGATGATATTGCTACTTTTCATGCTGCGGCCCCATTTTATTAAAGACCAAGCTTAGTAGGCTGAGATAAGGATTGCTACTGACCGAGCGCGGTTCTAATGCTCTTAGTCACTGAGTCCACAGAGCCCACACCGTTGATACGATGGTAGGCAGGTCCCGCAAGGTTAGTGTAGAAATCGACGAGCGGCCGTGTCTGGCTTTCATAGACCCCCAAACGGTGCCGAACAGTGTCTTCAGAGTCATCATCGCGTTGTATCAACGCCTCTCCCGTTATATCGTCAATACCCTCAACCGCAGGTGGGTTGTGCTCAACGTGGTAGACACGACCGCTGCCGGGATGGACTCGACGGCCACTCATTCGGGACACGATCTCCTCATGATCAACATCTATCTCGATCACCTGATCAATATCGATGCCAGCCTCGACCATGGCTTGCGCCTGAGGGATCGTTCTCGGAAAACCATCGAATAGGCAGCCCTTTGCGCAATCCGGTTCAGTCAAGCGATCCTTGACCAAGCCGATAATGATGTCGTCCGACACCAAGCCGCCCTCATCCATGATAACCTTTGCGCGCTTACCCAGATCGGTACCGGCTTTAACAGCGCTCCGCAACATATCGCCAGTGCTTATTTGCGGAATCCCAAAATGATCACACAAGAAAGCGGCTTGAGTACCTTTACCAGCACCAGGGGCGCCCAGAAGAATTATTCGCATGTTGCTCCTATTTGCTGTTATTACTCAGCATCGCGGCCGAAGAGCGAGAAAATACACAGAGAGTACCCCGCTTACAAGTCGTCGTTACCTTCTTCTGCCTTGGCTGCAGACCATCGCGTCTCTAACTGCTCAACCGACTCATCCTGGAGCCGGCTGCCCTGCGCAAGCGCAGCATCCTCTGCACGCCTTACGCGATACTCGAACCTGCGGTTTGATTTACGTAGCGCGGCCTCAGCATCAACTTTCAGGTGACGCGCAAGATTCACGACGGTAAATAATACGTCACCCAACTCGTTTTCGATCTCTTCTTGGCCACGTATTTCACGGGCCTCAGCAAGTTCATCTAATTCACTTTCCAGGCGCTCTAGAACTTTGTTGGCGGATGAAAAGTCGTAACCGACTGATGACGCACGCTTTTGTAACTTTTGCGCGCGAGCGAGTGCACTAAGGGTCTTTGGCACATCGTCCATCGCACTCTCTTGAGCACGGGCAGCACGCTCTGCAGCCTTCTCTGCTTCCCAGTTTGCCTTGATCGCGGCAATTGACGTTCTATCCGCAATGACACCCTCTAATTCGCCGTCTTTGAAAACATGAGGGTGGCGCCGCAATAACTTTGCCGTGATCCCTGATACGACACTTTCGAAATCGAAAAGGCCATCCTCCTTGCCTAACTGGCTGTAGAAAATCACTTGAAATAACAGGTCCCCAAGTTCTTCTTCTACATGCGCTAGATCGCCCTGCTCCAACGCATCAATCAGTTCAAGACACTCCTCTAGGGTGTATGGCGCAATGGACTGATAAGTTTGCTTTAGATCCCAAGGACAGCCCGTATCAGGATCCCGAAGCCTCTCCATTAAACGCTGCAGATCGGCAATATGATACACAGGTGACTCGCGGCTACTCATGCTCGGTAAACGCCTGTCGACAAATAGCGGTCGCCCCTATCACAAACAATAGCAACCACTGTCACCCCGTCGTTAGCCTCGGCAATATCGATGGCAGCTGCAATAGACCCACCAGAGGAGACGCCAGCGAAAATCCCCTCTTCACGGGCCATCCGGCGCATCGTCTCCTCGGCGCAAGCTTGTGAGACATCAATTACCGTATCGACTGCTGACGGGTCAAAAATTGATGGCCGATAAGCCTCAGGCCACCGACGAATTCCAGGAATCTGCGACCCCTCAATCGGTTGCAAACCAATAATTTCAATATTCTGATTCTTGCCTTTCAAAAAGGCCGATACACCCATGATTGTACCGGTTGTGCCCATGGAGCTAACAAAGTGTGTGATTCGCCCGTTGGTTTGTTCCCAAATCTCTGGCCCAGTAGAACTCATGTGACCCAAGGGGTTATCCATGTTGGCAAATTGGTCAAGAACGATTCCCTCACCGCGATCTGCCATTTTCGCGGCAAGATCGCGCGCCCCTTCCATGCCCTCGTCCTGAGTAACCTCAATCAACTCCGCGCCATAGGCTTCCATTGACCATTTACGCTCTGCGCTCATGTGACTGGGCATAACGAGCTTCATTTTATAGCCGCGGATGGCTGCGGCCATTGCAAGTGCGATACCCGTGTTGCCGCTGGTTGCTTCGATGATCGTATCGCCAGGCTTGATCCGCCCCCGCGCCTCGGCCTCTCTGATCATACTCATGGCGGGCCTGTCTTTAACCGATCCGGCAGGGTTATTACCCTCCAGTTTCGCCAACACAACACTGTTTGGATTCTTTAACATCCGCTGCAGCCGCACCAGCGGAGTATGACCAATGGTGGACTCGATGGTTGGATACTCGTCGAAGCTCATAAGGTCAGTGTCTCAGGGGCTAATTCTGTCGTCTCGTCTGACATTTTCCAACGGTCAGTCAACACGTTATGTCGCCAGCTTGGTGCGCCGCTTCAAACGATCATCGTACAACGGCAAAGGCTACTACGGAATCGACCTCATCCGATATTGACAATAAAACCTCTGTTCCGCCTATGCTTTCCAACCGTGCTTTTGCGGCCCCACTCAGTACAACCTGCGGCTGATTCAACGCGGTTTTTTCGATTTGAATCGAGGGCATGGTTACACCGAGACGGAACCCTGTGCCCAACGCTTTGGCAACGGCCTCTTTTGACGCAAATCGCTTGGCAAGCAGCCGCGCATCGACGGAGAGCCCATGGCACTCACCGGGCGCCAGGATCTTTTGAGTAAATCGCTCACCGAACTTGTTAAACACACGCTCGACGCGCGCAAAGCTCACAATGTCTACACCGATACCAATCACTTATTCATCCCCATTGGCCTGACCGAGACTGCGCCATTGACTAAAAGATTCGCGGACCTTCAGCGGTCGTCCATCAAGCCTATAATCCACCGCTTGGCGCATGATGTGTTTAAGCGTTTGCTTCACATGATCCGCCAGTACGGTGCCTTCGCGGTGCCAAGTCTTTAGCGCGATCAAATCATACCCAGAAAGGATACCTGCCGCCTTGCCTTCCTCAGTTTCAACAAAACCACGTTCTTGGGCAAATACGTAATGGCGATCCAGTTTGATATTCTGACCTCGGTCATCCTTATGCCACTGGATTTCATAGCCAAGCTCTTCAAACAGTGCCACCTCAAAACGGCGCAAAATCAATTCGGTATCTTGATCAGACTTTAGTTTCAGTAAGGACGCGCCGTAATTGGCAAAGAGCTTAGGCACAGCATCATACTTGGGGAGCAATCGGACGAGGAGCTCGTTGAGATACAAACCAGAAAACAGCAGGTCACCCGGCAGTGCAATAGCCACCCCCGCATTCTCGGCTGAAGAAAGGTATTTCAGTTCCGCTTTACCACCCAAGCCCACCAAAATCGGGCAAAAAGGCTGCATCAAGCTTGAGAAGGAGCCGCCTCGCTGTTTTCTGTGAGCCCCCTTCACAACTACCGAGGCTCGACCCGTTTCTGCAGTCAGCAGTTCAACAAGCAGGCTCGAATCGCGATAGGCGCGACGGGCAAGGACCCAAGCCGGTTGCACCGAACTCCTCAAGAATCACCTTCGAGCCCTAAGCTACGCAAAGCGCGGATATCATCAGACCAACCGGACTTTACTTTTACCCAAAGCTTCAACATGACTTTCTGATCAAAAGCCTTCTCCATATCACGCCGTGCCTCCGTACCGATCGACCGGAGTCTCGAGCCGCCAGTACCTATGACTATCCGCTTCTGACCATCACGCTCTACAAAGATGATGGCACTAATGTGAAGGACACCCCGTTCATCGTTTTGAAAAGCCTCAATTTCAACCGCGGAGGTGTGTGGCAACTCATCACCAAGCTGTCTGATGATCTTTTCCCTGATGAGCTCCGCTGCCAAAAACCGCTCGGTGCGATTCGTAATCTGCCCCTCGGGAAACAAATGGTGCCCCTGAGGTAACTGCTCCCTGACAAAAGACTCGAGGACATCCAGATTTTTTTGCCTAAGAGCTGACACAGGGAATACGCCTGCAAAGTTCGCCCGCGATTGGAGCGCCTCGAGTTCAGGGAGCAATGTATTGGGATCATCCAATAAATCCATCTTATTGATCACAAGCGCAACAGGGGCCTTTGCAGACTCGATCTTCTCAAGAACCCAACCATCTTCTTCTGTCCACTTACCCCGATCGATTAGGAAGAGAACGAGATCCACATCAGACATTGCGGAGGTGGCTGAGCGATTCATGGCTTTGTTGATAGCCTTGGGCTCGTTTCGATGAAGGCCGGGGGTGTCGACAAAGATCATTTGATCACCACCCACCGTCTTTACGCCCAACACCTGCTGTCTCGTAGTCTGGGGTTTCCGCGAGGTAATGCTCAACTTTTGCTCAAGTAAAAAGTTCAGCAAGGTAGATTTGCCGACGTTAGGCCGCCCTACCAAGGCAACCAAGCCACAGCGCGTGTCAGGCGAATCATCCATTAACTAATCTCTCCAATAATTTCCCGGCTGCCACCTGCTCCGCCTTTTTTCTACTCGACGCGCGACCATAGCTTATTAGACCTCCCACCTCAGTTTGGCAGGAGACTTCAAACTCTTGATCATGGTCCTCGCCCGATACAGATATAACGGCGTACGTGGGCAGAGCGTGACCTCTACCTTGCAACCACTCTTGCAGACATGTTTTTGCGTCACGCGTCGACAATATATCAAGGCCATGAATGTCGTCAGAAAACCAAATTGAGACGACCTCACTTGCTCTTCCAAAGTCAGTATCCATTAAGATCGCCCCAGCGATAGCCTCGACCGCATCCGCAAGGATGCTATCTCGATGACGACCGCCGCTTTTACGCTCTCCGGCACCCAACTGGAGTAAAGGACCCAGTTCAAACCGCTTGGCGAGCACCGATAAACCATCTCGAGAAACAAGTTTGGAGCGCAGTCGGCTCAAACCTCCCTCGTCGAGCTCGGGATAGGCCATAAACAACAACTTAGCCACGACCGCGTTTACTAGACCATCACCAATAAATTCCAGCCGCTCGTTATTGCGCGAACTAAAGCTTCTATGGGTTAGCGCTTGAACCAGCAACTCAGGCTCCCCGAACTGATGTGAAATCATACGCTCGAGATTCGCTAATTTGGGCTGAAGTGTAAGTGTCGCCAAAAATTCGTCTCCGATAGCGATCAGGGTGTCGTAACTCTTTCGTCAAACGTCCAGACGCCAACAACGTCTCCGAGAACCGGAAAACGCGCATCATAATGGACTGCAAGCGTTGGCTTCGATCTTTGTCGCTCAATTATAATGGAGTCCGGGTCGACTTGATCAACAGCAATATCCGACCAAGCAGCATTCAGTTTTTTTTCGATGACTGCGGTGCTATCAGTCGAAGGATCGTACTCACTGACGATCTTCTCCAGAACCGAAACAATGGTTCTGTGCTCAAAGTAGATGGGTATAAGACGCAATAGCACGGTCAATACCAGCCAGCTGGAAAGCAGATAGCACAGCAGTTGTATGATGGACGAGCCGGTCTGCTCCTTACGCGCGGAAAACCAACGCTTAATCAATTTAGGCCGCCCACTCTGTCGAAGCTAGGTACGCTGAAAACCGATTCCCAATGCATCCATATAGCAACCGCCTGGCCTACGATATCTCGTTCGGGCACCTGCCCCCATACACGGCTGTCGCTGCTGTTGTCGCGGTTATCGCCCATCATAAAATAGTGCCCTGGCCTGACCACTACACTGAAATCTCTTATCGGTCGTGACAGATCAACTTGAACAAGGTGGGACTTATCGGCTCTCGGTTGCTCGAGACCTATTTGCAATCTTCGCACACCAGGGATCTCAGCTAACCATTCCCTCGGCACAGGATTTCCATTGACGGTTAACTGCTTGTTTCGGTACTGAATCCGATCACCCGGCACGCCGATTACGCGCTTGATATAATACGTGGTATTCGCATGTGGAGGGTAAAACACCATCACATCACCACGCTCGGGACTTGAGACATTCCAAACCTTGGTGCGGGTAACAGGCAAGCGCAGTCCGTAATTGAATTTATTTACCAGGATGTAATCGCCAACCTGCAGCGTGGGCACCATTGAGGACGAGGGAATCTGGAAGGGTTCGTACAAAAAAGAACGGAGTACCAGAACAAATGCCAAAATGGGGAAGAACGATTTAGCGTACTCGACAATTACCGGCTCGCTAGCATCGCGAGTTGCTGCATCCATAAACAGCTTCGCATGAGCCGATTCAGGGTCCTCCCAATGAGGAAATTGATTCTGGAGCGCGGCCAACCTTTCCGCTCGTGGTCGCGCTAGAAAGACGCTATCGAGAAGCCAAATCGCGCCACTCACACCAACGACGATGGTTAGTATCAGCGGTAAATCTATATTCAAAAGCGTTGCCCTCTTTACTGTGGTTCTAGTCTACCTGAAGCACAGCTAGGAAAGCGGTCTGCGGAATTTCTACATTCCCAACCTGCTTCATACGCTTCTTGCCCGCCTTTTGCTTCTCAAGCAACTTCTTCTTTCGCGTCACGTCACCGCCGTAACACTTAGCAGTAACGTTCTTTCGCAGAGCTTTAACCGTCTGACGAGCCACGATCTTACCACCAACGGCGGCTTGAATTGCCACATCGAACATTTGACGAGGAATGAGTTCCTTCATTTTCTCTGTCAGTACACGACCACGACTCTGAATGTGATCTCGATGAACGATCACAGATAGCGCATCAACCCGATCACCATTTATCAGCACATCGAGCTTGGATAGCGGCGCAGCTTCAAAGCGGTCAAACCCGTAATCGAGAGAAGCATATCCGCGGCTCGCCGACTTTAAGCGATCAAAGAAATCCAGAACGACCTCTGCCATGGGGATGTCGTAAATCACTTGCACTTGTTGGCCTAGGAATTGAAGGTCGACCTGCATACCCCGCTTTTCAACGCAGAGGGTGATCACCGAACCAAGGTAATCTTGAGGCGTCAAAATCGTACACCGAGCAATGGGCTCTCTCATGCTTTCAATGTCACCCAAATCCGGTAGCTTTGACGGATTGTCTACGTTCACCACATCGCCCGACTTCTTCACTACCTCGTAAATAACCGTCGGGGCCGTGGTGATCAGGTCTAAATCGTATTCGCGTTCAAGTCGCTCCTGAATGATCTCCATATGGAGCATACCTAGGAAGCCACAACGAAAGCCAAATCCCAATGCATCCGATGTTTCAGGCTCATAAAAGAGCGATGCATCGTTCAATGTAAGTTTGCCGAGTGCATCACGAAAATCTTCGTAGTCGTCTGCATTG
>Ga0181606_10000028_pt1 | contig 116143 bp, 110 predicted proteins | sample 041ome_10_FD_132994 | JGI IMG/M metagenome (GOLD analysis project Ga0181606, IMG submission 132994) | Coastal salt marsh microbial communities from the Groves Creek Marsh, Skidaway Island, Georgia - 041412US metaG (megahit assembly) | ecosystem: Environmental > Aquatic > Marine > Intertidal... | reverse complement strand
CGTTGCCGCTGAAGGTATTTTGCGTTTAACGTCAAAACCAAGCGGTGCGTCAGTAACACGGGACGGTAGGTTCGTCGGAACTACGCCTGTCGATGTCACGATGTCGCCCAACGTCAACCATCAGATTGTTCTTAGGCGGGCAGGCTACCAGCCTAGTGAATTTGAAACTGCGCTCGACAAAGGGGCCAGCGCGCAACGAGCCGTTACCCTTAAACCCACCCTAGGTGACGTCACTATTCAAATCACGCCAGCGAACGCAAGGATTGCAGTGAACGGTATTGATCAAGGGGCTGGAAGCACCACGCTGTCGCTGCCCAGTATTGAGCAGAGAATCGTCATCAGCGCACCGGGCTACGCAAGTGTTGAGCGTACGGTAACGCCGCGCGCGGGCCTAGCGCAGCGACTGGAAATCGACTTATTAACTGAGGAAGAAGCACGTAAGGCGGCCATTAAGCCCAAACTCCTTACCTCATTGGGTCAGACACTACTGCTGATTGATCCGCTCGTTGAACCGGTCAACGAATTCACCCTAGGTGCGCCGCGGCGAGACGCAGGTCGCGGGGCCAACGAGGTAGAGCGTGCCGTTCGTCTCACCCGCGCGTTCTATATGGCAACCACCGAGGTCACCAACGCCCAATTCCGCCAGTTCACCACCGATCACGATTCAGGGCAGGCCGGTGGAAAAAGCCTGAATCGAGAGCATCAACCCGCCGTTGGTCTATCTTGGCAGCAAGCCGCCAGTTTCTGCAATTGGCTAAGCGCGCGTGAAGGGCTCGCTCCCTTCTATAAAGAGCGCGATGGCATCGTCGTCGGTTTTGATAAAAGCAGCACTGGATACCGACTTCCTAGCGAGGCCGAGTGGGCCTTTGCAAGTCGCGTTCAGGGCAAGGAAGTCTGGCGCTTTGCCTGGGGTGAGGCCTGGCCGCCCAAAGATAATAGTGCCAACTTGGCTGATGGCGCCTCGGCGATTGTCACGGGTCGAATCCTGAATGGTTACTCCGACGGTGAGATTGTCAGCGCCGAAGTCGGTAAGTTCCCCGCCAACCCCCGAGGCCTATATGATCTTGGAGGCAATGTCTCAGAGTGGGTGAACGACGTTTATCGGATTCCGGTTCCGGGTGAGGCGGTAGAAGAAAACCCGCTAGGCGACGAACAAGGTGATAACTTTACTATTCGAGGTGCGAGCTGGAGTCTCAGCAGATTGAGAGAACTCCGGTTAACTTACAGAGATTATGGCGAGCGCGGCAGAGACGACGTCGGCTTTAGGGTGGCACGATATGCAGAATAAACGACGAGCACTGGTTACCCTCCTCTTAGCATGCGCTTGCGTTGCTTTAGCACAGGAAAACACGTCGGGTGAAGCGCCACCGACCGTCACGGACACTGGAAGCGGCGTTGAGAATGCCGATACGGACGGTTTCCGTGAAACCAATGATGAGGGTACACGAACGTCACCACCCGAAGGCTCTGCGAGTGCCGATCCGTCACCCATGAGCGCCGAACCAGATACCATCGAAGCTGAACGCAGGGTCGATGATTACCGCGCCACAGAGCGCATTTCAGAAGATCGCTCCGTATCCTTCCCAGTCGACATTTGAGAACTGCTGCTATGAATAAGTCGAGACTGCCCTCCGAATTCGCCTTTCAAGTTTTGGCTCTGTTGGCGGCCGTCATTGTCGTCCATGCCTTCTACGTCGGACTTATAAGACCTTCAGCCGATGCGCAGCTTGCCGCCCAAGCCGCCTTGCAGGCCTCGGGGCAAGCTTTTGTGCCGGAGCGGTCGCTCTATGTTGTTATTCGAGATTTCGAGCAAGAAGCCTGTTTTATCCTCATGATCTGGGCGCTCGCGATCATGAGCTTGAAGGCCTGGGCGACTCGTCAGGAAGCCGCCATGCTCGAGCGTAATCTCATTCAAGTTTCGGAAGGCACCACGCTATTGCCGCAAGACGCGCGTAATTACTCTCGCGCCATCGAAGCACTGCCTGAAGCCGAACAAGACCTACTCCTACCGAGGACCTTGCTCAATGCGCTGAGTCGCTTTTCAACCACTGCGAGTATTCCAGCAGTGTCAGAGGCCGTGCGCGAACAATGCGATATCGAAGCCGATAAGCTGGATTCCGAGTTGTCCATGGTGAGATACATCAGCTGGGCGATTCCATCGATCGGTTTTATCGGCACCGTCCGCGGTATTGGTGATGCTCTGGGCCAGGCCTACAAAGCCGTTGAGGGCGATATATCAGGTGTGACGGTCAGCCTGGGGGTCGCGTTCAACAGTACATTCGTCGCACTGGTCCTATCGATCATTATCATGTTTGCATTGCACCAACTGCAGTTATCCCAGGAGCGCTTGGTCCTTAGGACGCAGCGCTATGCCGATAAGCAGCTCATCCGACACTTGGCGACGCCCAAATGAGCCGGATTATTCTTGATATCACGGACTCGCAGATTGTCCTGAGCGCGGGCAGCTCGATTATTCGATCACCGGGCGCAGCACTGGCAAGTGTTAGTGGTGGTATTAGTCGGGCCGATAGGAACGCTCAAAACTCCTCGACACTCACGTTTGGTCAGCCGGTCCTCGAAGTGTTAAAACGCCGTCCGCTGGAGACTCGAACCGACTTCTGGGCGCAGCTTTCTACAGTTCCGTTGAATACAGAGTTCGCAGGGGCGCGACACAGCGCTGACCTCGTCTATGAGCATCTGAAATTTATTTTTGCAGAGGCGGAACGCGAAATAGCGTCGGTTGATGACTTTGCAATCATCGCACCGTCCAACATTAGCCAAACACAACTTGAACTCCTGCTGGGCATTCTCAATGCAATCGGCAAAACACCCTCTGCCATTTTGGATCGAGCCCTCGTGCATCAACAGGTCGTTGGCGAAGCCGGTGTGCACCTCGATCTTCAGTGGCGGCAAATGGTAGTCACTGAAGTCAAACTGGAGAATGGGCAACTCGTCGTGGGGAACTCCTCCACCCTTCCCGGCAGTGGCTATCTTGATATTTTGGAGCAATGTCTCGAGCACTCTGCAGATATGTGCGTCGAACAAACCCGATTCGATCCGCGCCGGAGCGCCGAGTCAGAGCAACTGCTCTTTAACGCGATCCCTGCTGCGCTCGCGACGCTGGCTATCAGTGAAGAAGCCGCCCTATCGGTAAGCGGCTATGACTTTAAGGTCTCTCGAACGGGCTTAGAATTTATCGGCAAACGCCTCATGGCGGCGGTAGAAGGCGCTGTTGGCGCGGTCAGCGCCGACGGCCTGTTAGCGGGACTCCCAGGCGTTCGATTCGACGGCACGGCATCCGAAAAGAGGCTCGGTGAAGCTGTAGAACAGATATTGAGTAGCCGTGCTTCTGATGCAGCCCTCTCCCGAATTAGCCGCGCAGAGGTGAAAGACAAATCGATTGTCGAGAGTGCACTCTCGGCGACTGAGCTCGACGAAGAGCATGAGGAGATCGTGCGAACAACCGACAGTCCCTCCGAGCCAATGTCCAGTTTCGCGGGACCCACACATGTATTAATCAACTCGCGAGCATATTCGATCGCCACACAAAGCATGGAAGCTCAAGGGTTCGGTCTTGTCGTCGACGATGGCAAAGTCCAAATAGCAGGGGACTTCCGCAATCAGGTCAACGTGCTGTCGACGGAAAGTAGTTACGATCAGCTACTGGCAGGCTGCCGCCTGTACCGCAATGACGGTACTGAAGCGCTTCTCATCCACGTTGAAGGCTAGCCTATGGCGCGCCGTAAGCGACAGACCAACACCTTTAACCTGAGTTTTCTGGACATCATGTCCTGCGGGTTCGGTGCTGTCGTGCTGGTATTTCTCATTATCGATCACTCGATTGAAATACAAATCCAATCCGTGAACGCCGAGGTGCTATCGGAAGTCGACTTGCTCGAGGAAGACATCCGAGACGGCGAGGAAGGCTTGGTTAAGCTCCGAAATGCGATTAGCAGCACCGACCTCGACATCGTTGAGGCGCAGGGCCGTGCTCGTGTCGTTACCGACGAGCTCGATCGACTCGAGGCACTGATTGCCTCTCTCGAAGAGTCCGATGTCAGTGAAACCACCGACCTCGACGCACTAAAAGCCGAGATCAACTCTCTCGAAGAGCGCATACAGCAATTAAAAGAGGCCGCAGAGGCGGACGGTGGCGTCAGTGCGCGCGAGTTTCAAGGTGAGGGTAACCGCCAATACCTCACAGGACTGAAATTAGGTGGCAACCGCATCGCCATCCTATTAGATGTATCGGCCAGTATGCTCGCGCCGGAGGTGGTCAACGTCATTCGTATTCGCAACCAATCGGAAGAGATTCAACGCTCGGCGCGGAAGTGGGTACAAGCGCTCGACGTGGTCGACTGGCTTACAGCACAGCTTCCGACGGGGTCACGCTATCAAATTATCCTATTCAATACTGAAGCGCGCTTCGCTTTACCCGAGACGAAAGGCCGCTGGCTAGAAGTTGCCGACGGGGAACAAATTGAGCGCGTTGTCGAGAGCGTTCGTGAGGTGATCCCCAGCGCCGGCACCTCCCTACACAACGCCTTTGGTTTTCTGCAAGAGCTCGACAGCAAGCCCGATAACATCTTTCTCATCACCGACGGGCTGCCAACACAGGGTAAGTCGGCACCACGTCACAACACGGTCTCAGGTCCCGCGCGCTTACAGCACTACCGCGATGCGTTGAGGGGCTTACCCAATAACGTGCCCGTAAATGTGGTGCTCTCCCCTATGGAGGGCGACCCTGCCGCGGCTTCAGAATTTTGGAAGCTGGCTCAGGAAACAGGTGGTAGCTTTATGGCACCTGCGGAGGATTGGCCCTAATGCCGAAGCGACGACCGACTCCTGAGATTTCCCTATCCTTCCTCGACGTCATTTGTTGCGGGTTTGGCGCTGTCATCTTGTTATTAATGATTACCAAAACCGTTGAACCACAGGTGCTCGAGGAATCGACAGTGATCGCCGAGGGTCGTGTGGCCGAACTCACCGAGCAACTCTTCGAAATCCGTGGCGAAACCACGGTGCTCAATCGAGATCTTGAGGCAAAGCAGGAACAGGTTTCTGAGTTTGAAGAGCAAATAGCAATTTTACAGGGTGCACTCGCGGCCTCGAAATCGCGCTACGACTCGCTTCAAACTACCCGAAATGCCAATAGCATTGTCGAAGCGCAGTTGGCGATAGCCCGACAAGAACTGAGTGAAGAGGAGGAGCGACTCTTGGGTCGCGATGCTGAACGCAAAAATCAGCTAATCGGCGGCATTCCGGTCGACAGCGAGTACATCATCTTCATTATCGACACCTCGGGATCCATGTTTTCCTATGCGTGGGAGCGCATGTTGCGGGAGATGGAAGCGACGCTGAACATCTATCCCAACGTAAAAGGTATCCAGGTCATGAACGACATGGGTAATTACCTATTCAGTCGTTACGCAGGACAATGGATTCCTGATACGCCGGCGCGACGCCAACTTATTTTACGCAATCTCGCGAACTGGAACGCTTTTTCCAATTCGTCCCCGGTGGAAGGCATTACGCAAGCGGTCCGCTCGTTTTACGACCGCGACAAGAAGATTTCGATTTATGTATTCGGAGACGAATTTACGGGGCGCTCTATCGAAGAGGTGGTTTTAACGGTGGATAAACTCAATGCAGAAGCCAAAACGGGTGAGCGTCGCGTGCGCATCCATGCAGTTGGCTTCCCCGTACAGTTTATTCGCCCGCCTGAATTGCAGGATACGGGGATCCGTTTTGCTACACTCATGCGAGAACTGACTCATCGAAATGGTGGAACGTTTGTTGGACTTAACGACTTTAGGCCGTAAGGCCAAAAGCGCCTTAGCGCTAAACTGTCTGTTGATCTTGGCCGCATGTAGCAGTCGAGCGGTCGTTGTTGAAGGCACTTTCCCTACACCCGTTGTTGACCCAGTCCCCGTATCTGTTGGCGTTTTGTTCACCAAAGAATTCCGCGAGCACGAGCTCGTCGACGATGCGACAGGGCGTGGCGAGGCAAGTTGGCGCGTCAGTACCGGTGTCGCGCAAGTGGACTTTTGGTCAACGCTTTTACCGGCTTTTTTCCAAAATGTTGTTTTTATAGAGAGCTACGAAGACCTCAACACTTATGACGTCGATGCAGTCTTCATACCTGAGGTCGTCGACGTGCAATACGCGATACCGTTATATACCAACGTCAAAGTCTATGAAATCTGGATGCGCTATCAACTCTCTCTGGTCGAGCCAGAACAGCTTAAGGACGATGAAAACCAAGCCATCAACACAGAGAACGCGCAGCCGTTTGTGCAGTGGCCACTGACCGCTTACGGCAAAACACCAACGGCGTTTTTGCAAAGTGATACCGACGCAGTGAATGAAGCGGCAGTGATGGCACTGCGCGATGCCGGCGCTAACTTTATTACCAGTTTTGGTCGTGTGCCTGGAGTGCTCGAGTGGGTGGCTAACCCTGAGGAGACTCAATGATGCGTGCAACAGTATGCCTGTTAACTGCGACCACATTGCTCGGCGGCTGTGTGACGGCCAATATTGATGAGATGACTTTCGATGCCCCCGTAGCCGGAATGGGCGAGGGTAGTATTGTGATTTTGGGCCGCCGACATGCGCCCGATTATGATACTGAGCCGGATTTCATCGACTGCATAGGCGGACACGTCAGTCGCGGTGATGCCGGCATCAGTGTGATTCCCGAGCAGCAGTTCATTGACTCGCTCTACCCCTGGTTTGAGCCGCGTACAGCGCCCCTAAGCATCGAGAGCGTCGACCGCTTGATGACCGTGCCGAGCGTTGCCAACAAACTAGGCGAGCTCGATTTGCAGTACATGATCTGGATTGACGGTCGTACCGAGGATACGAACAGCAGTGGCTCGATGACCTGCGGCGTCGGTCCAACAGGCGCCGGCTGCTTTGGGTTTGGCACTTGGGGTACAGAATCCGAATACGAAGCTACTATTTGGAACTTTGGTGAGGGCTCTGAAGTGGGTCGGATGAGCGCTCAAACGAGCGGACAAAGTTATATGCCGGCTGTGGTTGTTCCCATTCCTATTATTGCGCCAGTCCAAGACACGGCCTGTGAGAGCTTGGGCAACCAACTGCTTCAATATCTCTCCGCGGAGTTCTAAGTGATGACGCGACTACTCACCGTCACACTGGTAATGGCCTTTCTCGTTAGCTGCGCTGGGTCGTCCACGGTCACCGTAGGCGGTCGCCCGGTCAGCATGCCGAAAAAGGCCGCTGACGAACACGAGAAGCTAATTGAGAACGTCGGAATTTATGACGATCCCGCGCTTGCGGCCTACGTTAATGAAATCGCAGATCGATTGGTTGCAAATTCGAGCCTGGCGGATCAGGAGTTCACCTTCACGCTCCTGGACTCTCCCGACATTAATGCTTTCGCCCTACCGGGCGGGATGATCTACATCAACCGTGGACTTCTGGCTTACCTCAATAATGAAGCCGAGCTAGCTGGGGTCATTGCTCACGAGATTGCGCACATTACAGAGCGACATCATTCGCGGCGACGCACTCAGCAACTCACCACACAAGCTGTGGCGGTGACTGCGCTCATCCTGACACGATCAGGCGATCTCTACGATGCAACCAATATGTATGGTGCGGAGCTGGTTTCAGGTTTTGGTCGTGAGATGGAATTGGAGGCCGATGCCGAGGGTGCTGAAATCATGCATAAAAGCGGTTACGACGCTGACGCCTTGTTGTCAGTCATCGGCGTACTCAAAGACCAAGAGCGCTACCGGAAAGCAGCGGCTAAGGCTGCCGGTAAACCTTCGGGCACCTACCACGGATTATACGCCAGCCACCCGCGTAATGACCTGCGGCTGCAAACGGTCATCAAAACGGCCAACACGCTTGATTTCGACACCATGGCAGATGACCCGGAGCTACCAGGGCGCTTCAGGCGCGAAACCGAAGGCATGGTGGTCGGCGCCAGCACCGAGGCCCAAAGTGACCCACTGCGGTATTACCACAACAAGCTCGACTTCACTTTCGAACATCCCGAGGGCTGGACTGTCAGCGCAAACACCCGTGAGATCGTTGCGCGTGCGCCCGACACCGACGCTGCACTAACCATCAAGATTGCGAAAATTGACCCTGAGGCAGACCCAGCAACCGCGCTTCCGACGCTTGCCACGGGAGAGATCAGCCAACAAGAAGAAACAGAAAACCAAGGCCTCAAAGGTGCTATGGGGCTTGCCAGCACCGGCGGTGTTCAAAAACGCCTTGGCATTGTGGACTATCGATTTCGCTACCTATTCGAGGGCGAAGCAAGCGACTTTGCTGGGGCGGATGACGCCTTTAAAACCATTATTACCTCATTCCGCCCGCTCTTCCCGAAAGAGAAGAAACGTGGCGAGAGTCTTACCTTGTCCTACGTTCAAGTTCCACGCGGGGCTACCTTTGCCTCCCTAAGCACCGGCATCCGTATCCCCGACGCTGAAAATCAGCTTCGCCTCATTAACGGCTACTATCCAGGGGGTGAACCACGTACCGGGGACTGGATAAAAGTTCTGCGCTAGAACCTCCACTTTGACAACCGGTTCGTGACATCATGAGGGGCATATGTGGAGGGTTGATACGTGACACTAATAACAAAGCTTCGAATACTTACCCCACTCATTAAAAGACCGCTCTTAGGCCTGACCGTTTGTTCGGCACTGGCAATTGCTCCAGCAGTGAACGCTCAGACCGTGGTCTACACCGCAAAACTGATCCGCACCATGGAGCCGGCACTACCAGAGGCGACGGCGGTTGCGGTGGAGGACGGGAAAGTTTTGGCGGTTGGCGACCTCCAGAGCTTGGCGCCGCTTATCGCGTCTCGCGGCGCACGCATCGATCGACAGTTCGAAGAGTACGTCATGACACCCGGGCTCATCGACCCACATGTCCACCCCACACTGCCAGCCGTGCTTACTCAGTTTCCTTTCCTTGCGCCCGATGACTGGTATTTGCCCACTGGGGATTTCCCGGGCGCTACAACGCCCGAGGGCTATAAAAGCGCGCTCACCAACCTCGTGGCCGGTCACGATGATCCCGACGTTCCGTTTGTTGCCTTTGGCTATCACCCGCTCTGGCACGGCGAGATTTGGCGCGATGACCTCAACGAATGGTTTGGCGACAAACCGGTCATGATTTGGCACCGGTCGTTTCATGAGCTTATTGGCAACGACGCTGCCTGGAACCTTCTAGGAGTGACCGAGAAAGACGCCAACGCGATCCACGAGGGCGCAAACTGGAAACGCGGACACTTTTATGAACTAGGTCTAAGAGCCGTCTTTCCCCGCATGGGTTTTCTCTTTGAACCCGCGCGTTACATGAAGGGCATGCAGAACTTTCTCTCGATGATGCACGAGTCCGGTGTAACAACGGCAGCGGATATGGGCATCGGTGTTTTTGGCAACCCGGTTGCTGAAATTCAAGCGGTAAAGGCCGCAGTAGCAAGTGACCCTATCGGCGTTCGAGTGCTTCTCACGCCCATCATTACCGACTTCATCACGCGGCAAAAAACCGCAGAGCAGGCCCTCGCTGAAGTCCGTGAGTGGCAGACCATGAACGACAATCAAGTTACTGTAGGTAACCACTTCAAACTCATGATTGACGGCGCGATCTTCTCAGGACTCTCCCAAATGGGAGCGCCCGGTTACCTCGACGGGCACATGGGTGTCTGGATGGTGGATGTTCCCACCCTCGAAGCCTTTGCGACGACTTTCTGGGACGCCGGGTTCCAAATCCACGCGCACAGCAATGGTGACGCAGCCACCGCACGATTCATTGACCTCCTCGAGCATCTGCAGCGCGTCAGCCCTCGAGCCGACCACCGCATGACGCTCGAGCATTTTGCCTACAGCACCGAAGATCAAAACCGAAAACTCGCAGCGCTAGGCGCGGCGATCTCAGCTAACCCCTACTACCATTACATTCTCTCTGAAATGTACAGCGGTGATTGGTTAGGGCCTGATCGAGGACCGCAGATGGTGCGTTTGGGTTCACTCGAGCAAAAGAACGTTCCCGTTGGCCTTCACTCAGATAGTCCGATGGCCCCGCTGTCTCCACTGACACTAATCTGGACTGCAGTCGCGCGCGAGAATATTTCTGGCGATAAAACAGGGCAAGCCGAGGTGATGACGCGCGAGGGTGCGTTTAAAGCGATTACGATTGATGCCGCTTGGATACTGGGTCTCGAAGATGAGATTGGGTCGATACGCGCGGGTAAAGCAGCAGACTTTACGATACTCGCCGACGACCCTATGACTGCACCCCTTGAGACGTTGCGACAGATTAAAGTTATCGGCACAGTCTTCGCCGGTAAAGCCCACCCAAATTAACGAGATCAGAATATGACATCCCTAGCGGCACCTTTAACCTTTAAGAACGGCTCCACTATAAAAAACCGCTTTATGTTGGCAGCACTGACCAACCTGCAAAGCGGTAACGACGGCGTTATGAGTGATGACGAATATCACTGGCTGACACGTCGTGCCGAGGGCGGCTTTGGATTAACCATGACCTGCGCGACGTCGGTGCAGCACCGCGGTGTTGGCTTCCCCGGACAGCTTGGGGCGCACGACGATCGTCACCTAGAAGGTCTCAAGCGAATGGCAACTGGCATCAAGGCGCACGGTAGCCACGCGGTGGTGCAACTCCATCACGGCGGCATGCGTGCCATGGGTGATTACTGTGAAAACACCCCTATGTGCCCCTCCGATGACGAATCAACTAACTCAAAGGCCATGACCATTGAGGAGGTCGAGGGGTTCATCGAGGACTGCATTGCATCGGCCGTTCGGTGCAAAGAAGCAGGCTTTGACGGTGTACAGCTGCACGGTGCTCACGGTTATCTCATAGCGCAATTCTTGAGCCCTGAAATCAATCGTAGGGATGACGCTTACGGTGGCACACCGGAAAAGCGTGCAAAAGTGTTGTTCGATATCATTGAAGGGATCAACGCGTCCTGCGGACGATCGTTTAGCCTTGGTGTCCGACTTTCACCTGAGCGGTTCGGCCAAAGGACCGAAGAGATTCGTGACTTAGCGGGACAGCTGCTGACTGACGAGCGTATCGACTACGTGGACATGTCACTCTGGGACGTATTCAAACCGGCTCACGACGAGGCGTTTGCTGGTGAGTCGCTACTTAAAGTCTTCAGCGACCTACCGCGCAAGGGCGTGGCGCTTGGCGCAGCCGGTAAGTTGTATTCAGCAAGTGACTGCCAACGCGCTATGGAGAGCGGTCTCGACTTCGTCTTGGTGGGACGTGGTGCCATCGTTCACGCGGACTTCCCAAATCTCGCCATGGCCAATCCGGATTTTACCATGCTCGATTTGCCGGTAAGCCGTGAACACCTTGCCGAGCAAGGTTTGGGACAAGCGTTCATTGACTACATGGCGTCCTGGAAAGGCTTTGTCGCAACTTAAGTATGAATAAAATGGCTTAATGGGGATCCGAAGGGGACCGCACTCAGGGTCAAGCAGACTTGGATCGCTACAGGGAAAAGCTAGCCAAACTGCATATCGGCAACGAAGGGATTCGTTGCCCGTTCGCGCCCAAAAGTGGAGTCAGGCCCGTGACCGGGAACAAACTGCACGTTATCGCCTAGGGGAAAGAGTTTTTCACGAATCGAGTGGATCAATTCGTCATGATTGCCTTTAGGGAAGTCTGTGCGACCAATCGAGCCCGCGAAGATGACGTCACCTACCCATGCCAGGTTTTGGTTGCGGTCATAAAACACAACATGCCCCGGGGTGTGACCCGGGCAGTGAATGACGGCCAATTCAAGATTGCCTACGGAGACAGTATCGCCATCGACTAGCCACCGATCGGGCTCGAAAGCCTCGGCTGATGGAAAACCTGACATCTCGCACCACTTGGGCAGGTTATCGATCCAGAACCGATCGCCCTCTTCAGGGCCTTCAATAGGGACCGACCACTCCTGACGCAAAACGTCAGCCGCCGCACAGTGATCCATATGACCGTGGGTGAGCAGAATCTTCTCAACCGTCGCGCCCATCTTCTCAATAGCCGCTTTGATGCGATCGATATCGCCACCAGGATCAACCACGGCGGCCTTTCCCGTCACGTTGCATTTAATGATCGAACAGTTTTGCTGATAGGGCGTGACCGGAACGATGCTGACCGACACACTCATGCTTGAGCCCCTGTCTTTTGGTCACTGGCGTTACCGGCGCTGTCTTCGTCACCTTCCATATCGAGATCCGCGTTAGGGTCGTTAAAGACAACCTCATCGAGCTGCCCTTCGTGATACGCAACAACGGTGGACACTGTCGCATCACCCGTCACGTTCACTGCCGTGCGGACCATATCGAGTAATCGGTCGACACCCAAAATAAGCGCTATCCCTTCCATGGGCAGTCCTGCCTGAGTCAACACCAGCGAGAGCATAATCAAGCCTGCGCTAGGAACAGCGGCTGTACCAATAGAAGCAAGCGTTGCTGTCAATACCACCATCAGCAGTTGGCTGCTGTTTAGATCGACACCATAAACCTGCGCAATAAAGACCGTCGCAACACCCTGCATGATGGCCGTGCCGTCCATATTTATCGTCGCGCCCAGCGGCACCGCGAAACCCGCGACACTCTTATTTACACCCAGACGCTTCTCAACCGTACGCAGCGTCACCGGGAGGGTCGCGCCTGAAGATGACGTGGAGAAAGCGAAGGCCCAAACACGTCGCATTTTTGCCCGAAGCATTGCCGGCGACAGTGGTGTCAATGTTCGCAACACCAAGCCGTAAACCACTAACCCGTGGAACATCAAAACGGCGAGCAAAGTGAAGAAATACTTAGCCAGGTCGAAGATGGTGCCAAATCCCATGGTTGCAAAGAGCTTCGTGAGCAAGGCAAACACACCGTAAGGCGCTAACTCAATGAGCACACCCACCATTTTCATGACCACCACTTCCATGTCTTGGAACCAGGCAATTAACCTCTCCCCCGCCTCGCCTGCGCGCGTCATCGCAAAACCAACCAGCAAAGCAAAGACGATCACCTGAAGCATATTGCCTTCGGCCATCGCTGCTATTGGGTTAGTGGGGAAAATGTTGATCAACGTCTCTTTTATGGGCGGTGCCTCTTTCGGCACGAAATCCATGCTCGCCACGGCGTTCACACCATTACCCGGACCCACAAGAATGGCGGATGCCAAGCCGAGGGTCACGGCAATACAGGTGGTGATGAGATAGAGACCTAGGGTTTTACCGGCAATGGGCCCCATACGGCTGCTTGCGCCGAGTGCGGCCATACCGCAGATTAGCGACACCAATACCAGCGGTACAACAAGTAATTTGAGCGAGGCGATAAAGATACGCCCCAGAACATCAAAAACCCCCATGACCAGCCCGTTGTAGAGGAATCCATAGAGACCACCCTCAGGGTCTAAGCTCCCTAGGACAACCTCGAGTATCGAGCCGAGGCTAATACCCAGCACCATCGCCAATAAAATTCGGTTAGTCAGAGACATCACAATTCCTCACACGGTTCTGGACGCCAGCCGCTGACAGTAATGTCGGCGCAGGCATTACAGGCTGAAGGGTACGTGGTAATCAGGCCCGATGCCATGACGGCACACACAGGCTCGTATCGCATGGTGCAGATCTTGGGGCGCGGATCCTCACAACTGCGCGTCACCGGCATGGAAACAGGGGTTTCGCGGACTTCAGTAATGTTTGAACCTCTTAGCTCCTGCACCATCTCGCAACCGCTCGTTAAGAAAAACAGCAGGCCAAGCAGCGTGAGACCCTGAGTACTCGATCGTTTTTTAGGCTTTGAGGAATGTGCCATCTTGATACTCTCTTAACGCGGTTTCTATTTCCTCGCGCGTGTTCATAACGAAAGGTCCGTAATTTACAACCGGCTCTGCAATGGGCACACCGGTTAGCACCAAGCACCGCGCTCCCATAGCTGCAGCGGTGATTTGAAGCGTATCGCCTCCCTCAAAAACCGCAAGGCCTGGTGATTGAAGGGTCTGCACCTCGACATCCAGCGCGCCCTCGAAGACAAAGATCGACGCGTTTTCATTAGGCGCGACGTCAAGCCTAATCGTTGCATGCGCATTCACCTCAAGATCTGCCATACGCGCAATGGGCGCGAGTTCTTTTAGCGGTCCTATAGCAAGGGACTCACCCTCTGAACGCCACTCACCCGCGATAGCTGTCATCGTCGCCACGCCAGACGAATAGACCGGCAGATCCGACGCCGCAATATCGCGGTAGCGAGGAGCGCTCATTTTCAGTGCGGCGGGCAGGTTAAACCACAACTGAAAACCATGTAGACCCTCGGTGTCCTGTGTTGGCATTTCCGAGTGAATCACACCAGAACCAGCGGACATCCACTGCACGCCGCCGTCACGAATTTCACCGCGATTGCCCATGCTATCCTCGTGGATAATTCCACCCGAGAGCATGTAAGTGAGTGTTTGCATACCGCGATGTGGGTGCGAGGGGAAGCCAGCACTGAAGTCTTCTCGGTAGGGCGAGCGCAACTCATCGACCATCAGAAGTGGGTCGACCGTGGGCACCCCCATGAGCGCCACGCGTTTTATCGCAACACCTGCGCCGTCTGTTGTGGCTTTTGACGGGGTAAAAGTAGTGATCCTTCGAAATTTCAGACCCACACTCATTGCCAGGCCCCCAATAATGCATCGCGCTGCGCGAGTAGCGCCTGTTGGCGATCTCTAAGCGTTGCGGAGGGACGAGTGCTTGATAAACCACACATCACCCGCTCGAGACGCTTAATCGTTTGCGAACTCGGTGCCGACATTTTCTCGGCAATCGCCACCATGTCGTCCATCCTAGCCCAGCAATTAAAGACAACATCGCAACCGGCAGTTTGTGCCTCGAGAGCCAGATCACCGATATCGCCAGACAGCGCTTTCATGTCAAGATCGTCGCTCATCAACAGCCCATCAAAACCAATCTCGCCTCGAATAACGTCAGCTATTACTGTCGGAGACAAGGTCGCGCATCGATCTTTATCCCAACTCTCGTAAATGACGTGCGCCGTCATTGCCATCGACGCATCGGCCAATGCCTTAAAGGGCGTCAGATCATTTCTGAGTTGACTCAGCGATGCGTCCACGTGAGGGAGCGCTAAATGCGAATCCGCCGCCGCGCGTCCATGACCCGGAATATGCTTAATCACCCCATCGACACCTGCGGCCCGAAGCCCGTCTAAGCAGGCTCGACCCATGGCAGAGACACGTTCGGGGTCGTGTGAGAACGCGCGATCACCAATCACATCGTGCGCGCCTTCAACCGGCACGTCTAGTACTGGGGCGCAAGTGACGGTAATACCCACCTCAGCGAGATCCAATGCAAGCGCTTCATAATTCAGACGACAGGCCTCGACCCCACGCTGGGCGTCAGCTAGATAAATCGCTTCAAACATTGCGGCAGGTGGGTAGCGCAACCACTCGGGCGACTGCATTCTCGCGACACGACCGCCCTCCTGATCGATTAAGATAGGCAAAGCTGCAGTCCCATGAAGATCTCGGAGCTCATCGGTCAGTCGCCGAAGTTGATCGCGATTCTCTACGTTACGTCCAAATAAGATGTAACCCATGGGAGCCGCGCTTTTAAAAAAATCGTGCTCTGAGGGCGTCATAGCGAGGCCTTCGAGGCCAAAAATCGCCGGTGTCATATTGATTCTCTCATGACTTCTTTGGGCCGCAGACTCATTATGAGGTCCGCCCTACCTGCGGTTACAACAGCCTCTGACCATGAAGAAGTTTCAAATCGCAACCATACCCAGCCAGCCGTTGGCAGATTATCGAGTTTTAGGCTGGGGCAAAGATAGTTTATGAATTCAGTCATCGCAGGATTGTGACCAATTAACGCGAGGTTATCCAACGCATCATCGCATTGGCTCAACCAGTCACTGAGCGTCCGCCATGAAAACGTATAGAGCGTCGACTGCTCTGATACAGACGCCTCGAGAGGTGCCGAAAGCGCGTCAGCCCAGCCATCTGATAGCCCTGAAAACGTGTCCCTTGCACGCCGCGCGCTACTGACAAAAAACGTGGGCGTATCGGATACTCGCGCTGCCATGGCCTGCCCCATCACACGCGCAGCGCGCGTGCCGCGCGCGTTAAGCGGTCGGTCGTGATCGTGAAGATTCAGCTCATCCCAAGACGACTTTGCATGACGAATTAAGTGCAGGTCTCGCGGCAAGAAATCGACCTCTACTCGACAATGAACAGATGCACCTTCTTCTTGCCAAGACGCGTTATGAAGTAGCGCCCGTGGAGGGCTGTATCGGCGGTAAAGCAGGCTGCAGGGTTTCCATTGTCCTCAGACGATATAGCACGTCCGTTAATTGAAACCGCTGCGCGACCCAAGGCATCTTTGACTTGCTTACCCGAGTTAGCCATGCCCGCGTCGGTCAATAGCTGGGTGAGTGTCTCAGGGAAGGCCTCCCGACTTACGGCACTACTCGGCAGTCCATCCAAACTGAGCTGCGCCAAGTCTGACTCGGACAACGACGCGGCGTCACCGCTAAACATGGCATCCGTAATGCGCTCTGCCGCTTCCAAGCCAGCGTCGCCGTGAACGAGTCTGGTGACTTCATTGGCAAGAATTCGTTGCGCTTCTGGGCGCCCTTCTCGGGCAGCGTCTTCGCTCTCGATCGCGTCGATATTCTCCACCGAGAGGAACGTGAAATATTTGAGAAATTTATAAACATCCGCATCGGCGGTACCGAGCCAAAATTGGTAGAACGCGTAGGGCGACGTTTTCCTGGCATCTAACCAAACGGTGCCTGACTCTGTCTTGCCGAACTTCGTACCGTCAGCTTTGGTCACCAAAGGCATAGTCAGACCTTGAACGGCCGCACCGTTCATTCGCCGTGTCAGATCAATCCCGCCCATGATGTTCCCCCACTGATCGGAGCCACCAATCTGCAGCTCACATCCGTATCGTTTGTTGAGCTCAGCAAAATCGAAGGACTGCAAAATCATGTAAGTGAATTCGGTAAAGCTAATACCCGAGCCTTCACGCTCGATGCGCTGCTTTACCGACTCCTTGGCAATCATGTTATTGACCGAGAAGTGCTTACCCACGTCCCGCAAAAAAGTTAGGACATCGACCTCTGCCGTCCAGTCGAGGTTGTTTGCCATGACCGCCGCAGCGTCGCCCTCAAAACTTAAGAATTGAGACATCTGCGAGCGGAGCCGCTCAACCCATCCGGCAACAACATCCGGCGTATTCAAGGCGCGCTCTTGTGCTTTGAAACTGGGGTCACCAATCAGCCCAGTTGCACCACCAACCAAGGCAATGGGTGTGTGGCCTGCCAATTGAAAGCGACGCAACGTCAGCAGTGGCACTAGCGAGCCAATATGCAAACTATCCGCCGTTGGGTCGAATCCACAATAGAGTGTTCTGGACCGCTCAGTCAGCCATGCCTCGAAGTGCTCATCATTGGTGGTCTGAAAAACCAAGCCTCGTGCTTTCAGATCCTCAAAAAGCCCCATGTAAATATTCCTCTGTTCAATAAGCTGCTGCTACTCAGCCCGCTACTGCGCCGCTATATTGCAATAACGCCTACGAATGTCTAGGTCCAATCTATTTTGACTACCGCCCATGAACTCTCTCCTCTCGACCCTCGCCGACCGACAAGAGAAGTCGCTGTTTCATCGCCTCTGACTTGCGCCACGATAATTCTGGAAACGACGATTGTCGGTTATCATGCAACGTAGTTTACCGCCCCGATTAGGCCGAGGAAAAAAGTTGCAACCCAAGCCCAGAGGCGCCACTCGCCTGCACACAGTTAACAACGGTTCAGACGACAGAAGTCGCGTGGTCTGGGGTGGAGTGAGTCTACTCGTCTTGGTGTTACTCGCACAGCTTTTCCTTGGTGGTGACCCTGTCGATGATGAGGCTGTGCCTAGCTCACAGCCCGACCTGCTTGTTTTGGCAACGACACAAGTCGCCTGGGAGGCCATGAGCGAGGGACAGACACTGGCTCCACGGGAAGCGCCACTTGAGTGGGTCGATGTTACCGTCCGTAATGGCGATAATCTGAGTCTAATCTTTAATCGCGCGGGCTTTTCAGATCGTGATGTGTTTGATGTAACAACAAGCAAAAACGGAAAAGCACTGCGAAAGATTTTTCCGGGCCAGCTCATTGGCTTCGCTGCTGACGACACTAAGCAGTTAGTTGCGGTGAGACATATCGCTTCACCGTTGAAGCAAACCGTCTACACACGCGAAGACGGGCAATTTAGTTCTGAGGTTATCACCCGAGAAACCGAAGTTCGCCAGCGGTCTGTGGCACTCACCATCTCGAGCTCGCTATTTCTAGCGGGTGAGCGCGCAGGTCTCTCTGACGGCATCATTATGGAACTCGCGTCTATCTTGGGGGGGGTGATCGACTTTGCCCTCGATCCCCGTCGGGGCGATGAGATAGTGATCTTATTTGAGGAAAATTTCTTGGACGACGAGAAATATTCTGATGGCAATATTCTTGCGGCCTCATTCAACAACAACGGTCGACTTGTCGAGGCGTTTCGCTTCAAGGACAGCTATGGTGACGTGGGCTATTACGACGCCGAGGGGGTGAGCATGCGCAAAGCGTTTCTGAAAGCACCGCTTGACTTCACGCGTGTCAGTTCGAGCTTTAACCCGAACCGGCTGCACCCAATTTATAAGACCAAGCGCCCCCATCGAGGGACTGATTACGCAGCACCCCGCGGCACACCGGTCTACGCTGCCGGCGATGGGCGAGTAATCGAGGCAGGATATAACCGCGCCAATGGTAACTACATTTTTATTCAGCACGGTGAAGCCTATAAAACCCACTACCTTCACTTAAACAAGAAGCGAGTCGCAAAAGGCAGCCGAGTCAAGCAAGGCCAAGTTATCGGCACCGTTGGGTCCACGGGCGCTGCAACCGGACCACACTTGCACTACGAATTTTTGGTGAACGGCGTGCACCGAAATCCACGCACAGTGCATAAGATACTGCCCAAGGCACGATCGCTCCCTAAAACCGAGCTGGCTGCCTTCCAAAAAGCCATTCGGCAACCGGTTCAACAACTCGCAGCACTCAAAACCAGCGGCTCAATGACAGGTGCGGAATGAAGGGGCATGTACAAAGAAAGCAGGTGCTGAGTGAGCGCGGCTGATATTTATATTGGTCTTATGTCCGGCACGAGCGCCGACGCGGTTGACGCGGTAATGGTTAGCTTTGATAGCGATAGCAGCGTTAGGGCCATAGCGAGTCACTCCGTGCCGATGCCGGAAGCGTCAAGAAGACGCATCATTGCCCTTCAGACGAGAACGACGCACGACGTATTCGATGTTTGCGAGCTCGATGTAGAGCTCGCAGATATTTATGCAGCTGCCGTTTCCGCATTGCTGACGAAGACTGAATACACAGCCTCTGACATAACAGCCATTGGCAATCACGGACAAACACTTCTCCATTTTCCAAACCACCAACCTGCGTTTACCCTCCAGATCGGCGATAACCATCGCTTGGCAGAGTTAACTGGCATCAAGGTGATCGGTGATTTCCGACGTCGCGACATAGCGGCAGGCGGCCAGGCTGCGCCACTTATTCCCGCCTTTCATAAAACCTTAGTGTCGAATAAAAGGGCCGTTGCTTTTCTCAATATTGGCGGCATTGCCAACATAAGCTGCATCAAAGAGGGCCGGGTCTACGGCTTTGATACGGGGCCGGGAAATACTTTGATGGATGCCTGGATTAATCAGCACGAAGGACGTAACTACGATCATGATGGCGCATGGGCAGCAGAAGGGTCGGTGAATAAAAAACTGCTCACGACCCTGCGAGATGACCCCTACTTCAAGAAATCAGCGCCAAAAAGTACGGGGCAGGATTATTTCAACCTGGGCTGGCTTAATGAGCGCTTGACGGACGGCCTCCCACCATCGGATGTGCAACGCACACTGCTTGAATTGACCGCCACAACTGCCGGCGAGGCGATAAGTCTCACTGGATGCGAATCCGTTTTCGTCTTCGGGGGTGGACGGCACAACTGCCTTTTAATGGAGCGCTTGCGAGACCTCCTCGGCAACGTCTCACTGGAGCCGACCGATAAACTAGGGGTTGATCCTGACTATATGGAGGCAACTGCCTTCGCATGGCTTGCCAAGCAATGTCTCGCAGGGCTGCCCGGGAACGAACCCAACGTCACGGGTGCGCGAGGCAGTCGTGTTCTCGGAGCGATATTCCCCGCATAGTCGCTAGGCTCCCAAATAGTTCCCCTAGTAGCCCCCTGAGTAGCACCCTAAGTAGCTCCCTCACCAGAGCAGTCCCTCAACTCCGACCTGCTTTACGGTCACGAACGGCAGCCAAACAAGTGTCAAGTGCCTATCGTTTAAAAAGGTATTTATCAAAAACGTGCCGCGAGCTGAGAAAGGTCCCGCTGGCTAAGAGATACCGCGGATAAGAAGCCCGTCTCGAGCGCGGTTACTGACTCGCAGCGCAGACTCAAAACGGTTAGTTAGCCCTGAGTCAGGAGCTGAATAGAGCTAGATGGAAAAAGACGCGCCACAGCCGCAAGTCGTAGTAGCGTTCGGATTATTAACAACGAACTTAGAACCCTCGAGCCCCTCGACGTAGTCGATCTCCGAACCCATGAGGTACTGGTAGCTCATGGCGTCAATCAGCGCCGCAACGCCCTCACGCTCGATTACCCAATCGTCTTCGGCGGTATTGTCATCGAAGGTAAAGCCGTATTGGAACCCCGAGCAGCCTCCACCGGTGATATATACCCTAAAACGTAGCGACGGGTTCTCCTCTTCGGCAATCAGCACTTGTAGCTTACTAACTGCATTGTCAGAGAGACGTATCTCAGTGGGGTCAAACCCTGCAACGACCGACATATATGCTCCAAGCCTACGCGTTCTCAATCGACGATGTTGCCGTTACCGAGCTGATCGGCTCGACTTTGGCTGACGCAGTTGAGTGCTTAAGGTTTCCATCGATTTTACTACCCATCGACATTTCGATGAGGTTATAGAAAACATCACCAGAAACTACGGCACCTTTGGTGAGCTCGAGGTTCTCTGCGCTGTAGATGTTGCCCTTCACAGAGCCGCTAATAGACGCCGAAGGCACTCGAATCTCTCCTTCGACCGCCCCTCCTGCGACAACCCGCAACATTGCTGAAGCGCCGGGCTCAGCGCTGATTGAGCCAATGACTTTCCCTTCAACATCGAGGTTACCTGAGAAACTAATATCGCCAGTCACCGTGGTTCCCGACGAAATCAGTGTGGTGTTACCACTTGCAGTACTGGACATTTGCACTTGCTTATTCCTCACTTTTCTATCCCCTCAATCCACTCGTCTTTCATTTCCGATTTCTCTGTTTCAGATCACTGACTATCAGTTTTTTATCTCTAAAACTGCTGCTGATAGCTTCAGCGTTCTTGTTCTCTGCTCTTAACTGTTTTTTTCGCTCTTTATTCAGCGAGCTCTCAGTAGACCACCACGTTGTCTTTGCACCTTACAGCGTATTTCAAAGTTTTCTCTACAACTCCCAGTTAACAACTAACAGATCCAAGGGGGAGTTATGGGTCTCTTACTGCACTTTTTCAACTCTAAAGCCCATTAAACACCGCACCTAAAAGCACTGGTTAGGCACTGTCGACGACGCCGCGTGAGCTAAGCCGCGTCAGAATACACTTCCTGCCATGAAAAACGCTGCTCATAGCTTCGCTTTCGTGGCTTCGACAGCTTAATTGCAAAACGAAGCTCAGTAGCTTCAAAACCCTCAGGAACGTCTATGATGCCAGATATTCGCTGAAAGTATTTAAATGCAATCTTGTGTTCAGGTGTTGATGAGTAGACAGCACCCAGCGCGCGGCCTTCAGGATCGATCAGCTCTACCTTCAATTCACCCATGTAGGACTGTGTGCCAGGAGCGAGGCGCTGAACTACCGCTCGGTACTCGAGCTCACGCGACTCGGGTCGCCAGCTAATGTCCGGCTCCCTCACCTTTACTGAGCTGACATCCTCCGAAGAAGACATGATGTCTCGGTAAAATACCAATTCTCTCTCTAATTCACCGACTCTGCTCTCTTTGCTCGCGAGCTCTTCGCGCAATCGGTTCAAGGTCTCTGACTCTACCGACAGGCGAGTCTCCAACTTCGAGATACGCGCCTTAAGGCCCGCCTCGTCGAGCACCAGTGGCACGCGATCGTCAAAGCCGTTCTGATAGCCTAGGAAGTAAACAGCACCCACAGCTAACAGTGCGGTGGCGACACTCGCTATTCTCAGCTGGCGCTGTCGAACAACATTGATCCGCTTAACAACGGTTTTAATCTCGGCCTGAGACATAAGCTTAGGGAATGACCGCCGGACTTTCGAGACCCATCGTTTCGTCCAGTCCGCACATTAGATTCATCGCTTGGATTGCCTGACCCGAAGCACCTTTGACTAAGTTATCGATTACCACCGTGACTACCACAGTATCACCCTCTGGTCGTGTTACATCGATTTCGCAGCGATTGGTTCCAGCCACGTGTCGCGTCTCTGGTTCGTAGTTACCCTCGGTCAGAACCACAAACGGCTCGTCGCGGTAACACTCTTGGAAAATAGCGCGCAAATCCGCTGACGTATCTGTCAATTTGGCAAACAGTGTGGCGTGAATACCCCGTATCATGGGCGCCAAATGTGGCACAAAGGTCAACTTAACCTTAGAGCCGGCCATTCGTGACAGACCTTGCTCCATCTCGGGCAAATGGCGATGACCAGCAACGCCATACGATTTCATTGACTCTGTCGCCTCGGTAAGGAGCAGGTTGATCTTTGCACTGCGCCCCGCGCCACTGGTTCCCGAGGCACAAGATGCGATCAAACTGGATTGATCTATAACACCAGCCTGCAAAAGTGGCATGAAACCAAGCTGTACTGACGTCGGATAACAGCCTGCACAGGCAACCAACTGGGCTGATCGCAACGCATCGCGATTTAGCTCGGGCAAACCGTACACAGCCTGCTCGACGAGTTTGGGCGCAACATGCTCAACACCGTACCAAGACTCCCACTGTTCGATATTTTCAAGTCGGAAGTCCGCCGAGAGATCAATAACCTTTTTTCCTTTCTCGATCAGTGCAGGAACCGTATTCATTGCAACGGCGTGGGGTGTCGCAAAAAAGACGACATCGCAGTCATCAAACTCAACCTGCGCAGGGTCTTCGAATGTCAAGTCGATTGCACCCCGGAGATTAGGGAAAAGTCGGTCAACGCGCACACCAGCCTCAGCACGAGACGTAAGACGCATGATTTCAATCTTCGGATGTGCCAACAGCAACCGAATGAGTTCGACGCCCGCGTATCCAGTCGCTCCTACAATGCCAACTTTAATCATTTCAGGCCTAAGATCTGATATTGTGCGCGTAGTTTACTTGCTGTTCGATTCGAAACCAGCATGGAGTGACCAATGCTTTGGATTCAAGGGTTGCATGTGGTGTTTGTAGTGACCTGGTTCGCGGGGCTTTTTTACCTCCCACGAATTTTTGTCTACTACGCGCAGGCCGAGGACGACACTACAAAAACCACGCTCGCCATCATGGCTCGCAAACTCTATAAGTTTGTGACGCCCCTCATGATGCTCGCAGTTGCCTTGGGCCTGTGGCGACTCAGCTTTGCGCTTGATTACTACCTGACTAGCCTGTGGATGCAATTGAAGCTTGCAGGCGTTGTTTGCTTACTGATCTATCATGTTCAATGCGGCCGCTACGTAAAGCGCATCAATGGCGGCGACAACAGCAAGAGCCATGTTTTTTACCGCTTTTTTAACGAGGTACCGGTGCTGTTTCTATTTGTCATCGTGTTATTGGTATACGTCAGACCGGGTTGAAAAGTAATAAGTCAAAACCAATGTAAGAAAACGACACTAAGTCGGGGGAAGATGGTCAATGACCAAGTCAGAAGCGCTATTTGAGCGTGCACAAACACACATTCCAGGCGGCGTTAACTCGCCGGTAAGAGCTTTCAAAGCCGTGGGTGGGACCCCACGCTTTATGGAGCGGTCAGACGGCGCTTACATGTATGACGCCGATGGCAATAAGTATATCGACTATGTACTGTCGTGGGGTCCTATGATCATGGGCCACAACCATCAACGCGTTCGCGATGCAGTGGTGAAAACGGCGCAGGATGGGCTTAGCTTTGGCTGTCCGACCGAGATTGAAATCGAACTTGCTGAACGTTTATGTGGCTTGGTACCCAGCCTCGAGCAAGTACGGATGACCAGTTCGGGCACTGAGGCCACGATGAGCGCGATCAGACTCGCTCGTGGTGCAACAGGCCGAGACAAAATAATCAAGTTTGAGGGCTGCTACCACGGCCACTCCGACTCACTGCTGATCAAAGCCGGATCTGGCGCGCTGACCTTTGGCGTTCCAAGCTCACCCGGTGTACCCGATGTACTAGCCCAACATACGGTGACTCTCCCCTTTAATGATCTCGACGCATTGAAAGCAGCGTTTAGTGAACTCGGCGATGAAATTGCCTGCGTTATCACAGAACCCGTCACCGGCAATATGAACTGCATCTTGCCAGAGCCTGGTTATCTGGAGGGTATGCGCGAACTGTGCACAGAACACGGTGCCATTCTTATTTTCGATGAGGTCATGACCGGTTTCCGGTTTGGTACGCACTGCGCTCAGGGACACCTCGGCATCGATCCCGACCTTACCTGCCTAGGGAAGGTGATCGGCGGTGGTATGCCTGTTGGCGCCTTTGGCGGCAAGAAGGAAATCATGGCGCATATTTCTCCGCTCGGACCGGTTTATCAAGCCGGTACTTTGTCGGGAAACCCCGTGGCTATGGCATCTGGACTGGCGACACTGGACATCATTTCGGAGCCAGGCTTCTACGACGATCTGTTCCGTCACACCACGGAGCTGTGTGAAGGTATGCAGGCGGTCGCTGATGAGGCTGGTATCCCATTCACAACCAATCATCTGGGCAGCATGTTTGGCTTCTTCTTCACGGAAGACAAGAAAGTAACGCAATACCCACAGGTCATTGGCGCCAACGTAGAGCGCTTCAATAAGTTCTTCCACCTCATGTTAAATGAGGGCGTTTATTTGGCGCCCGCATCATTTGAGGCTGGATTCATGTCGTCAGCCCATACCGATGGTGATATCGCAGACACCATCCTTGCGGCGCGACGCGCGTTCAAAGCACTGTAGGAGGACACTCATGACCACCCCAAGAGGTCCTTTCCCATTCACACGCATGCGCCGCTTACGTGCGACGCCTTTCGCGCGAGCCTTGACCGCAGAGAACACACTGGCGCCGAGTGACTTTATCTACCCCATGTTCGTACTCGAAGGTGAGGGACAGCGAGAGGCAGTGCCCTCGATGCCAGGCGTTGAGCGGCTGAGTATTGATCTTCTAACCGAGCGAGCGCGTGAAGCTTTTGAGCTCGGCATACCGGCAATCGCGTTATTTCCTGTGGTGGGCGAAGCCAAAAAGTCGCTGGATGCCGCCGAAGCCTATTCACCCGATGGTTTGGTTCAGCGCACGGTAAAAGCACTAAAAACGGCCTTACCAGAGCTCGGGATCATCACGGATGTCGCCCTCGACCCTTACACCACTCACGGTCAAGACGGCATCATTGACGACAAAGGTTATGTGCTTAATGACATCACTAAGGACGCGCTAGTAAGGCAGGCGGTTAGCCATGCAGAGGCCGGTGCGGATGTGGTTGCACCATCGGACATGATGGACGGTCGTATTGGCGCCATAAGGGAAGCGCTCGAAGCCGAAGGGCACATCAATACGCTGATCCTCTCGTACGCCGCTAAATATGCCTCCGTCTATTACGGGCCGTTCCGAGACGCAGTCGGCTCGGCTGGCAACCTGAAAGGCGGCGACAAAAAGACCTACCAGATGGACCCAGCCAACAGCGATGAGGCGATCCATGAGGTTGCACTCGATTTAGGTGAAGGCGCTGATATGGTCATGATCAAGCCCGGCATGCCCTACCTAGATATTGTCCGACGCATAAAATCCGAACTGCAGGTACCTACTTTTGCCTATCAGGTGTCTGGAGAGTACGCGATGCATCAAGCGGCCTTTGAGAAAGGTTGGCTATCACGAGACGCGGTAATTCTTGAGAGCCTACTCTCGTTCAAACGGGCCGGTGCTGATGGCATCTTGACCTACTTTGCCATTGACGCAGCGCGCTTGCTTGCCAAAAAATGACGGCCTCGGGTGCGCGCACCAACTCGGTTTTTTATAGGACCCTGAGTGTCGCGTTCACGCTATTCATTGGCAGTTTGCTTCCCCGCTATGCCCAGGCGTGTGAATGCTTATGGGAAGGGAGCTTTGCTGAGGTAGTCGCGAATGCGGACTTGGTTGTGCTGGGCAGTCCCGGTGTCCAAAAAGGCAACGCTGTAGACGTTGCTGTTGATGTGACGCTGTCAGGTCCGGATTGGATTGAGACGCCACGCGTCTGGCTGAAAACAGGTGAATACTGTCGTCCTGACACGAGCGAGTTCGAGGCCGGTGAGCGCTATATTCTCGCGCTGAAGAAAATCACCGAAATCCCCAACGACGGCTTCAACCCATCCACACCCAATGTCAGTTATGGGCGCATCGGTGATTACGAGCTTTCGAGTTGCGGTGGCTATTGGCTGACCGTAAAAGGGCTCCGTGCCTCCGGGAATCTCGTACCCGGCATGCCGCGCTATGCGCACAACCCCAAAATGTCGCCTGTGCATGTTGGCCACGTCATCGCCTTTTTGAAAGGCAACGCATCTCTTGAATCACTCACTGAGGCGGCTCGACTTGATCCAGAGCTTGAGGCCCTCAAGAAAGACTCCAGGAGCTTTATTCGTGGATTTGGAGATGTCGACAACGACTCCTAAGTCCTAAGAGTGACTCCTTTGGCTGACCGCCTGCTCGGTGCGCTGTGTTCAACAAATAAAGACTAGGCGCGCTCGACTCTGGCAGCGCCACTCTTCCGATTACCTACAATCTCTAATAATTCATCGATCATCATGAGCGACAGACCCCAAATGAGATACCCCTTGTAGGTAAACGCATCTGACTCCAAGACCTCACCTCGCCAATCCCATTGGTGGCGGCCTCTATTGTTGTCATCGAGTAGGAAATGTAGCGGTATCCATACCGTTGCGGCCACTTCGTGATTCAAGGTCAACTTCGGTAGAGACTCGACTTCAAATACAAAAGGCGCGACCAACATCTCAGGCCGGTCCGCCCGCCAACCTGTGTTCACATCAGATAACTGGCAGATACAACGCGCATGCCCCTCGAGATCAAAACCAATCTCCTCGAGCGTTTCACGTTTCGCACAGGCTTCGTCAGAGGCGTCGGTATCTTCCCTGCGGCCCCCAGGAAATCCCATATGACCTGACCAGGGGTCTCCCTCCCGGACCGCGCGTTGAATCATCAAAATTTCAGGACCCGCTGACCCGTCACGCACACCAATTGCGACCGCAGCGCGCTTAGAAGGCAAGGGCGCTGGCGGCGCGGTTACACAGGTCAGTCGATCGACAGTTTCTTGAAAGGTGGGGAACACATCAAACTCCTTACAAACTCCAGTGTACACAATGTCGCCCGGTGAATTTCGTGCTTTCCTAATCAATCTCCTGCTTACAATCGCGACAAGCGCGTGAACAAGTGATAACGGCGTGCGATAATCGCGCACCCTTAACCAGAGACAGGCCCCCGTTTCCTATGTCCTATTATGTTTATGCCATTGGCGCTGCATTAGTTGATACCGAAATTGACGTCAGCGACAACGACCTTGCCCAGCTGGGCATTGAAAAGGGCATGATGACCCTGGTCGATGAGGCCCGACAGAGCGAGATCAAAACACATCTCGCAGAGCAACTGAACACAGCCAACCATGCCTGCGGTGGCTCGGCCGGGAACAGCGTTATAGCAGCCTCTCAATTTGGCGCTCCCACGTATATGAGCTGCCTTGTGTCGAATGATGAGGACGGCGATATCTATATTTCCGACCTGGAAGCATCTGGCGTCTCGCACGGCTTTCAGCAAGAACGCCGTGCTGGCACGACCGGGAAATGCTTAGTGCTGATTACACCCGATGCCGAGCGCAGCATGAATACGTTCTTAGGCGTCTCAGAGACGCTCTCGGTCACAGAAGTGAACGAACAAGCTATTTCTGACGCCAGCTGGGTGTATCTCGAAGGCTACCTAGTGACATCACCAACGGGCCACGCCGCTGCACTCAAAACCCGAGATGTTGCACGTGCACAGGGCGCAAAAGTCGCCGTCAGCTTCTCAGATCCGGGGATGGTGACGTTTTTCCGCGATAACATGAATCAAATGATCGAGGGCGGTGTCGATCTCGTCTTCTGCAACGAGATTGAAGCACTGGGCTGGGCGGAGACCGAGAGTTTGGACGAAGCCGCAAGCAAGCTCAAAGGTATTGCTAAGAGCTTTGTGATCACTCGCGGCAGCGAGGGCGCTATTTTATTCGATGGCGAGACAACCCATGCGATCGCTGCCCCTAAGGTTGAAGCCGTTAATACCAACGGCGCGGGAGACATGTTCGCTGGCGCGTTTTTCTACGCACTATGGCGGGGAAGTAACATGCACGGCGCTTGTGAGTTTGCAGCGAAAGCAGCTGCTGCCGTTGTTTGCCAGCCGGGCCCACGATTAAGCTTAAACGATAGCCTAGAACTCAAAAATTCGCACTTCGAAGCCTGAGGTGAAGGGACTTACTAATGACTGATCAAGAGATAAAACCTAAAGTTAAGAGCGATCCGCTCTATCAAATGTTAAGACACGAGGATGTCGACAGCTTCAATAATAGTCGCAATAAACTTGATACCAGCCAGCTGTCTGGTGGCGACTATCGTGGGCGTGACCTCCGTAAAATGAATGCGCGCGGCCTCGACTTCTCCAACGCCTACTTTCGTAACTGCGATTTATCTGGAATCGACTTTCGCGAGACCAATCTTGAGGGTGCGAGCTTGCTCGACGCTAAGGTCTCGGGCGTTTATTTTCCAGACGAGTTGAGCGCCGAAGAAATCCGGCTGTCACTTGACCACGGTACTCGCCTTCGGTACCACAAGTAGGTGTTTGCTATGCATTTAGGTCGGCCTCAGGCGTTCCTTGCATCACTTTTCGTCCTTGCACTCACGACTCTGACACTCTCGGTGCAGGCGCAGAGCCCGCTTTCTGCATATACACAGCAGCAGACCGAATTTCTTCCTGTTGATGCGGCTTACGAGCTCAGCGTAATCGGCGACGGGGAGCGAAAAGCCTTGCTGCAGTGGTTAATCGCACCCAACTACTATCTTTACCGACACGCCTTTGCAGCGAAAGCTAGGACAACGGACGGCGATATTGCAATAGATCTCGCAATACCCGACGGCCGAGCGAAGACAGACGAGTTCTTCGGTGATGTCGAGGTATATTACGGCGCAGTGGATGCCAGCCTGGAGCTTGCTGAAACGGCGGAACTCATTGAGCTATCGATAACCTATCAGGGGTGCGCTGACGCAGGACTTTGTTACCCGCCGGAAACAAAATCCTTTCTGTGGCATACGGCCTCAGGTGAGATCCAAAAAGGCAAGCTCGAGCTCAATACCTTGAAGGCCGGTAACACTGCAGATACGGGTAGTTCAGACGAGTTTGGCTTGATCGCAGCGCTGGTGTTTGCGCTCTTAGGCGGGGTAATTCTGAACATCATGCCCTGTGTTTTTCCTATCCTCTCTCTTAAAGCATTCAGCTTTACTCACGGTAATACCCAAAGCCATCGTCGCTCGAGCTTGGTTTATGCGGCAGGGGTTATTGTGAGCTTCGTGAGTATCGCGGCGGTGCTCATAGCGATTCAACAAACCGGTAAACTCATTGGCTGGGGTTTTCAGCTTCAGAACACGGGGTTCGTCATAGGACTCGCTTACTTGTTTACGCTGATGGGACTAAGCCTCAACGGCCTGCTCCATCTAGGCACCTCGATAATGAGTGTCGGTCAGTCTTTAACCGAAAAGGATGGCGATGCGGGCAGCTTCTTTACGGGCATCTTAGCGGTTGTGGTCGCAAGTCCCTGCACTGCGCCCTTCATGGGAAGTGCCTTAGGCTACGCGTTAACACAACCCATTTACATCACGCTGTTAGTTTTTGCATCACTGGGTCTTGGCATGGCACTGCCGATGGTCATTCTCAGTTACAGCAATGCAATGGTAAAAATCCTACCTAAGCCTGGTCCATGGATGGATATCGCGAAAAATGTATTGGCATTCCCGCTCTACCTCACTTCCGTTTGGCTACTCTGGGTGGCTGGCAACCAGGCGGGCGTAAACACCATGGCGCTGGCACTTGCAGGTCTTGTTCTGCTTGCTATGGCGGCCTACGTCTACGGGGAGACCTCTATCCGTAAAGCCCTGAGTGCAATCCTCCTGATTGCCGCAGTGCTTCTTGCTATCCCCCGAGACGACATTCAAGGTAGAGACGCGCAATCACGCAACTTGGCCGAAGGGCAGGTCGCGTGGTCCGCATCAACGCTCGCCTCCTATCGCGAGGCAGGAAAACCTATCTTCGTCGATGTAACAGCCGACTGGTGTATCACCTGTCTTGCTAACGAGGCCGCTGTGCTGTTTACACCTGAGATCGAAGGCGCATTTTTAGCGGCCGATATCCCGTACATGATTGCGGATTGGACCGATTATGACGCCGACATTGGTGAGTTCGTAAGATCTCATGGCCGAAGTGGTATCCCGTTGTACGTCATGTATCCCAGAGGTGTCGCCAGCGATCCTGTGATACTGCCACAGCTCTTAACGCGGGATATCGTGCTCTCCGCCATTGAAAATGCCCAATAAACGCCCCAGATACGCAGTATGAAAAAGCAAGAGGTTCCAATGTTTAGAGCACTATTTCTCGTGGCTGCAGGTATGGCCACTAGCATGGTTGTGCTGGCGGATAATCTAATGGTTGCCGATGGCTGGGCCAGAGAGACGCCACCGGGAAAGCGCATGACCGCAGCGTATGGCACGTTGAAAAATGTCGGTGCCGATACGCTTGTCATCACAGGTGTTAGTGCCGAGATTGCTGCCCACAGCTCGCTTCATGAGACGCGGATCGAGCGCGATCGTTCAACCATGCGGCCTGTGTCTAACTTGGCTGTCGCGCCAGGAGAAGAAGTCGAACTCGCCCCGGGAGGTCTGCATATCATGTTGATGAAACTAGATGCGCCATTGATTGAAGGAGAATCAATCGACATCTGCCTCGAGCTAGAGAACAATACAGATGTATGTCGTGCGTTCTCCGTCGCAAAGCAGAAGGCCTCGGGACACAGGCACTAAGCGGAGCAAACGATTAACAACATTGTGCAAGCACTGTCTGGCCACAAGATGCGGCCCTATAGGCGATTAAACAGATGACAATGAAAGAACAGGTAGCGGCTCTCAAGACAAGATTGACTGGCTTGCTGTCGTCGAGCGAATCACTTGGCTTGATACAAAGCCGAGGTGGCAGACGTGCCCTTCTCGCTATTATCGGATCTTATACTCTTCTCATGGTCGGACTCGGCGTTTATTGGAGCATCCCGCCCAAACCATTTGACGTCGTGCAGAATCGGGCAGGCTATTTGAACAGCGCCGATCAATCTGTAACGGGTGCCGCCACCACCGCTGCGCTGCTAGAGGTAACACGCTTGCTGTTAGAGAAAAACGGCGGCTACATCAGCAATGACATAGCACCGCCGGGAAGCCTTATGGATAACATACCCAATTGGGAATACGGCGCGCTCATTCAGTCTCGTGATCTTGCGCGAGCCTTACGCGAAGTGCTCAGTCGTTCGCAGTCACAATCGCAAGAAGATGTCGACTTGACCCTCGCCGAACCACGAATCAATTTTCAAAATTCCAGCTGGGCGCTGCCTGCAACCGAATCTGAATACCGAGATGCGCGGCGATATCTCACGTCTTACCTCAATCGACTACCCGTTCAAGGTGAGGACGGTGCGCAATTTTACGCGCGTGCCGACAACCTCAGCTACTGGCTTGGGATGGTAGAAAAGCGGCTGGGCAGCCTCTCGCAGCGATTATCTGCAAGTGTGGGTCAGAAACGAGTCAATACCGATCTCGCTGGCGACAGCGCAGCACGGCAGTCAACATCACCGACAACAGAGATTTTGGTTAAAACACCTTGGGATGAAATTGATGACGTTTACTACGAGTCACGAGGCGCTGCATTCGCATTGATTCACTTCTTAAAGGCGGCCGAGGTCGACTTTGCCGACGTACTCGAGAAGAAAAACGCAGCAGTGAGTTTGCGCCAAATTATTCGTGAACTTGAGGCGACACAACAAACCGTCTGGAGCCCTGTGATTCTCAATGGGTCTGGCTTTGGTATCTGGGCAAATCACTCGCTGGTGTTGGCGAGTTATCTTTCACGGGCCAATGCGGCGCTTATTGACCTGCGCGAGCTCCTCGCTCAGGGCTAAATTGGCTTTTGCCCCGTCAGTAATACCCATCCATCGCGAGTTTTGCTGATCTCAAGGTTCACTGACGCATATCGTTCAATCAACTCTGGGGCCTGCTCAGAGAGAACACCGGTAAGCATTAGCCTGCCACCAGGTTTCATTAACGTCATAAGCTCGCCTGCAAGACCAAGCAAAGGGCCGGCAAGAATGTTGGCGACTACAAGATCAGAACGGTTCGTCCAGGTGGCAATGGCTGCATCACCCGGAAGCACAACCGCAATCGACTCAGGCTCAATTTGATTTCTCTCGGCATTGTCGCGGGTCGCTGTGAGTGCCTGTGGGTCATTGTCGACCCCCAGCGCTGAAGCTGCGCCCAAACGTAATGCTGCAATCGCTAAAATACCGGATCCGCAGCCAAAGTCGACAACACGCTCACCGCCCCGAATGGCATCATCGAGTGCCGACAAGCACATGGCGGTGGTTGCATGGGTGCCGGTGCCAAACGCTAGGCCGGGATCGAGATAGACGTTGATAGCAGAGCTATCGGGTGGTTCCGACCAGCTCGGGCAGATCCACAAACGAGGTCCCATTTGGATCGGAGAAAACTCATCCATCCAAACTCGCTCCCATGCGCGATCCGGGAGCGCGGTGATATCGCTTCGCGAGTTTTCAGCCAACAATTCGCGAGGCAAGGCCTCTCGGACAGGCTCTAGATCGAAGTCGCCGGCAAACAGTGCTGTGACTTTAACGTTTTGCCAAACGGGGGTCTCACCGGGCCCCGGTTCAAGTAGAGGCTCGTCGGCGTTATCTTCTAAGGAAACCGCAAGTGCACCTTGGGCAAAGAACCAATCTTCAAGCAGTTCGACGCGGTCAGAATGGGTTTCTAAAACCCACTCTTGCCACTCGTTTGTGCTCAATGCTCGTGTTCCAGCTTACTCTCGAGATAGTGAATACTTACTCCACCCGCAACAAACGAGGAGTCAACGACAAGCTCACGGTGTAGTGCTGAGTTGGTTCGAATACCCTCTACAACAAACTCATCGAGTGCCTGCCGCATCTTCTTAAGCGCAATCTCACGGTCATCACCATGGGTAATCAACTTGCCGATTAGACTGTCGTAGTGCGGTGGTACTTGGTATCCACTATAAATGTGAGAGTCAACTCGAACGCCATGACCACCCGGTGCGTGGAAGGTTTTAATGAGTCCTGGCGACGGCATAAACGTGCGCGGATCCTCAGCATTGATCCGGCACTCGATGGCGTGACCATTGAACGCAATATCGCTCTGTTTAATCGAAAGCTTCTGCCCACCCGCAATCAAGAGCTGCTCTTTAACAATATCAATGCCGGTAATCATCTCCGTGACGGGATGCTCTACCTGTACACGGGTATTCATCTCGATAAAGAAGAATTGCCCATCTTCGTAAAGAAATTCAAAGGTTCCCGCTCCCGTGTAACCCATATCTATACAAGCCTGCACGCAGGACGCGCCCACTTTTTCACGCAGGTCGTCGGGAATACCCGGTGCTGGTGCTTCCTCGATAATTTTCTGGTGACGTCGCTGGAGCGAGCAGTCTCGGTCACCCAAGTGCACTGCATTGCCTTGACCATCTGCCAGCACCTGAATCTCAACGTGCCGGGGCCGCTGAAGAAACTTCTCCATATACACAACGGGCGAGCCGAATGCTGCTGCCGCCTCAGACTGAGTCACTTCGATTGATGAGAGCAGCACCTCTTCGTTATGTACGACGCGCATTCCACGGCCGCCGCCACCTGCGGCCGCCTTGACGATTACTGGGTAACCGATTTCGCGCGCTATGCGAAGAACCTCGTCGGGATCGTCGGGCAACGCGCCGTCTGAACCAGGCACTGTAGGTACACCAGACTTTCGCATCTGATGCTTGGCAGAAACCTTGTCGCCCATTAGGCGGATAGTCTCAGAGCGAGGTCCAATGAACTTGAAGCCACTCCGCTCAACTTGCTCAGCGAAGTCCGCATTTTCCGACAGAAATCCGTATCCTGGGTGAATGGCGTCAGCACCTGTAATTTCCGCAGCACTGAGAATAGCTGGCGCCTGCAGATAACTTTGGGTGGACGACGCAGGGCCAATACAAACCGATTCATCTGCCAGCCGAACGTGCTTTAACGTGCTGTCTGCTGTTGAGTAAACCGCTACGGTCGGGATGTCTAGCTCCCGACAGGCCCGCAAGATGCGCAACGCGATCTCACCACGGTTGGCAATAAGTACCTTTTCCAACATGGGTCTATGTCCTCGCGCGATCGCGCTTATGCAATCGTGATGAGTGGTTGATCAAACTCGACCGGCTCACCGTTCTCAGCGTGAATGGCGGTGACGGTTCCCGCACGATCGGCTTCAATTTGATTCATCATCTTCATTGCTTCGACAATACACAAGACATCACCCGCCCGAACGCTCTGACCCACTTCGACAAACGAAGGTGCGTCGGGGCTTGGCGAACGGTAGAACGTACCAACCATAGGAGACTTCACAGCATTATCTGTCTCGGCCGCGGGAGCCGGCGCAGGAGCGGCCACTGCAGGTGCTGCTGGCGCCGGTATGGCGGGGGCTACCGGCATCGGTGCAGCCGCCACAGCAACGGGAGCGCCTGTGTTACGACTAATGCGGACAGACTCCTCACCTTCTTTGATCTCAATTTCGTCAACACTAGACGCTTCGAGCAACTCGATTAATTTTTTTACTTTACGAATATCCATAGGGTCACCTTTACCATCCGTTGTTATTACTCGTTTCAGTGATTTCGGTTCAATAAAAATTGCAATGCATGGTCGTAACCGGCACTCCCGAGGCCAGAAATCACGCCAATCGCCAAATCAGAAAAAAAGCTGTGGTGCCGAAAGGACTCTCGCGCATACACATTGGAGAGGTGAACTTCGACAAAGGGAATAGCAACACCTGCAAGCGCATCACGCAGAGAAACGCTCGTGTGAGTCAGTCCTGCAGGATTAATAATGATTGCCTGTGTCTGCTCGAGTCTTGCAGCGTGAACTGCGTCGATCAGCTCACCTTCAGCATTACTCTGAAACGCACTCAAAGTCCGCCCTGCACTCGCGGCTGTTTGCTGAAGGCGGGCATTGATAGAGGGCAGGTCTTCGCTGCCGTAGATATCTGGCTCCCGCGTACCCAATAGATTTAGATTAGGTCCGTGTAACACGAGTATGTCGACCATATCGACCACGCTTGCTTCCCAGTAAGTCCCCTCGAGTCTCCATCAGCGCGCGAATTCTGTCCACTGATTTTGGCACTACGCGACCATTCTGTGCCTTTTTACCGAAGTTATCGACTTTTCGTTAATTTTTGACGGCGCCCCTTCTACCGCAACGAGTGAAAGAGAGTTAATACTACCCACTGACCAGACTTCAACCTTTCGATCGCGTTTATTACACTACACGCTTTCTTCTTTCTGACCTGACACATGCGACTCGGCGCCTTTGTAAGTGATCTACCCGTAATGCTTGCCCCTATGGCGGGTGTTACAGACTTACCCATGCGTCGACTAGCCGTAGAATATGGCGCCGATATCGCGGTCGGAGAGATGATGTCGTCTGATCCCTCGCTCACCAACTCGCGCAAATCACAATCGCGAGCAAACCATACCGATGAGGCGGGGCTACGCGCAGTGCAGCTGGTGGGAAATGATCCAGAAACCATTGCCCAAGCCGCAAAACTTAACGTCGAGCGTGGCGCTGAAGTTATTGATATCAATATGGGCTGTCCTGCAAAAAAAGTATGCAAGAAGGCAGCAGGCTCAGCACTTTTAGCAGACACTCAATTAGTGTCGGATATTCTCAAGAGCACAGTAAAAGCCGTTTCTGTGCCGGTTACCCTAAAAATCAGGACGGGGATCGATAATGCAAATCGAAACGGTGTAGAGATAGCTAAAATTGCACAGGACTGCGGCATCGCAATGCTTACCGTTCACGGCAGGACACGTGCCGATAAATTCAACGGTGAAGCAGAGTACGAAACGCTGAGAAATATTGTTGACGCCGTCGACATACCAGTGATTGCCAATGGTGATATAGACACGGCGGAGAAGGCGGCAAGAGTACTAGCGCATTCGGGTGCAGCGGGCGTCATGATTGGTCGCGCGGCACAGGGACAGCTCTGGCTCCCTGGACAGATTGCCAGTAAGTTGCGGCGTGGCCTGGACACACGTCCTTGTGTAGAAGCACGTCTTCAACTTGCGAAAAAGCACTGTCGACTGCTCTATGAATTTCACGGTGCGGTAATGGGCTTCAAAATCGCAAGGAAGCACGTCGGTTGGTTTTTTGAAGCCGAGCTTGGCGATGATTACCTGTCCTTCAAGCGAGCTTTCAACGCGCTTACATCGCAGGACGCACAGGAGCAGTTCTTCGTTGAGGAATCAAGTGACATTCTAAAAAGGATCGAAGCACGCGAAGCCCAAACCCGAGGAAGAAAAAAGCCACTGAGGAGCACGTAGGCGTATGACAGACGAGACACTCAAGACGCAAGGACATAAGCGAGAGGGCGGACTAGGACAGGCTGTCGAGATTGCAGTTCGCGAGTTTATGGAAACGCTCGATGGCGAGGGAACTACGGACTTTTACAATCTCGTTCTTACAGAGGTCGAGGAGCCACTACTTCGCGTAGTCCTAGAGTACTGCGGAGGCAATCAAAGCCGCGCGTCAGATTTGCTTGGACTCAACCGAGGAACACTGCGTAAAAAGTTACGGCAACACAATCTGCTCTAGTACCTCTTGACCATTGAGCAGCCACAACACGATGCAAAGCAATTGCAAGAAAAGGAAACCACTATGACTGAGGCGAGAATCGCCCCCATTAAACGTGCATTAATCAGCGTCTCCGATAAGACAGGCGTTGTTTCGTTTGCTCAGAGATTGGCCGCTCACGGCGTTCAAATCCTATCGACGGGCGGAACTTGTCGTCTTTTACTGGCGGAGGGCGTGCCCGTAACCGAGGTATCCGATCACACCGGCTTCCCGGAAATGATGGACGGTCGCGTGAAGACCTTACATCCCAAAATCCACGGTGGCATCCTGGGACGACGCGGCACCGATGATGCAGTCATGGCTGATAACCAGATCGGTGCGATAGACCTCGTCGTGGTGAATCTTTATCCTTTCGAAGCTACCGTCGCTAACCCGGACTGCACGCTCGCAGACGCGATTGAAAATATTGATATAGGCGGGCCGACAATGGTGCGAGCCGCCGCTAAAAATCACCGCGACGTAACGATTATTGTCGACAACAAAGACTTTGAACGAGTCCTGGAAGCGCTTGCTGATCAAGGCGGTACCTCTGATGACCTACGTTTCGATCTCGCCGTCAAAGCATTCGAACATACAGCTGGCTATGATGGCGCAATTGCAAACTATCTCGGCAGGCGCGTCGATGCTGGCGAACTTAGCGATTTCCCAAGAACCGCAAACTTTCAATTTCACCGCAGTACGGTGATGCGCTATGGCGAAAATCCTCACCAAAATGCTGCATTCTATACCGATGAAAATGCCCTTGAGGCAGGCGTTGGTACAGCGACGCTGCACCAAGGGAAACCCCTGAGTTACAACAACGTGGCAGACGCCGATGCTGCGATTGAATGCGTGAAGTCGTTCGAGCAACCCGCGTGCGTTATCGTTAAACATGCAAACCCCTGCGGCGTCGCTGTCGCTAACACCTTACTCGATGCCTACAAGCTAGCTTTCGAGACAGATACCGAGTCAGCCTTCGGCGGCATCATCGCTTTCAACAGAGCGCTTGATGCAGAGACGCTCTCTACCATCATCGACTCACAATTTGTTGAGGTCATTACAGCACCAGAAATCGAAGCCTCGGCACTCGAGGCAGCACGGGGCAAGCCAAATGTACGCGTGATGTCAACAGGCTACTGGGGCGAACGCTCACCTACGTGGGATCTGAAAAAAGTAAACGGCGGCTTACTTATTCAGGATCGCGATGATCATGTCATCGCTCAGGAGGATCTCACCGTGGTCTCCGAGCGGGCGCCCAGTGATCAGGAGATGCGCGATATGCTCTTCGCATGGCGCGTAGCTAAATTTGTGAAGTCCAACGCGATTATTTACGCAGCCAACGAGCGTACTATTGGCGTGGGTGCCGGCCAGATGTCACGTGTTAATTCAGCGCGAATTGCCGCGATCAAAGCCGAGCATGCAGGACTTGAAGTTGCAGGGGCGGTTATGGCGTCTGATGCATTCTTCCCCTTCCGAGACGGCATTGATAACGCCGCCGAGCGGGGCATCAAAGCCGTTATTCAGCCTGGCGGATCAATAAGAGACGACGAAGTTATTGCCGCAGCAAACGAAGCGGGAATAGCCATGGTATTTACAGGGGTGAGGCACTTCAGACACTAAGATGAATGTACTAATGATTGGCGGCGGTGGCCGCGAGCATGCGCTAGCGTGGAAGCTGGCACAATCCAGTCAAGTGGAAACCGTGTTTGTGGCACCCGGAAATGCAGGAACGGCTGCCGAGGAAAAGCTGAAGAACATCGCTGTGGACGCAGCTGATTTCGACGCCCTCGCCAATTTTGCCAAACAGAATAACTGTGAACTGACGGTCGTTGGTCCTGAAGCTCCCTTGGTAAATGGCATTGTCGACTTCTTCGAAAGCCAGGGACTCCACTGCTTTGGTCCCTCTGCTGCTGCGGCGCAGTTAGAGGGTTCAAAGGCTTTCACAAAGGCGTTTCTTGCACGACACGGAATTCCAACTGGCGCTTACGAAACATTTACGGACCCTGAGGCGGCCTGCGCGTACATTCAGGCCCACGGCGCACCTATTGTTGTAAAAGCCGACGGTCTTGCCGCAGGCAAAGGCGTCGTCGTTGCCCTATCTGTCGAAGAGGCAGAGGCTGCTGTGCGAGACATGCTCTCAGGAAACGCGTTTGGGGACGCGGGTGCACGGGTCGTAATCGAAGAATTTCTCGAGGGTGAAGAAGCAAGCTTTATTGTGATGGTGGACGGCACAGATGTAATCCCCATGGCAACCTCCCAAGATCACAAGCGCGTTGGTGAAGGCGATACAGGACCAAATACCGGTGGCATGGGCGCTTATTCGCCCGCACCTGTGGTGACTGACGCGGTATACCAGCGAGTCATGGAAGAAATTATCACGCCGACGGTTGTAGGCATGCTGGAGGACGGGAATCGATATCGTGGGTTCTTGTACGCCGGACTAATGATCGATGCTTCCGGAGCCCCAAAGGTGATCGAATTTAATTGCCGTTTTGGTGATCCAGAGACTCAGCCCATCATGATGCGTCTAGAATCTGACTTGGCCTTGCACTGCCTCGCTGCCTGCAAGGGACGCCTTACCAGTGAGACGGTGACGTGGAGTAGCGATGCTACGATTGGGATTGTACTCGCGTCCGAGCACTACCCTGCATCAAGCCCAACTGGCTTGCCCATCACCGGTCTTGGTGAGGAGCCACAAGGTGTCAAAGTATTCCATGCGGGAACGGCAATGGCAGACGGCGCTACGGTGACCTCAGGCGGTCGTGTGCTCTGCGTTACTGCGCGAAGTGCGTCATTAGCGGAGGCGGCTACAACCGCGTATCAAGCGATCGAGCCCATCGCCTGGGCTGGGATGAAGTACCGAAGCGATATTGGTTGGCGAGCGCTAGCACGTTAAGCTTGTAGACAAAGGTAGACAGATACTCACCATGCAGAGACGACTAACCAACCTAGATCGATTGATAGCCACTGTGGATACAGCGCTGCGGGAAGTAAGCTCTGGCACAGGCTCGATCTCAGGTGAACGCCCCTCGCCAGCCACTGATCATAGTGAAGCGGATCTAAGTGACGCCGAGCGCAAACACGCAGGTGGTCTCATGCGTATCAATCACACCGGGGAAGTTTGCGCACAGGCGCTCTATCGCGGACAAGCGCTGGTAGCGAAGTCGAATGAAACTCGTGACGCGCTTCGTGCAGCCGCACAGGAAGAAAAAGATCATCTAGATTGGTGTGAGGAGCGCTTGGATGCATTGGGCACCCATACAAGCCGACTTAACCCTCTGTTCTTCGCAAGCTCTTACGCCCTAGGCGCACTCACCGGCGCCATTGGCGACAAAGTCAGCCTTGGCTTCGTTCACGCTACAGAGGAAGGTGTTGCGGCCCATCTCAAGGAGCATCTGCAAAACCTCCCAGAGGATGATCGGAAGTCTCAGCTTGTTCTTCAGAAAATGCTTGAAGAGGAAGAGCGGCATGGGGCGCACGCACTCGAACAGGGCGGTCAAGAATTCTCAGCACCAATAAAGCGGGTCATGAGAAACGTCAGTCAAATTATGACAAAGACCACCTATTGGCTCTGAGAGTCTTCGGAATCCGCTTCACGACACGTCGTTAATCAAGCCGCCAGTCAAAGACTAATCACACAAGCTAATTAGAGATCTTTGAACAACGCAGTCCCACTGATGCTGATGATCACAGAGTCAACGCATACCATACCGCGGCATCTCTGCATCCAACCCAGTAACGGCGTATGCGCAACGCTGGATAATCGCTCGACCGGATGCCCCATTGTTTCCGATTAAGTCAAAATCGTCTCGTGAGAGTGTGTTATCTCAACGCCGCCCGTCGCTAACGTAATAGAGGCTGAGCAGTACTTCTCAGCTGACAGGGAGACAGCTCTGGCGACCTGGCTGTCTTTGATGCCAGTCCCTTCAACGATGAAGTGAAGGTTAATCGCTGTGAACACAGCGGGAACCGCATCTGCCCGCTGAGCCTGCAACTCGACTCGGCAGTTGGTGATGTTTTGGCGCGATTTCTTAAGCATCGTTACAACATCAAACAGTGCACAGCCGCCCGTACCCAGCAGCAACATTTCCATTGGACGCAACCCGTGGTTTCGACCGCCAAGTTCGATGGGACCATCCATGACCACGCTATGGCCTGAACCTGATTCGCCAACAAACATGACATCGTCGACCCATTTAACTGTGCCCTGCATATTCGACTCCAAAATAAAACCTCGTTACCCAACCTGGTCGGGCGCGATTGTGGATGGCACCACAAATAAGTGAGCGCTATGCTACTTTAAGTGTGTAGAAAATCACATTACAGTGATGAGCATGAATTACTTAGTGAGCAAACGTGTCCCCAATGCCGAAGCCTTCTTGGTGCATTGCGAACGCATCACGATGAAGTCAAGGTCTGTGGTATTTCGTCAGGGTGACCCGAGCGAGCACCTGTACCTAATCCTAGACGGATCGGTATCGGTAATTGTTGATGACAGCGAAGCACCCGACCAAGAGATGGTGGTTAGCTACCTTAATCCCGGCGAATTTTCGGCGAGATGGGCCTATTCGGCGAGGAGCACCGAACGGCCAAACTTGTGACGAGAACGGCATGTGAATTTGCAAAAATAAATTACAACGATTTTCACAATATTCGCCATCGCTTCCCCGACATTTTATATGCCCTCACTACTCAGATCGGGCAGCGCCTCAAAAATACGACGCGAAAACTCGCCGACCTTACTTTTATTGATGTCTACGGCCGGATACATCGCTCACTAATACAACTGACTACGCTGCCCGAAGCAATGACCCATCCCGATGGCATGCAGATTCGTGTCACCCGACAGGAATTAGGGAAATTAGTGGGTTGCTCACGCGAGATGGCGGGGCGAGTTCTAAAGATGCTTGAGGGTGATGGCTACATCACTGTCGCGGGGAAAACGATTGTCGTGCTTCGAGAGCCCACCGGCGGCGGTAAAACGGCTTAAGCCAGTGCGCCCGCCACCATTAACGCGAGTGCGTCCCCTGGCGACGGCTGTCGCATAAAAGACTCACCGATCAAAAACGTCGAAACGTTATTATCCAGCATCATCCGCATATCATCAGGTGTGTGGAGCCCGCTTTCAGTCACAACTGTCACCCCCTCAGGTACATCGCTGAGGAGCTGTAGTGTCGTATCTAACTGCGTATCAAAACTATGCAAGTCCCGATTGTTAATACCGATCAAGTCGATATCCAACTTAATTGCACGCTCCAACTCTGTTCGATCGTGCACCTCTACTAGCACATCGAGACTGGCAGCGGTTGCCTCTTCGAACAGGTGTGCCAGTTGCTCGTCCTCGAGACAGGCCACTATCAGCAAAATAGCGTCAGCGCCCAAAGCCCGAGATTCCCACACCTGATAAGGATCTAATGTGAAGTCTTTTCGAATGACAGGCAGCTTCGTTGCGGCGCGCGCGGCTTGTAAATACGAATCGGCACCTTGAAAGAAATCAATGTCAGTGAGTACAGAGAGGCAGGCGGCCCCGCCCGCTTCATAGCTTGCAGCAATGCTCGCAGGATCAAAATCCGCTCTTATCACACCTTTGCTCGGGCTCGCCTTTTTGACCTCTGCAATCACTCCCGGTACGCCCTGTTCCCGGCGCAATTCAAGTGCATGAATAAAGCCGCGCGGGGTATCAGCTGCCAGCGCGCGATCTTTCAGGATAGCCAACTCAGTTAGCCCCTTTCTCTCCGCAATTTCTTGTAGCTTCCGATCGCAGATGCGTTTAAGCACGGTCGGTGTTTCACTTTTCATTCGTTATGCCTCCGCAGCACTCTGCGTCTTTTCCGCAAAAGCTTGGATGACATCCAGGGAAGCACCCGACGTAATCGTGTTCTCGGCCAATTGGATACCTGCCGACAAACTCGACGCCTGACCACCAACATAGAGCCCCGCACCTGCGTTAAGCGCAATGATCGAGCGCGCCTTTGCAGCAGACTCGGTCTGATCACCACCTAATGCCGACTTGATGAGAGCAGCAGATTCAGCTGCTGTGGACACACAAAGTCCATCCAACGATGAATGCTGGTGACCGAAGTCGCTGGGGTCAATCTGATAACTTTTAAGGGCGCCGTCCTTTAGTTCACACACCTCAGTAGGCTGACAAATAGAAATTTCGTCGAGACCGTCGGTGCCATGAACCACCATGACGTGCTCACTGCCCAGCCCTTGCAAAGCCGCGGCCATGATCGGACAGAGATCTGCGTTAAAGACACCCAGCACCTGCCGGCGTGCACCAGCTGGATTTGTCAAAGGGCCTAGCACATTAAAAATAGTGCGCATCGCTAATTGCTGGCGGGGACCAACCGCGTATTTCATGGCGCTGTGATGCATAGGCGCAAACATAAAGCCAACGCCTAAGGTATCAATACAGTTCGCGATAACCTCCGGCGAAACCGTCAAATTAACACCAAGCTCTGAGAGAACATCAGAAGAACCACTAGCGCTCGATACCGATCGATTACCGTGTTTCGCGATGCGGCCGCCAGCTGCAGCCACCACAAACGTAGCAGCGGTTGACACATTGAATAGATCGGCGCCATCGCCTCCTGTACCTGCTAGGTCAATAAGACCATCCCGATCGATCTCTACAGGCGTTGCTAGCGATCGCATCGCACTCGCCGCTCCAACGATTTCGTCAATCGTTTCACCCTTGATTCGCAGCCCTACCAACAACCCACCAATCTGTGCTTCAGTGGCCTCGCCTTGCATGACAGCGAGCATCACCAGCTTCATTTCGGCACGACTTAAGGGTTGGCCATTGACCACCTGTGCGATTGCTTGCTGAATATTCATAGTGTTCTCCTTCCTGCAAGGCGCAAACATTCTCCGAGCAGAGTCGGTGGCCTGTTCTTCACGCCTTGTGTCCCAGAAAGTTTTGCAGCATATCTCGGCCATGCTCGGTTAGAATCGACTCCGGGTGAAACTGTACACCCTCGACTAAAACCTCTTTGTGCCTGAGACCCATGATCACATCGCGCTCACCTTGCTCGTTGAGCGTCCATGCTGTGACTTCAAAACACGATGGTAGCGTCTTTGGGTCAACAACGAGCGAATGGTAGCGCGTTGCAGTAAAGGGTGACGGCAACCCTGCAAAAACCCCTGTGCCGTTGTGATAGACAGGACTCGTTTTACCGTGCATTACCTCGGGTGCGCGAACCACATCACCACCGTAAGCTGCGCCCATACTTTGTAAACCCAGACAAATACCGAAGACCGGAATATCTCCGGCAAAGCGTTTGATGGTGTCAATAGAGATACCGGCCTCAGCCGGAGAGCAAGGGCCGGGTGACACACAGATGCGCTTGGGTCGGATCCTATCGATGTCCTCAACCGTTATCTCGTCGTTGCGATAAACGTCGACTGATGCACCCAACTCCCAGAAGTATTGGACAACATTCCACGTAAAGGAGTCATAGTTATCGACCATCAATACATCTGGGCGACTCGTCTCAACGTTTTTTGCTCCGGCATCTCTCGCCGTTTCACTACTTTTTGGATTGTTCATCGAACTGCTCTTGGAGTTAGCCATTGCCTCAGCACGCCTCAACCATTGCTGCCGCGCGTAACACGGCTCGCGCTTTGTTCAGCGTCTCTTCCCATTCCGACTCAGGAACAGAGTCCGCAACGACCCCGGCACCTGCCTGAACAATAAGCTGGTCGCCCTTAACCACCGCTGTTCGTATCGCAATAGCGGTATCCATATCGCCTGACCAGGACAAATAACCAACGGCGCCGCCATATACGCCACGCTTGACAGGCTCAAGCTCGTCAATGATTTCCATTGCGCGAATCTTAGGTGCACCGCTCAAAGTGCCCGCGGGTAACGTCGCGCGAAGCGAATCGATCGCTGTCGTATTTGCGCGTGCGTCGCCCGTAACGTTGGATACGATGTGCATCACATGAGAATACTTTTCGATTACCATTTTGTCGGTCAGCTCGACACTGCCAGGCTGTGACACACGCCCTATGTCATTCCGGCCCAAGTCGATCAACATAAGGTGCTCAGCGCGCTCTTTTTCGTCGTTAAGTAATCGGGTTGCTAACTCATTATCTTCAGCCTCGTCGGCACCACGTCGTATTGTCCCCGCGATCGGTCTGACCGTAATCTTCCCCTGTTCGGAACGCACCAAAATCTCGGGGGAGCTGCCCACCACGTGAAAGTCCTCGAGATCGAGGTAAAAGAGATAGGGGGAGGGGTTTAGGTGCCTCAAAGCCCGATACAAATTAAGTGGCGGCGCTGAAAACGGTAATGTCATTCGCTGGGAGACGACCACCTGCATAACATCACCGTCGAGGATGTAATCCTTGATCCTATCCACCCAGGACTCGAAGGTAGCCTTGTCCGTGCCGTAGGTAAGGCGTGACTCAATATCACTAGTATCGGTAGAGCCCAACGCAAAGCTACCCAGCGCCGCCGCCGGCTCAGCAAGTGATTTTTCAAGCACGTCCAAGCGCTCGATTGCCGCAGGCAAAGCGCCCTGCTTTGTGACGTCCGAATTAATAATGAGTGTTAACGTCCCTCGAAGATTATCGAAAACGACTACCTCCTCGGCGAGCACCAACAATATATCGGGCGTACCCAAATCATCTGGGTTAACACTCAAAGAAAGTTTAGGTTCGACATAACGGACGGTGTCATACGAAAAGTAACCCACCCAACCACCGTGAAAAACGGGCAGGGACGAAAGGGGCGCACTGGTGGTCGATTCGTGCAAAGCCTCGATATCGGCAAGTGGGTCTGCTGATTCGTGAGACTCAACGAGCTCAGTACCGCGGTAGCGTAAAATAGTTGAGCCACAAACAGCGATTCGTTCAGTGGCCGGAAGTCCAACGATCGAGTAACGACTCCACTTCTCACCACCCTCGACAGACTCAAATAGAAAGGAATAAGGCGCTCGGCACAATTTAGAGAAAGTCGAAAGCGGCGTCTCAGTGTCCGCAAGTAATGTCCGCGTAACAGGAATCCGTGAGAAACCTGCTGATATCAACGCATCGTACTCAGTTTGATTCATTGCGCACCCTAACCAATGCTTGCCAACGCCTCGCGCATGCTGTCAATGACAGCTTTGTAGTCGGGCTTACCGAAGATGGCGGAGCCTGCAACAAATGTATCTGCGCCCGCCTCCGCTGCGGCTGCGATGTTCGCAGGCCCCACACCACCGTCAACCTCCAGTCGGATATCGAGTCCAGATTGGTCAATGAGACTGCGTGCCTCGCGAAGCTTATCCAGCGTTGAGGGGATAAATGATTGACCACCAAATCCCGGATTCACTGACATAAGTAGGATCATGTCGACCTTATCCATGACGTATTTAAGTGCATCGAGGCTAGTAGCAGGGTTAAAAACCAAACCGGCTTTACAGCCTGCATCACGGATGAGCTGTAGCGTTCTGTCCACATGCGTGGAAGCGTCGGGGTGGAAGGTAATATACGAAGCACCCGCATCAGCAAACATTCCAACTAATTCATCTACGGGCTGCACCATCAGATGCACATCAATAGGTGCCTTAACCCCATAGTCTCTCAAGGCCTTACACACCATCGGCCCGACGGAAAGATTGGGGACGTAATGGTTGTCCATGACGTCGAAATGGACGATATCTGCACCGGCCTCTAACACAGCTTCGACATCTTCACCCAATCGTGCAAAGTCAGCGGCCAAAATTGATGGGGCTATTTGAAAATCAGGCATTGTAATGTCCAGGAAGCGTTGTGTGAGAGGTCGTCACCTGACGTATGCAGGGTCTGACAGTCACGTTGAAAAAACACACGCGTCTAGTGTAAAGCGCGAGGCCCCGACTCGCCAGTCAACTTATAAGCTAAGCGTGATCTCTCAGCGAAAGTTCCAAGGCTTGTAGTCGCTCCGGTGTACCAACGTCCGACCACAGTCCCGACCACAGCTCCCCACTCAAACACTGTGAATTGATGGCCGCCTCTAATCGGGGGCGTAGGGTGGATTTTCCCGGCGCCAATCCAGCAAATAACGCCTGACTCATCACCGACAGTCCGGAAAACGTTACCCTCGACCCACCCCCCTCTCCAATCCGTCCATTAGACAGTTCGAAGTCACCTTTCGGATGGTGTGCTGGATTAGAGATCATAACGAGGTGCGCATGATCGCCACCTAGGTCATGCGATCGAAGGCGATCAAGCGGGTAATCGGTAAACACGTCTCCATTAACAACGACAAACGGTTTGTCCCCCAGCAAGGACAACGCGTTCAAAATCCCGCCCGCTGTCTCCAGAGGTGTTGGCTCGACGACGACTTCTATGTGACAGCCCCATTGCCTACCATCACCACAGTACTCGACTATTTGCCGTGCATGATAAGACGCATTGATTACGATATCGGAGAATCCTGCTGCGACTAATCGCTCTAAGTGATGGGCGAGTAAAGGCTTGCCACCGACCTCGAGCAGAGGCTTTGGCGTGTCATCTGTGAGAGGCCGCATCCTTCTGCCCTCGCCTGCGGCCAAGATCATCGCGCGTCTCATGCCTCTACATACCACTCTGCTTGGGTAGCGGTGGGAAGAATCGCTATCTCGAACCACTGCCAAAAGTCAGCAATCGCCGAGTATTGCTCACGATACAGCACGCAGGCTTCTCGGATGTAATCAATAACAACAGGGATGTCTCGCATATAAGCTGGCTTATGGTCCCTCAGCCACAGGCGCGAAAATACGCCCAATATTTTTACGTGGCGCTGCAAGCCGATCAGATCGAACCACCGCAAAAAATCCCCCCAAGAATCACTGGCCAGCCGACCGGTTTCAACCAACAACTCCCAATACTGCTTTAGCCAAACTAACTGCTGAGCCCTGGGCCAGACGATGTAAACGTCCTTCAAAAGCGAAACTGCATCGTAGGTAATAGGACCAAAAATGGCGTCCTGAAAATCAATAATCGCAATTTCATGATCTTTCAAAACCATGAGATTTCGGCTGTGATAATCGCGATGCACAAAGCCAAACGGTTGCTCTGCGGCAATGTGGCGCAGACATGCACTGAATCGCTCAAAGATTCTCTGGTCACTATCTTTTGGGGGTATTGAGAGCACGCGCGTAAAAAACCAATCAGGGCAAACATCTAATTCGCGCTGAAGCTCGACATCATCATAGATCGGCAATACATCGGGCGGCAGATCAAGCGCTTGCATATTACCGAGAGCGCTGAGCGCGCTGCCGTAAAAAGCGTCGATATCAGCATTCTTTAAGGCAGACAGCAAGGTCATGTCTCCAAGATCTTCTAGTAAAAAGAATCCAAGACTCATGTCTGCGCGCCGAAGTTTTGGCACACGATGATTAGCGGCATCCAGCAGACCATGAACCAACAAAAAGCTCTCGTTGTTCTCGGTTGGCGGCGACACCATTAAGACCTGCGACTCTAAATTCTCGTCTGAAGATAGGGACACCCGATAGAACTTTCGAGGGCTAGCGTCACCTGCAATCAGCTGAAAACGAATATCCGCCTCATCGCAGCCAAGTGGTTGAGCGAGCCAGGCCCTCTCAGCGAAAAAGTTCCCTGATGACAATGAATAGCTCCTTTACCGCGACCCTTTCGATCTCGTTACCCGTAAGTCCAGCTCGACGCCCTATCTACACAAACCTTGTAGTCGCAGAGCGGTTAATTCAAGACCCTACCCGGTACTTTACTTTAAATGCCTTGACTTTAATCGCCTTGACCGCGACGTACATCGGGTGATCACCTGCGCACAGAGGTAAGCCGAGCACTCGCTTCGCCGCCAGTTTTAGGTGACGATCTGCTAACTCCCTCTGCTCGACCAAACCCGCAGCATTGCCAAAAAAAGCGGCTGATACTCTCGAGGTCCGCGTTACACTGTGCGCTGCATAACAAACTGAAGCGCAAGCCTACACGCCGGTGCACAAAACCTTAAAATCTATTAACGCATTTTCCGCTTACCTTGGTGCTGGGGTGGGTATGCTCCTGCTCCTGTTTTCTGGTTCGCTTGCCACAGCAAGCTCTTTAGAAGAAGAGCGCGTTCAAACACGATTGAATTGGACACCCCTCGAGCAGGTTGCCAAAAGCGATCGGGACGCCCGCTGTTTAAAGTGCAAGGGCAAATACACAGATCCGCTCGCCAATGTGGATCGATCGATTTCACCCAACGAGTCAGATCTCGAGGCAAACGCAGGCGATAGTGACATCACTGACGATACGCTCTTTTTCTCTGGTGCTGTGACAGTTAAACAGGGCTATCGAACGCTGAAAGCAGAAGCGGTGACTATTGACCGCATTGAGCAAACGGTAACGGCCACGGGTCCAATCGAAGTCAGGGAACCCGGCGTCATCATGTATGGCAATACCATCAGCTACAACAGCGTGGACGAGCAAGCGCAACTTACCGACGCAGAATTTGTTTTATACGAGCAGCAGCTATACGGCATTGCGGAACAAGTGACTCGTGATGCTAATGGAACGTTAACGATAGAAGACGGCGAGCTTACCTTTTGCTCCCCCACAGATCCAAGTTGGCTGGTCTCTGCCGAAAGTCTGGAAATAGATGCTATTACCAATACAGGTGAGGCATGGGGTGCTCGAATTGATATCAAGGGCGTGCCAATCGTGTACTTACCTTGGATCCAGTTCCCTCTTAGCGACCAGCGCAAAACTGGACTGCTCTTTCCGGATGTGAGTAGCGATACGCGCGGTGGCCTCGATGTGACAGCGCCGATTTACTTTAATCTAGCAGCTAATTACGACGCGACTTACTCTCCCCGCCACATTGCTGACCGCGGATTCGTCCACCAACTCAACGCCCGTTACCTAGGTGAGAGAGCAGGCTATTGGAATATAACCGGCGCCTATCTCGACGATGACAAGCTCATTTCAGAGCCTGGTAAAGACTCGCGTTGGCTTCTTAATATCAAACAGAGCAGCACTACTTTTTCTCGCCTGCGGACATCGATCGACTTCTCGAAGATCAGCGACAACGACTATCTGAAAGACCTTGAAAACAATACGCTTAGCGCTCAGCGCCAGACCGCCCTGCTGCAGCAAGCGCGAGTGGACTGGCTTGCAGATAATTGGTTGCTAGGCGTTGAGGCTCAGCAATTTCAAGGAATTGCCGAAGATCTCACCGATAACTATCAACGACTTCCGCAAGTAAGCGCCATATGGCGCGGTGACAGAACATTGGGTCCGTTGGTACCGGTCATCAATATTCAGGCCGCCAACTTCGACACTGATTTTGAAAAAGTGCGCGGTCAGCGCCTTTTTCATGAGGTTGGCGTATCGCTACCGGTCTCCCGAAGCTATGGATTTTTAAACACGCAAATTACTCATCGCGGCATCCAATACCGACTCAAAGACCCCGGCATCGCAGACACGAGAGACGAGCAAGTTGAATCGTGGGTCGCAAGTGTCGACGGCGGACTCACATTTGAGCGTTCTTCAGCGTTCTTTGGACACTCGTTTACGCAGACCCTAGAGCCCCGCGCACATTACTTATATGCAAGCCATGATGACCACAGCGGGATCCCCGACTTCGACAGTGCCGAGCTCACTTTTAGCTACCGGCAACTCTTCCGAAACACCCGTTTTTCGGGCCATGACCGGCTGACCGACGCAAACCAACTGGCGCTAGGACTTACCTCACGATTAATCGATCCAAAAAGTGGCTTGGAGCGTGTCAGCGTCAGTGTGGGCCAGATCTTCAATTTCACAGACCAACGGATTCGCCTCAAGGAAGGTGACTCAGCACTCACCGAAGATGGCTCAGCGCTGGCGTTTGCGCTGGATATGACCGCTAGCGAACGCTGGTCGATCCACAGTAATCTTTTGCTCGATGCATACGACAAAGAGTTGGATGCGGCGAATATACGTGTCAGCTATCGCCCCAGCGACGATGCTATCTTCAACATCGGCTACACGCTTCGCGAGCCTCCCGAGTCCCTTGCCACACGTCCCGTTACAGAGCAGTTCAATGCGTCGGCTTATATTCCTCTAGATGATAATTGGCGACTGTTCGGTGCGCTAAGATACTCAATCGAAATTGATGGCAGCGTAGAAGATATGATTGGTGTCGAGTACGATGGCTGCTGCTGGCGTGCGCGACTCCTTTACGTGAGTTATCTCGACGCGTTGCGGGATACGAATGTTTTTGTTCCAGACCCTGAACTTAGACGCGATCGCGCGTTCCAATTTCAGTTCGTCCTGAAGGGGTTAGGCTCTTTCGGGCGAAGAGTCGATAATCTCATGCAAGACATGATTAGAGGTTTCAATGCTACACGGTAAGTTCATTCAACACGTCATTGGCGCGATGGCTTTTACAATTGCTCTCTCGGCTAACGCGCAGGTGGTTCCACTTGACAGCGTTGTTGCAATTGTTGATGAAGATATCATTCTCTCGAGCGAAGTCCGCGATCGGGTTCAACAAATTAAAGCCTCCGCTACACAACGAGGTATGGAATTACCCGACGACGAGACACTCATCCAAGAAACCTTGGATCGACTTATTTTAGAGAGTATCCAACTACAACTGGCGGACCGCTTCGGGATCCGAATTCCCGATGCGCAGCTAGATCAAGCCATGACGCGCGTTGCAGCGCAAAATAGACTGACGCTGGAACAGTTCAGAGACGCGCTAACACAAAGTGGTCAGAGCTATCTCCAAATGCGTGAGGCATTAAGAGACGAACTTGCGATCCAGCGCGTCCAGCAAGGTAGCGTAATGCGCGACATCAATGTCACTGAGCGCGAGATAGACAACTTTATGGCGACCGAGGAAGGCGAGGCGATGATAGAACCCGAGTATCGGGTGGTTCAGGCGCTTGTTTCGGTATCACGCTCCGACAGCCAAGATGAGCGCGCCGCAAAGGAAAATTTTGTCGACGGTGTATTGGCAAACATCCTTGCAGGTGCAGATTTCTCTGAAGCTGTAAGCGTCAGTGAGCCTTTTGAGTTTAGAGGTGGAGACCTTGGCTGGCGGAAGCTGCGCGATATTCCTAGTATGTTTTCTCAGATCGTTCCTAACCTGAAGCCGGGACAAACAGGCAAGGTTGAATCAAGCTCCGGCCTGCACCTAGTGCACTTAGCAGAGGCCCGTGGTATCGAGCGACTCGTAGAACAGACCAACGTCCGTCATATTTTGGTTAAGCCAAATGAGGTGCTTGATGATGAGGCGGCGCGAGAATTTATCGTTTCGCTGAAACAGCGAATCGAGTCCGGTGAGGACTTCGCTGAACTCGCCAAAGAACACTCTGATGACATTGGCTCGGCACAAGAAGGTGGTGAGTTGGGCTGGACGAATCCTGGCCAGATGGTACCCGAGTTCGAAACTGCCATGGCGGGAGCTGAAGTCGGTATCCTTACGGAACCTGTGCGCAGCGAGTTTGGCTGGCACATCCTGGAAGTCACAGGTCGCCGGACCGAAAATTTTGCTGAGCAAGTTCGTCGCAACCAAGTGGCCAACTTCCTTCGTGAATCCAAGTATGAAGAAGAGCTTGAAAACTGGCTCAGAGAGATTCGCGAAGAGGCCTTCGTCGATATCAAATAGATAATGTGCGCGTCGTGAGCCTACCCCGCATCCTTGTTACCGCGGGTGAACCAGCCGGAGTTGGGCCTGATGTAGTGCTTCGCGCACTCCAATCGGACTTTGCAGCACATATTGCGGTTATCGCGGACGTGAGCGTATTGCAAAAACGCGCTGCCTTACTCGATATCGATTGCAACATCCAGTGCCTCGACAAACCGGAGAGCGTCTCAATACATACTCCGGGTCGCATTCAGGTGTTGCATACCGAATGTGCTGACACCGTCATTCCCGGCACCTTGAACAGCGCTAATGCACCCTATGTTGTTCGGACCTTAGAGATCGCGGCAGTACTGACTCGAGACAGTGTTTACGACGCTATCGTGACAGCTCCTGTTCAAAAATCCATCATCAACGACTATGGGGTGCCTTTCTCGGGCCACACCGAATTTTTTGCCGAATTTTTTGCCTGTGATGATGTAGTCATGCTGTTGGCAAATCAGCACTTCAAGGTCGCGCTTGCAACGACGCATTTACCTCTTCGCAATGTAGCGGACGCCATTAGCCAAGACTCTCTTTGCAGGCAACTGCGAATCATTAACCGAGGCCTCCGTGACTTCTACGGTAAAGCGCAGCCCAAGATTGCTATGCTGGGGCTAAATCCCCACGCTGGCGAAGGCGGTCATTTAGGCAGAGAAGAAATCGATGTTTTGATACCCGCTGCCGAGATAGCACGCGCAGAAGGCATAAACGTGACCTTACCTCTACCTGCCGATACCGCTTTTATTTCAGAGCAGGTTGAAGATGCCGATGTCATTCTGGCGATGTACCACGATCAAGGCCTACCCGTTCTAAAAACGTCCGGTTTTGGGCACTCTGTCAATATTACACTGGGGCTCCCTGTTGTTCGGACCTCAGTAGATCACGGTACCGCAATAGGACTGGCGGGCACCGGCAAAGCCTCAGAAGGTAGTATGATTGCCGCCATTAATGAGGCTCTTTGCTGCGCCCGTCACAGACACTAGGTAACGACGCTCAAAATCTTGTCGAGTGTCGATCGATTCTCCTCAATCATCCGCGCGGCGATGCGCTTTAAATTTTGCATATTCGACTCAGAGGCGTCGTCCATATCATCGTTCGCTTCATCCAAAGTGACCTGCAACCGGAAATAGCGATCTCCTAGAAACATACGCATTTGGTGGTTAGCCACTTTCGAAGCACCATCGAGCATGCAGTCTATCAGCGGCATCACCCAGCCCGCCTGTCCCCAGTCTTTTGCAGATTCATAGGGAATTCGACGAATCAGCTCACCGGTACCCAGCGAAACCACCGTAAGCGGTTCTCCCGGGAATAATTTGAGCGCCTCCGCATAAGATGAAACCACTGGGGAGTTTACGAATACTCCGCCGTCGATGAGTGCTCGCTGATTACCCTGGACATCGATATAGGCTGGCTCAAAGTAAGTTGGTGCGGCACTCGTCGCTCGAGCTGCATCTCGACACAAAACAGTTTCGTGATCGGGGTGCCAACTTTTCAGAAAAAGCGTCCGCCGCTCTTCAATATCGTAGCTAGTCACCATCGTTGAGCCCAAGGTATTGCCGAGCGGGGTGTCCGAATAATACTTACGCAACGCAGCCTCTAAAGGCCTGGCTGAATATCGCTCATCGAGTACGCCACCCGCCGATCTGATATTACGCCAAACCGTTCGCTGAAAAATCTTGGCGCCGCTTTTCTCAAAAAAATCTGACAAATCATGCGCCGTATATTTCGGCTTTCCACTCTCGTCTGCTTGCGCGAGACCCAGTGCAATAATACCGCCGGACGACGTCCCTACGCACAGATCGAATAATTCGGAAATAGGCTTTTTTGATTGCTCCTCAAGATAGTTTAGAACAAGAGCGGGAATAATGCCGCGGATTCCACCGCCGTCAATTGAGAGTACTGAGCGCATATAAAAACCTTTTTTTAAAATTATTAATATTCGATTTTCACTAAGATTTTATTTTAATCTTATACATGTTTACACTACGACAAAAACGACAAATAAGGTTTCAATATTATGACAGAAGCACAAGCACTCCAGGCGATCGCTCGCTCTAAAGCTGCAGCCAACCGGGCACTTAAAGGGCTTGATATTGAGCAAGTAGAACGGGCTCTTAACAACCTTTCAGCAGCGGCGAAAACAATCAAAGAACGCGAATCTCAGCGTGCGCAAAGAAAGAAAGAAGTTGCTGTTAAGAAATTAAAATCCATGATGGATCAGCTCGGCATATCGGCAGAGGACATTGTCACCGAAAAGAAATCCACATCGCCCGGAAAAAAGACCACCGGCGCTAAAAAGGGTAAGAAGGTCGCGCCCAAATACCAAATCTCTGTTGATGGTCAGGTTTTTAAATGGACTGGTCGAGGAAGAACACCTGTTGTATTTAAAAACTATGTCGATCAGGGCGGCTCTCTAGACGACTGCCTTATTTAAATATCGTTCAGATAAAAACACATCCCATCAATACTCTCCCTATTTACTCGACATGCTTTTATGAATGATAAAACGCTAAAAAGCAGCGGGAGGAATCGTCAGGGACTAAGCCAAAACAAAGGTCAGAAACAAGGCCGGCAACCTAGCAAGCACCGACCGACGACGCACGCGCCGAGAAAACGTTTCGGTCAGAACTTCTTGACTGACCAAGGCGTTATTACGGCAATAGCTCGAGCAATCGCGCCCAGCGAAAGTGATAATGTTGTGGAGATTGGCCCCGGGCAAGGTGCGCTGACCGACGCGCTGTTTGATAGCGGATGTGCCATTAACGCTATCGAAATTGACAGGGATTTGCAGTCACAACTTCGTGTTATGTTTTTCAATCGCGAGCTGACGCTGCACAACGCAGATGCGCTGAAATTTGACTTCTCCAAGCTTTCAAAAACCGCAAATGATTTGCGCGTTGTTGGCAATCTGCCCTACAACATATCGACACCTCTCATATTCAAGCTACTCGAGAATTTGGGCCTCATTAAAGACATGCACTTCATGCTGCAGAAGGAGGTCGTCGATCGTTTAGCGGCCGTTCCCGGCACGAAGGCCTGGGGGCGAGTTAGCGTCATGACGCAAATCGATTGTGAAGTGGAATCATTGTTTGAAGTGCCCCCTGAAGCCTTTTTCCCATCACCCAAAGTGCAATCAGCCATCGTTCGAATTACACCCAAAAGCGATCCTTATCGCCCCGAATGTTCTCGCCGGCAACTTTCTAAGTTAGTTCACCTTGCGTTTGCCCAGCGCCGTAAGACGCTTCGCAATAATCTCAAGGATGTCATAGCGGATTCCTCGATTGAGGAGTTGGGAATTGATCCAGGCTGCCGAGCTGAGACGCTCTCGCTCGATCAGCTGGTAGATCTCTCGCTGCGATTAACACCTGCAAAGAGCGGCGGGTAATACGAGCTCAAGGCAGCGAAGAAAGGTAGCAAAGATGGGCAATACAGAAGCCCAGCAAGATACACCAAATTGACTTATACCTGAGCATAGCCACCCTTGTTTTCCCGTGCCTCTCGGCTGGAATGCAGGCCAATTTTTACAGAGCGGCTACCTGATCCTCCTTAGCGAAGCTACACTGCGCTCAGAACGAGTAAACGTGCAGGTCGCTTTGACCCGCCCTGCAGCGAGGTCAATCATGACAACCTATGTGGTAGGCGACATACAAGGCTGTTTTAAACCCTTCCAATGCCTCTTGGAGCGCGTTGATTTCGACCCCTCGAAAGATGTTGTATGGAGCGTTGGCGACCTCATCAATCGTGGGCCCGACAATCTAGAAACACTCCGATGGTTTTACGAACATCGAGACAGTGTTGTCGTCGTTCTCGGGAATCACGACCTTCATCTGATGGCAGTGGCTGCCGGCGCCAGAAAAGAGTCCAAGTCAGATAACTTCAGAGATATTTTGGAGGCATGCGATAGAGAGGTTCTTTTATCTTGGCTTCGTCAGCAACCTCTCGCACACCATGAACACGAAGTAACACTTGTCCACGCCGGGATCCCGCCAATTTGGACTGTCGAGCAAACGCTCGGCTATGCAAAAGAGGTAGAGGCCGTATTACAGGGACCTGAAAGCGCTGCTTTTTTTGCCGCAATGTACGGCAACGACCCCATTGCTTGGAGCGATGATTTAACCGGGATGACGCGCCTACGGATAATAACGAACTACCTGACGCGTATGCGCTACTGCACCAAGAAAGGAAAACTAGACTTCATCAATAAAGGACCAAAGGCAAAAGCAGACGCATTAAAAGGGAAAAAAGTAGCGCCTTGGTTTAAACATAAAAAGCGGCTCTCCGCAGCAGACACTATTATCTTTGGCCATTGGGCCTCGCTTGAAGGCGTGACAAATTCGGAGAAAGCAATTGCCCTCGATACGGGGTGCGTATGGGGTAACAAAATGACGCTTCTCGATCTCGACACCCGCACTTTCCATCGGTGCAAGTGCAAATGAGCGCAACCGCTTTGAGAAAGGGAATCACTGTCCTTCGAGTGGGTGGCGCCGTTCGTGACGATTTACTGGGCTATGATTTTGATGAAATTGACTGGGTCGTCATTGGCGCGCAACCCAGTGATCTACTGGATGCAGGCTTCAAACCGGTGGGTAATGACTTCCCGGTTTTCTTACACCCAGAAACTAACGAGGAATACGCATTAGCACGAACCGAGAGGAAGTCCGGGAAGGGCTATAACGGCTTCACTATTTTTGCCGACCCAAATGTCACGCTCGAGGAAGATCTAAAACGCAGAGATTTAACCATCAACGCCATGGCACGCTCAGCCGAGGGTGAGTTAATCGATCCATATGGCGGCCAGCAGGACTTGCAAGCACGGCAATTGCGCCATGTATCGGATAGCTTTAGCGAGGATCCTTTAAGGGTCTTACGAGTATGTCGCTTTGCCGCGCGGTACCATCATCTTGGGTTCGAGGTAGCGGACGATACCATGGACCTAATGCAGTCGATGGCTAAATCTGGAGAACTCGCCGAGCTAGCGCCAGACCGTATTTGGCGCGAAACTGAGCGCGCGTTAAGCGAACAAAACCCAGAGGTTTTTTTCCGCCTTCTACACACGCTGGGCGCTGATAAGGCAATGTATCCATTGCAACTTAGTGAGACTGCCGTATCACGATTGGCGATCGCGCAAAGTCGGTTTGAAGATACTGTGCGACGCTGGGCCGCCTTGACCGGTGGCGACTTCTCGCTCGAGCCACCCTACCGCGCCGCCATCCCAAAGAGGTATCTAACAACATCGAAGCTCGTTCTATCGTTAATAAATCAAGGCCCACCCGCCTCGGCCGAAGAGGCTCTAGCCCTGCTTGAGACATTGGATGCATTTCGACAGGGCTCGTATAGCGAAGATGCACTAGCTGTCGTTGGCTCTATCAATGGCGAATTCACCTCCGCAGATCTTTCGAGGGTGCGTGCAACAAAAGGAATTGCAGAAGTAATTAGCGGCGGGGAATTTGCAGCACAAGGTCTAAAGGGTGTAGATATAAAGCAAGCGGTTCGGAAAAAACGTATTACGGCCGCTGAACACCTATTCAAACTACTTTAATAAGCGCCGCTGTACCTCCAGTCACAGGCCAGTTTTATTGACCGGTTTTTGCAGGCAATTTTACCGGCAGTAAAACGGCCCGTGGACTCAATTCTGCACAAAAGACTGTTACATCCGCTGAATAGGGCACGAAATCTGCGCCGAGCGCATGCCATTAACACAAGAATATCGGCGTAACAGCAATTTGGAAGCCCTTAACCGCTTCGATGCTCCTTGCCAGTTTTTAAATCGCGATTCGGATCGCGAGTATTATTCACGCTGGAAGCCAAAGATCGGAAGAACCAGCGCAAACAGACCACTAAAGTACCAGAGCTACCGGAACTTGCCTGGCCTATAACTTGCGTCGCCTATAAAAAGTCTGACCGATCAACGCGCAATGACACGCCCACTGAGGAGGCTGTTTTAACCGCTCCGGGTTTTTCAATATCAATCTGAACCTGAGTAATCGGCCAATTCTTGAAGAGCTCATTCGCAATCGCCGCCGACAGCGCCTCTAAGAGCTGAAACTCTGTGCCCTCTACAAAAGAAATGATGTGTTGCGAGATAGCTGCATAATCCAGAGCATCGGGTAAATCGTCGCTATGTACGGCTGCCGAGAAGTCCGTTGTCATAGCAAGATCAATCACCAGCCGTTGCTTAAGAGTGCGTTCCCAGTCATAACAGCCAATGACCGCACAAGGCTCCAATCCCTTAATCGTTACAACACCTTTCATTATTTGAGTTCCTGTTTGAGATGCATTTTCTCGGAGCTATTTTTGAGAGCTATTCTCTGGGGCTCGCTCTGAAGGATAGCCCTCAGCGCTATGCCAGCACGCTAGGTGGCGAAAGCTCAGTAATAGGCCATCGTGCCCGCACCTCTGGCGCGTCACCGTCATTTTCTCCGGCTATCAGCCTCAACGCACCCGCATAGGCGATCATTGCACCATTATCCGTGCATAGCTCAGGTGCGGGGTAGATCACGTTGGCGCCCAATTTCCCGAGTGAATTCTGCAGCCGTTCTCGTAGTCTTTTGTTCGCACTTACCCCCCCCGCCATCACCAGCGTCTTTACACCTTCTTGTTTTAGGGCACGCTTACACTTGATAATCAAGGTATCAACCACAGCCTCTTCAAAACAACGAGCGACATCTGCCTTGTCTTGATCGGTCAGTGAGGCACCAGTCTTCAGATCGCGGATGCATGTCCCAACATGGGTTTTTAACCCGGAAAAACTAAAGTCGAGACCAGGATGCTTAACCATGGGTCGGGGAAAAGAAAAACGATTCGGGTCACCCGCTTCCGCAAGCCTTGTGACCTGTGGTCCGCCAGGATAAGCCAGCCCCAATAACTTCGCGGTTTTATCGAAGGCCTCTCCTGCTGCATCGTCGAGTGATTCGCCCAACAACCGATAGTCACCAAAGGCATCCGCACGGATGAGCTGGGTGTGGCCTCCAGAAACCAAAAGCGCCACAAAGGGGTAATCGGGTGGCTCATCCGAGAGCAGGGGCGCCATCAAGTGGCCCTCCATGTGGTGCACGCCCAACGAGGGAACACCTAACCCATAGGCGATAGACCTTGCCATGGTGGCACCGGCAATAAGCGCACCCAAGAGACCAGGGCCCGACGTGTAGGCAACTGCGTCGATATCTTTCTTGGTCAATCCCGCTTCACTTAGCACCTCGTCAACTAACGGGAGTGTCTTCCTGATGTGGTCACGCGAGGCTAATTCAGGAACAACACCACCGTACTCAGCGTGGATGGCAACTTGCGAATATAGGGCGTCTGCGAGCAGACCTCGCTCGGTGTCATAGATAGCGACGCCAGTCTCATCGCAACTCGTTTCTATCCCTAATACGCGCAAATCGGGGTGTCCTTGGAAAAATGCGGAACTTAGCACGTTGTTAGGCTTTGCAAAACGTTGCCCGCCTACCTATACTGCGCGCCCTTATTTTTGGTGTGGCGCATTTGCGCCCAATGTAGACAGGAAGATTTTAATGCCTTCAGTCAAGGTAAAAGAGAACGAGCCCTTTGACGTTGCACTGCGCCGTTTTAAGCGCTCATGCGAAAAAGCAGGCTTACTTGCCGAAGTACGTAAGCGTGAGCACTACGAGAAGCCAACGACAGTTCGTAAGCGTGCTGCGGCTGCCGCTGTAAAGCGCCACCTGAAAAAAATGTCCCGGGAAAATCGCAAGCGTCAGCGTTTGTATTAATTCTCACGGGGTCGCGAGATGTCCGAAGCCGATAACCTAGTCGCTACAATCAAAACTGCCATGAAGGCGGCGATGAAAGCACGGGAAAAAGAACGCCTCGCTACAATCCGGCTTATTCAAGCTGAGTTCAAGCGCGTCGAAGTGGACGAGCGCATCGAAATAGACGATGCCCGTGCACTGACCATCATGGACAAAATGCTCAAACAACGTCGTGATTCCGCCAGCCAATTTCAAAGCGCGGGACGAGATGAACTCGCGGCTATAGAGCTTGCCGAAATTGACGTAATCCAAGAATTCCTTCCACAACAACTCAGCGAAGACGAAATCGTCGCAATCATTGATGAAGCGCTCGCCGGAATCGACGCAACAGGCATGGCCGCAATGGGCCCCTTGATGGGCGCAATCAAACCTAAACTGCAAGGCCGCGCAGATATGGGTGCCGTTTCAAAGATTGTTAAGGCTAAACTGACGGCTTGAGCAACGGCTTAGGCTGTCAAACATGGCCCGACTTCAACAAGCATTCATAGATCAAATCCTGGATAGGACTGACATCGTCGATGTCGTGGATCGACGCGTGAAGCTCAAGAAGGCGGGGAAAAATTACTCTGCCTGCTGCCCGTTCCATCAAGAAAAAACACCTTCTTTTTCAGTCAATCCTGAGAAACAGTTTTACTACTGCTTTGGCTGCGGTGCGGGTGGCAACGCACTTGGCTTTATCATGGATTTCGAGCGAATGGAGTTTCGTGAAGCCATCGAGTCATTAGCGCAAGCCGCTGGGATTGATATGCCAGCTGAAGAAGTAGATAGCGCGCCGCAAGTCGATAATCAAAAACCGCTTTATGAATCGATGGAGCGTGCCACCAAACTCTATGAAGGCTTCCTACGCCAACACAAAGATCGTGGTCGGGTTGTTGACTATCTCAAGCGCAGAGGTCTGTCGGGGGAGGTTGCTCGCGACTTCCGCCTTGGATTCGCGCCTGAAGGCTGGGACAACCTTATGCAAACATTGCCGGATGAGGCCAGCGTTGGCCATGCGCTCACCGCGGGTTTGCTTATCGAAAATAACAAGGGTCGAAAGTACGACCGGTTTAGGGATCGCGTCATTTTTCCTATCGTCAATCAACGAGGAAAAGTGATTGCAATGGGAGGCAGAGTGCTTGGCGATGGCAAGCCCAAATACCTTAACTCACCCGAGACACCTTTATTTTCAAAGTCACATGAACTCTATGGACTGCATCACATTCGCAAGTTCGCAAAGAATTTAAGCAGAATAGTGGTTGTCGAAGGGTATATGGACGTTATTGCCCTGGCGCAATTCGGTATTCACTATGCCGTAGCAACGCTCGGAACCTCGGTCGGTAAACCTCACCTAGAACTGTTATTTCGCCGTGTCGAACAGGTTGTATTTTGCTTTGACGGGGATGCCGCAGGTCGAAAAGCTGCCTTTAGAGGCATGGAAGCAGCACTTCCGATGATGGAAGACGGTCGACAGGTCAAGTTCCTATTCCTACCCGAGGGGGAAGACCCTGACACTGTCGTACGGAGCAAAGGTGCGCCACACCTCGAACACATGTTTGATACGGCGGCGCCACTGGAGCAATTCCTGTTTGAGCAGATGGGTGCCGGCATCGATCTGACAACGATGGATGGAAAGGCGCGACTCTCGAAGCTAGTCGCTCCCTACATCAACCAAATTCCTGACGGTGTTTACAAAACACTCCTGTTCAAGTCTCTCGCCGAACGAACAGATATGGACGTCGAGAGCCTGAGACGCTTGCGAGAAGTTCAGGAAACACCCATTACCTCAGAATCGTCTCATAACGACTATAGCGACATGTCGCCACCGCCCAAAGAGGATGACTACGACCAATTCGGGAATCGTCTTCTAAGCGACCAGGACGAAGCCAATCCATATGACGATATGGCCCAAACAGCTGAAATAGATTCGGGCTTCAATGATGGCGTCCTGATGCGAGCGCTTGGCTTGATTGCACTCCATCCACCGGCAGCGCTTCTCGTGGCAGACGAGGTGATTCCCGATAGCTCGGATAGAACTGCAAGCTTACTTCGTGAGGTAGTGTCCCTCGTTCGAGAAACGCCGGAAATGAGTACAGCAGCCCTTCTTGGGTATTGGACGAATACCGACGAGGGTGTGGCGTTAAGTGCCGCTGCGGCAAAGGAAGTTATCGACACCGAAAGTGAGATAAATGAGCATCTTTTAGCCATATTAAACAAGTTGTCGAGAGATCGGCGTGCGAATCTGTTGCGTACACGTGCTCATGAACTAAAAGCGGTGCCCTACACCGAGTTAGATAACGAGCAAAAGCGCGAGCTCGTAACACTGATGACTGAGATAAGACAACTTTCTGGTAGAGATTGACGCGCACCTCTGCCAGAAATGACGGATTAGTCAAAATTGCATAAATACGCCAAAGTCCAAGTTTTGACATGGCTAATTCCACAAGCGCCCACTATAATGGCGGGCTACTTTTTTCACGACCGTCTCTACACCGGATCCTTTCATGTCTGATGCTCTACAACAACAGTCGCTCCTGAAGCAGTTAATTGCCAAGGGCAAAGAACAAGGCTATCTGACTTACGCCGAGGTGAACGACCACCTCCCGCAAGATATTTCTGAGCCCGATCAGGTCGAGGACATCATCCAGATGATCAACGACATGGGTATTCAGGTCTTCGAGCAAGCACCTGATGCCGATGAGCTGATTCTCACCGAGGGTGATCGCTCAGCCGACGAGATCGCCGCGGCCGAAGCCGCGGCAGCACTCGCGGCGGTGGAAAATGAAGCCGGCCGTACGACAGACCCCGTGCGCATGTACATGCGAGAGATGGGGACGGTTGAGCTGCTGACGCGTGAAGGTGAGATTGTTATCGCCAAGCGCATCGAAGAAGGCATTCGTGAGTTAATGGCCGCGCTAGCCTACTACCCTAATATCGCGCGCAGACTGTGCGACGAATACGACGTTGTCGCCAAAGAAGAGCGCAAGCTGTCGGATATTCTTGTTGGCTACCTCGACCCCGCTGATCACGTGCCGTCCGCCCAAGAAATCGCTGAGCAGAACGCTAACAGCGGTAACGATGACTCGGAAGAGACCGAGACGGGGCCAGACCCCGTTGAGGCTAAAAAGCGGTTTACAGCACTCAAACGTCAGTGCACAAAAACAGAAAAAGTACTTGAAGAGAAAGGCTACAACAGCAAAGAAGCGCAGAAGGAAATGGCCAAGCTGGGCGAGCTGTTCAAGTTCTTCAAGTTAACGCCTCGTATCTTCGACCCACTGGTTGAGACACCACGAGCGGTGCTAGCCGTAGTTCGTGAGTCAGAGCGAGAGATTATGCGTCTTGTTGTTCGAGAGTGCCGCATGGACCGCAAAGAGTTCATCAAGAGCTTCCAAGGCTCTGAAAGCAAGCTCGACTGGATTGATGGCGCCACCAAAAAAGCAGATGTTAACGAGCGCCTCGCCCATTACCGAGAGGATATCGTTCGTCTGCAGAAGCGTATTGCTGTTATTGAAGACGAAGTGGGTCTATCGACCACTGAAATCAAAGAAATTAATCGTCGAATGAGTATGGGTGAAGCCCGAGCTCGTCGCGCTAAGAAAGAAATGGTCGAGGCAAACCTTCGCCTTGTTATCTCAATCGCTAAGAAGTACACAAACCGTGGGCTTCAGTTCCTTGATCTTATCCAGGAAGGCAACATCGGCCTGATGAAGGCGGTGGACAAGTTTGAGTACCGACGCGGTTACAAATTCTCGACTTATGCGACATGGTGGATTCGTCAGGCAATCACACGCTCCATTGCCGACCAAGCGCGCACCATTCGCATCCCTGTTCACATGATCGAGACGATCAACAAGCTGAACCGTATATCGCGACAAATGCTTCAAGAAATGGGTCGTGAGCCAACGCCTGAGGAATTGGGCGAGCGAATGGATATGCCTGAGGACAAAGTTCGTAAGGTCCTCAAGATCGCAAAAGAGCCAATCTCCATGGAAACACCAATCGGTGACGATGAAGATTCGAGCCTAGGTGATTTCATTGAAGACGTGACTATTGCGAGCCCTGTTGAGGCAGCCACCGAAGAAGGGTTGACTGAAGCGACGAGAGAAGTGCTTGGCGGCCTAACAGCGCGCGAGGCGAAGGTTCTTAGAATGCGCTTTGGTATCGACATGAACACCGACCACACGCTCGAAGAAGTTGGCAAGCAGTTTGACGTTACTCGCGAGCGCATCCGCCAGATCGAAGCGAAGGCACTGCGAAAGCTGCGTCACCCTACTCGCTCTGATTATCTGCGAAGCTTTTTGGACGAATAAGCGACGCTGATCAATCGGTCACTGAGGGTAAATACGAATCCCGTAGGATTGCCTGAGCTCATCAAGCGGTGTGTTCAGCATTTCTTCGGTCACTTCCGAGTGAGGCCATTTAGCCGACATCGAGCGAATATGTTTTACCCATATCCAGAGGTAAAGTGGTAAGTAATAAACAAGGAATAGTCCGTAGGCCTGTAGTCGCCCACCTAAGAGGTCAATTCCCTCTCGGTTTAATCTTTTTACCTCCGCATCAGCTGCGTAATCCCTGAGTTCCTTGCGCGTAATAGTTGTTCCAAACAAGATCCACGGGTTCAGTAACATTTCACCGACTAAGGTTGTATCGCATCCAAAGATCACATGGGTGAGATCGTGGTCGCGGAAGGATTTACCCTTTCGCTCCGACACCTCAGCCACAGCGGGTGCATGAGCGTAGAGCTCATCGAGCCCCTCTCTCAATGTTAAACGGCAATCTGGTCGCATGAACTGCATATACTCCCCACCCGGTTTGTAAAGCGTCCAATCCACTTTTCACCAGTTGACGATAATAGATCCGGATTGTTTTCTACAGTTTATTTGTTAGCCATGGGATGACGTTTATACTGGAGCGGTCTAACACAAAAAATAAGAACCGCACGATGATATCCAGTAAGCCATTGCAAGCGATTTTAATTGGCTTGGTTGTTATATCAGCGTCTTCTGCGGCCGATAACAGCTATATAACCCATTGCGCTCAGTGTCATGGTACCGACGGTGCAGGAAGCGATGAGATTGGCGCGCCTAATCTTACCCTGTTGTCGGAGCCATACATCGAGCGGCAACTGCACGCATTTAAAACGGGCTGGCGCAGCGGTGACAACCGCTACACGCAGTCAATGGTTGCAGCGATCGTGACACTCGACGCCCCAGTTTTGGCCAAGGCGACAACGGCTGTCAGTTTACTGCCAGATAAAAACGTGGCGGCGCCCGCGGCGAGGCTGGGGGATAAGGCACGCGGTAAAACTCTCTACACAGCCTATTGTGGTGCTTGTCACGGTACCACTGCACTAGGTAACGACGCGCTCGGCGCTCCCAACCTCGTGGGACTTAGTGGTGACTACCTTGTGCGCCAGTACCTTAACTTTGCAGAGGGTAGACGTGGTACTCACGCAGACGACCGATATGGCCAGCAAATGGCGCGCCTCGCCAAAGCATTAAAAGATCCCAAACTCATCGACGATGTCACGGCTTATGTGGTTTCACTCGCTGAGTAAATTAGTCGGCGGTCTGCTGCTGTTGTGGTTAGTTCCATTTGCCACTGCAAGCGGTGAGACTGCCGAGTTCACATTGGCCACCCATTGCCCCGCTGGATTCAAGGTCAATGAACTGTCCGTATGCAAGCTCGATAGCCTCTATAACGGTTACACCTCCCCCCACAACAGCGGTGTGGGCGGGCTGCGCGCTGGACTCCCGAAAGTGCGCGACGGTTTTAATCCTAAAGTCATCGATCTGGGCCGATATCTTTTTTTCGATCCTCTGCTTTCGGGGGATAAGTCGCTTGCTTGCTCGAGCTGTCATGATCCCGATCTAGGCTTTTCCGATGGCCTCGGCCGAGCAAGGGGCGTTAACGGCGCAGTATTACAACGATCAGCACCGAGTCTTTGGAATATCGGTTTTTTCGACACCCTGCTATGGGATGGCAGCAAAGCGTCGCTTGAAACACAAGTTTTGGGTCCTCTGTATGCACCTAACGAAATGGGTAATACGCCCGAGCAACTCCTATCTGACCTATCAAATAACGCAACCTATGTGTCGCTGTTCTCTGAGGCATTCGGAACACCTGACATCCAATTGAGCCAGGTCTATACGGCGCTAACCGCATTCGAAGCCTCGCTGATTTCTCTGAATAGCCGCTACGACTTTTATGCTCACGGGATTCACGATGCGTTGTCGCCCAGCGAACTTGAAGGACTCAATGTCTTTCGGTCGTTTGTTTCTCGCTGTGGTGAGTGCCACACACCACCACTCTTCAGCAATCAGGAAATCGCCATTATTGGTGTCCCCGAACCGGAGGGTCGACCTTTGGACCCCGGGGCAGGCGCGACGTCTGGAATACCAAGTCAACGTGGTGGGTTTCGCGTGCCCAGCCTGCGCAATATCGCAAAAACTGCACCTTATATGCACCAAGGCAACTTCAAAACGCTACGAGATACAGTCGCGTTTTATAATGGCGGCCGAGGCCACGCGGTTCCCAAAGACGAGAATCTTCTTATTCATTGGCATATCTGGGAGCCCAATCTTCGCGATGAAGAACTCGACAGATTGGTTGATTTCCTCCACGCTTTGACTGATGAAGGCTTTATGCCCGTTATACCCGAGCACGTCCCTTCCGGTCTGACGCCCGGTCGGGCAAAGTACGCAAAACAAAAGTACCGTCAAGATCTGACATCGAGGTCACAATAATGAAAATAAAAGTAACTGGAACACTGTCGATTCTTTTAGTCACATTGATCGTTGGAACCGCACACGCTGCCACCTTCGAGGTCAAGGACGGTGAGTCAATTCAGGCTGCAGTCACCAAGGCCAAAGCAGGCGACATCATCAAAGTTTATCCCGGCACTTATCACGAAACCGTGTTCGTCGATAAAGACAACATTTCATTGATTGGTGTCGTTGAAGACGGCGAGTGGCCGCATCTCGATGGCGAGAAAATTCTTAATGATGCGATTCTTTACTCGGGGAATGGTTTCAGTGTCGAGTGGTTCAAAATCACGAAGTACAAAGGCAACGCCATCATGGGCCAGTCCGGCAATAACTTCTCGATTCGAAACAACTGGGTCATCGATACGGGCTTATATGGCATTTTCCCCGAGTTCGGTCACAACGGCCTTATCGAGAACAATATCCTCAGTGAAATTGAAGACGCGGCCATCTACGTGGGCATGTCTGACTACGTTGACGTTCGCAATAATCAGGTCTTCGACAACGTGGCGGGTATTGAGGTTGAAAACAGCCGCCATGTCCTGGTTGAGGGCAATGTCGCGAGAAATAATACAGGTGGCATTCTGGTTTTCATTACGCCTGGCCTCCCGATTAAGTCGTCTTACGACGCCGTCATTCGCCGAAATTTTGTGACGAATAACAATACACCTAACTTCGCTATCCCAGGCTCGCTGGTTGCAGGAATTCCTTCGGGTACAGGGATACTTGTAATGTCAGGTGATCAAGTGGTAATCGAAGACAACATTATTACGGGCAATAATACGGGCGGCATCATCGTCACAAGTGGTGATTTCGTGACCGAAGTGGCGAGCGACAAAGACTCTGACCCCCACTCTGACAATGTCGAAATTCGCAACAATGTCATGTTTGATAATGGCAACGATCCCGACGGAGAGATGAAGCTTTTGATGCTGAGCAAGTTCAGCACCAAGGGCCCAGATATATTGGCTTATCAATCTGCCGCCGACAAAGAGCGTGGTAGTTGTATATCTCGCCGTGGCGCCTATCGCTCCTATGGCCTAGAGGAGTGGGCAGACTGTGACGCACCCACCGTGCGCGCGGCTGACGCCGTTGCCACCGCGGCCGACATCGGCACCTCTCGCCAGCTCGCCACTAAAATGTTGGAAGCGCCCGCTGACCCTCGTGTCATCACCGCAGATGCCGATGGCGCCGAGGTGGTTTACAACGGTATCTGTGCCGGCTGTCACGCTTACAATGTGCGCCTAATTGGCCCACCAGCCTTGGTCATCCAAGCGCAATATGGCGATGATGTTCAGGCACTCGCCGATTACGTTGCCAACCCCGTAAAACGCAGGCCCGACTTCCCTGCGATGCCACCCCAAGGGCATGTGGCTGAAGATATGCGGTTGCTCGTTGCCGAATACATGCTGGGCCTCGACGGATGAACCTCATAGCGGTGCAGGATCAAGATTCAGCACCGCATCGAAAGCTTTGCACAGACTGCGGCGTCAGCCGCACCAGTGAACCCGGTCGCTGTGGTTATGCCTGTCAATTTATCAACCCAGATTATGCGCAGCTTGAATACCAGACGCATGGGCGTGTGCGCCAAATAGACGGTGATATTGAACCGTTTTTCGGCGTAGTAAAGGAGATGCACCAAGCAGCCCTCGTCCCGAAGCGCGACGGCGCGCAATGGACAGGAATAACCACGCGACTGGGAGAGGCATTATTAGCATCGGGCGAAGTATCTGCGGTTCTGTGTATTGGGCCTGATGACAATGATCCATGGAAACCGGTACCAAGACTGATCACCGATGCACGCGACATGGCGGGCTGCCGAGGTATGCGAATGGGGTACGCACCGCTCCTCGAACTGCTAGAGCCTGCTATCGCCGATGGTCACAAGCGACTCGCCGTGATCGGTATCCCCTGCCAAATCTATGCACTTCGTGCACTTGAGAAAGAACTCGATCTAGAGCATCTAACCGTCATTGGCACGCCTTGCTCCGACAACACCACCACCGAAAACTTCCACGAATTTCTGTCGCTTCTCGACAGCAACCCCGAGCGAATTAACTACTTAGAATTCATGCCGGACTTCCATGTCGAACTGCGATTTGATTCGGGGAAAAAGCGTCGGATCCCCTTTCTTCAGCTACCGATTGCTGATTTACCAGACGATTTTTTCCCTCTGACCTGTCGAACCTGCGTTGACTACGTTAATACCCTCTCGGACATCACTGTAGGCTACATGGGTGGTCGTGGGGATCAGTGGTTACTCGTTCGTAACCAAAAGGGACAAAGAGTTCTCGATTCAATCCGTTCCGAGCTGACGCTTAAAGCCCCCTCCACCTCGGGTAAGCGGCACACAGCCGTAAAGGGCTTCATCGAAAATACGCGCCGAGCAACGGGGGGGCTGCCTCTACGGCGAATGCCGCAATGGCTGCGTCCCATAGTGGGTAAAATCATGCCGCTAACGGGGCCTAAGGGACTCGAGTTTGCGCGCACTCGTCTAGAGATGAAAGCGGCCGAATCGATACTTCACTTACGGCGCGCAGCGCCAAAACGACTCCGAACTATGATACCTCCTCACGTGTGGAAGCTGGCCGAACCCTATGGCCTAAAACCCAGCGAGGACGAGCGCTGATCCAGACCTCAGCTAGGCCGGTAAAAACAGCTCAGCCCTCGCAAGGACTCCACCGTGGAAGGACATACAGTCGCTTACTCGCAAAGCACCATTATCGAATTGATGGTGCCCAGCTATGCCAACTTTGGCGGAAAAGTTCACGGAGGGACTCTCATGTCGCTGATGGACAAAGTAGCGTACGTTTGCGCCAGTAAACACGCTGGGAACTACTGCGTTACGGTCTCGGTCGATAATGTGGAGTTCTTGCAGCCAGTCGAAGTGGGCGAAGTCATCAAGCTCATGGGGTCGGTCAACTATGTGGGCAGAAAGTCGCTCGTTGTAGGTATCAAGGTCGTTGCGGAGAACCTACAAGCGGGTATTAGCAAACACACCAATACCTGCTACTTCACCATGGTGGCTAAAACGCCCGACGGTAACACCGCCGAGGTGCCGCCACTCATATTAAAATCTCAAGATGATGTACGCCGATATCTAAGCGCCCTCCAACGTAAGCGCCTTAGAACCCAAGACAACGAGTTCATGGATAAATACCGACAGAATTTCGTTTATGATTTAGCGTCAGCAGAGCTACTGCAGGATCAACGCTGCCACGTGACACTCGAACCCGAAGAATAAAAGTCCGAACAGAAACGGCCTAGAAAATAGCGGCTCGTAAAACAAAGAATAACCGGAGACCAAAATGCTCGACCAACCTTTAACACTGCCGTGTGGTGCGGTGGTACCTAACCGCATGTGCAAAGCCGCTATGACCGAAGGTCTGGCACACCCTAATGGAACTGCATCAGAAGAGCTCGAGCGGCTCTACGGCATCTGGAGCGACGGTGGCTCCGGCATCCTGCTCTCAGGGAATATTCAAGTCGATGGCGACCACCTTGAGCGCCCTGGCAACGTCATCGTCGACGGCAAGCTCTCTGACGATGCGTTCGCAGCGCTCGCAAGGATGGCGGTAGCGGGCACCCGTAATGGAAATCATTTGTGGGCACAGATCAGCCATGCGGGACGTCAAACACAAAAAATCGTCAACCCAGCACCTAAGGCGCCTTCCGCCGTTCGCCTGCGTTTACCACAGAGCCAATTTGGTGAGCCGGTTGCACTCACCACAGAAGAAATAGAATCCCTGATTGACCGCTTCGTCAGCTGCGCAGTCACCTGCAAAGAAGCGGGCTTCACGGGTGTACAGTTTCACTCAGCGCACGGCTACTTGCTGTCCCAATTCTTAAGTCCTCTCACGAATCAGCGCGATGATGAGTGGGGCGGCTCGCTGGAAAATCGTGCGCGCGCGCTTATTTCCATTGTCACAAGAGCTCGAGAAACATTAGGCGCTGATTTTCCGATTTCCGTGAAACTCAACAGTGCTGACTTTCAGAAAGGTGGCTTCGATTTCGATGACTCACTAACGGTGGCCAAGTGGCTAGCAAAGGCTGGTGTTGACCTCCTCGAAATTTCTGGTGGCACTTACGAGCAACCGCGACTGCTAAACCTGGATGGTGTCGAGCCTATCGAGGAGCAATCGCTTGCGCGAAGCACACTTGCGCGGGAGGCCTATTTTGTCGATTTTGCAAAGGCCATGCGAGAGCAACTATCTATCCCCATCATGGTGACCGGAGGCCTTCGCCGCCGAGAAGTTATGAATCACGTTTTAGAGACCGGTGGCGCCGACATGATTGGTTTGGGGCGTCCCTTATGTGTCGACGCAGACGGTCCCAACCAATTATTAAGGGGGGAGGACGAGCTTGCTCGCTACGAAGACAATCTGTCGCTGCTTCCCGGGTGGCTTATGTGGTTAACAAAGTTCAATGCTGTGCGAACCATCAATTCCTTCGCGACACAGTTTTGGTTCTATGAACAAATAGCGAACCTAGGAAGACACGGAAAAACCGACCCAAATCTCAGTGTTTTTGCGGCAACTATGGCGCAACAGAAAGCCGCATCAGCGTGGATGGCGGCTCGCAGGGGATAAGGCGGGTTAAGGCAAGGGATGTCGCTGAACCTTCCAGTTTTACCGGGCGGCACGAATCTCCGAGTCAGTCGGCCATGCGTCGACATCGCCGGTTTTTACAAGGCGATCGTTTAAGAAGAAAAACCAGGTAACGACCCGTTCGGTGCCGGTAAAAGTATTCCGACGCTCTACGCCGGTAGCTGCGAATGAGTAATATGCGTATGCGACTTCATAAGCGGCCAAAGTCCCAAAGTCTCCCTTATTAGCGCCGCGGGAAATACGTTGCGGAAAAAGGTTTTGGAATTCATCAAATGACATGCCTAAGCGCACTTGCTTGATCTGTCGCTCATAAACCTCGCGCTCGAGATCGAACTCATTGACCGCGCATGATCCAACTAAGCCCAGACCGGCGATTAAAAAAACAGCCAAGCACTTCTCTATACGATTCATTATCACCCGTGTCATTGCCTGAAACAGAATGCGTTGGAAAATACCATTGTGAAACGTGGCAATGAAAGCTGGATTTAAACAAAAATGCTGTCTAAGAAAGGACTTTTTCGCCACCTTTTTCAGTTTTCACCGTGGTACACTCGCCAGCCGCGTATTATCCGCATTTCTGGGGCCCATAGCTCAGTTGGTTAGAGCAGTCGACTCATAATCGATTGGTCGTAGGTTCAAGTCCTACTGGGCCCACCACTTCACTTCGTTCGTGATGAGGAGCCTCATCGGACTATTCCAGCCCTCGCGAGACGCTCGGGCGTTCACCCGGCGACGAGCTATGCTCGTCGAATTCCCGATCTCACCCTACTGGGCCCACCACTATCCTTTCGGATTTAGCGTTAGATCGAATTCCCTGATCGCTCTCGCCCCTCCATGGGCTGCGCGATCCACCAACATCCTGTCGGCGCCATCCCTCGCGAGACGCTCGGGCGTTCGCCCGGCGACGAGCTATGCTCGTCGAATTCCCGATCTCACCCTACTAGGCCCACCACTTCACTTCGTTCGTGTTAACACATCCAGCTGCCTTCGATCGCGCGCCCCAGCGGACCGATCCGTTCATCTCGCAAACCGCCCGTTGCCATTAGTAAATATATCCAGCGATCTACAAATTTATTTCGCTCTTCTCTCGCAGAAGATTGAACTCGCTTGCCGCAAAGGCATACATTGTGGCCAGCTTACCTGCCAATTTGAATTAACCGATCCTTGAGGAGCCTGCACGTGATTGGCCATTTAACAAAAAACAACATGGAAAATTCCGCTACCCATTTAAGCAAACAGATTTTCGGAAACTCAATACGACTGGCCCTGTTATCGTCTATTTTGACTTCGATGACAGTACTTGCAGAAACGTCGTTTGAGCCACTAGAGCGCGCTATGAACAAGGAGGAGCGCATTCGCTCTGGCGTCGATTCACTGACCTCCGAGCAACGAGCGTTTCTAAATAACTGGTTGAAGGCTCGCTACGGCGTCATGAACGTTGAGACGCCTCTGAATGACAGGGAGACGCCTCTCCCTGCTTCGCACAATGTCACTCAGACTAAGGGAAACAGCTCTATCGAAGCGGAGGTTGAACGCCGTATGGCTGAAGAACTGGCGACCCGGAAACAAGCGGCTACAGACGGGCCTTTCCAAGCGACAGTTGTGGGTAATTTCACTGGCTGGCGAGGCAAGACAGTTTTTCGGCTCGACAATGGCCAGATTTGGCGCCAACGATCATCGTCGAATTACCTACATCGAGGGAATGATCAGCGGGTCAAGTTTGATAAGAACTGGATGGGTGGTTGGGAGATGACCGTGGTATCAAGCGGGAAGTCTGTCTTGGTAACCAAAGTTAAATAAAGGCGCCGCGATCTGGGTACAGACATACTGTTCTGGTATTGCTGCCTTAAAACTCATTCAACTGGTCGCCGCCCCGCTATAACACTCGCCGCGCGGTGCAAACTAACATTAAGACCGGGTGCAAGCGTTGGATAAGCGACGTCATTACTCTTGGTGGGGAATGATGTCGAAAGCGACCGTAATCCTCGGTTGATCGGACGTGAAAGGAATCGTGCCGTGCCACATGTAAGAGGGGAAAAGTACTAAACTACCAACCTCAGGTTTTACGGTGCGAATAGACGGCAAATCCAGACCTAACTTCTCCTCCGGCGCACCAAACTGAATGTATCCGGCGTCATTGGTCGCACCACTCACTTCATCAGGCACGGCAATATACAGCGCCGAGCTAATCCAGCCCTTTGGATGCATGTGATTTGTGTGAAAGCCTTGAGCACTGAGTCGCACCGACCAGGCGCCGGAAAACACGACATCTGCAGCCTGAGTGCCAGCAACATGTCTCCGCCAGAAAGGATGCTTGCTGTTGCTGGGGAATCGATGAAGCGCTTCTATTATCGCGAGGCGTATTTGTTGCTCGAGCTGCTTGATAACCGGATGAGCAATGCGGAACAAAAAGCCGTTGGTCTGCGTACCGCCACGCACACTTTGATCGATTGGGTGTGCATGGGTGTGGTGCAGAGATTCGAGGACTGCAGACACCTCAGCAAAATACTCAGAGCGCGAGCTGTAACCATTGGGAATTGGAACCTCCACCTGAAAAACCATGGCCTCATGGTCAACGAGGTCATTTAATCGATCGTCACCCATGAGACGCAACGCAGTGCTCTTAAACCCAAGTGCCATCTGGTCAAACGGATTTTCTTTGAGCACCGCATCAAACAACTGATTAGCACGCTGAGGCTCTGATGCCTTAAGCAGCTGTATACCGAAATCGAATTTGAGGCCAAGGTCATGAGGAAAGCGCTGAAGCAGGTCCTCATAAATAACCTTCATCTGCTCTGTATTACCCTCATCTGCGCGCGCAATTGCTTCTAAACTCAAGAGCGTGGGTGTTTTAGGACTGCCTGAGGCAAGTGCCTCAGTGAGTAGTCTCTTCTCATCTTCTTTGCGATCAAGAAATTTCAAGAACCCAATCGCCGTCTCCCACAAAGCCGCGTTGGTGCGCTCAGCGCGCGCTGCCTTTAACAGAGCAGCAACCGGATCACCGGTTGCACCGCTCTCAACATGGAGTCGGGTAGCCACCTGGTGCAATGGGATGTCCGAAGGGAAATGCGTCAAACCCTCAAGAGCAAAAGCGGCCGCATCCAGCGGTCGTCCCAACTCAAGAAGTGACTCGGCGTTGTTGCGGTATAAGTCTGCAGACTGAAACCCAAGGCTGCGCGCTTGCTCATAGGCTTTATTAGCAGCACCAAAATCACCTCGCTCCCGGGAGAGCTGGCCCAACGCGTAGTGAAGCTTTGGCGATGTCGGGACATTGACCAGCGCGTCTCGGACAAGCGAAAGCGCTCGGTCATGATCGCCAAGGCGTTGCGCCGCACCAGCAGCTAACTCCCAAGAAACAACATCGGTCGGGGTTAAGGCGACTGATGCCTCAGCATTCGATAACGCCTCTTTAAAACGCTTAAGCCTGAAAAGGGTCGTTGCCAGAGACTGTCGCACCGCGGCCGTTTTTGGCGATAGCTGCGAAGCGCGTGTTAGTAACTCAGCCGCGCGCTCTGGCTCACCGGTCTCGCGAAGGAAGTTCCCGTAATTTAAGAGAAGCTCGACCCGATCCGGTGTCACATTCAAGGCCGCATCGAAAGCAGCCCGTGTCGTCGTCGCATCACCCACCTGCGCCGCTGCCACGCCCATCATATAAAGCGTATTGGGTTCGTTAGGCGCGTAAGTCAAAACACGACGACATAGAGCGATGGCGGATTGAAACTGGCCAGCCATCAACTGTTGCTGAATGGCCTGTAGGTCCTGTCTGATGTTTTGCTGCATAACTTTTTCTTTCCGGGACGCGCTGTTCCCCTCATCGCCAAACCGACGTCGCGGTCTTGAATTTGGTTTAGTCTACCCTAGACACTTTAGTCGACGTTTAGCTGCGCGTCTCACCTAGCTCGCTCTGCTCGCTCGGCAAATCTAAACGAGCTGCGAGCTAGATTTTGGCATAGTAACGACGACCCGACGCCCGTGGAACACGTAGATGGTTAGCCAGAGTAACCGGCAACACACCATCTGATGTATCGCCTCGGGTCCACCCACAAAAACGGTTCCACCCTAAAGTTCCGCACCTTTATTGTAAATAAGTCACATTCCGCCTCAATTTGAGCGCGTTTTAACGCGGATCACTATCGTGTCGGGCCAAAAGTTCGATATCGTGCGAAGTTGCAGTTGTGCGATCGCACTGCATAGGCGCGCAGGTAATCAAAAGGCGCCACAAGGAGTCCTTGAACTTTTAAATAAACTAGGGGAGGTTTCGAATGAAATCTTTTAAAACACGCTACCTCAGTTCCGCGGTAGCAGCGGCAGTTGCCTCGACTCTGCCCACACTCGTTTCTGCCCAGGACGAATCAGCTGACCTCGAAGAGGTTGTTGTAACTGGTTCGCGTTTGACCAAGTCAAACGTTACTTCATCTGTGCCACTCGTACAGATTGGTGCAGAAGAAATTAACAGCCGTGGTGTTGCTCGTGTCGAAGACGTGGTCAACATTCTGCCAAACGTATTCGTAGCGCAAACAGCGGAAGTAGCAAACGGCGCTACTGGTACGTCAACTCTAAACCTTCGTGGTTTGGGTTCTCAGCGTACGCTGGTATTGATTGATGGTAAGCGTCTACCTTTCGGTAGCCCATTCTCATCATCAGCTAACGTGGACATGGTTCCTGCTCGCATGGTTGAGCGCGTTGACGTTGTAACGTCAGGTGCTTCAGCGGTATACGGTTCCGACGCGGTTGCCGGTGTCGTTAACTTCATTACCAAGAAAGATTTCGAAGGCTTCGAATTCGACTACCAGTACAGTACGAACTACAACGCAAACGACAATGGCTACATGCAAAATCTACTAGCCGATGCTGACTTCTTCGACCCCGGTTCAAACACCGCCGGCGAAGCGAGCCTAATGTCTGTATTGATGGGTGTTAACAGTGAAGACGGTCGCGGTAACATCACGCTGTTCGGTACTTACGAAGACATGGAGTCTATGATCGGTCGTGACCGTGATACAGGCGCATGTACGCTGTTTGGATCCGCGGAGCCCTTCTGTGGTGGTTCGTCCAACTTCCGACGCTTTAACGGAACGATTGGTAACGACATTGGCGGAACTGTGTTCCAGGAGCTTGATGGCACAATCGTACCAATCGACTTCAGCCGAAGCGATGTGTTCTACAACTACGGTGCGGTAAACCACTACCAGCGTCCTGTTGAGCGTTGGAACCTCGGTGCAAGTGGCCACTACGAGCTCACTGACGATGTGGAAGCGTATTTCGATACCTCTTTCATGAACAACAAGACCGAAGCTCAAATTGCTGAGTCTGCGTCTTTTAACCGTGCCTTCCAGACAAACTGTGACAACCCATTGCTTACGGGCGGTGCAGGTCCTGGCGGAAACGGTATTCAGTTAGGCCAGATCACCGGTACTTTCGATGACAATGGTGACTTCATTAACTGTCTCGATTGGATGGCCGCTGGTAACGACTCTGTCGACGTTCAGTTCATTAACTCGCACCGTAACGTTGAAGGCGGTCCTCGTGTAAGCACTTACGAGAACAGCACATGGCGTGCGATCTTCGGTGTGCGTGGTGACATCAATGAGAACTTTGCGTTTGACTTGTTTGCTCAGTTCTCTGCAACCGAAGGCAAGCGACTCTCACAGAACGACCTGAACTTTAACCGTGTTCAGCAGGCGCTGTTCATCGTTGACGACGGTAATGGTAACCCTGTGTGTCGCGACTCAAGCGGCGGCTGCGTACCATGGAACATTTTCGAGCGTAATGCCGACGGTACAACAGCAGTGACAGACGAAGCGGCTGCCTTCATTGCCGGCCTCGGCGTCGTGACAGGTGAAACCGAGCAGACAGTCTTTGGTGGAACGATCGAAGGTGACCTCACTAGCTTCGGCATTCAAAGCCCCATGGCTGATGCGGGTCTAACAGGCCTCGTTGGCTTCGAATACCGTGAAGACAGCCTCTCGCGCTTGTCAGATGACATTTCACGAACTGTGGGTGGTCTAACGGGTACGGGTGGCGCAACGTTGCCAATCGCAGGTGAGATCGAAGTTGAAGAAGTGTTCATGGAAGTTTCATTGCCACTCATCACGGGTGCGCCAATGGCTCAAGAGCTTGGTTTGACTGCGGGTTATCGTTACTCTGACTACACAACTAACGGTAATGGTACTTCGAACTCGTTCGACGCGGACACTTACTTTGCAGGTCTCAGCTGGGCGCCAAACGACGACGTTCGCTTCCGTTTGAACCAGTCAGTCGCTATTCGTGCGCCAAACGTTTTTGACCTCTATGTGGGTATCAACACAGGCCTGACCGAGCTTGCACCCGTAAGCGGTGACGGCGACCCATGTTCAGGGGCCAACCCTGTAGCTTCACAGCAAGCTTGTGCGAATACAGGTCTGTCAGCCGCTCAGTACGGCTCTGTTGACCCAAGTGCTGCCGGCCAGTTCAACCTGATCACGGGTGGTAACCCTAACCTCGTTGCTGAAGAGGGTGAGACAACAACCTTCGGTGTTGTTATCACGCCAAGCATGATCGAAAACCTCTCTATCGCGATTGACTACTTCGACATTGAAGTAACCGACGCAATCGGTGCGGTTCCTGCGCAGACGTCACTCGATCGCTGTCTTGAAACAGGTGATCCAGCTTTCTGTGCTAACGTTCGTCGTGATACTGCGGGCACACTTCACCTCTTGAACATCGCTCCTGATGGTGGTCTTGCAGGTATCAGTGAGCAGAACGTTAACATTGCAACGTTTGCTACTTCGGGTGTCGACCTCAACATTACCTACTCGATCGATATGGCCGATATGGGAACTGTTAACTTCGACTACGCGGCAACATTCCTTGACGAGGCCTACTCGGTAGCAATTCCAGGCGATGCCAAGGTTGACTGTGTCAGCAAATATGCGGGTCCATGTGGACTGCCCGTTCCAGAGTACAACCACCGCTTCCTCGCAACGTGGCTGACTCCATATGACGTTGTTGTTTCTGCAACATGGCGTCACATTGGTGAAACAGATCTTTACGGTCTTGAAGAGTCACGTGGCTATTTGGAGGACTCGATGGAAACGCGTGACTACCTCGACTTAGCGGCTACTTATGACGTTAACGAGAACGTAAGCGTGCGTGTAGGTGCGAACAACATCCTAGGTGACGATGCGCCTGTTACTACCTCTTCAGGTACTGGTACAGGTAACAACAACACTTATCCAGGTCTGTTCGACGTAAGCACATACCTGTTCGCAGGTGTAACAGTTAAGTTCTAAACACTCGTTTAGTACCTAACAGTAAAAGGGGGGCGAAAGCCTCCCTTTTTTTTTGCATAATTACTGCCGCTAATTTATTTCTTCGGATAACACCATGAGTCGTGACCCATCAGTAATGACCGACCCTCAGCAATGTCTCGGTGAGGCCATCAGCGCTTTGCGAGCCAATGAGTTTGAGGACGCGCTCAACTTGTCTTATAGAGCGATTGAACTAGGCCTCGACACCACCACCGTGTGGGGTGTCATTGCGCTGGCAAACCGCAACCGCGGTGACTATGACAACGCGCAAACGGCAGCGGATCGCGCTATTAAGCTCGATCCAAGAAATGCGCGCGCCTACCTTGTTAAGGGCGATGCTTTTTATACTCAAGGCAATATGAAAGCGGCCGCCGCCTTCTATCGACAGGCGCTCATCATCACCCCGCTTCATCCTGATATGGTGCAGGAGATTCGCGTGGAGTTTTTGCGTGCGCAGACGCGTGTCCAAGAGCTACAACAAGCTTTTGCGGATCATATGACGCGTGAAGTACAGCCCTTGCTAGACGATAAAGACAGCACACCCCGCATGCAGGCAGCTGTTGACCTACTACTCGGAAAACGGAAACAGTATTACCCAGAACCCCGCCACATTATGTACCCAGGCTTACCCATTCATGAGTTCCATCCGAGAGAAGCTTTTCCGTGGCTAGAGGCTCTCGAAGCGAATACTGAGTCGATCCTTGAAGAGCTTAATGGCTTAATCGCGAAGGGTAGTGCGTTTAATGCTTATCTCGAGAGCAATACCGAGCGACCTGCATTCGACACTCACGGCATGGCCGATAATGATGACTGGGGAGCGCTGTACCTGTGGCGTAATGGTGAGCCCGTGCCCGAGAATCAAGCACTGTGTCCTGTTACGACAGAAGCTATGAATGCGCTCCCTCTTGTATTCTCTGGACAGCGATGCCCGAATATATTGTTTTCTCGACTCCGTCCTGGCGCCAAAATCCCGCCTCACAACGGCATGATTAACACTCGGTTGATAGGCCATTTGCCACTCATTATCCCTGAAGATTGCGGATTTAGAGTTGGAAATACGACAAGGACATGGAAGTTAGGGGAAGCATTTTTGTTCGATGACACGATCGAACACGAAGCGTGGAATAATTCAGCCGAAGATCGCTTTGTTCTTATCTTCGAGGTGTGGCGCCCTGAACTCACAGAGCCGGAACGACATCTCGCAACACGCATGCTGACTGCCGTCGATAGTTATTAAGCACTATCAGAGCGTTCTGACTAATACCGTGAGTTTTCGAAGGCTGGCGCCCGTGATCCAACGAACAAGAGCGACCTAAAAGCCGTCATGACAGGTGAGCGCGCTTATCACTATGACGGACTGTTGCGTGATCAGACGAAACAACGGGTTAGCGATCTCGCACGGGTCAGTTTACCGCTTGGCGATTTACGCGCCGCTGCAGTAGCCATTGTGATTATCTCTGATAATAGTCACGCGTCGGTCCTGCTTACCCGCCGTGCAAGCTCGCTTCGTGCCCACAGTGGGCAATGGGCGCTTCCCGGCGGTCGCATGGACCTCGATGAGATCGCAGAGGAAGCGGCGCTCCGAGAGCTCAGGGAAGAAGTAAACCTCAAACTCACTCCCTCTTCGGTACTGGGTTTGCTCGACGATTATGTGACGCGTTCTGGTTACCGAATCACACCAGTAGTGGTTTGGGCAGATAGTGACATGCATGGAGTCACGCCCAATCCAGATGAGGTTGCCTCAATCCACACCGTCACGTTTTCTGACCTTGCTAAAGACGGGGTTGCTCACGTTCACTCCAATGACGATGAGGGCACCGAGGTTCTGTCGCTCGATCTGACCCTGGATCACATCTTTGCGCCAACAGCCGCGGTGCTGTATCAGTTTCGTGAAGTTGTGCTTATGGGCAGAAATACACGCGTTTCACACTACGACCAACCACGCTTTGCCTGGAAATGAGCGCACTCCTCGTCCGCAATTGTCGTAAGAGGTGTTTACCGAGCTGACGATGATCTGTCGGTGATTGACGTTGCTATTAGCAATGAATATTTTAGGACCTCAAATAACGAAAACACGATAATGCAAGGGACACTCACTCATGATTGCACTCCAGTCACTGATAGAACGCGCCGCTCGCCTCAACGGCGAGAGTGTTGCAACCAACTATAAGGGAACGGAGAAAAGCTGGAACGAAACGCAAAGCCGCGTAGGCTCGCTCGCCGCTGGCTTACAGAGCCTGGGGTTGTCAGAAGGTGATCGCGTAGGGATTCTGAGCCTCAATTGCGCGAACTATTACGAGGCCTTGTTTGCCGTTCCGTGGGCGGGATTTTGTGTCGTACCCCTAAACACGCGGTGGGCCGTGCGGGAAAATGAGTATGCGATATCGGATTCAGGAACACGTGTCGTTTTGTTTGATGATGCCTTCACCGCACAAGTCGATGAGCTGCGAGGACAAGTAGCGGGGCTGGAGCATTGCATATTCATCGGTGAAGGTAGTTGTCCCGACTGGGCCCACAGCCTTGAAATGCTGATTAACAATAGCTCCGAGTCTGCACCGTCGCTTCGTGGCGGTGACAACATGGCGGGCATCTTCTATACCGGCGGTACCACTGGCTTTCCGAAGGGTGTTATGCAATCGCATGGAGCCATATGGGCCAGCGGTATGGGGTCGCTACCCATGTTCGGCATGGGTCGCTTATCGCGCTATCTTCATGTCGCACCCATGTTCCATATGGCGGACTACGCGGGCGGCATGGCTGCGACCTTGTCTGCCGCTAGCAACATTATTATGCAGAGCTTCGACCCCACGGGCGTCTACCAAATCATCGCGACTGAGAGAGTCACCCATGCCTTACTGGTGCCAGCAATGATCAAGATGCTGTTAGATCACCCCAACGCAGCAACCGCCGACATGTCCAGCATGGAAAAAATCATGTACGGTGCCTCACCAATGCCAGCTGCAACACTCGAGCGTTGCATGGAACTATGGCCCCACATCGGTCTTGTCCAAGCTTACGGTCAAACCGAGCTGGCACCTGTCGCTACCATGCTCTCACCAGAGGACCATCGCGCTGGCGGTCAGATACTAAAGTCAGCCGGCCGGCCCACGCCCATCAACGATGTCCGCGTGGTGAGTGACGACGGCAATGATTGTCCTGTGGGTGAGTCTGGCGAAGTGGTTGTCCGCGGTCCCCACACTATGATGGGTTATTGGAACAAGCCCGCCGAAACCGAAAAAGCCCTCAAAGATGGCTGGGTTTACACCGGAGACGCAGGGCTCTTTGACGAAAACGGCTATCTCTACATTGTCGACCGACTCAAGGACATGGTGGTAACGGGTGGTGAGAACGTCTTTACCACTGAAGTTGAGAACGCTCTGATAAGCCACGACGCCGTGCAAGACGTCTCGGTCATTGGCATCCCGCACGAAGAATGGGGCGAAGCCGTCCATGCGATTGTGATACTTCACGCGGGAGCCACTGCCAACGAGGAAGATCTCGTCGCCCACTGTCGCGCGAGTATTGCGGGTTACAAAACTCCGAAAGGGTTTACCTTTAGGGATGAGCCGATGCCGCTTTCTGGGGCTGGCAAAGTCCTCAAGACTGAGCTTCGCAAGCCCTTCTGGGAAGGGCACGATCGTCAGGTCAACTAAGGTTCCGATATGGGCGCCTTAAGACGTGTTTAGCCACGTCCCAAGGCGTCTCAAACATTGCCAAAGCCTGCAAACTTGCTGCAGGCGGCAGACTGGAGTCTCAGAAGTAGGAAATCGCAGCTGGATGTTCAGGCACGAATCGCTTACCAATCGCTGCTAGCCCAATACCGCCTCAAATGCCGTCAAACAGCGATTGATATTGACGTCGTTACTGCTCGTTCCCATGAGGCCAATACGCCATTGCTTTCCAGCAAGCTCACCAAGACCTGCGCCGACTTCGAGGTCGAACTCGTTTAAGAGTCGCCCTCTGATCTTGGCGTCGTCCAATCCGTCTGGGATAAGTACTGAATTGAGCTGAGGCAAGCGCCATTCTTCAGCGACTGCCATGTCAAGACCCAGCTTAGAGAGTCCCGCGGCTAGCTTTAGATGATTCGCTTTATGACGCGCAAAGCTTGCCTCCAGCCCTTCCTCCTCGAGCATCAATAGTGCCTCGTGAATGGCATACACGGCGTTCACCGGCGCCGTGTGGTGATAGGAGCGCTTCGCCCCTTCACCCCAGTAACCCATGATGAGGTTCATATCCAAGAACCAGCTCTGAACCTTGTGCTTCCTTGCCTGAATCGCGGCAACGGCGTCGCTAGAAAAAGTAATCGGCGAGATTCCGGGCAGGCCAGAAAGGCATTTCTGAGTACCCGAATAAACCACGTCGGCACCCCAAGCATCTGTCTGCAGATCGATACCAGCGAGCGAGGTTACGGCATCCATAATCACCAGCATGCCTGCTGATTTAGCCAGTCGGCAGAGCGTCTCAGCGTCACTTCTGACACCCGTAGAAGTCTCTGCGTGAACAAATGCAACGACCTTTGCATCGGGATGCTGTTTAATCGCAGCCTCGAGCTTCTCGGGATCAACCGGGTCGCCCCAACGGTCCGAGACCATGACCGCGGTCGCCCCACAGCGTTCGACATTCTCTTTCATACGCCCGCCAAACACGCCGTTCTGGCAGACGATTACCTTATCACCACACTCCACCAGATTGACAAAGGCAGCCTCCATACCAGCGGAGCCTGGCGCTGACAGCGGAATCGTCAGTTCATTCTCGGTTTGAAAGGCGTATTGCAGCAGACCCTTTACATCATCCATTAACGCCACAAACAGCGGATCCAAGTGACCGATGGTTGGACGTGCCGACGCCGCGAGTACCCGAGGCGAAACATCGGACGGGCCGGGCCCCATTAGGGTGCGAACTGGGGGATGAAAGGTTGATGACTTTGCTTTTGATCGTGACATGCTGCCTCCAAAGTAGGGTCGAAATAATGCACTAAGCACAGTAATGATGCGACTCATGTGCATCATTTGACTGAATACATGTCATTCGATTTGGTTCAGCGAGCGAGCATCCGTACACTGCGGGGATGTCAGACACACCCATTCTCTATTCCTTTCGGCGATGCCCTTACGCGATGCGAGCGCGCATGAGCATTGCTTACTCGGGCGCACAGGTCGAACTACGCGAGGTAGTGCTCAAAGACAAGCCGCCGGCCATGCTCGAGGTATCGCCCAAAGGTACCGTTCCCGTATTGATCGATATCGACGGTACTGTCATCGAAGAGAGTCTTGATGTCATGCGATGGGCGCTCGCTCAAAGTGACCCCGACAACTGGTTAGACGGCTTGGGTCTTAACGAACCTCTTATTTCGACCTGTGATGGCGAATTCAAGCAATGGCTCGACCGCTACAAGTATGCGGTTCGATTCCCTGAGCACGAAGAGGTCTGGTACCGAGGAAAAGCTGAAACATTTCTAGCCACCTTAGAATCGAGACTGACAGGGTCACAGTTTTTAAACGGCCCTGCGCTTAGCGTAACCGACATCGCGATTTTTCCGTTCATCAGACAGTTCGCCAATGTCGATCTCACATGGTGGGCCAGCCACCCCTACCCAAATGTTTCACGATGGTTAGAGGAGCTAGTCACCAGTGAACTTTTTAGTCGCGTGATGAAAAAATACTCACAGTGGAGAGACGGCGATCCTGAGATCCCGTTTCCGGCCTAGAAAGAAATTCAACTCAGAGCTTCGCCGCTGACCAACTGGCCTGGTTAATCGCCGCCTTCGCGTCAAGCTCAGCGGCTTCAAACGCACCACCAATCAGCTCAACGCTCATGTTTCCGTCATCAAGTTCATCGAAGAGTGCACGGAGCGGCTCCTGACCGGCACAAATGATGACAGTATCGACATCCAAACTGACGGGCTTGTTCTCAATCATCAGATGAAGGCCGTCGTCATCAATGAGCCGATAGTCAGCGCCATTGATCATGTTGACACCTCGACGACCCAACGTGGTCCGATGCGTCCAACCCGTTGTCTTGCCCAGTCCACGACCGACGGGCGTGGACTTACGCTGAATCAGATAGACCTCTCGATCGGCTCGAGCAACTTGCGGCTCAACCCCGGTAACCCCGCCTCTTGGGTGGTTTTCGAAATCGATACCCCACTCCTTTGCGAACACGTCGATATCGAGTGCCGCTGATGGCCCTTCGTGAGTAATAAGGTCGGTCACATCGAAGCCAATACCCCCAGCCCCGACCACTGCGACCTTTTTGCCAATGGGTTTGCGCCCCATGATGGCGTCGATGTAGCCGACGACCATTGGATGATCGATGCCTTTTATATTGGGCACGCGCGGAGTAATCCCGGTGGCGATAACGATGTGATCGAAGCCCTGATCGCGTAAGTCAGCAGCGCTAACCCGCTTACCGAGTCTCACATCAACATTTAGCTTATCAAGCATTTTGTTGTAGTAACGAATCGTCTCGTGGAATTCCTCTTTGCCCGGGACACGTTTGGCCAAATTGAATTGGCCACCAATTTCATCCGAAGCGTCGAACAAGGTAACCCTATGACCGCGCTCAGCTGCCACCGTCGAGTAAGCAAGACCCGCTGGACCCGCACCAATTACCGCAACCGATTTTGCGTTTGTCGTTGGCTCGTAACTCAGCATGGTCTCGTGGCAGGCACGCGGATTCACGAGACAAGAGGTGGTTTTCATACTGAAGGTGTGGTCCAAACACGCCTGATTACAAGCAATACAGGTGTTGATCTCGTCTCTTCGACCCGTCGCCGCTTTGTTCATAAACTCGCTGTCAGCCAACATCGGACGTGCCATTGAAACGAGGTCTGCGTCACCGCGCTCCAAAACCTCCTCTGCCACTTCAGGCATGTTGATTCGATTGGAGGTAATAACGGGAATGCTCACTTCCTTTCGGACACGCGCCGTCACACGGGTAAATGCAGCGCGAGGAACCATGGTCGCAATTGTGGGCACATTCGCTTCGTGCCAAACAAAGTGCGTGGAAATAATACTCGCACCGGCCTTTTCAAGTTCCTTGGCTAAGAGCGCAATCTCGTCCCAGCTCATTCCCCCTTGCAGCATGTCCATCGCCGCGATGCGGAAAATGACAATGAAATCATCTCCGACTTCGGCGCGCACACGGCGGACAACTTCTAGCGGGAAGCGCATGCGGTTCTCGTAACTACCGCCCCACTCGTCGGTTCGCTGATTCGTCTTCTCGACAAGGAACGTGGAAAGGAGATAGCCCGCAGAACCAATAATTTCGACGCCGTCGTAGCCCGCCTGTTTAGCGAGACGCGCACAATTCGCGTGATCTGCGATTTGCTTCTCAATGCCCTCAGCATCCAACTCGTTCGGCGTCAGCTTGCTGATGCGCGAGCGAACCTTGGAGGGCGCCACTAAATTAGGGTTATGGGCAAGAGGGCCCATGTGGAGAATCTGCATAACAATTTTGACGTCTGGATCTGCCGCATGGACTGCGTCCGTTACCTGACGGTGACCGTCTGCCTCGCGCTCTGTATTTAGCTTGGAGGCGGAGAAAACGGGATTGCCGTTCTCATCGTAAACCGCAACGCCACCCTCTTCGTTTGGCGAAATGCCACCGGTGATGATCATGCCGATACCACCAGCAGCCCGCTCAGCATAGAAGGCCGCCATGCGCTCGAAACCATCCGGCATTTCCTCAAGACCGGTATGCATAGAGCCCATGATCGATCGATTCTTAATCGTAGTGAAACCAAGATCTAATGGCTGAAATAGGCGTGGGTAGTCAGTGGTTGTATCGATTAATTCTGCGGTGCTCACGATGAGGCCTCCTATTCTTGTCGATCCAGATTATCAGGATATTCCTGCTTGCATAGTCTTTGCGCCTGTAATGCACAGGCCAAGCCCAACCGTCTGTAGAGTAGTCATTACCAAAGCCTCCGCGAGAGCCTAAGCAGTGGCCCAAGCGCTGTTTCACGAACTCTTCACGCCACCCTGCTTAATCCTTTAGATCACGAGACTGGCCATGCAAACTGAAGTCAATCAACAACAAGCAAGCACATATGGATGTTCTGAAAAGCGACTCACCGGTGATTGTCTATTTAGACATCAAAAGCCCCTACGCGTTTATTTCCGTGAAACCTACCCTTGCGCTAGAGCGAGCGTTGGGGCTGTCTTTTGACTGGCGACCCTACACGCTCGATATACCCAGTTATCTGGGGTCAGCACGCAAGGAGAAAGGCGCTGTCGTTGAGTCCAGCGGTAGAAGCCCAAAAATATGGAACGCTATTCGCTACGCCTATATGGACGCACGCCGATACGCCGAAAACCAGGGCTATGTACTCAAGGGTACTGAAAAAATCTGGGACTCAAGCCTTGCGAATATAGGCATCTTATTCACCAACCTGCACTTCAGAGATCGCATCCCAGCCTATCTAGAAGCTGTTTATCCGCCGTTTTGGCGCAGAGAACTGGACATCGAGGATATTGAGGTCGTTAAACAATGCTTAGAATCTGCTGGCGTTGATAGCGCTAAGTTCGAGTCCTTTGCCACAAGTGAGGGCAAAGTCATGCATGATCAAATTCTCGAAAATCGCTTCGAAGCAGGTATGTACGGCGTGCCCACTTACGTCGTTGGAGGAGACGTCTTCTTCGGCCGCGAGCATCTCCCCTATATCCGCTGGATGTTATCGGGAAAACGGGGTCCAGCACCCGATGTAGCAAACGAGCTACTCACTGGGGAGGTGAGATGATCAAAGCGTATATCGACTTCAAATCGCTCGAATGTTTCCTTGCGATCAAACCTATCATTGCGCTGGCGGAGGAGTTCGGGGTTGCAATTGACTGGCAGCCGTTCGTGAGTCGTCCGCGCGCACTCCCAACACAGGTTGAAGACGAAACCGTGACTCAAACCCATCACCGCGTAAGGGCAGAGTCAGAGCACCGACTGAGACTTCGCTATATATCAGTCCGCGGTTACAAGATTCCAGAAGAGCCTGCGACAACAGACTCCACCAACGCATTAAACCGGCTTAATCAAATTACCGGGAACCGGACCGAATTTGTAAAGCAGGCCTTCGAGGCTTGTTGGCTGGAAAATCAAAACCTCGACGATACGCACCTTCTTGATCTGATTTGTCGGAAAGCGTCGACTGCTTACGAGCCAAGAAAAGATGACCTCGACGAAATTCAGGCAATGGCGGAAGAAGCCGGCCTGTTTGATGCCCCCACTTTTATCATCGATGGGCAACTTTTTATGGGACGAGCACACATCCCGTGGATGCGTGAGCTACTGCAGCAAGCGTAACGAAGGTTGGAAACAGGAGATCCCTGTCTTCATGAAAAAACGCTATTCGTAAAATGAGGCAATCTCTTCGAGGGGCTTCTTGATCGTGGCTGCTCTGGGCACCATTGCATCGGCTGCGGGGTGCCCCACCACCAATAAAATCATGGGCCGCTCGTTCGAGGGCCGCTCGAGAATTTTATTCAAAAACTTCATTGGACTGGGGGTATGCGTCAACGTCGCAAGTCCCAGCTCATGAAACGCGTTGATCAGTAAGCCTGTAGCGATACCAACGGACTCGGGGACGTAATAATTCTTTTGCTTCTCTCCAGACTCATCAAAACCATAGCGCTCTGCGAAAATAGCAATAAGCCAGGGTGCTGTTTCCAAGAAGGGCTTCTGCGCGTCAGTCCCTAGACCCTGTAAATCGTCCAGCCACTGCTCGCCCGCCTTACCCCCGTAGAAAGCGCGTTCTTCCGCTTCAGCCGCTATACGAATTTCACGCTTAATGTCAGGATCGCTCACACACACAAAATGCCAAGGTTGATGATTGGCACCTGAGGGCGCTGAACCCGCAGTGCGAATACAAGCCTCAATCACTGCTTTTGGTATTGGCGCATCTGAAAAATCGCGAACGGTGCGACGGGTAGACAGTCGAACGTATTGATCAACTGCCCGCGAGCAGAGTTCTTCGTTCCCCAAGGGCTCTGGATAGTTAAGCGGCACGGGATCATAGTCGTACTTCATAAAAATCGTATGTCTAAAATTAATCTCTTCCCTACTGTATCACTCCGCTCACGGTTCTATCACCGCGCTCTTTGCACCACCAACTCGTTTACTACCAGCTCGACTACGATCTCCCGACCGCTATCTGGCAGCATTACATTGCAACCGTTCGCTCAGCTCAAACTTTCAAATCATCGGTTACAAGAACCTGTGTACAATCACTGCCAAAGCCCAGCCTCAAATTACGCCTGCTCAGAGCGATTCAAATCTTTTTTACCAAATACTTTAGCAATCTCCTATCGCTTATCTGCCCTTATCTCGCCTTTTCTTCTACCCGGCCTAACTCTCATTGCTAACCCCCTGCTCTTTACCGATCTTTAGTTCTTCAAATACGTATGGCAGGGCAATCCTAGTGTGTGTTCGCCCTCCCTATGACCCTGGGACCGTACTTGCCATTTCATCACTTCAGACACATGATCTATAAATCAAAGAACCATTGGGGGATGACTTTGTCTACAAACAGTGAATGGCAAATCGGCACAGTCTTGTCTACCGCTTTTCAAAAACAAGTGGGATTCAAGGGTACCTATTTGGTAGCGCTGGTTATTTACGTAGCAATTTCGATTGTCGGAGGCTTCCTCAGTGAAACACTGTTTGGTCCGTCAGATGAATTCACTTGGGCGGGCTTCTGGGGTGAGTTAGTCATTACTCTCGCAATGCTGCCTCTTGGCGTTGGCTTAGGACTCATGGGGATACGGCGGGCGGCGCAACGCGACGTACCATTAGCCACCTTAGTTGAGCCTTACAACAAGTCGCTTCAATTGATGGCTATGTTACTGATCATGATGCTGCTGATTATTGCCGGCTATGTGCTTTTCATTTTACCCGGTATCTATTTATCGATTGCTTACGCCTTCGCGCCTTACTTGATAACAGAGAAGGACATGGGTATCTGGGAGTCTTTGGAGACTTCTCGAAAAGCCATCACAAAATTTTGGTGGCGCTACTTCGGGCTGATGCTGGTGGGTCTGCTGATGATTATTATCGGCTCGATACCCTTGTTCATCGGCTTACTTTGGGCGCTACCCATTTTGGCGATTGCTACGGGTGAAGTATTTGCAGACACCTTTAACGAGGATACGCCGCTTGAAGAGCTGCCGATTCAGGATGGAGAGAACAAGCCTGATCTATGACAGCCAACGAGCGCTGATATGCGGTTCAACACATCCCTACCCATGCACGGCTCCCTATAAGAGTGCGTTTGGCTGAGCGACGACGCCGAGTCAGAGAGCTAGCAACAAGAACGACAGCGCCCTAAAGTCCCAGTTACCAGTCACAACGACTTTGATTGGTAGCCGAGTGCTATCTTTTCAACAGCAATGAGATAAGCCGCTAAGCGGAGATCGCTGACTCGCTCGTCTTCGTGCCACCTAGTGCGCATCGCCTGAAGCGCGTCTCGCATCGTGTCATCAAGGCCCGATCGCACCAACTGTAGTTCGTCGGCGCCCCGCAGATAACTAAGTTTAAATTGCTCGGTGGGAGACCACGTATCCTCGCCGACTAACTTACTGAGTCGTTCAAGCTCGGCAAGCATGAGAGCATTTGTCGCCTCCTGAGCGCGCCGCTCCATACGTCCAAAGCGAATGTGACTTAGATTCTTGACCCATTCAAAGTAAGAGACGGTGACACCTCCCGCGTTAGCGTAGAGGTCGGGAATGATGACCGCGCCGCGCTCCCGAAGGATCTCATCAGCGGCCGACGTGATTGGCCCATTGGCGGCCTCGACGATGAGCTTGGCCTTAATACGCGATGCGTTTTGGGCGTCAATCACACCTTCTAATGCGGCGGGAATTAAAATATCGCATTCAGCTTCAAGCGCTAAATCGCCGGAATCAGCGTTAATAAAAGTAGCACCTGGAAAATCCTTCACACCACCCGTCTCATTGATCCACGCCTTGACATCGGACACATTCAAACCTCTCTCAGAGAATAAAGCCCCATCGCGCTCGATGATGCCAATGACACGCGCACCATCTTCCTCTGATAGAAATTTAGCCGCGTGAAAACCGACATTACCCAAGCCTTGGACTACGACTCTTTGGCCGTCAAGCCCACCTGCTAAGTTTGCACGCTTAATGTCCAAGGGCTCGCGAAAAAACTCGCGAAGTGCGTATTGAATGCCACGCCCAGTTGCCTCAACACGCCCCTCAATACCCCCCATATGCACAGGCTTACCTGTGACACAGGCGAGTGCATCAATTTCAGTCGGATTGAGCTTCTGGTACTCATCGGCGATCCATGCCATCTCCCTGCCAGAGGTCCCCATGTCGGGGGCAGGCACATTCTGGCTTGGGTGGATTAAATCCCGCTTGATTAGCTCGTAGGCGAAACGTCGCGTGATGAGCTCGAGTTCATGCTCGTCGTAGTCCTTCGGTCTGATACACAACCCCCCCTTGGAACCACCGTATGGTACGTCTACAACCGCGCACTTGTAGGTCATCAAGGCTGCGAGCGCCTCAACCTCGTCCTGATTCACGGCCAGCGAGTAGCGAATACCGCCTTTCACAGGCGATACGTGGTCAGAGTGTACCGAGCGATAACCTGTAAACACGTGAATTCTGTCGCGCAGGCGCACCGGAAATCTGACAGTGTAGGTCGCGTTACAGGTCCGAATTTGTTGAGCCAGACCGGGAGGTAGATCAAGCAGATTAGCTGCCCGCAAAAATTGACGGTCAACATTAGCTGTAAAACTTAACTCCTGAGAAGACATCATCAAGCCCCCACTCGATCAAAGTCCAGCAAGCTTAGTGCTACAGCATTCGGATATCTATACCACCTTAGATCGCATCGACCCGCGCACCTTGAGCCTTGAGGATCGGCTTCATCTGCCGATAGGCCTGCGGCGTTCGCACCAAGGGGATGCGAGGGTATAAATGGTGGATGACGTGGTACTGCATACCCGACGACCAGATGTTTCCAAAGCGCGACTTGAAGCTTTGCGTGTCGTTATATCGCTCGGTTCCACAGTTCGGATAATGGGGCGCCCACGATAAGTAGAATTGAACATAGAACAACGCAACGGTTCTTGGCAGCCACCACAGTAGTGCAGCCTCAATCGCCAAGCCATTGAGTGCCATACCACAAAGGACGCCGAGGTAAACGAGCTGATAAGCCGCAGATTGCAGGATGAGGTCCTCCCGACCAATACGCTTCAGACACCTAATATAAGGATGTTCTCCGCCGTGGGGCTTAGGTTGGCGCCATTGCACGCTAGACCAAAAAAACCCACCCATCGTGTCGTAATGCTCGCTGTAATCGGGGTCAAGCTCTGGGTTGTTAGCGTGCTTGTGATGCTCCATATGCGTTGCACGCAACACGGAATAAGGTATGACCAGAGGAATGGGGCTTAGCCAGCCGACCACCTCATTGAGCCAACGCTTTGGTTTGCCAGGCATCGCAAATATGGAGTGCTGTGCTTCATGGGATGGCAAGTAGGAGGCCGCGACATTGACTGTAGCAATAATAAAACCCAGCCAGAGCGGCATCACACCACTAAGGCAAAGCACCCAAACAGCGATCCAACACGCCAAATTACCAAGGCCCCAAGCGAGGGAAAGATAGGGAAATTTATCGAGATGCTGTTTCGCAATTTCCCGCTCCATGGCACGGAGTTCAAGCTCTGTTTTAGCGGTTAAATCCATCGTCCCGTCCATGATGCTATGCCTCCCCAAGCACCAAAAATGATGAGTGCCACGGTCCACATGTCAACACCCCCAATGGCGCTGATCCCAAACTCTGCCATAACCTGAACCGAGAGTGGAGCCAAAAAGGCCAATCCAAAGAAAAAAGGCAACGTCCCTAAGAACGACGCTAATAACTTCGCAAGCATAATTTTTTACTCTTGTGGTATCTACGTCTCAATTCACGACATCGCGGCGCGGATACGCTCAATGGGTATCGAGCGACTCAATAACTTATTAGCCGCAAAGGCTCGTTGAGGCAGCGCAACCAGGCGGGACGCATGTGCCATCGCGCGCTCCAAAAGTAGGTCTGGCGCCACGACTTCGTCCAAAAACCCCGCCTCCATAGCCGTCTCAGGTGAATGAATTTGCGCCGCAACGATAGATTCGAATCGGTGCGCCTCGGCAAGTCGATAAACCGCAGGCTCATAGCCAAAAGCCGGCAGATCCATATCAATAGCTGTTTCGTTCAAGCCGTACTTGTAGTCACCCTCGATACCAATGCGCTTATCAGCACACACTAGCATGACAGACCCCAGCGCCAAGCAATGGCCTGTTACCGCGCAAACCACCGGGTGGGGGAAAGTAAAAATACGGAGCGCCAACTCGCCACCTGCCTTAACCATCGCCGCTGCAGCCTCAGCATCGCCACTCGCAATGACCTTTAAATCGAAGCCAGCAGAAAAACAGCCTTCTCGACCCACCCACGTAAGCGCAGCCTTTTTTGCTTCAACCTCATCGAGTGCTGAGTTGAAGTCCCGTATGACGTCCGGCGAAAACGCATTACGCTTTCCGTCGTCGTGATTTAGAATCGCGACGTTGTCTTGAAAATCCAAAGTGAGTGACATGACCGCTCCTTACCTATTTAGTGTTATTGGCTGAGCCTCGCTTCCACCTATATTTAAACAGAACGTGAATGCCAAGACATTACTGGGAATGACAATGGCCGAAATTGATCGAACAGAGATTCGCGCACTGCACTACGCATCGACCTCGGTGTCAATAGAAGCAATTGAGACCGCAATTTTGGGTGACCCAGATCGGCGCGAGAAAGTCTCAGCGATTGCTCGCAAGCTTGTTACACAAAGCCGCGAGCGCTCTGACGAGTCCGGCACGCTCGATGCATTCCTTCGCGAGTTTGGCTTATCAAATAACGAGGGCATTGCACTCATGTGTCTTGCCGAGGCGCTGCTTCGCGTTCCCGATGATGCAACACTTGATGCGCTCATCGCTGAAAAAATCCGCGATGGAGACTGGGGAGCGCATGAAAGTGCCTCAGACTCGCATCTGGTCAATGCGTCCGTCTGGGGCTTGATGCTCGCTGGGAAACTGGTAGGTAAATCATCCTCTGGCTCGGTATTCCCAGTTAACTGGCTCTCAAATCTCGCCACACGCATTGGTGAACCGACCGTTCGTGTGGCAACGCTGCAAGCAATGAAGATTTTAGGTGGGCAGTTTGTCCTCGGCAGGGATATTGACGCAGCACTGTCGCGCGCAAAGCGTCAAAACGTGCTGTGCAGTTTCGACATGCTGGGAGAAGGCGCACGAACTGCGGCCGATGCGGAAAGGTACTTTCAAAGCTACGAGACGGCGATTCATCGTGTCGGTAAAGCCTGCTCAGGGACCGACGTGCGGGAAAATCATAACGTTTCAGTAAAGCTCTCGGCTTTGCACCCGCGGTTTTCAGAAAGCCAGCGGGCTAAGTGCCTTCCGGCGCTTCAGCACAAAGTATTGAGATTAGCCAAACTCGCAAAAAGCTATGGCATGGGAATGAGTCTCGACGCAGAGGAGTGCTCGCGACTTGAACTATCGATGGATGTATTCCAGTGGCTCTGCAGCCATCAGGAATTGAATGATTGGAACGGCCTAGGTTTTGTACTTCAAGCCTACCAAAAGCGCTCTGCGGCGGTGGCACGATGGCTTGTAGAGCTGGCGAATAAACGTCCTTCAGGCTTCATGGTGCGGCTCGTTAAGGGCGCTTACTGGGATACTGAGATTAAGATCGCACAGCAACTCGGCTTGGAAGATTACCCCGTGTTTACGGATAAATCGCATACCGACCTCTCTTATGAGGCCTGCATGCATATTTTGCTGACTAGCAATCGAATCTATTGTCAGTTCGCGACGCACAATGCGCGCTCTGTGGCCCATGTCATTGAAGCGACCGAAAACAGCGAAGCGTCGTTCGAACTGCAGAAGCTCCATGGCATGGGTGACCTGCTATACACCTTGGTCCAAGAAAATTATCCCAGCATCCCAGTTCGAACCTATGCACCCGTCGGGCAACACGCAGATTTACTGCCCTACCTTGTAAGAAGACTTTTAGAAAATGGCGCCAACAGCTCGTTTGTGAATCGATTTCTAGACAAGCAATTGCCTGTCGATGACCTAATAGCTGATCCGGTTGACAGGTTAACGAGCTCTAGCGAGGCGCAGATATCACACTCATCATCTTTAACGTCTTTGTCGGCCACGGTGGCTTCTTCGGTTACTTCCGCTATTCCAAATCCGAGAGCTATCTTCTCGAGCGCCGCTATTCCTTGGACAGCGTCAAAAGGCTTCGATTTGGATGATCGCAATCTGATCGAAGAGATGAGAAAAGATGCTGTCGCCGAGCGGGCAAGGAAATGTGTGCTCAGCTTGGCAAAGAGCAACTCTGATCCATTAGAGAGTGTGTCGTTCTCTCCTGCGAGCGGCAAGGCGATTGGGCGGTTTCAATCGGCGGGTCCTGAGGATTTTAATCAAGCCTTGGATGGGGCCTCCAAGGCATTCTCTGAATGGTCTCGCTTACCGGCAAGGCACCGTGGCGGATTACTGCTGAATTTAGCTACGTTACTAGAGAATCGCACACTTGATCTTGCCGCACTGATTGCCGTTGAGGCAGGGCGGACATTAACCGATGGGGTTGATGAGGTGCGAGAGGCTGTCGATTTCTGTCGGTATTACGCAGCCCATGCAGAAGCGCTCATGGATACGGAAATTGAACTTCCTGGCGTTACCGGCGAGGCCAATCGCTTGTGTTATCAAGCGAGTGGGCCTTGGCTCTGCATCAGTCCCTGGAATTTTCCGCTGGCCATTTTTATCGGACAGATCGCAGCTAATCTGGCAGTGGGCAACACCGTCATTGCTAAACCTGCCGAGCAAACACCATTAGTCGCGTTATTTGCAGAGCACCTCTTTAGGGAAGCAGGCTTTCCAACTGATGTTTTGCACGTCCTTAACGGGGACGGCCCAACGAGCGGTAGGCACCTATTGCCCGACGCGCGCATAAAGGGTGTCTCCTTTACGGGTAGCCATGCGACTGCGACCACGATTAATCGTGCGCTGGCAGCAAGACCTGGTGCGATTACTCCATTGGTCGCCGAGACCGGTGGTATCAACTGCATGATCGTCGATTCAACCGCGCTTCCCGAGCAAGTCGTTGACGATGTCATCACCTCGGCCTTTCGATCTGCCGGACAACGATGCTCGGCACTGCGTGTGCTTTACTTGCAAAGCGATGTTGCGGACAAAATGATTGAGCTGCTCCAAGGCGCAATGGCAGAGCTGGTTTTGGGCGATCCAAGCGACCTCTCTAGCGATATTGGCCCGGTCATCGATAGCAATGCGCAGCGTATTATTGACCAGCATATTGCCCATTTAGAGACGCGGTCCAAGCGTCTTGCAATCGCGGCCTTGCCCACAGGTCAGAGCACCGGTTTTTTCGTTGCTCCACAAGCTTGGGAAATCAACTCACTCAAAGAGCTTACCCAGGAGGTTTTTGGCCCGGTCTTGCACGTGATTCGCTACAACGCAGAGACGCTTCCAACCATCATCGACGATATTCGAGCCTCTGACTTTGCACTGACAATGGGGGTACACAGTCGTCTCCGCGGGCTCCATCAACGACTGGAGAACGAAGCGCTGATTGGGAATCTATATATTAATCGCGACACAGTAGGCGCAGTGGTTGGCAGCAATCCATTCGGCGGCCATGGTTTGTCAGGCACTGGCCCAAAAGCGGGCGGCCCCGACTATTTAAAGCGACTGGTTCGGGAGCACACCATCACTGACAACATCACTGCACTCGGTGGCAACACGGATTTATTCAATCTCGAGTAAGTGAAACCGTCAGCATTGCGGTAAGCTGACGCGGTCAAAAAAACAAGCAAACCCTAGCGGGAGCGTGAGATGGAATTATTTTCAGGAAAAACAGTCGTCGTATCTGGCGGTGCAGAAGGCATCGGTTTTGCGGTAGCGCAGGCTGTTGGACGCGAGGGTATGAACGTCGTCATCACAGACGTCTCTACTGACATGTTGAGCAAGGCTGAGGCGACACTCTCCGAGCAAGGTATCGCGGTTCTTGCTATGGAGGCGGACGCGCGGAAAGAGAGCGAATGGGAGCGCGTCGCCGCTGCAGCGCTGGAGAAATTCGGTGCCATTCACGCCGTTATGAACAACGCAGGTGTTGGCGGCGGTGGTTCAAGCGGACCCATTGAGGAACAATCAGCCGAGGACTGGCGCTGGACCATAGACGTTAATTTGATGGGCGTAGTCTTTGGCGTCAAAACCATGGTGCCGCATATCAAAGCGGCTGGCGGTGGTTGGATTTTAAACGTTGCGTCCATGGCAGGAATGAGTGGTATTCCATACGGAGGCGCCTACAACGCCACAAAACTCGCTGTCGCAGGCCTTTCCGAGGGCTGGGCAATTGAGCTTGCACCGTTTGGAATTCACGTGGCAGCGCTGTGCCCTGGCTTTGTAAAAACGCGTATCTACCTGTCAGATCGTGTCCGGCCTGACGACTACGATGCGAGTCACAGAGACCTCGTGAGATCAGATGAGGACCTTGATACTGACGCCATGTCTACAGGTATCTCTAACGAAGTCAAAAATGGCATCGACCCCGATGTGCTCGCAGCGCGAGTCATTGAGTCTCTCAAGGCCGGCGAGACGTATATCTTCACGCACCCCTCGTTTAGAGGTGGTGTTGGCGAGCGCTATGCGATGATCGACCGCTGTTTTGAGAGCGCCGAGACTAGCCCCATAGTCGGGGGCGTTACGTCAAGCATTGCGAACCCGGACGTATTTAAGTAGTTGGTCCGAGCAAAAACCGCGCTCCGCGAGCGCCAATTGCAGGCTGAAACACCGTTAACGAATCGAGACGCACAACTCGGACAGTTTCGCGTCCAGTGCGTCCATAACCTCGTTAAACGCCCGCTCAACGTCTTGCTCGGAGCCGTCGACTCTCGAAGGATCGGGCATACCCCAGTGCAGTCGAGGTGTTTCGCCCATCCAAAGTGGACAGATCTCGTTTGCAGCGCTGTCACACACCGTAATGACAAAATCCCAGCCTTCGTCCTCGAACTCATCCCAAGATTGACTTTGGAGTCCCTCGGTCGGCAATTCACGCGCTTTCAAATATTTTAGCGTTAGGGCATGTACCTCACCGGCTGGGGCACTACCCGCGCTGTAGGCCTCAAATACCTCCCCGTACTTCGCATTAGCAATCACCTCGCCCAACACGCTGCGGCAGCGGTTGTGTGTGCAAACGAATAAAATCTTTGAGCGTCCATTCACCTAGCTGTACCCTTCACGACCCAATTCTCCCAATGTAACCCGCGCGTGTTACAAACATACGATACTCCGACCCAATGCTGATCATTCCCACACGACGCATCCTAATATTTGGCTTTCTTGCATTCGTACTCATTGGTCTCGAGCAAGGGATTCTAGGGCTGTTCGTCGCAGAACTCGGAACCCAGTTACGCCGCTCGCCCGAGGAGCTGGGTTTATTCTTTGCGCTTCATGGCGTTGGCTCAGCGATCGTCACTGGATCGGCGCTCATTGGCTGGTTAGAAAAACGAAATAACAAACGTATCGCCATGGCAAGCCTCGCTCTAAGCGCAGGCGGCTTCCTGGTCGTCTTTGGCGAGTCATGGACGTCAAAATTATTTGCCGCACCCTTGCTAGGAATCGGATTCGGTGGACTCTCGATGTCCTTCAACACGCTCTTCGTGACGCATTTCTCTCAAAAGAATGCAGGGCTATTGAATGTGCTCAACGCCACCTATGGCCTCGGAGCCGTAGCAGCACCCTGGCTAGTGAGTACCGGTACGTACTCGGCCACCCAGGTCTTTTTGACTGTTGCCGCACTGTCGCTTGCCGTGATGTTGGGCGCCTGGGGTATTGACGATCGCGTTCCTAGCAATCTACCCACTAGTTCGGGCGATAAGAACAACGCAGGGCCGGTCGTACCCCTGCTCTTTACAGCCTTTCTAATTCTCTTTTTAGAGGCGGGACTCACATACTGGATGCCCTCTCTCCTGGCTGACTCTCCTCAAGATGAATTCGTGGCCGCACGATACATGACCGTATTCTTTGGATGGTTTGTGATCGTCCGCCTCGGTGCTGCGGCGCTTGCCACGTGGATTTCAACACTGGGGTTTGCACTCATCGGGTTGAGCGGCGTCTTCGCCTCGCTCATTTTGGTTAGCACAAGCTTTATCCCGCTTTCAGATACCGCGTTCATCGGTGCATTCATGGGACTGATTTTCCCCAACGCTTATGCGTGGATGCTGATGAATGGACATGGCGGTATTGCACTAGGAGCCAAGCTCCTGCTCAGTGCAATCACAGGCGCAACAGTTGGCCCCTGGGTGTTGGGTTGGATTTGGCCACTTTTTGGGGATACCGCAGTCCTGTTAACGCTGTCAGTCACCAGCGCTTTATCGGTGGTCATCATGCTTCGAATACACTTCCAGACGAGAAAAATACTGGTTATTAACCAGCGAGTGGGTGTCTAAAGAAATAATCCGTGGTTAGATAACTCCAATATCAATAAAGCAATTTGGGGAACTTACTCAATGGATACATCAACGCTCTTCTCTCTGGAAGGCCGAACAGCATTAGTCACAGGCGGGTCTCGTGGCATCGGCAAAATGATCGCCGCGGGCTTCATCGCTCAAGGTGCAAAGGTTTATATCTCATCGCGCAAAGCAGATGTTTGTGATGCCGTCGCTGAAGAGCTTGGTCCTAACTGCATTTCACTTCCGCAGGATGTGGGTACCGTTGCCGGTTGCCAAATGCTCGCCGACGCCTACTTTCAGCACGAGAAATCGCTCGATATCCTGGTAAATAATGCCGGCGCCGCGTGGGGTGAAGACTTTTCAACATTCCCCGAAGCGGGCTGGGACAAAGTGATGGATCTTAACGTCAAGTCGCTTTTCTTTTTGACACAAGCCTTGCATGGCCCACTCAAGGCAGCCGCGTCCCACGAGCAACCGGGTAAGGTAATCAACATTGCTTCCATCGATGGTATCCGCATCAACCCTTGGGAGACCTACAGCTATCAAGCCTCGAAGGCTGCAGTTATTCAGCTCACTCGCCGCATGGCAACACGTTTAATCAAAGACAGTATTAACGTGACGGCGATTGCGCCCGGTGCATTTGCGTCAGAAATGAACAAAGCGGCACGCGACTTCGGTGATGCGGTAGGTAGCGGGGTCCCTGCAGGGCGTATTGGTCGCGATGAGGATATGGCAGCGGTCGCTATTTATCTCGCGGCACGCAGCGGCGACTACGTGGTCGGAGAGACCATCGCTGTAGATGGCGGCGTTGTCTATGGTCATGCTGCTGAGACCATCAGCCCCTGAGGCGTCGCGATAAAACATTACCCATTAAAAAAGCCCCGATCATTTTGATTGGGGCTTTTTTTGACTGCGTCGTTACTTGCGCAATGCTTGTAATCGCGCAGTTTGTTTCAGCGCAGCGCTAGGCAGTCCTAAACTACTGCCCCTGCGCTTTTTGTTGGTTGTATAGCGGCTCCATCATTTGATCGACACCAAAGGTGGCTGGGCGCTGCCGAGGCGGGAATTGCGCCAAAGACATTAAAAACTTTTGAAGCTCCATACGCGCTACAGCAATGCGCGGCGGAACTTTACGGACCCACCAATCTTCATAATTATCCGCATTCTCATCAGCTCGCTCGAAGGGATCACGGCGTAGGTTAAATAATTTGGGAATTCGCACCTCGTCAAACTGCTCTCGCCAAACAGCAAAGCCTTTTGCCCTTTGTTCAGCAAAAACCACTTTCCAGTCCCCCGTGCGTATGGCGGTCAACACCCCATCGTCGCTCCAATAGAAAAAGGATTTTCGTGGGCCCAAGTCGGTCTCTCCAGTTAATAACGGAAGGAAATCGTAGCCATCGAGGTGATTTTTATACGGCTTCCCATCTACGGTTACTCCCGCCTTTAACTGGTCGATCACATTAGGTCGACCCGCAGCTGCCATCAATGTCGGGACCCAATCCTCATGCGACATGATCTCGTTGATGACCTGGCCTTCCTTGATCTTCCCTGGCCAGCGCACCATCGCCGGCACACGGAACCCACCTTCCCAGTTCGTATTCTTTTCACTTCTAAAAGGCGTAATTGCCGCATCGGGCCAGGTATTGTAGTGCGGCCCGTTGTCGGTCGAGTACATAACAATCGTGTTATCGGCGACCCCCAATTTATCGAGATGGTCGAGTAGCTCACCGACCATCATGTCGTGACCAACCATGGCGTCGTTATAGAATCCCTGACCAGAGAGTCCTCGCTCGTCGTCAGCAGTGTGGGTGAAAAAGTGCATTCGTGTGGTGTTGTACCAAACAAAGAATGGCTTGCCTTGGTCAACAGCACGCGTCATAAAGTCGAGGGCAGCAAGTTTAAACTCGCGATCGACTGTCTTCATGCGCTCACGGGTCAGCGCACCCGTATCGACGATATCGCCATCTGCAAAGCTATGGATTACGCCACGCGGTGAAAACAACTTAACCAACATTTCATTGTCGGAGGGGTAGTCCGGGTCCTCAGGCTCTTCCTCTGCATTTAAGTGATAAAGATTGCCAAAGAATTCATCAAAACCATGGTTTGTAGGGAGAAACTCGTCTTTGTCACCCAAATGGTTTTTGCCGAAATGTGCGGTGACGTAACCCTCATCTTTGAGCAGCGAGGCGAGGGTAACGTCTTCAGGCCTGATACCTAAATCCGCACCCGGTGAACCTACTTTTGTTAAACCGGTTCTAATGGGTGACTGCCCGAGGATAAAGGCCGACCGACCTGCGGTGCAGCTCTGCTGACCATAGTAATCGGTGAACTTAGCACCCTCGTTAGCAATCCGATCGATGTTAGGTGTCTCATACCCCATCATCCCCATATTGTTGGTCGACAGGTTCCAGAAGCCGATATCATCACCCCAGATGATGAGCATGTTGGGCTTCTCTTGCGCCAACGCATTACCCGCGAAGACAAGACTCAGTACTAAAAAGAGCAACCGCATTTGAATACCACCGTTTATTGTTAGAGTGGTACAAGAGTACTTCGTAGCGATCCCGTTGGCGAGATTGGGAACCGCCATAAATAGGTTTAAATGCCGAAAATTTTTAAGGCTCGCAACTATCCAGTTCTGAGCACACTTCTTACCCCCACCGTTGAATCCACGAGCACCTGAATAATCAGTTTGTCGATGACAGTGATACCGACGCATGGAACAATTGCGCCTACATAAAACGCTTTGGAGCGGCCTTAAGTGACCTCAATCATATTCGGCGGGCGCGAGATACGACCCGGAAAAATCATTTGTGTGGGTAAGAACTACGCCGCACATATCGAGGAGATGAAGAGCGTACCGTCAGACCAAATGACAGTATTTATGAAGCCGGCCACATCGATCACGGGAGAGCTCATTGCGATACGCGATGAGCCTGTACATTTTGAAGGCGAAATTTGCCTCCTAATACAGGATGGCAACATTGCGGGTGTTGGCTTTGGCCTCGATCTCACGCTGCGGAGGTTACAGGGGAAGCTAAAAGACGCTGGGCTCCCTTGGGAGCGCGCCAAAGCTTTCGACGGTGCAGCACTATTTAGTGACTTCGTTGCGACGCCTGAAAATCTAAATGAGCTCTTATTAGAGCTTTATATCGACAGTGAACTTCGCCAGCGCGGTGGACCACCTCAGATGCTGTATCCGCCGGATGTCATTCTTGAAGAGCTTTCGAAATTCTTAACATTGGAAGATGGCGACATCATTATGACTGGCACACCCTCGGGGGTTGGTCCAGTGAGCGCCGGCTCGCATTTTCACGGCCGTATCCTTTTTGAGGATAACGAGCTGACGTCTGCGTCCTGGCTCGCTCACTAGCGCCCATTGCGTTCTCGCTACAAGTCACCAGAGATTGGCTTGGCTTGGCTTGGCTTGGCTTGGCTCCTAAATAATAAATTTACGACTCTGATAAGCTCCGAATATTGCGAATAAACTCATCAATTTCATGTGTTTCCGTGGTGAATGACGTCACCAAACGATAGGCGTTCGGCAGTGATGGCCAGGGATAAAACGTGTGCCCCGTGGCGTTTAACGCCTCAGCCAGCGAATCATCCATCGAGACAAACAGCTCGTTGCCATCGCCGCCTGACACAACACTCACGCTCGACAACGCCTGCAGCTCGTTCATGAGATAACGCATTTTTTCGTTGGCGTGAGTTGCAAGATTGAGCCAAAGATCGTCTGTCAGATAAGCGTCGAACTGCGCAGCCAGGAACCGATGCTTCGACCACAAGTGGCCACCACGCTTTCTATGATACGGCGCAAGCTCGGCGTCCTCAGGATTAAAAAAGATCAGGGCTTCGGCCGCTATCGCACCGTTCTTAGTTGCGCCAAAACTCAGTGCATCAACACCTGCGCGCCAGGTTAGGTCTGCCGGAGTTTCTGCCCCCCCAACAAGTGCATTTGCGAATCGAGCACCGTCCATGAAGAGCTTCATGTCTTTTGATTTTGCCAATTCGCCATACGCAAGAATCTCATCGCTGGAGAATCGGCCCCCCAGCTCGGTCAAGTTGGAAAGCGCGATAACCGAGGGTTGCACGGAGTGAACACCTCTCGCTCCAGAGACTTCGATAACTCTCTTTAGCTCATCAAGATCCGGCTTGGCGGAAACACCGCCGACTGAAAACTGCCGAGCGCCACTGGTGAAAAACTCAGGCGCTGTCGATTCATCGTTTACGATATGCGCCTCTGAGTGAGCGTAGATTCCCCCAAAGGGTGAACACAGTGTTGCCAAACCCACGCAGTTCGCGGCGGTGCCAGTTGCCATGAGGAGCACCGCGATTTCCCGCTCAAAAAGCTCGGCTAACTGACGTTCGACTCGCAATGTCAACGCGTCGTTACCATAAGCAGGCACCGAGCCACTAGAAGCCGCCATCAAGGCCTCGATTATCTTGGGGTGTGCACCTGCGCCGTTATCTGAACCAAAATTTGCTGGCATCGTCCTTCCTTAAAGACAAAAAAAAGCCGCCCGGAGGCGGCTTTTATCATACGCGTTTTGCTTACAGCGCAAACTTCACACGAGCGTAGTAGAGACGACCACGGGGATCGTGCTGCTTGGGATCGTAGCTAAAGTTAGCTGCGTCGTAGACACGAGGTGCTTCCTCGTCGGTGAGGTTCTTACCGCCGATAGTAAGAACAGCTTGCGAATCACCGATGTTGAAGTTGAAGTTATAACTCGCGTCAACTGTCTGCCAGGAATCGATATTGCTGTCGAAACCTACAGCTGATGCAGGAACTGCGCGACCCGTAGTGTAGGAATCAACGTGATAGAGAACAACTGCGGCACTGTGGTTGCCACGCTCCCAATCAGCTGTCAGATTCCACTTTGCTTCTGGTAGCGATCGTACAAAGTTGTCATGGTTGAACGAGCCCACAACATCTCTCTTGCCGCCGTTACCATCGGGGATTTCGTAACTATTGAACCGGCTGTACGCCAACTGAACCCCGAAATCACCCGCGTCGCCCGCTGGAATATTCCAGTCAGCAGAGACGTCTATACCGTCGGTATCTACGGTCGCAGCGTTAATGTAAGAGACCTGCATACCATTCAACACGCCATTCACGCGGCTAACCGACGGGCCATTTGGATCAGCATTCAGCTTACCTTGCGCGTTTTCAATGGTAATCACGTCCTCATACTCAAACTGCCACCAATCGAGCCGAAGGTTGAGGTTGTCAGTGGGGCTGTAGACCAGACCGAGGTTTGTGTTCGTCGACGTTTCAGGCTTTAAATCTATACTCCCTTCAGAACGCACTCGAACAAACAACGCACTGGATGAACCACTCAGTGGGTCTACTAAACCCTGAAGCGACGTGCCGACGTTATATTGCTGCACCAGAGAGGGCTCACGGAAGGCAGTTGACATGGACCCGCGCACAACGAGCTTATCGGTGGCCTGCCAACGAAGCGAGATCTTCGGATCCAGACTGCTGTCAGACTCAAGCGACTCGTACCGAGCCGCAACGTTAAGCTCAACTGAATCATTCAGTGGCATCGAAACTTCCGCGAAGGCTGCGAATGAGTCGCGAGTTACGTCCACGGGCGCACCGCCGCCCAAAAAGATCAGGTCGACATCCTGAAGCTCGCCTGTGATCGGGTCAGGTTTCTGTGTGTAGATGTCATTACGGTTAACCGAGTAACCCTCATTTCGGAACTGCGCTCCGTAAGCAAGGTTGACCGTTCCGAAATTATCGAGCTCGAACCAAGGCCCGGAGACAACGAGATCCGCCACCAACAGATCGGTCTTTCGGTTGGTGTACGTAGTCGCGCTTATATAGTCGATCAGCTCTGCGGAGTTTTGACTTGGATCGAAAATATTGAACGTCTCGGTTCCGCTCTCACCACCTTGACCGGCCAGCGCTGCTGTCAGACGCGAAGCAATCGTATCTGGCTGATACGCCTCTCGATCGTTCTCTGAATACGTAAGCGACGCTCTCCAGTCCCACGCACCATCGTCAAGCGAACCTGATAAATCTAGCGACGCTCGAAGTGTCTCGGAGTTACGAGGCGCTAGAGGCGAAGGTGCTTCAGCACCGAGTGGTCGACCATACCAGCGAACAAAACCGTCGAATGGGCTGCCCGCTTGCCCGGGTAAAATCGTCGGGAAGTTCAACGCGGGATAAGAGGGCGACTGCGGGTTATCAAGTACTTCGTTTTTAGCAAAACCGATTTCACCACGAATCGAAATGCCGTTGTCCATATCGTGCGTCAGCGCGGCATAAAGGTTAGTGCGCTCTTCCTCGTTCACAAGATTGAACCGAGGACCGTAAAGGAAACCACACTTCTGGCCGCCCAATGAGGGCACAAACCCACCGGACAGAACACCACCGTTGGCCTCACAGTTAGCGTCAGGAATCGTTTCGCCCGGGCCATAAGTGCCAGCATAAGCGCCAGTACCGCCATCAATGACAGGCGGTAAGCCCGGCGCTAAGCCACCCAAATTTAGGAAGCTTCTACCCAGACTACTAACAGCATTGATCGTTGTGTACGCTCGCTCAGCAGAACTCAGAGGGTCTTGCTGCAAGAAGCTCGCAGCCACTAGCAAATTAGTGTTGTCACCGAAATTGGTGCCCGCAAGGATACTGACGTCGCTTGTGTCTTGACTGCTAGTTGCTGTCGTCTGGTGACCCAGGGACACTTCAACGCCCTCGAAGTCATCACGGAGAATAAAGTTCACAACACCTGCAACCGCGTCCGAACCGTAGGTCGCTGTCGCACCCTCTTTCAGGATTTCGACACGCTCAAGCGCCGCCATGGGAATAGTTGCTGTATCGACGAAAACTGAACCATCGTTAGCAACGGCGGCAGCGATTGATTGACGCTTACCGTTAACCAACACGAGCGTCGAAGTGAGTCCAAGACCGCGAAGGTTTACGTTTGAAGTCCCTTGAGTTTCACCTGAAGTGAAGCTGTCGGGATTGTTCTCGGTACCCGTGCTTACCGAAAGCTTTTGCGTCAACTCACCAATCGTAAGCGCGCCCTGCTTCTGGATGTAATCGCTGTTTAAGACCTCGACTGGTGACGCTTCGTCAGTTCCCGTTCCTTTGATATAAGAACCCGTGATGACAACTTCTTCGATATCACCATCTTGGGCCAGTGCTGTGTTGGCCATCATGGCATTTGCCGCGAGTAAGCTCACAGCAAGAGGCAAGGCTTTTATGCAAAACGTGTCTTTGTTCGACCGATTCATTACCGCTCCTTTAATACTTTTTTAGTCATTGGACGTTTGTTTTTGACGCTGGTTTTAAATTTATAGCGCTGCACTGAGTACGCCACGAAAATCACAGTCGTTCAACCCCAAGTCGCTACAAGTCCCCCAAAATAGGTCAAAAACACAACAGCACGCAGGCTACGCCAGTCACAAAACTGAAATTGTATTCCGAGCAACAACGCGTTAGCGTTAGAGAAACCAAAGGTGAGTGGCCATGCAAGGAATCCTTAAACTGGATGTAGCGGGGCGGCCGCGGGGCTGGTTGAGCCTGCAGGAAGCCATCTCGGCTTACGCAAGAGACGACGTCATTTATGGCATCGGCGATGCTTTACCAACGGTTTACGGTGGCACCCAACGACTGACCGGATTGCGCTCATCGCTTACGCTGCAGCCAATCATTGCCCTCGACGGGCGGGTTTTTGACGACTTCACGCCGCCACTTAGCAATCGGACGCTGTTTCGTCGTGACGACCATCGCTGCCTCTACTGTGGCAACCAATTTTCTAAACAAGAACTAACGCGGGATCACGTTATTCCTACGTCCAGAGGCGGCAGCAACGACTGGGAGAATCTCGTAGCCGCATGCAAGCGCTGCAATTGGCAAAAGGACTGTAGAACTCCGGAGGAAGCTGGCATGCCACTTTTAGCTGTGCCGTTTAGACCCAACGAATACGAATGGCACTTCCTGGCAAAGGAGCGAGTTCTGGCAGATCAAATGGAATATTTGTCCAGCCAGTTTCGCGCTGATCGGCAGTGGGCTCACTGACCAGACACGACATGAATAGGCCTTAGTGGGGCGACGGTATCAGCTCCTTTTCGCACAGTGCACCAAAGCTCGGCAGGTTACTAATCGATCACCCCGCTCGAAAGTAACGTTGCGGCAGCATGGGGAGTGCGACGACCTCTAACTCGACAAGCTTCCCTCGAAGATCGGCTTTCAGCACCAAGCCCTTATGGGACGCGCTTGGATGAACGTAGGCCATGGCTATTGGTCCACCCACGCTTGCACCAAACGCATCAGAGCAGATACGACCCACCTCATCACCCTCTTGATTGAGCAGTGCCTGTCCTGCACGGACAGGTCGGCGACCGAGCACCTTCAAGCCAATTCGGACGTGCTGAACACCATCGCGCATCTGCGCATCGAGTACATCTGCACCAGGGTAACCGCCCGCATTGTCACCACCCTCACGCCTAGAGGGCGCTATCGCCCATTTGAGCCCAGCTTCGATCGGGGTAATCTCCTCAGACAATTCGTGTCCGTGCAGACACAGGCCCACTTCAAGCCTAAGAGAGTCGCGCGCACCGAGCCCAATCGGTGCAACTTCAGCTTCCAGCAACAAAAGCTCTGCCAGAACCTCGGCACTCGCGCCGTCCACTGAAATCTCGAAACCATCTTCGCCGGTGTAGCCCGAGCATGTAACAAAGCACTCAATACTTCTCAGATTGCAGCTTCGAGCGCTCATAAATCCAAGCGAATCGACGTCATCAGTAAACCGTGACAGGACTTTTCTGGCGTCAGGCCCTTGAAGCGCCATTAGGGCTTTGTCGTCCATCAACTCGAAACTCAGCGCGGGAAGTGACTGACGAAGATACGCTAAGTCACTGTGCTTATTCGCTGCGTTCAATACGAGAAAGAAGCAATCTTGACCCAAGTTAGTCGCAATGAGGTCATCGCGGACACCACCTGCCTCATTGGTTAGCAATGCGTATGTGCTGCTCAAAGGAGGGAGATTTGTGAGATCAGCAGGCATCACCCGCTCGAGCGATCGAGCGACGTCAGTACCGGTCACCCTTACCTGCCCCATATGCGAGACATCAAAGAGTCCTGCTTTTGAGCGCGTATGATTGTGTTCTGCGATAATGCCATTTGGGTAACTAATTGGCATCGTATAACCCGCAAAGGGAACCATTTTCGCGCCAAGACCGGTGTGTAAATTTGTTAGGGGTGTTTTGAGCAACATCAACGCCTCCCAGCGCGTAAAGTTTTGACACCGCAAGATTAAGCAATCTGTGTTGTCGCAATGATGTAAAAAAGAATCAGAGTATGAAGGACATTGCTATGACGAGTCACTCGACGCGTGTAATCAGTTTGATAGGTATGCCCGGGAGTGGGAAAAGCACAGTCGGCGTTCTGCTCGCAAAACGACTGGGCCTTGCATTTGTCGACACCGACCTCTTGATACAAGAACAAGAGCAAGCGACGCTGGCGGAGATAATTGCCGCAAAAGGCCATGAAGCCCTCCGAAAGATCGAAGAGCAAGTACTGCTTGATATGGCTATTTATCCCGCGATTATCTCAACTGGAGGATCGGTAGTTTACAGCGAGGCCATCATGCAACGACTCGCTGGCGCCTCTACGGTCGTGTATCTCAGAGCGCAATTTCAAACCGTAGAATACAGAATTTCATTGGCGCCCGACCGTGGTATCGCCTCTCCCGGTAACCATACGCTTATGGACGTTTATAACGAGCGCGTTCCACTTTACGCACGATACGCAAATATCACGGTCGACGTGGACACCGATGACCCCGAGGTGATTGCCGGACACATCAAATGCTCATTGGACACACGCTAAGGGCCTCTGGACACGTCCACCCTTGAGTAGAAAGCAGCAAGCTGGCCGACGATCAGACAGGAGGCCTTGTGTTTTCGTCCGCCCCCGAAGATTAAGTGTGTTTGGCACAATGATTGCTCCTTGTATTTCACTCCCGCCTCTCAACAAGGACGTTGGATCACTGCAGGGATGTGGTGGCGGGAGAGCTTTTTCAATCACTTAGCTTTGGTGTAGCAAGCACATCTAAGCAAGCCGCTAAATGGGGATTCAAAAATACTTGCTTATCGATAAAAGTAGGTGGAAAGTCGCGGTAACAAACGGACGTATCCATAGTTGTACCTTTTGGCTCTCCTGGAGGTGAATATGCAGCTTAATTCCGCTGAAAATCGCGACCCCATTGATTCAGATGATATCGACGAGACATTACTCGACGACACCGAAAATCTTGAATTTGACTCCCTTCCGGTTGCGGAAAATGTACCGACAACACCAAAAGAACTGTTAGCACGACGTCGGCGTGCTGAAGACATGCTGGAGGCTAGGCGGCTAAGAGAAGAGCTTGGCGATGATGAATTTAGCTTCTAGCCGCTGAAGGTTGCTTTACCCTCTTGCGTTTCTTTGCGCCAAGTGACGACATTCCTCTCGATTACAAAGAACGCAAACAGCCATAAAACAGCATCCCAGAAGTCGAGAAAATCGTCCTCAAAACCCCAATACACGGCTGCACCAAATAGAACCGTGTAAAGCAGTCCCTTCGCTGGGTTGATAAAAGCGGCCCCCAAACGCCGGCGGCCAGTAATCGCGAGCACTGCACGCACTTCAACCTCTAATACAATAACGACCAAGATCCATGCAGCTGCGTTAACAAAATCCACAGCGGCCAAAAAAATCGCCCGTTGATACGACTCAGGCGTGGCAATGACACGCTCGTAGTCAGACAGGGCAATCCATTCGCCAGCGTCGCAAGGATGTGTGGCCAGCGGCTCGAACCTATCTAAGTTGACGAGTACTGACCAAGAGCTGTCAATCGTGGCGCAATTGGCGGGGGTAATCGCATAAGTACCCAGCAACCCAACAAACTCGGCAAAATAACCCCAGCAAGCTATCGAAATAGTTGCAAGACATAAGAGTCTAACGAAGTGAATCAGTCGCCCTGCGCCACCTCGCAAGGTGTTATCAGACAGGACATAAGTCTCCAACTCAAAAAAGACGAGCAAGGCAAGCCAAGCAGCAGTGTCGATTGTGGTTGAGAAAATCTGAAAGAAACTGGCAAATCCTGTTACCGATGTATTAAGCGCCCCAGCTGAGTCGATCTCCTCGATCAAAAACAGAAAGACGTTTGCCAGCAGCGCCAAATAGACCGCATATTTAAGTACTAGATATGCGGTAGATCCGCCAGCCTTGGTGATAGAAGTCATATTTTATCGGAATTACCTAAACTCAAACCTGCAGCAGCAAATGCTCGCGTTCCCAAGAGCTGATCACCCGATTGAATTCTTCAAACTCATCAAGTTTAACCGCGGCATAAGCGCGAAGGAATAAACCGCCCATTACCCTTGCGAGCTCCTCATTCCCGTTAAGTCGACGTACGGCCTCTTCAAGTGATCTCGCGACTTCGACACTCTCCTCGTTGGCTGTCCCCTGGTGAGGAGCAGTGGGTTGCAGTTTATGCTCTAGTCCAAGCAAACCACTCGCCAGCGTAGCTGCGATGGCAAGATATGGGTTGGCGTCGGCGCCCGGGAAACGATTCTCAACGCGTCGATTATCGGGTGAACTGTCGGGAACCCTGAAGGCAGTGGTACGGTTATCGTATCCCCAGCTCAGATTTATCGGTGCCGAGATATCCGGTGCAAGTCGCCGATAAGAATTGACATTGGGCGCATAAAAACTGATGAGATCAGGTGTATATCGCTGAAGACCCGCGATGTAGTGCATGAGCTCGGCTGTCGGCTCATTGTCCGCGCCATTAAATATGTTTTTTCCCGACTCAAGCGCGAGAACACTTTGATGAATGTGAAGCGCTGAGCCTGGTTCTTTCTGCATAGGCTTAGCCATAAACGTGGCATACATATTGTGACGCTGTGCGGTTTCACGGACCGTGCGTTTGAAGACAAAAACCTGATCTGCCATTTCCAATGGATCGCCGTAATTGAAGTTGATCTCCAATTGCGCGGCCCCATTTTCGTGAATGAGTGTGTCGACGCTGAGGGCTTGTTCGTCTGCGAAATCGTACATGTCTTCCACAAAGTCTTCGAACTCAGCAACCGCATCGATACTGAACGACATTCGAGCCACTTCCCGTCGCCCAGACCGACCTTTGGGTGGCATCAGCTCGTAATCGGGGTCGGTATTCCGGTGTACGAGAAAGAATTCAACCTCCGGTGCGACCTGAGCACGAAGCCCCGCCTGCTCGTAAAGCGAGAGAACATGTTTTAAAACATTGCGAGACGCTAAGGGGTGGGGTTCACCGGATACCTTGTAGCAGTCAGCAATAACTTGTGCGGTAGGCTCTCTCGCCCAAGGAACCTTTCTTAGCGTTTTCGGATTGGCAATCAGCAGCATGTCCGTGTCAGTGGGCTCGACAAAATCCCAGTGATCGTCGGTGTACTCGCCAGTCACGGTTTGCACCATGATCGATTCAGGTAGTTTCAAATCTGATTGCGAGAGAAACTGGTGTGCCGGTATGAATTTACCACGTGCGTTGCCCGTCATATCAGGAACGAGGCATTCCACCTCCGAGATGTTATTTGCCTCAAGCCACTGTCGAATCTCGTGATCGTGCTGATGCAATTGGGTGGCGCTCGTCTGAACCTCGGGCGTGTACACAATCGTTGAGTCTCTCTGAGGTAGCTCTTTCGATGCGCTCATAAAACCTTCATGTTGCCAAGATACTTGCAGTATGGTGTGGCATCACAAGGCTCGCAAGCCTCATACTCTTACTTATGACAGTAATTACCTCTGAATATCCTAACAGCTGGTATCTTGCTTCAACGCAGTTATTGCAGACCCAAAGCAGCCTTTGTGACAACGTCGAGGCAGATGTCTGCATCATTGGGGCAGGCTACACGGGACTCTCGACGGCACTTCACCTCGCGAAGGCAGGCAAACGTGTGGTCCTACTCGAGGCAGCGCGTGTAGGTTGGGGCGCTTCAGGCCGCAATGGAGGTCACGTCGGCACTGGACAGCGCGCCGACCAATTTGCGCTTGAGAAGTGGTACGGCAAGACAACAGCAAAAGAACTCTGGCGACTCGGTTTGGAAGCGGTCGATCTGGTCGAATCACTCGTAACAGAGAATGACATCAATTGTGAGCTCGGAAAGTGCAATATTCACTACGCAGCAAAGTCGGCACACGCTGGCGAACTGCGCGAAGAGATTGAGCACCTTGAGGCCGTCTATGATTATCAGCTTTTGAGAGCTGTGGAGAAGAATGATCTGGAATCTTTGGGCTCAGCGCAGGGGTTTCACTTCGCAATGGTTGATGAGGGTGCGAGACACCTACATCCGCTTAAATACTGCCTAGGCCTTGCGCGAGCTGCAATGTCCGCGGGTGCCGTAATCTATGAAAAGAGCAAGGCAACAAAGCTAAAGGTTGTAGGTGATAGCGCTGTTATCGAGACAATGACTGGCTCAGTTCGAGCCGACCGAGTAGTGCTCGCCTGCAACGGATATTTGGGTAAGTTATACTCGCCCATCGCAAGTCATATCATGCCTATCAATAACTTTATCGTTGCGAGCGAGCCACTTAGCGAAGCCGTTGCACAGCGAATTAACCCCCTAAACGCCTCGCTTTCAGACAGCCTGTTTGTCATTAACTATTGGAAACTCAGCGAAGATCGGAGACTTATTTTTGGTGGCGGTGAAACTTACAGCGACAAATTCCCTGAATCGATAACCGACTTCGTAAGACCCCATCTTCTCAGCGTTTACCCTGAGCTCTCAGACACACGCCTCGATTTTGGATGGGGCGGGACACTGGCGATAACGCGAAACCGGATGCCGGACATGGGTGTCAAACATGGTGTTGTCTATTACGCGCAAGGTTTTTCTGGTCACGGCGTGCCCACCGCCACCATGGCGGGAAAGCTCATGGCCTTGTCACTACTGGGCGACTGTGAAGATTTCGATCTCATGGCAAGTGTGAAACCGCCTGCGTTCCCAGGAGGCCCTCTGCTTCGACGTCCAAGCCTAGTTGCAGGTATGCTGTTCTATAGTTTACTTGATAGATTGGGGCGATAAACCAAATTATAAGGGTGGGCAAGCGCCCCGCTAATCAAAATATCAGTCATAGCGACTCAGGCGCAATGGGACAAAAGAGACGGAATTTATTGGTAGGTAACACGATCGTCACAGCGCTATGTTAGATTCTATTTTCGAGAGCATTATGGGTAGTGCATTTTGAGTCAAACAGCGATTAAACCCTGCGTATTGCTGGTAGTGTCGGATAGCTTTTTATCAAAGCAGCTGACCGACTCGTTGCATATTCTTGGGTACAAGACGATCCGCGCGGCACTTGCACGTGATTGCTACTCAGCGTGGTCGTCGCCCGACCGCTTTTCTATGTGCGTGATCGACCAGCACCTCGCCGACCAAAAGGGGCACGTCCTTGCCAAATACCTCGCTGAGAATCACGCGAAAAATGTCGTGCTCTTCGGGAGGTTGGACAGCGCAGAAAATCGACTAAGCCTGTATCAAGCGGGGGTCACGCTTCTCCTGAGAGATCCCGAGGGAACCGCTGAAATTATTGCCGCTATATCGTCGCTGGCTGCTCCAAAGCAGGGAGGAGTGCCGGTTACAAAAAGTGGATCAGTCGTTAGCTTCCCCAAAAAAACAGACAGTAGAGGTATTCCATGGCAAGTCAAGGCGTTGCAACGTGAGCTTGTCGCACCTAACGGCCAGGCGATTGCACTGACACGCAATGAAGTCAAAGTGTGCCTAACCCTTGCCGACTCATCAGATGAGCCCACTAATAGGGAGTCGCTCACGCGTTCACTCTATGGTCGCTTTGACTCTTCAGCCAATCGTGCACTCGACGCCGTCATCAAACGACTACGGCAAAAAATTGTCGCCAACGTAAGTGCGGTGGACCCCATCACAACGCACTACGGAGAGGGGCACCGTTTTACCGCACCGATAATAGTCATCAACCAATAACCGCGAGTTTTGGCTTCGCGTAATCCGAATCATTGATTTCAGTCAGCAGCCCATGTTGACGGCACCAATACTCGAAAGCCGCGGAGTCTCGAGAGAAATCGCGCCAGCCACTATCTCCGTCAATATTTAAACCCGATAGTTGATGCAAGTCAGGCATAAACGCCATACCCCGATACTCAGTATTCGCTCTAATGCTAGGTAAAGTCATGCTGCCCTCCAGACCAAAAAGTTCCATCATTTTCCGCCGCCCCCAACCAGGTCGGTGAGGACCGCTTAAAGAGGCAGAAACGCCCGACACCGACGCTTCTTTTTTGCCGAATGACACCCTTTTACCATTGAGCATCTCCAGTGGCTGCAGATCCTTTGGTTTTCGCATCACAAGGTCCTCTTGTCTTCGAGCTTTAAATCTAGCAAGCACCGCGAGCCGGGTCTCTATGATTTTGCACTTTAATTTGCAAATTGCGAAGCGTATCGCAATTTGAGAAATTAACTCTGAGGAAAATGGAGAAAATGCTCCTGGCCTGCACCCGATTGAAGAGATTTACTCTTTAATTGTGCTCCCAGCCCGGACAAGATATCGATCAAAATGGAAACGGCGGTATGCTGGGCGTTAGACTCACAAGTCCAGCTGATACCGGTGTGACGGCAACGCACGTAAAGCTCCAAAAGACCCGTCATCGAGGTTTCGACCCATATGGAAACCTCGATAAACCCTTCGTCAGTAAAGCTTTGCGACGCATTGATTAGGGCCAGTACGGCTGACTCGACCCAGTATTGAGAACCGGACAGCGTTTCAGGCAATTCATCGTCCGCTAACAAACGACATTCGATACCCTCGTCATTAGCGAGTTGCTCCAGCTCGCGCCTGACGATACGACAAAGCCGTCTCGTATTAATGACCCCCACCTCGGCAAGCGCCTTGAACTCTGTGCTTCCCTGCGTATCAGCCATAACCTGTGAGTCCAAGCTCAATCGAAGCTGACCGATCTCAGACAGTGCGATATTGATATATCTGCGCTCGTCGGTATTGATGCCGTCGGCGTCTTTGACTCGCCTCGCAAGCGAGCTAACCCGCGCTAGGTTGTCGGTGACCATACTGTGTAGAGCCGTGGTGAGCTCGCCCTTACTGGCAAGCGCTCCCTTGTAGGCTAGTAATTGACGCTCGGCGTCTCCCAGACGGCGCCGATAAACCACAGTAATCGCCAGCGTTATCATGCTAGCAATAAGGGTTAATAATAGTTCGGTGTAAGCAAAAGGAAAACGTCCACCCTCGAAACCCTGAACGTATGCCTCTGTTGGCTTGACATACGCAAGCCCTCCAAATCTCTCTGAAACTATGGCGTCAACAATACTTTGGTCCTCGGGCAAACACCGCTTCTCCCCAACCCCTGTCACATAAGCCAGCAAGCACTCGTCGGTCGCAGGATCGACCAAGGTATAGGT
>Ga0181606_10000021_pt1 | contig 128471 bp, 106 predicted proteins | sample 041ome_10_FD_132994 | JGI IMG/M metagenome (GOLD analysis project Ga0181606, IMG submission 132994) | Coastal salt marsh microbial communities from the Groves Creek Marsh, Skidaway Island, Georgia - 041412US metaG (megahit assembly) | ecosystem: Environmental > Aquatic > Marine > Intertidal... | reverse complement strand
TCGTCACTCAATGAAGAACTAACAGTGGTCCAAGCATCACTGGTTTTCAAGGTGTTGTTAGAGCTGGAAGTGGCAATAGCAAAGTCTGGACTCCAGTGATGTATAGCATTGAATTCTTGTGCGAGATTTCCTACTGGAGTGTGTTGAATGAAGTGCCATGTAGAACCAGAGTCAGTTGAAATTCCTGATCCGGCATACGCTCCTACATACAGGTTGCCAAGGGTATCAGTGACCACATCGCTCATGTCATTCTGTGTCCCAAAGTAATGTTTGAGTTGCCATGTAAGACCAGCATCATCTGAGAATAGAATGGCTCCAAAATCTCCAAACAGATACACTTCATGCCCACTGATCCAGCGTATCGTGTACAATTGGTTGAAATGAAATCCGAGACTATCTTCTAAATCATCTTCTGTAATGGAGGTCCAATTGTTTCCTGAGTCGTGGGTTACTTTAATTCCTTGCGAACCAGCTACTATTCCTGTATCTGCGTTCACGAATTCCATAGCATAGCTCGCAAACATGCTAGCGGAATAGCTTATTTCTCCTGATTGATTCATTCGAACAAAAGCCGATGGTGTGATTGCATACAAAAGGTTCGAATCAATGTAGGAAGCATCTCTAAAATCGAATGTGGAATAGGGTCTCTTAAATTCAATTATGCCGAGGTTTTCATGAGTAATACACTTAATGAACGTTTCATTCACTACTATGAATTCTTTCGAAAATTGTTGTTTTAACCAGCCGTTGGACCCCATGGTTGTTACTTCTTGCTTGTAATTCAAGTCAAGTGCAGTTTTTTCAACGTTGTAACTATCGGCATATAAAAGATGATCATCATCAATAAATCGAATCAATCTTCCACCACCTGATCCTCCACCAGAACCGGAAATTATTTGAAAAGACTTGCCAAAATCGGTCGTTCGCCAAAGACAATTTCCCGCTCCAGAAATATATCCAAGGCCATTTGAATTCATGGTAACTGTACGTATCAGATTACGTTCCGTAGTCGCCCAATCTCTGAGTTCAGTATAATGGAAGCTATCCCATCCGTTATAGGTTACAGCAATGGCTCTTTCAGAAATGGCAAAAAGCGCGGTGTCTTTGTTTAAAAAGAATACATCCTCCGGAGTTCCGAGACCAAGGAGCCTTTGTGCTTGTGAGAAATTCACACTTGGAATTATAAATAACGCCACAACAAAGATCCAGGCCTTTTTTAGTGACAATGGAGCCAATCTATATTCGGGGTGAAGGGTGCTCATTAGTACGAATCAAAGTTATTCTTTTTCACGCATGTATTCGTCTATGCCAACCTATGTCAGACGGTGGTTGAAGAATTGAGAATTATTGGGTGTGTTGAAATAGTGGGGCTCTGCTCTTTGATTTACTCCATGAAAAAAGCCCTGTCGCTTTGCAACAGGGCTTCATCATCTAGTGACCCCGACAGGATTATTTAGATGATCATGTCTTATTCGAGAAGGGAATCAAGCCTGATTCGCTTCGCTCACCTTGGTCTTTTTCCATGTTCATAAATTCAAATTCGCTTCGCTCTTTGATTTACTCCATGAAAAAAGCCCTGTCGCTGCGCAACAAGGCTTCATCATCTAGTGACCCCGACAGGATTCAAACCTGTAACCCTCAGAGCCGAAATCTGATATTCTATTCAGTTGAACTACGGGGCCCAATTGAGTGCAAATATAAATTTCCAGCAATGGGCGCGAAATGAAATTATTCGGTGAGTCTATTTGCCGCTTATGTAATTTCAATGCCCTTGATTCTTCCTATGTTCATCTTCGTACACGAAGAGAATTTTTCGCCTTCAATGAAATACCCATTCCTCTATTTAATAATCGCCATAGTTTTGGTGTCTTGCTCCAATGTTGGTGATGAATTACCCACTTTTAGACTGAAATCACTGGACGGTGAAGTGATTACCGAACAGGATCTGAGTGGAAAAATCACGGTTATCAATGTTTGGGCTACGTGGTGCCCGAACTGTCTGAACGAATTGGATGCACTGAACGCTCTCGAACAAAAGTATCGTGGTAATCGTTCTGTCAACTTCTTGGCGGTTTCCGATGAGGATCCAGCGAAGATTCAAGCCTTTCTGAATAGAAGACAATTTAACTTTAAGCAAATCCCAAGAGGTACTGAATTGACTGATGCCATACAAACAAAGTGGGTGAAAACGCATCCTCAGCATATTTTACTTGATCGAAACTTGACGGTTCGTTATGAATATAGCGGAGAGTTGGATAATGTGGTGGAAACCTTGGGGGCGGAAATAGACCGTTTATTAATTGAATAAGAGATAATAGCATTGACGCACGATCTATTTCACACGAAATCAAAACTGAAGACATTACAGTTTAACTCCTTAGCAGATGTCAACTCTGCACACTGGGGGCAAGTGGTGGGGGAGAACAACGTTTATCTTTCGGTACCCTATTTATCAGCGTTGGAAGATGCATTGAAAGAGAATATTGAATTTAGATATACAATGTTCTATTCAAATAAATCGCCAGTGGCGGTGTCCTATGTCCAGATCATGCATTACAAAGACAACGACATCGATCTCGATTCGGGATTTTGTCATATCGGTGATAAATTGAGGAGCAAATTGATCGACACCATTGATGCTCGCGTGCTGATTTGTGGAAATGTATTTGCTTGTGGTGAAAATGGATTCGCTTTTACATCTGAAATAGAACCTAAGGAGGCGTTCATAGCCTTAGCGAAGTGTATGAGGCAAATGGCAAAGGAGAAGGAATCGAATGGTCAGATTTCGTTCGGATTGCTGAAAGAGTTTTGGCCAACATCTTTGAAAGACTCAGATACACTGGAGGAAAGCAATTTTAGAGGATTTGAAATTGATGTGAACATGGTGTTGAATGTGTCTCCAAAATGGGAGTCATTTGATGATTACCTCAATGCGATGTCGACAAAATTCAGAACCAAGGCAAAAGGAGTTATGAAGAAATCGGCTCGATTGAAAGTCGAAACGTTCGAATTGCAGCAGATCATCGACCGTCAAGAGCGTATCGAGGAATTGTACTTGGCTGTGCTGAACAACGCAGAATTTAAGTTTGGTGAATTGAATGCCAAGGCTTTCATAAATTTCAAACAAAATTTGAAGGACAGATTTGTGTTTCGAGGATATTTCTTAAAAGGAAAGTTGATTGGGTTTATTACCGCATTTATATGCGATGATAAAGCCGATGCGAACTATATCGGATTGGATTACGAATTCAACAAGGAATATGCGGTCTATCAACGAATGTTATATGATTTGGTGGATTTGGCCATTCATGAAAAGTTGGTTGAGTTGAGATTGGGTAGAACAGCAGAAACCCTCAAGAGCAGTGTTGGTGCCGAGCCAGTGAATATGAAATTGTACATCCGACATCGAAATAGTTTTTCAAATTCATTGATTGGTCCATTGGTGTCGAGTATTTCGCCCAGTGAATTTGAGCTTCGACCACCATTCAAAAAAGAGTTCGCCTAGCCCATGGATTCGTTGACACAAATTGTATTAGGAGCTGCAGTAGGTGAGGCTGTGTTGGGTCGAAAAGTCGGTAACAAGGCTTTGCTTTGGGGCGCGATTGCAGGTACGATTCCAGATTTGGACGTGCTGGCCAAGGTCTTTACTGATGAATTGACCGCTACTGAAATGCACCGTGGGTTCTCGCATTCCATTCTTTTTGCCATACTCTTTTCGCCCATTTTAGGTTGGCTTGCCTCGCGCATCCATCGGAAATTGAATGTAGATTGGAAAAGTTGGGCGTGGTTGATGTTTGGATCATTGGTCACGCATCCGATGCTCGATGCCCATACTAATTGGGGCACTACCCTGTTTTGGCCCTTCGAGTATAAGGTGGCATATAACAACATCTTTATTGTTGATCCACTCTATACCTTGCCATTCCTAATATGCGTCATATGGGTCATGACGCTTAGGAGAGATAACCCAAAAAGAAGCAGAATAAATAAAATCGGATTGATGATCAGTTCGAGTTACATGTTGCTTACGTTGATTTCCAAAGGAATTGGATACTATCACTTTCAGAGGAGTTTAGAAAATCAAAACATCGACTACACCAACATGATGACCAATGCCACTGTCTTCAATAGCATTCTATGGACGGCTACGGTTGAAACGGATGATCAATACCTCATCGGATATTATTCGCTGTTGGATGTGGGTAAGGAGGTCGAGTTTACCACATTTGATAAAAATCGCGATCTATTGGGGCCAGCGGCTAATGAGGAAATTGTCCATCGATTAGGCAAGTTGGCTCAAGGTTGGTACATCGTCCTCAAAGAAGGCGATAAGTGGTATATCAACGATATGAGATTTGGCCAAATCGGTATATCGAACGATCCGGACAGTTTTCCATTTAGCCACGAGATTTGGTATGAAGATGACGTATTGCAAGTAAAGCAAAGTCAACGCAATCGTGAAAACATGGGGGAGGCGCTGGGCCAAATGTTCAAACGCGTTCTGGGAAAATAAAAAACCGAACACTGAAATAATGTATTCAATGTTCGGTTCAATGCTTTTATGCGAATTGGCAAACGATGCCTCCCATAAGCAACATCGTTATAGCCCAATAACCTGCGTTGATAACAATGTACTTCCAGCTTTTACGCTCAAAAAGTGCATTGGTGGCCAGTATGGGTAATGCGATGAAAAGGCCAGCGACAAATCCGTGAAGCGCACCGTGCTTAAACGTTCTGAAATCTTGTCCATACTTGGCAATGGTTTCGTGAAAAAAGTTGTAAATCTCTGTGCCCTCTTGTCCAAACCCAGGTTCATTCATCAACATCGATTGAAAACCCATTTGATGGATTGTAATCCCGAACATGGCTAGGGCAAGCATGCATGAAAAAAGGTAAGTTACTCCAAATATCAAGGGCATATTTCCGCCCTGAATTTTCTCCTCGGTCATTCCAGATTCATTCATCCAGGCGGTTCCTACCACTTTTGGGTGGTACCATATAAAGCCGATGACCATAGGTATTAATGCGGCAATTGGAATTATCCAATAATTAAACTCTAACATGATTTAGTGGTTGTTGGTTTAAACAAATATAGAGTACTCATATCTCGTTGAACGCAAAATAAATGAGTCGAAACGAGAAGAGAATCAATACAGAGCCGATAGTGATAAAAAGCTTCCTCAAAAGCACGGGTTTCAGCTGGGATTGTAAACGGTCTGCTAAAAGCACCTTCGAGACGTCAGTGATGAAAATTCCTGCAAGAACCGATATTATATAGGAGTTCACTTCAAATCGAGAATCGAACTTGGATTCGGCATATGTGAGTAGGGCAATCCACACAAAAAAGACAAAGGGATTCACAAAGTTGACGAGAAATCCCTTCGCAAACGAACTGGGTAGTTTGCGGTAGGATTGTGTGGATTCAAGGGCCAAAGGTGTATACGGCTTAATAATATATTTAGCTCCAAGGATGATTAAAACAATGGAACCTAAAATCGCTAACCAAATCTGTGTATGGGGCTTCTGGAATAACTCGATGGCTCCAAAATAGAACAAGGCGACAATCAGTATGTCGCTGGCTATAATTCCAAGCGCAACGCTTAACCCAGAACTCTTCCCTTGTTCTAAACTGATCTGAAGCAAGGTGAAAAACACAGGGCCAACAAATATGATGGTGCCTATGCCAGCGAGTAAACCTTCGAGTATGGGCATGAAATAAGGGTTATCATAAAATGGATTCGAAGTTGTGATTTTATTCCGATTAGGAGAGTTGATTCGGAGGTTTATCGCATAGTCAGGACCTTCAAATGCCCTAATCGCTTTGCTCTTCGATTTGCTCCATGAAAAAAGCCCTATCGCATTGCGATAAGGCTTCATCATCAAGTGACCTCGCCAGGATTATAAAAATGATCCTGACTTATCCGAGAGGGGAAAGAAGCCCTATTCGCTTCGCTCATCCCTGTCTTTTTCCATGTTCACAAATTCGAATTCGCTTTGCTCTTCGATTTGCTCCATGAAAAAAGCCCCATCGCATTGCGATGAGGCTTCATCATCAAGTGACCTCGCCAGGATTCAAACCTGGAACCTCCACAGCCGTAATGTGGTGCACTATTCAGTTATGCTACGAGGCCAAAACGGGCCGCAAAGATAAATGAATATGTTACTTTAAAAAGTGGAATTTAATTCTCCGTTTATTCGACACCATTGGCATCTTTGTCTCAGAGAACTTCATTATGCCAGCAAATAAATTCGCATTACTTCGTTATCGAATCATTGATCGTTGTATTCGCAACCGCGGCAGTAAGGCCTATCCCTCTAAAGAGGATTTGCGCTTCGCATGCGAAGAAGCATTGTATGGAAGTGATGGAGAACATATATCGATGTCAACCATTGACAAGGATATTTGGGCAATGAGAAATGAAGGTGAGCTAGGTTACTATGCACCGATTAAGTTCAGCAAAGAGTATGGAGGATATTATTATGAAGATCCTGAATTCACCATTTCTGAAGTTCCACTGAATGATGATGACTTAAACGCAATTCAAGCAGCAGCTGAAACGCTTTATCAGTTTAGAGATATTCCACTATTCAAGCAATTCGATTCTGCGATTGAGAAGATTTTTGATCGAATGAAGATTTCTACTTCCAAAGTCGAATCAAAAGATTCGGAAGTGATCCAGTTTGAACGAATTGGAGACTATAAAGGGAGCGAGTTTTTACAACCTCTGTACAAATCATGCTCAGAGCACGTTCAAGTGGAATTGATTTACCAAAAATTCATGGATGCTGTAGTGAAAACATATCTGTTTGAACCTTACATTCTGAAAGAGTATAAGAGCCGCTGGTATGTTATAGGCATGGAGACGGGAAGTGGTAAACTGAAAACGTTCAGTCTCGACAGAGTGGAGTCAGTAACAGAAACAGGGGTGAAGTTTAAAATGAGTGTCAAATTCGATTCTGCTAAATACTTTGAGCATTCTTTGGGAATTACGGTAACGGATGATGCGCCTGAAAAAATTGAATTGGAGTTTAGTTCAGAAATGGCTCCTTATGTCTTAACCCAAAATTTGCATCCAACTCAAAAGATATTAAGGTCGGATAATGAAAGCCTGTTGATATCGTTAGACTTAATTGTGACGTTTGAAGTGATAAACACCATTTTGAGCTTTGGCGAAAACGTAAAAGTGTTAAAACCAGAGCATTTGAAAGAGAAGGTTAAGAGAACGCTATCTGAATGTTTAAATAGTTATGATTAAATGTGAAGAAAATATCTATTCATCTTATTGATTAGATCACTGTAACTAACTTGTTGAGGGTCAGTAGTTTCGGTCTGAACTAGGGGTTCATGTTGAAGGACAAACGTAGATTTGGCGCGGATTTCAGCGAATTTGGCATAAAATGAATACCAAGTAAAACATTTCAAATAATCAATAGGTAATTGGTTTTTTTATTCATTTTTTTTGGTCAATATTTGTTCGCTCAATGAGGGGGCGATTTGGAGCCGAACATTGAAGCCACATAACACTTACTTAATGCTTGAAAAAGCGCATTGTTGTATTTTGAAATCTAAAATTAAATGATCCAACCACACGAAGAAGTTTGGGAACGTTGTCTCGAAGTTATCAAGGATAATGTGAGTCTTCAAAGTTACAAGACATGGTTTGAGCCAATCAAGCCAATCAAAGTAGCAGATGACACGCTGACCATACAGGTCCCAAGCCAATTCTTTTACGAATGGTTAGAAGAGCATTACATCAGCCTTCTTAAAAAAACGGTGAAGAAAGAATTAGGCGATGAGGGTCGTCTTGAGTATAGTATCGTAATGGAAAATAACTATACCACTTCAAAGCCGTACACAGTTCGAATCCCTACATCGAACATAAGCACTGTCAAGAACCCATCAGTTAGTATGCCGTTGGATATTGGTAGCAAGTCAATTAAGAATCCATTTATAATTCCTGGGTTGAAAAAGGTGGTTGTTGATTCGCAATTGAATCCAAACTATTCCTTTGAAAACTTTGTAGAGGGCGATTGCAATAGACTCGCACGTTCTGCTGGTTTTGCCGTAGCGCAAAAGCCTGGAGGAACTTCATTCAATCCACTATTGATATATGGAAGCGTTGGTTTAGGTAAAACTCACCTTTCTCACGCGATTGGAATTGAAATCAAAAAGAACCATCCGAATAAAACGGTACTATATGTTTCTTCGGAGAAATTTACTCATCAATTTATTGATGCGGTAAGAAACAACACTACCAATGATTTTGTGCACTTCTATCAAATGATCGATGTGTTGATCATTGATGACGTTCAATTCATGGCGGGCAAGGAGAAAACGCAAGACGTATTCTTCACCATTTTTAATCACCTGCATCAAACGGGTAAGCAAATCGTTCTGACTAGCGATAAACCACCGGTAGAAATGCAAGGGATGGAGCAACGCTTGTTGAGCCGCTTTAAGTGGGGATTAAGTGCCGATCTTCAGGTGCCAGGTTTGGAAGCAAGAATTGCTATCCTTGAGAAGAAGATGTACATAGAAGGTATTGAATTGCCAAAAGAGGTAATTGAATACTTAGCTTATAGTATTACGACAAACATTCGCGAGTTAGAAGGAGCTTTGATTTCTCTGATCGCTCAAGCTTCACTAAACAAAAAAGCGATTACGCTTGATCTTGCAAAGCAAATGATCGACAAGTTCGTGCGAAATACAGCACGCGAAGTATCTATTGACTACATTCAAAAAGTGGTTTGTGATTATTTCGATCTTCCTATCGAGTTGATGAAATCTAAGACTAGAAAAAGAGAAGTAGTGCAAGCGCGACAAATAGCGATGTACTTTGCCAAGCAGTTGACGAAGGCCTCATTGGCTAGTATTGGAGCACACTGTGGTGGAAAAGATCACGCGACTGTATTGCACGCTTGTAAAACAGTGAATAATCTGATGGAAACTGATAAGCGCTTTAGAAGCTATATCAGTGATCTAGAGAAAAAAATGGCTATACAATAATTGATTTCAAGGTTTGAATTGCCCAGCTTTGATTCATTTCAAGGTTGGGCTTTTTTGTTTATTACCACATTATGAAAATTCTATTTGTTTGTTTAGGAAATATATGTCGCTCGCCCATGGCCGAGGGGATATTTCGCGATAGGGCTACCTCGCTTGGCTTGGATATTGAATTTGATTCTTGCGGCACAGGCGATTGGCACGTGGGCGAAGAACCAGATGAACGGGCCCAAGCATGCATCAGAAAGAATGGCAGTGAAATCAGTGATTTGAGAGGAAGGCAATTCGAGCAAAGTGATTTTGAAGATTTTGATCGGATCTATACCATGGATGAGTCGAACCACAAAAATGTGTTGAAGTTGACAGATAACCCTCAACATAAATCGAAGGTTAAAATGTTGCTCAATGAAACACATCCCGGAAGTAACATGTCTGTTCCAGATCCATATTTTGGAGGTGATTCTGGGTTCGATGCTGTTTACAAAATGCTAAGCCAGGCCGCTGAGAAAGTGCTAAATGAAATTGGTGATGACGAAGGGTAGATTGCTTTTAATTCCGAGCGCGCTGAGCGAAAATCAGCCCATATCCTTTTTGCCATCCAAAACCTTGGACGAAGTATACTCCTTGAAACACTTCATTGCAGAGCGCGCTAAAACGGCTCGACACTTTTTGAAGTCGATAAAGATTCCGACTCCCATGAATGAACTGGTTGTCATGGAAATGAAGAAGCATGGAATGGAGGACTATGCAGATCTTCTTGCGCCATGCATGCTCGGTATGGGTGTGGGATTACTTTCTGAAGCAGGCGCGCCAGGAGTAGCTGATCCAGGTAGTGGTGTGGTATTAGCCGCGCATAGAAAGGGAATTCAAGTTGTACCTCTAGTTGGTCCCTCATCCTTGTTGTTAGCTCTAATGGCTTCTGGAATGAACGGTCAGCAATTCACCTTCCATGGTTATTTGCCAAAGGATAATAGAGAGCTAGTCACAATGCTCAAGGAGTTAGAAACAGATTCTAGAAACACACATACAACACATTTATTCATCGAAACACCCTTTCGGAATATTCGAATGTTTGAAGCCTTGACTCAAATTTTGAACCCACAAACCCTGCTCTCCATTTCAGTGGAAATCACCTCTGAACAAGAAAATATTCGCACCCTTTCCATTAGCGAATGGATAAAGACTAAAATAAATTTGGATAAGAAACCCGCTGTGTTTCTGATCTATGCGGGGCAGAGCAGCAAGTAAAAAACTTGATATTCGATTACTTTTTTCCATTGTGACTTTAATTCTTTTGTGCTGGGTATCTCAACAGCTTCCATAGTATCGTTTGGTGCTGTAGTGGGTTGAATTTCAGATTTTTACTGGGTTATTAGATCGCAGTCGTATTTTCGTCATCATGCTAAACCCTACATAGCCTTACCATGAATATCTCAAACTTCCTGCTTTACTTACTCGCCTCACTGATATTATTTGTGCTTCCAACAACTTTTGTTCAAGCGGAAAATGTGGACAGGATTGATGTCACTGGAATTGCTGCGGATCAAAAAGGCAACATATATATCTGTGGTATGTTTGATGGATTTGCTGTTTTTGGTAGACATAAACTACAGAGTAATAAAGGATCTACAGATATCTTTTTAGCGAAGTACAGAACCGATGGAACCTGTATTTGGGCAGTGCGAGCTGGAGGTGACGGAACCGATGTGCCAAAGAGTATTGTCGTAGATCAAAAAGGCAACGTTTTAATTGCGGGGAATTTCACATCTGAGGCAGATTTTGGGGTCATCAAAGTGGACTCTAAAGGTTCATCTGATGTTTTTGTTGCACGATATAATACTTCTGGTTCGGCTAATTGGGTGGTCAGCTTTGGGGGTAAGGGCAATGACGAAATGGTACAATTAACTAAGGATGAGAGTGGCAGTATCTATGCCTGTGGCAATTATTCGGATGATTTTACTTTGAGAGGTAAAACGCTGAAAGCCTTTTCAAGAAACAATGCTTTTATTGTGAACCTTTCACCTGGCGGCAGTGTTCGTTGGGCGAGTAGAGTAGGAGGTAGCGAAGCAACAACTTTTGCAACGTCTCTAAGTGTCGATAAAGCTGGAAATTGCATACACACGGGTTACTACACGGGCAATATTCAAATTGATAATCGAAAGGTGAAAGGTTCGCAATCGGATGACATTTATTTTGTCAAGTTTTCACCAGAAGGTAACATGACATGGGTTCATACCTACGCTTCGGATCTAGCGGATCAATCAACGGGCATTAGTTTGAATGACGCTGGGCACATTGCATTCACAGGCCGAACTGTAACCTCAGTTGAAACAAGAGAACTTTTTGTTTCCAAACTAGCAGAGGATGGCAGTACAATTTTTCAAAAAAAAATGGCCGCAGAAAGAATGGTGTGATTTTACGAACTGCCTTTTGTTGGATGATCAACGAACCTTAGTATACGGTCGGTTTGAGGAATATGCCGAGTTTGATGACATGCGATTCAATTCAATGGAACGGGATGGTTTCATGTATATAATGAATTCAAAAGGAGAGATAGAGTCTGGTGACAATATCAAAGCTTCGTCTGGAGGCAAATTAGTGAATATGTCTTATTCGCAAAAATTAGGTTTATTGGGTTGCGGGATGTTCACCAAAGGAGCTGCTATCGGTGATTTTACGATTGGAGGTAGAGGAGGTTACTCTAGCTTCATTTGTGGATTTGACTTAAATGGAAAGTGCACGTTCGCCTTCACAACTGGTGAAACAATTCCGAATGAGGAATTTGATCCAAACGCTATTTATGTTGATTATATAGGGAAGTTATTGAAAGGAAATAGTTACAAATCTCCGCTTACCGATAGTGAGGTAGAATTAATAGATGTAGTAGGTAATATTATCGAGTCAACTGTAACCGATGAGTATGGTGATTTTGCATTTCGAAATTTAGATGCTCGTACTACCTATAGTGTGAATGCCAAACCCGAGGAATTACTGCCTAATGATGAGAAAATATACCTCGCGAACTCTATGGGCGTTATAAAGGCTGAGCTCAACGGGGACTTGGCAAGTGGGTATTCGTATAGTATTTTACCCAAAGAACTGAATGAAATTGCCCAAATGAGCGAGATGGATACGGAATTAAAGTTGGATAAATTCCTCGAAGGAACAGATCGTGAGATCGTCATCAACGATTATGTATACTACTACAGTGGAGCCTCACGTGTGCCCTCTGATTACAAAAAAGTGTTGAGTGATGTGGCGAAAAAACTACGCTCAAATAGCGATTTGAAATTGGAGGTGTCGTCTCACACCGATGCTATTGGTGAAAGCGATGTGAATATGGAACTGTCAGAAAAACGCGCGAATGAGATTGTGAGTTATTTAGTAGGTAAGGGAGTTTCTGCCGATCGTTTAAAGGCCATTGGCTATGGTGAAACACAAATCATGAATCGGTGTGTGGATGGCGTAACAGATTGTAGTGAAGAGGAGTTACGCGCAAACCGAAGAACTGAGCTACGTTTTTATCGCTGATAAACGAAGTTTTTTCGAGGAAAAGAATAGAATGTAAATAGATTACGTTCTGCCCTATGAGCTTTGGTCTCAGATTAACAATTAAACATCTGAAATCATGAGCACCAATGAACTTAATTCTTACTTAAACTCCTTCGATCGTCCACAAAACTTTAATGACCAAGCTTGGAACCAACTATTGGAGCAAAGCCGTTCCGTTTGGAATAAATTTCTAGATGGTGAAGACTGGAAAGAAAGTCTCAATATTACATGTAAAGAAGCGTACTTGATGCTGGTCAACAGCGAGGGGAAGTTGATCATTAAAGATGATTCTTTACTCAACTATGTGAAAAATGAAAACGTCAAGTCATGGATTAAAAGAGTAGAAGAAATTGCCTTTAAATCTCTTCGAGACAAGCGTTACGAAATTGCGGAAAGATATTTTGGTAAGCTGATCAAATTGGATCCAACCAATGCTATGCATTATTACAGAAGAGCTTTAGTACGCAGTCAACTTCGAAATCAAAAAGACGCTCTCGCAGATTTGACTGATGCAATAAACATTAATCCAAACGTATCTGTGTTTTATGCGAAACGTGCCGAAATGTTTCGATTACTAGATGTGGATCACAAAGCCATGTCAGATTTAAACAAGGCCATAAAATTGAATCCTGCTCGTCCCGATCTTTATGAATTAAGAGGTAAGTATCGATTATCCTTAGGAGATCGAGCTGGTGGGCGTCTTGATTTATTGAGGGCCGAAGAATTGAATGGAGATTCAGAAGGATTTGATTCTATGACAAAGGCTGCTTAAAGGCTCCAAGAGCTTATTGAAGTTTGAAAACTTAATCTTTAAAGGTCCCTGTTTAGGGGCTTTTTTATGCATCAATTATTCTGAATTCATTTAGCTTAGCCCTCAGGTCTGGCACATGTTATTCAATAGCCCACTTTTTATTCTTTACTTCCTACCTATTTTTTTGGGAGTTTATTATTTGGCGCCCAAAAGGTTCAAGAATGCGGTAGCCTTATTTGCGAGTCTGCTTTTCTATGCCTGGGGTGCTCCGACCTTCGCTATTGTGCTCGTAGCTAGTGGCATGTTGGATTATTTTTTATCTCAACACCTACATAAAATTCATGGAAAAAAATGGTTGATTCTCGGGATCAGTTACAATCTCGGGACCCTTTTTCTTTTTAAGTATTTCAATTTTTTTATCGAAAATGTTCATCAGATATTGGATGCCATCGGCTTTGGATTTGATGCTTATTTAGAGTTGATTCTTCCTATTGGGATATCCTTCTTTACCTTTCAAAAGATAAGCTATTTATTAGATGTCTATAGAGGCTGCACTAAAAGGGCGGATTCTCTTTTGAATTACCTATTGTTCGTTAGCTTGTTTCCGCAGTTGATTGCTGGGCCTATTGTTCGATATAAGGAAATAGCCCAACAACTAACAGATCGCTTCGAAAAAGATCACTGGCAATCTAGATTGAGTGGGCTATATCGTTTTATCATCGGATTGTCGAAAAAGGTGCTGATCGCTGATGCGCTCATCCCATTGGTCGGTGAATCATTTGGTGCGGGCGATGTTTCATCCCTGCAAGCCTGGGTTGGATTGTTAGCTTATACGATGCAGATCTATTTTGACTTCAGTGGATACAGCGATATGGCCATTGGCTTGGGGCGAATGATGGGTTTCCGGTTTCCAGAGAATTTCAATTGGCCATATGTCGCCAATGGGTTTCAAGATTTTTGGAGCAGGTGGCATATCACATTGAGCAACTTCATGCGCGATTACCTCTACATTCCATTGGGAGGAAATAGGACGAGTAATATCATTACGACTCGAAATTTATGGATTGTCTTCCTGCTCTCCGGTTTGTGGCATGGTGCCAATTGGACCTTCATCGTTTGGGGAGCCTGGCATGGTTTCTTTTTGACCATCGATCGATTTACGGGACTATTTAAAAAGTTAAGTCCAGTGGTTTCACGGCTTCTTACTTTTCTCTTGGTTATGTTAGGCTGGGTGTGGTTTAGATCCGAAAATATTTCCGCAGGCACAGATTTTTTCAAGACTCTAATTCAATTCAATGGCTCGGAGTTCAATATTACATCCCGACAACTATTCGTTCTATTCCTGTCCACAGCCATTGCTATAACGCCTATTGCCAGAAAGAAAATGAGCATGACCAACTTTGAGTCTCAAAACAATAAGCAAGATTTATTGAAATCCGCATTCGCTTTTGCGTTGCTATTGTTGTCCTTGGGGCAAATGGCCTTGAGTCATGGTCAGCCGTTTATTTACTTCAGGTTTTAGGATCGTCAACGTTGTAAGATGCATCTTGCAAGTGGTCTTACATTATCTAACTTCGCTCGACAATTATTAGAACATGTCAGAAGGCAAAAACATCATTTTCTCGCTACAGGGAGTAAGCAAAGTTTATCCACCAAGCAAAACGGTATTAAAAGACATTTATCTCAGCTTTTATTATGGAGCTAAGATTGGTATTATCGGTTTGAATGGATCAGGAAAGTCCAGTTTGCTCAAAATCATTGCGGGAGTTGAAAAAGATTTCATTGGAGACTTAAGCTTCACCCAAGGTTTTTCAGTGGGTTACTTAGAACAAGAGCCACAGCTGGACGATTCTAAAACGGTCATCGAAGTGGTACGTGAAGGTGCCAGCGACATCACAGCTTTATTAGACGAATACGAGAAAATCAATAACGATTTTGGTCTGCCTGAAGTGTATGAAAACCCTGATAAGATGGAGAAAATGATGGCTCGACAGGGTGAGTTACAAGATAAAATTGACGCGGTGGGAGCGTGGGAACTAGACTCGAAATTGGAGCGATCCATGGATGCCCTGCGAACACCAGAAGGCGATACACCCATCAAGAATTTGAGTGGAGGTGAGAGAAGACGAGTGGCCCTATGTCGATTGTTGATTCAACAACCCGATATCCTTTTATTGGACGAACCTACCAACCACTTAGATGCTGAATCTGTGGATTGGCTGGAACGGCACCTTCAGGAATATGCGGGTACAGTTATAGCGATTACTCACGATAGGTACTTCTTGGACAATGTGGCCGGTTGGATCTTAGAATTGGATCGAGGTGAGGGGATACCTTGGAAGGGGAATTACAGCTCTTGGTTAGATCAAAAGTCCAAGAGATTGGCACAAGAAGATAAGCAAGCAGGTAAACGTCAAAAAGCATTGGAGCGTGAATTGGAATGGGCGCGAATGAACCCGAAAGGGCGTCAATCTAAGAGCAAAGCAAGGTTGGCTAACTACAACAAAATGCTGGGCGAAGAGCAAAAAGCCAAAGAAGAGAAGTTGGAATTATACATTCCGCCTGGGCCGCGATTGGGTAATAATGTGATTGAGGCCAATGGTGTCAGCAAGGCCTTTGGCGATAAGTTGTTGTATGAAAATCTAAATTTCAATTTACCACCCGCAGGTATAGTCGGAATCATTGGTCCAAATGGTGCGGGAAAAACCACCTTGTTCCGAATGATCATGGGACAAGAAACGCCAGATTCGGGCGAGTTTAAAGTGGGCGAAACCGTCAAGGTGGGCTACGTTGACCAAGCACACGAAGAAATTGATGTGGAGAAAACCATCTATGAAGTGATCAGTGGTGGAACCGATTTAATCAATGTAGGTGGGCGTGAAATCAACGCAAGGGCATACGTTTCAAAATTCAATTTTGGAGGTAGTGACCAAGGTAAAAAAGTGAAGGTGTTGTCCGGTGGAGAGCGCAATCGATTGCATTTGGCCATGACTTTGAAGGAAGGCGCAAACGTGCTCTTACTCGATGAGCCAACCAATGATCTAGATATTAACACGCTTCGTGCACTGGAAGAAGCCCTAGATAATTTTGCGGGCTGTGCCGTAATAATTAGTCACGACCGTTGGTTCTTGGATCGGGTATGTACGCACATTCTGGCTTTTGAAGGCAACAGTGAAGTGGTATACTTCGAAGGCGGTTACAGCGACTACGAAGAGAATCGTAAGAAGCGCATGGGGGATGATGCTCCTAAGCGCATCCGATATAAGAAGCTGGGAAAGGTTTAAAGCCAGTTCTTGCTGAAATAGTTTCTTTCTACATTTTATCATTGATTAGGCATCTTACATTTGCCGACCTATGGCAAACAAACCATCTATTCCAAAAGGCACAAGAGATTTCTTGCCCGAGCAAAGTCTGAAACGACAATTCATTTTTGATACCGCCAAAGGCGTGTTTCAATTGTATGGATACCAACCCATAGAAACTCCAGCGATGGAGAATTTGGACACACTCACTGGCAAGTATGGCGAAGAAGGGGATAAGTTGATTTATAAAATCCTTAACAATGGTGACTTTTTAGAGAAGGCCAATCAGGATGATTTGGATGCCAAGGCGTCCAACAAAGTGGCCACACAAATCAGTGATCGAGCCTTACGCTACGACCTCACCGTACCCTTTGCGCGATTCGTTGTTCAGAATCAAAACGAGTTGAGCTTTCCATTCAAGCGCTATCAAATTCAACCCGTGTGGAGGGCAGATAGGCCACAGCGCGGCAGATACCGCGAATTTTATCAGTGCGATGTAGATGTGATCGGTAGTGATTCATTGCTCAATGAAGCGGAGTTGCTCTGCATAGTCAGTGATGTGTTTGATGCGCTGGGATTGGGTGATATTCAAATTCGACTGAACAACCGGAAGATTTTAAGCGGTATCGCACACGCAACTGGGCTGGGCGATCATTTTGGTGAAATGACCATTGCCATCGATAAATTGGATAAAATCGGAGTGGATGGAGTTCGTGAAGAAATGATCAAACGCGGATTGCCCGCTGCTGGTGTCAAGAAGGCCTTGGATCACATCAGCCGCAAAGCCGATGCCGACACCTTATTGAGAATGCTTTCGGGTTCGCTGACCGGAGAGTTGGAAGGGCAAAAAGGCATTGACGAGATGCGCAAAACCTTGAAGGCTTTACCACCGCATGTGCGCAAAAAGGTCAGCATAGACTTGACACTCGCACGAGGCTTGAATTATTACACAGGTGCGATCATCGAGGTCTGTCATTCCAAATTTCCATCCAGCATTTGCGGTGGCGGCCGATACGATGATTTGACCGGAATTTTCGGGCTAAAAAACATGAGTGGAGTTGGTGTCAGTTTCGGGGCAGACCGCATCTATGACCTCATGGAAGAACTTAGTTTATTTCCAACCACATTGAAGGCCGCTAGTGATATTATCTTTATCAACTTTGGTGAAACGGAGTCGCTGGAGTGTATCCAGTTGGCGATGGAACTAAGAGCGGATGGATATTCAGCAGAGGTATATCCAGATGCAGCCAAGATGCAAAAGCAAATGAAATATGCCGATGCCCGAGGCTTTCGATTTGTCATTTTAATTGGCTCCGAAGAGTTGAAAGAAGAAAGGGCAAATGTCAAGGACATGAGTACAGGAGATCAGTCATCGGTTTTGCTCAGTGACTTGAATAAATTCATTTTTGATAAATTAGGAAGCGATGATTGAGTTAAGCTTAAAGCAATATTCCATCAAGGAAATTGGTGACATCATCGATAGTGATGATAAAATTTGTTTGGCTTTTGGGCTTTTAGATAAAGTTCAGCGTGGTCGTACATTTTTGGAAGAATATGTAAAAAAGGCAGAGCGTCCGATTTATGGCATCAATACTGGCTTTGGAAGTTTATGTGATGTGGAAATCAGCCACGATCAGTTAGGGCAGCTTCAAGAGAACTTGGTGAAATCTCATGCGTGCGGCATTGGCGATGAAGTCCGACCAGAGATTGTAAGGTATATGCTCTTACTAAAGATTTTAGGCCTATCCAAGGGTAATTCGGGAATTCGTCTTGAGACCATCCAGATGCTGATTGATTTGTACAATCACAAAATCACCCCGGTAGTGTTTGATCAAGGGTCATTGGGTGCGTCAGGCGATTTAGCACCACTTGCACATTTGTCGCTGCCGCTTATAGGTTTAGGAGAGGTTTGGTTTGATGGATTACGTATCGATTCGAAATTAGCTTTGGAACAATGTGGTTTAAAAGCCATTTCATTGGATTCAAAGGAAGGTCTTGCTCTTTTGAATGGAACGCAGTTTATGTCTGCACACGGCACATACATGCTTTATCATTTGGAACATTGGTTAGCTCAAGGAGATAAAGTTGCCGCACTTTCACTGGATGCTTATGATGGTCGACCTGAACCCTTTGACGATGCCGTACACGCGGTTCGTCCGCATAATGGTCAACGAGAAACTGCGGCTACAATGCGATCGCTATTAGAAGGAAGTGAATGGATTAATCAGGAGAAAAAGCACGTTCAAGATCCGTATTCATTTAGATGCATACCACAAGTGCACGGAGCCAGTAAGGACGCGATTGCACATATCGCCAGTGTTTTCGAAACGGAAATTAACTCGGTGACGGACAATCCAACCTTGATTCCAGAAGAGGATAAAATTATTTCTGCAGGCAATTTTCATGGTCAACCATTGGCAATCAATCTGGATTATTTGTGCATTGCCTTGGCAGAATTGGCCAGCATTTCGGAGCGCAGAACATATAAATTAATCGGGGGTCAACGCGGTTTACCTGCATACCTAGTAGCCAATCCCGGATTGAATAGTGGATTGATGATTGCGCAATACACAGCCGCCTCCATCGTGAGTCAAAACAAACAATTGTGCTCACCTGCATCTGTGGATACCATCGACTCGTCAAATGGACAAGAAGATCATGTGAGTATGGGAGCAAACGCAGCCACAAAGGCATTGCGCGTCTTCGAAAATTATCAAAAAGTGATGGGCATAGAAATGCTCTCAGCTGCACAAGCTGCAGATTTGAGAGAAGGGAATAGCTCTAAAGACTTAATGCACTTTTTACAGGCTTTCAGAAAAGAAGTAGCATTTATTCAGGATGATCGTGTGTTACACTATGACATGGAAAAATCAAAAGACTTCCTAGCGTAATTTTTTTGGTAAACTAGTTTATATAATAAACTAGTTTGTATTTGGTGAAAATTTGAAACAATGAACACAGAAAAAGAAATGAATCCTGAGGAGAGTTTAGCTATTATCCACGCTATGATTAACAAAGCTCGATTCAATTTTAGCAGAGGTAGTTTTTACTTTATTACATGGGGTATCCTATTGTTTATCGCGGCTATTTTCGAATATGTTGCACAGCAAACACAAATAGAAATGTTCTACTTAGGTTGGCCCATTGCAGGGATGGTTGGTGGGATTGCCTCAGGAATTTACGGTTCTAAATCAAGAGCGCAGGGGCCGAATACTCATCTTGATAAAGTCTATTCCGCCATTTGGACCACCTATTTCTTCACATTGATCATGCTTATTGCAAGCATGGTGGTGAACAAGATTAATCCTGGTCCATACATCCTACTGATCACAGGTTTACCCACCTTTTTGACAGGATATATATTAGCATTCAGGCCCCTGAAATTGGGAGGAATTTTATTCTGGGGAGCTGGTTTGTTCAGTATGTTTTTCTTTTCTGAGTTTACCTCCCTGATATTCGGAGCGGTTATGTTAGGTGGATATTTAGTACCGGGATTATTAATGCGACAAATGAAGGAGAATGTTTAAACCATTAGATCCTTTGCTTCACTCACCGCTGCGATTGGCGGTTATGTCTCTTTTGGTGAGTGTTGATGAAGCAGATTTCGGTTTTTTGAAGGAAAAGACGGAATCCACAGCAGGCAATTTGAGCGTGCAGTTGTCCAAATTAGAAGAAGCAAAGTATATCAGCGTCACAAAAGGTTATAAAGGCAAACGACCATCAACGACATGTAAAATCACAAAGGTAGGTGAGACCGCCTTCAAAGCGTATGTCAACTCTTTGAATCAATACATAAATCCTATAAAATGAAACGATTAATTCTATGCATAATTTGCCTGCAATTCGGCATTTCGAAAGCCCAGGAATCGACCCAGTATTTATTTGATGGCGAACTGAATATTTCAGGCTTTGGTGGTGTCATAGGCGAAATTTCATTGATAAAAGATCGCACCATCTACTCGGTGGGCGGTGGAGGAGGTATGTTGATCAACCAAAAGGCGTTTATAGGTGGATATGGCATGGGTAATGTTGTGGATAATCAATTGTTTCGATACAATGGGTCGGCAGTCGGTTTAGAAATGGGGCACGGTGGCCTCTGGTTTGGATATAACTTCCTACCTAAAAAGGTGGTTCATTTCGGGCTCTGCGCTAGAACAGGCTGGGGCGGCATTGGAGTAGTGGACAAAAACGGTAACGGGATTCTCAATGACGGGATATTTGTTTTGACGCCACAGGCAGATTTAGCTGTCAATGTTTTACCATTCATGAAGGTGAATATGTCCATTGGTTATCGAGCGGTTACCGGAGCGAATAACCCGTTCATAACTAATGCCGAATTAAGTTCACCCACAGGTTTAATTGGATTTTATTTTGGCTGGTTTGGTGAATAAAAAATGAGCCACATTTGTCCTATGGTTTTGAAAACGTTTGTTACAAAAGTTCGGGTTCGATACGCAGAAACCGATCGCATGGGTTACTGTTATTACGGAAATTTCGCAGCATATTTTGAGGTGGCACGGGTCGAAGCATTGCGCGAGTTGGGCGTAACCTACAAACAACTGGAAGATGATGGGGTGATATTACCTGTATTGGATTATCAGATCCGATATTTTAAACCGGCATTGTATGACGAAGAATTGCGCATTGAAACCATCTTCGAAAAGGTAGAAGGAGCGCGAGTTCATTTCAGTTATATTACATACAACGACAGAAACGAGGAGCTCAATAAGGCGACAACCACCTTGGTTTTCGTAGATGCTGCTACCATGCGTCCCATGAATCCACCTGCATATTTATTCGATCTTATAAAAGGAGTAGCTAACACATAGGGCTGAAATCTTTTAATCTCTCTGTACAATACAAATGTCATCGTATTGCACCTTTGCAAGGTGCGGAAACTGCTCATAGCTATACTTTTCACTTCTACCTCAGCCATGAGTCAGACCCTAGACTCTCTTGAGTTGGAAGTTCAGGATACCCTTGCCGTCTGTGCACAAGACACTACCATCTATAAAAAACCAAAGGCGGGATTTGTATCGAACTTTTTATTTCAATTTGACAATCGGAATGAGCGTTATTACGATACGCGTGCTAGAATGAATGGGGTGAAAATTGGCTTCGAGTTTTACAAGCGATTCAGGACTGGTTTCGGATTTTACGGAAACAACAACTTCTACCAGATGCAATTTCCAGATGCGGCTGAAGGCCTACGATACTCCGCCAGATTAAATTATAGCACTTGGTTTACGGAATTGGTTTTTTACCGAAATTTTAGATGGGAACTATCTGGCTCCTTCGCCACAGGAACTGGAGATATTTTGTTGAATACATTTGATGTGCGTACTTCATTACCGCAAGTGATAGCGGAGGATACGATATCGGATATTAGGTTGTACGATTTTGGATTCAACTCACAATTCAAAATATTTCCATGGTTTGGAATAGGTGTAGGAGTTGGATATCGAACGCTTGATTTACCTAATTACCCAGAGTTGCAAGGGCCCTTTTCGGATCCCTACTTCGATTTTAAAATCAAGATATTCCTAGGATATGCGATAAAAGGGATTTTTAATAAAGACAAAATTAAAGCGGAGCGACTCTACTACGAACAGCGAAGTACGAATCGAAGAGCTGCGTTTAGAGAAAGGTTTTTGAACTAATGAATAAGACAGAGGCAAAATCACGAATAGATCAGTTGACTCATGATTTGGAGGAACACAACTTTCAATACTATGTGAAAAGTAACCCTACCATCAGCGACTTTGAGTTTGACAATTTGCTGAAGGAGTTGGAAAAATTAGAATCAGAATTCCCAGAGCTAGTCCATGTGAATTCTCCAACCAAACGAGTAGGAGGTGACATCACTAAAAAGTTTCCAACGGTGATTCATGACTATCCCATGCTCAGTCTCTCCAATAGCTATTCTAAAGAGGAAATTATTGAGTTTGAAAGCCGAGCTCGCAAGCTTACAGAAGCCGACATGGAATACGTCTGTGAGTTGAAGTATGACGGTGTTGCTATTGGAATAAAATACGTCAATGGTGAATTTATGCGAGCCGTAACACGAGGTGACGGTACAAAGGGAGAGGATATTAGTGCCAACGTTAGGACCATTCGCACGGTACCAATGAAATTGCGCGGATCTGATATTCCTTCTGAGTTAGAAATCAGAGGTGAAATATTCTTTCCTCTTGATCGCTTTTTGGCGTTGAATAAGCAGCGCGAAGAAGCAGGCGAACAACTCTATGCCAATCCTAGAAACACCGCAAGCGGAACATTAAAAAATCAAGACTCCTCATTAGTTGCCGAACGAGGCTTGGATACTTATCTCTATGGAGTTTATAGCCAATCGAAGGTCGCAACCAACCATTACGATAGTGTTTTAAAAGCGGGTGAATGGGGATGCCATATCCCGAGTGTATCTGACAACATGATCAAGCGCTGTAAATCCATCGAAGAGATCATGGACTTTATAAACTATTGGGATGAAAAGCGACATGAATTAAACTTTGAAATTGATGGTGTTGTCATCAAGGTCAATGATTTCATCCAACAAGAGGATTTGGGTTATACGGCAAAGTCACCAAGATGGGCTATTGCATATAAATTTAAAGCTGCGGAGGTAACTACCGTACTCGAGTCTGTTACATATCAAGTCGGCAGAACCGGTGCAATCACGCCCGTTGCAAACCTTGCAGCAGTGCACTTGGCAGGAACTACAGTGAAGCGCGCCTCGCTGCACAATTCCGATCAGATTGAAAAACTGGATTTACGGATTGGAGATCATGTGTATGTTGAAAAAGGAGGAGAGATTATACCGAAAGTAACCGGAGTCGATTTGTCCAAGCGAGCTTCAGATTCACAACCCTTTGAATATGCCACGCATTGTCCTGAATGCGATACTCTTCTGGTAAGAAAGGAAGGCGAAGCCCAACATTATTGTCCGAACGATTCGGGGTGTCCCACTCAAATTGTGGGACGCATGCAGCACTTTATTTCGAGGCGAGCCATGGACATAGAGGGCATTGGCGCAGAAACGATTGACCAACTTTACAAGGAAGGGCTGATACGTGATATGGCCGATTTGTATGACCTAAAAGCGGAACAATTGCTTCCATTGGAACGCATGGCTGAGAAGTCTGTGGAGAATATTCTATTCGGTTTAGAAGCGTCCAAACAGATTCCATTCGAACGAACCTTGTTCGCCATAGGTATTCGATACGTGGGCGAAACCGTGGCTAAGAAGCTTGCTCGACATTTCCACAGCATTGAAAATATCAAAGCCGCCACGACAGAAGAACTAATGAACGTGGATGAAATCGGTGAAAGGATAGCCTTGAGTGTACGAGAGTTTTTCGACAATGAAAACAATGTAGCCATCGTAAATAGACTTAAGTCGGCTGGTCTGCAGTTTGAAATTCCAGCCGACCAACTGGCCGATCAAACCAATAAGCTAGAGGGGCTGACCTTCGTCATTTCCGGGGTGTTTGATCGTCATAGTCGCGATGAATTAAAAGCACTAATCGAAAAAAATGGTGGTAAGAACACAGGTTCAGTAAGTGCTAAAACATCCTATTTATTGGCAGGAGAAGGAATGGGGCCAAGTAAAAGAACTAAAGCCGAGAACTTAGGAGTTCAGATTATATCAGAATCAGACTTCGAACAGATGATTGATTAGTCCTAGTGGACAAATATCTTAAGCGTTTGTGGTTCGCTACCTTCATGGATTAACCGACCAAAATAGAGTCCTGCGCTTAAGTTGTTCATGTTCATTTTATAGTTTCCAACTTGTTTTTCTGTGCGAATGATCTTACCACTCAGGTCAATGATTTCAATGGAATAACTCAAATGTGTTTCGATGTTCAACACACCATTGGATTGAAACATTCGGGCTTTTTCTGCTTCGATTTCATCTGTGGCAAATGGCCAATTAGATGGATCTTCTGGATCAAATTCATCAATGATTTTGAAAATCATGCAGGCCGCATTGTTTTCTTGAGTCAAGTCGTTTGGAACAGTTGTGCGTGCGCACAATTGATAAGTTCCTACTGAATCTGGAATGACAGGAAGTACAGCTTGGTTTGAAATGACGCGAATGCTCTTCTCGCCATTTCCAACACCACCAGCAGCAATAGTTCCGTCCAATGCTCTTACATCATCATTTACATATACCTCGTATTGAATCAAGGTTCCTTCCAAATAATTGACTGTTCCGTTATTGATGAGCGAAACTTCAATCTCACTTAGCTGTGGTGGAATATTGGTGCCATTATCGATATCGAAAAAGTTCAAGTTCGAAGGTTTTAAAATTTTAATGGGACCAGCATGCCAATCGTTGTTGACAATCGTGGAAGCGAAGAATGTCTCTTCAAATTGATTGTTTGCCAAATTAGTATCGCTCAAATGGGTTGCCATTCCAATTAGAGTAGCAGTGTCCATACTTGAGTTGAAAGTGATTGTCTTGTCGCTTCCAAAGTTATGTGTGTAGGTCTCCATCGTATCTAATCCTGAATTGAGTGTAACCCAAGCATCTGCCACAAAGACCCCGTATTGAACAGATATTAACACTGAATCACCAGCAGAAATGGCGATTGAGTCGGCATTTTGGATTGTTACTTCCAATGAGGTGGTTAGACCTTCAGGAACCCAATTGTTTTGATCTGAACTGGCATTTATGTCAATCACAGCAATATCCGATTGAGCAAGAGCAGTATGCGCCAAAATGAATGAAGAAAGAATAAAAAGTAAAGTTGATTTCATAGAATCAGGGTTAATTGCAAGTGAAGATACAAAAAAGGATACGCAGAATGTGTCCGTACCGTTTGGGTAAGAACAAAAAAAGCCCTTTAGGAATTTTGACCTAAAGGGCTTTCAAAGATTGAATCGCCTTTATCGATTATTGAATCGCAAGCTTTGACATTGTCGTTGCTCCATTTTCAGTGTTACGAGTTCTAACGATATAAACACCTGCGGCCGATTTCTCAAGAGAGATGTTTCCATCACTGTTTAGTGACTCGTTAGCAATCATTTTACCACTCGCGTCAGTGATTGTCACATCAACTGGTGAAGTCAAATTGTTAATCCAAACGTTTTTACCTACGTTGAATACTTTGATTGATTCAGCAAACTTGTCTTCTTCAATTCCGATGGGGGGGGGTGGCACGTATGTGTCAACCAAATCGAAAGAAACACAAAGCGTGTCATTTGAAAGATCTGCATCACCCAATGTAGTGTAACCACACATGTAATAGGTTCCCACTTCAGCATCCACAATGAAATTTGGGTTAACGCTAGGTCTAACTGTAGTGCTTCCAGGTCCGAGAGTATCTACCAATGTTCCGAGAGCTCCAGCTGTAGCACCTTCGAAAGAATACTCATATGGAATACCGAATCCAGAAGGGAATATGGTATTTCCAACATTGGTGAACTCAATGTTTACGTCAGTGATAGGATCTGGTTCTTCTTTTCCATTGTCAATATCGAATCCATCTAAATCAGAAGGAGCATTGATGAATAATGCACTTGCCTCTAAATCCGTATTGGCAGAACTAGATACAGTGAATGCTTCGCAGATGAAGTTGTTTAAAGAGTCATCATCTGGAATGTGAATAATCACAACACCGCAAAGACTAACATTTGGAGGCGCTGCTGGAAGCGTGAAGTAGTTTGTTTCTACGAAACCAGTTCCACCTGTCGGATAATCGCCATTGACGAAAGTCCAACTGTTGTTTACACTCACCGTGTCAAGACCATTAAGTCCGATGACACTGAAAGTTGTGTTTTCAGGAATGTCGATTCCCATGTTTTCAATTCCGATCGACAATAGAATCGGAGTGTTTGGTGCGATTTGCCCCGAAGAAGTAGCAACAGTAGACACGCTGGTCACCGCTAAGTCGTATTGAGCAAATGCGCCCAATCCAACCATGCAACTAACAACAGAAGCCGCAAGTCGAGTAAAGTTTTTCATGTTAGTATTTTTGGATTAATTCTTTAACGTCAATAATAGACGAAGCACAAATCTAAAGGTTAGTATGAAATATTAGTCATTTCTGTGAAAACTTACTGACCATTATAGATGAACACCGCAATTTCGGCAATAAACCGAGTCTTCCAAGTGTCCAGATTTACCGCAATTATCGCAGTGTTTACCTAAAATGATTCTTTCCCCTCCAGGATTCTCACCAGAAGCGGCTCCGGTGTTTTTCATCATATCCACGCCAACAATCCCCGTTGGAACAGCGATAATTCCGTATCCCAGGATCATTAGAATGACTGAAACGAACTGCCCAAAATCAGTGTGAGGGTGGATGTCCCCAAAACCAACCGTGGTCATGGTGACGATGGCCCAATAGATACTGCGTGGAATGCTTGTAAAACCATTTTCACCGCCTTCCACTATATACATGATGGTTCCCATGATCACTGCTACGTTGAGGACGGCAAATAGGAAGACCCCAATCTTCGCTCTGCTTGACTTTAAAGAGATCCAAAGTGCATCAGCTTCACGCATCGAGCGTCCAAGCTTTAAAACCCGAAACACTCGCATCAATCGGAAAATTCGGATGACTCTCAAATACTGCGAGGAAACAGCAAACAGCATTAAATAAGTTGGGAGAATGGACAGAATATCTACGATACCGTAAAAGCTAAATACATAACCCCATGGTTTTTTAGAAGTCCACAACCGCAGGGCAAATTCGATAGAGAATACTGCAGTAAAAGCATATTCGGCAATAAGCAGGAGATGACCGTATTCCTCCTGAATTTCTTTCACGCTCTCCAGCATCACAGCCACAGTGCTGAGCACAATTGCCCAAAGGAGCGCGATATCGAAATTCTTTCCAGCAGGTGTGTCCGTGCCAAAAATAATGACATACAAACGTTCGCGAAGGGTCTTTTTATTCTCCATCCGCTTCGTTATTCATGAATACGAAGTGAATGATATTTGCCCCCATTTGCAGTGCTTCAATGTGATTTTGTTCTGTGTCGTTGTGGATTCTTGGATCTTCCCAACCATCACCTAAGTCAGATTCATAGGTATACAAACAAATCATCCGACCTTCAGAATAAAGCGCAAAGGCCTGTGGTCGATTGTTATCGTGCTCATGAATTTTTGGCAGCCCATTTTCAAAATCATATTGCTGATGAAAAATAGGATGTGATGATGGTAATTCAATGAATTCTAGTTCAGGAAATACCCTTGAAATTTGTGGGCGTATGAATTCATCCAATCCATAATTATCATCTATGTGCAGAAAACCTCCAGCGATTAAGTATTTCCTAAGATTCTGAACCTCCTCATCACTAAAAATGACGTTGCCATGGCCTGTCAAGTGCAAGAAAGGATATTGGTATAGATTCTTTTCGCTTAATTCAACAATAGCCTGATCCTTATTTAAATCAGTCCTCAAGTTTTGGTTGCAAAACTCAATTAAGTTGGGAATAGATGTGTCTAGATTGGAATACCAATCTCCACCGCCATTATACTTTACCAAGGCTAAGGAAGCTTTTTCTTGACCATTACCTGCCAAAAAAAATGCTGCAAAAAAGATGGATAGAAAGACTCCTTTCATGTCTTCGAATGTAGGTTGCTTTTAATCACTAAACAAATTTGCCGCAATACAGGCCACTATTGCCGCTGTTTCCGTTCTTAATCGCGTATCGCCAAGAGAAACAGCTTTGAAGTTGGCGTTTAAGGCTTTTTCGATTTCTGTGCGTGAAAAATCTCCTTCGGGTCCAATACAGATGATTTGGTTCTGTTGATGGCTCAAAGCCTTAATGGAAGCCTTTTCACCCTCTGCACAATGTGCAATCCATTTTGACGGGCTTTCTATGTTTAGTACCTCGGCAATTGGTGAAAGCTCAGAGATTTCTGTTTTCCAAAGTCCTTTAGACTGCTTGAGTGCGCTGATCGCAATCTTCTCAAGTCTGTCTGTTTTCAAATGCACCCTCTCAGAGTTTTCACAATGAATGGGGATGATCTGCCGAACCCCAACCTCAACCGCCTTTTCAATAACCCATTCAAAGCGACCGATGTTTTTTGTTGGGGCAACGGCTAGTATGAGGCCAACCCCTGGTTTAGGCTCAGCGCACTGCAAACTTTCAATAAGAACATTGAAACTTCGTTTCTTCGCGATGATTGACCCTAAAAAAAGATTTCCAACTCCATCAATTACGTGCACGGAATCAGTCGTTTGCAATCGAAGCACTTTGGCGTGCCGGCCTTCTTCCTCACTTAATTCTATGGTCGCGCCAACGGATACATTGGACGAATAAAACCGTGGTAAGTCTTCAAAAATCATGGCGCAAAGATGCAGTATTCCTTATGCGGTATCAATAAGTTAAGCGCATAAAAAAGCCCATCGCAGTCAAGCAATGGGCTTCAGATGGATTGTTAGAAATTAAGCGTTTACTCTAGTTCTAGGAGCTGCATTCATAATTTCTTCGTTTGCGTTTTCTGAGAATTGAGCAAAGTTCTTGACAAATGCCTCGGCAAGCTGGCTCGCCTTGCTGTCATAACCTGCTTTGTCTTCCCAAGTGTTTTTTGGGTCAAGAATTTCGCTAGGAACACCTGGACAAGAGGTTGGCATCATTAAACCAAAAATCTCGTGCTCTTTGTATTCTACATTTTCTAGTTCACCATTCAAGGCAGCCGTGATCATGGCTCTTGTATAAGGCAATTTAATTCTAGCACCCACACCGTATTCACCTCCGCTCCAGCCAGTGTTGATCAGCCAGATGTTCACATTGTGTTTTTTCATTTTCTCACCTAACATTTCTGCATACTTGGTTGGATGCAACGGAAGAAATGGCGCTCCGAAACACGCTGAGAATGTAGTTTGAGGTTCTGTTACTCCAGCTTCAGTTCCAGCCACTTTTGCCGTATAACCGGAAATGAAATGATACATAGCTTGTCCTGGAGTCAACTTCGATACCGGAGGTAATACTCCAAAAGCATCAGCCGTCAGGAAGAAAATATTCTTTGGATTGCCGCCCATGGATGGTTCGGCAATGTTGTCAATGTGATGGATAGGATAGCTAACTCGTGTGTTTTCCGTTTTCTCACTGTTCTCAAAATCCACGATGGAAGTTCCTTCATACGTCTCTATATTTTCGAGAAGAGCTCCAAATTTGATTGCCTTCCAAATTTGTGGTTCTTTTTCTTCAGTAAGGTCAATACACTTTGCATAACAACCGCCCTCGAAATTGAAAACACCATTCTCTGTCCAACCGTGCTCATCATCACCAATCAATCTTCTGTTTGGATCTGCAGAAAGTGTGGTTTTTCCAGTTCCAGATAAACCAAAGAATACAGCCGTGTCACCGTCTTCTCCGCTATTGGCGGAACAGTGCATGCTCAATACACCTTTGTCTTGAGGTAGAACGTAATTCAAAACCGTGAAAATTCCTTTTTTGATTTCACCAGTATAGCCTGACCCTCCGATTAAGGCAATTTTTCGGGTGAAATCCAAAATACTGAAATTGTGCTGACGAGTTCCATCAATCTCTGGATCGGCCATGAAACCTGGAACGCAAAGAATGGTCCATTCTGGATCAAAATCTTCAATCTGCTCGGCAGTTGGGCGCAAGAACATGTTGTATGCAAACATGTTGCTCCAAGGATACTCAGTCACTACTCGGATACTCAACTGATGCTCTGGATCTGCGCACGCGATACAATCTCTAACATATACTTCTTTATCCATTAAATACGCCTTCATGCGATTCATCAATGGCTCCACCTTGTCTGGAGAAAAACTGTTGTTGAAACTTCCTTCCCACCAGATAGTGTTTTCGGTAGTCGCGTCTTTTACGATCAACTTGTCCTTTGGAGATCGTCCAGTGAATTCACCAGTGTCGATGGCCAAAGCGCCTTTGTCAGTTAAAAAACCCTGACCATTAAGAATAGTATCCTCTGTCAACTCAGCTGGATCTAGATTCCAATACGCAGCCTTTACACCACCTAATCCCAAATCAGCGATAGATGTTTTACTTGATTTTCTTCCGAATTCGTTCATAAAATTGATTTCGTCTTAAACTTTTGAATTTTAGTTCAAGTGCATTTCAACTGCAAAGTTTTGCAATGATTTATGGGATAGCGCCTAAAAACGTTCACTTTTTATGCACAATTAGCGCTTTTTTATGAGGATAAGTTGCACTGCGTCCAGAAATATTAGGAACCAACCAACGATTAATAGTGAGCCTCCGAGCGGTGTGATGGGGCCAAGCAACCTCAGATCTGTGTGGATAAGGTCCTGAATGTTTAATAGATAAATAGAGAAGGAAAATAGGATGATTCCAACTCCGAATAGGCTGACGATCCATTTTTCATATCTCAAATGAAACGAATGTCCTTTCAATGCGATCATGACTAAAACAATTCCATGAAACATTTGATACCGCACCCCAGTTTCAAATGAAGTCAGCTGCTCTGGTTGCAAAACTTCTTTTAAAGCATGGGCACCGAAGGCTCCGAGGATAACTGCGGTGAAACAGAAAAAGCTTCCAAATAGAAGGTGATAAGGTTTTAGTTTCATAAGCGTTGATTTGAGGGCACAAATGTGGGCAAATACAGAGGTAATATGAGCTATGGCAGAGGTTTTATTCGCTGAGATTGCTCATGATTTATGCTTGGAGCAACATTTATAGTCCATGTTAAGACGGGCCCTAAGTCGCTAAAAATGCCCACAAAACGAGCGTTGAAAACTTCGAATACGTAAACGACTGCGCTTCTATACATTCGTTCCTATGAAGAATATTGTTGTGTTTGGAGCTGGGATGAGTTCCTCCGTATTGATCGACTATTTGGCAGACATTGCCCCCAAGAATGATTGGATCGTGAGTGTAGGCGATCGTGATTTGGAATTGGCAAAACGCAAAACCAAAGAACGACAGAATACCCACGCCTTCAAGTTCGATGTTACGGACGAAATGCAGCGATTGAGCGAAATTTCAAAGGCCGATTTGGTCATTTCTATGTTGCCTGCCCACATGCATGTGGAGGTAGCTAGACAATGTATCGCTCTCAAAAAGCATATGGTTACGGCAAGCTACGTTTCAAAGGAAATGGCCGAGTTGCATGAAAAGGCCCAAAAAGCAGGCGTTGTCATCATGAACGAAATAGGTGTAGATCCCGGAATAGATCACATGAGCGCCATGCGGGTATTGGATGAAATAAAGGAGCAAGGCGGGAAAATGCTCCAGTTCGAAACATTCACGGGAGGACTTCCGGCACCTCAAAGTGATGACAATCCATGGCATTATAAATTTGCTTGGAATCCGCGAAATGTAGTGCTTGCTGGAGCTGCAGGTGCGGTAAAGTTCAAGCAAGAAGGACAATACAAATACATTCCATATCATCAACTTTTTCGCAGAACGGAAATCATAGATATCCCTGAGTATGGGAAATTTGAGGGGTATGCGAACAGAGATTCCTTAAAGTATCGTGAAGTATATGGATTAAGAGATATCCCAACGATTTATCGGGGAACCCTTCGAAGAAAGGGGTTTTGTAAAGCTTGGGATGTGTTTGTGAAGTTAGGAGCTACTGATGATTCCTATGTGATGGAGGATTCTGAGAATATGACTTATCGTCAATTTCTCAATTCCTTTTTGGCTTACAATCCCAATGATTCGGTAGAGCTGAAGTTGATGCATTACTTGAAAATTGACCAGGATAATGACATCATGGATAAGATGGAAAGTCTGGATTTATTTAGTGACACAGTGATAGGAATCAAAAACGCCACACCAGCCCAGGTTTTACAGCACATTCTCGAGCAGAAGTGGACGCTGCAAGAAACCGATTTAGACATGATCGTGATGTATCACCTTTTTGGGTTTGAAATGAACGGACAAAAAATGCAACGTGAGAGCTTTATGGTGCTTGAGGGAGAAGATCGAGTGAGAACGGCCATGGCAAAAACGGTGGGATTACCTGTTGCCATTGCCGCAAGAATGATATTGAATCGAGTGATCTCAACTCCGGGGGTTCACACTCCCATTGCGAAAGAAGTCTATGAGCCAGTGCTGCGCGAATTAGAGGATTTTGGAATTCGATTTATAGAAAAAGAGGGTAATTATAAAGGGTATTGATCATTGTTGCAACAGCCAATTGGCAGGGGCATAGTCGTCAGTGAGAATTATGGCTGAATTCAAATTTTCTAATACGATTTGCTGATCCAACATGTTTTGAACTCTGTTTTTTTGACTGGTTTCTATTTGCTTTTCGAGCCCATTGTAAGCAACCAAAATGTTGTTTTTTATCGCGGCATCTTGACCATCATCCACTTGAAAAACAATAACGTTGTCAAAAACAGATATTGCCGTTTTGACTTGGCTTTTTAGAAATAGAGAATGGACTCCTTCTATGCTGCCTAGCACATTGGATAGCATGATGCCGTCTGTATTTAACCTGTCTTCGATCTGCTGATAGCATTCCTGAGTGGTCATGTGAAATGGAACTTCAAATGGAGAGGTGAATACATCATTGATAATGATGTCGTATTTTTTTTGAACACTTCGTAAATACATCCTAGCATCTTGATGAAAAATGCGTGTTGAGCTCGCTTGAACAAAATGGAAATGCTCCGTGCTCAGTTTAGTGAGCTCCGGGTCGATTTCAACCACGTCCATTTGTTTATCGGGATATTGTTCTTGAAATAGTTTTGGATAGGAATACCCTCCAGCTCCGAGCATGAGGCAGTGTTCAAAGCTTGGATTAAAATGCTCACATAGGTTGAAATATTCAGAGTAAGGAAATAACTGTTCGCTAATGGGATTGTCAACCCACATCCCTGCATTTACGTGTCCATTTAGCGACATGTATCTCGCTTCTCGACCCTGCGCTAGAGCATCATAAATCCAAATACGATTATATGCGCTGTCCACGTCTAAATAAGATCGTGAGAGTCGAGAGAAAGCCACGTTTGAGATCAACGATAGTACGGTAATTCCAATCAAAATCTTATTGGATTGACGACCAATGATTATTCCTAATAGCAATAAAAGGGAAGCTAATATCCAGAGAATGTTGGTGGTGCCGAAAGCTGGTATTAACACGGTCGCACTGAGGAAAGTTCCAAGAATGCTACCTATCGCAGAAACGGCATAGAACCGACCTGCAGCTTTGCCCGAATTTTCAATATTAGTAAGACCCAATCGCAGTGCATACGGGAAAACGGCAGCCAGCAAAAATGCGGTAGGACCGAATAAAAGTAGTGCCGCAGTGGATGAAGCAATGAGCGCATGCACACCTAAGGAGGCCAAAGGCATCAGAAATTGATTCTTTCCAAGATTCATTAAGCAGATGAATATCGCTGCGAGTAGAATGAAAGAGGCTAAGCGCTTTGAATTTTGGGATTTATCCGCTTGCTGGCCACCGTAATAGTAGCCCGCAGACATTGCCAAAAGAATGATCCCAATGATAGAAACCCAGATATACGTGCTTGTACCAAAGAATGGTGCCAGAACGCGAGATCCGATTATCTCAAATGCCATGACGACAAAACCGCAAACGAATACGGTGAGGTAAAGGAATTTGAGATTCTGGTTTTCAATCATTCAAGCAAAGTTAGTGGCGATTCAAGCAAATCGGGTTTTATACAAAGATTCGTATACCGATCATTCGAGATTCGCCATTGTTAAGGTTACATTTGCCCCTCCAAAATGGGTATGTAAATGTTTGAAAGTTTATCAGAGAAATTAGAACGATCCTTTAAATTATTAAAAGGGCAGGGACAAATTACTGAGATCAACGTGGCAGAGACCATGAAGGAGATCAGGAGATCGTTGTTGGATGCGGATGTCAACTATAAAATCGCGAAGGATTTTACGGATACGGTAAAGCAAAAAGCATTGGGTCAAAATGTGTTGACTGCCGTTTCTCCGGGTCAATTGCTCATTAAGATTACCCGTGATCAATTAGCGGAATTGATGGGTGGCGAATCCGAGCCCATTAACATTACTGGTAAACCGGCAATCATTCTAATGGCTGGCCTTCAAGGTTCTGGAAAGACAACGCACACAGGCAAACTTGCCCAGTACCTTAAAACAAAAAGGGACGTTCTGTTCTGTTAACTGCCTGTGATGTTTACCGTCCTGCCGCGATTGACCAGCTGGAGGTAGTAGGTAAGCAAGTGGGTGCTGAAGTGTACACCGAAAGAGACAATAAAAATCCAGTTGAAATTGCCAAGAACGCCATTCAGCATGCGCGCAGCAAGGGATACAACACAGTTATCGTGGATACAGCCGGTCGTTTGGCAGTTGATGCGGAAATGATGGATGAAATTGAAGCTATTAAAAAGGCTATTGATCCATCTGAAACGTTGTTTGTAGTCGATTCCATGACTGGTCAAGATGCGGTGAATACTGCGAAAGCGTTCAATGAACGAATCAATTTTGATGGTGTAATCCTGACCAAGCTAGACGGTGACACAAGAGGTGGTGCAGCATTGAGTATTCGTTCCGTGGTAGAAAAACCGATCAAGTTCGTAGGACTTGGCGAAAAAATGGATGCCTTGGATGTGTTTCATCCTAACCGAATGGCGGACCGAATCTTGGGCATGGGCGATATTGTTTCTCTCGTTGAAAAGGCGCAAGAACAATATGACGAAGAGGAGGCGAAACGCATCCAAAAGAAAATCGCCAAAAACAAATTTGACTTCAATGATTTCATTGGTCAGATTCAGCAAATCAAAAAGATGGGTAACGTCAAAGATTTGATGGGGATGATTCCAGGAATGGGAAAGGCATTGAAGGGAGTGGATATTGATGATGATGCATTCAAAGGGATCGAGGCAATCATACAATCTATGACTAATTACGAGCGCGAAAATCCACATGTGATTAATGGAACACGAAGGCAGCGGATTGCTTCTGGTTCTGGGTCATCGGTGAATGAGGTTAATCGTTTGTTAAAGCAGTTCGAAGACATGCGAAAAATGATGCGCATGATGAACGACAAGTCAAAAATGACCCAAATGATGAGTGCCATGAAAGGCGCGCAAGGCGGACCAAGAAGATAAAAGAACATGGAATTACTGGACGGCAAAGCGATATCGAAACAACTCAAAGAGGAAATCAGGGAAGAGGTAGCTGTAATGGTTGCTAAAGGACATCGCCCACCTCATTTAGCCGTTATTTTGGTTGGAAATAATGCCGCCAGCGAGACATATGTCAGCGCTAAGGTAAAGGCCTGTAAAACCACAGGTTTTGAAAGTTCCTTGCTACAATTTCCACCAGAAATCACTCAAGAAATGCTGCTTCAGACCATTGATGAACTCAATGAAAATGAAGAGGTGGATGGTTTTATTGTGCAATTACCCTTACCAAAACACATCGATTCTAAAACGGTGATTGAGAGAGTAATTCCTACTAAAGATGTAGATGGTTTTCACCCCATCAATGTTGGGAAAATGGCGCTCGGACTGGACGCCTTTATTTCAGCAACACCGGGCGGAATTATCGAGTTATTGAAGAGGTATGAAATTCAAACAGAGGGTAAGCATTGCGTGGTTCTAGGGCGAAGTAATATCGTTGGCGGCCCGATGGCTATGTTGATGAGAAGAAATACCTACCCAGGAAATTCGACTGTGACGGTGGCGCACTCGAGAACGAATAACTTAAAGGAAATTTGCCTCCAAGCTGATATCTTGATCGCTGCGATTGGTAAACCTGAATTTGTAACGGCAGATATGGTGAAGGAAGGTGCGGTAGTCGTTGATGTAGGGATCAATCGAGTGGATGACTCTACCAGAGAAAGAGGTTACAGATTAACGGGCGATGTAGATTTTAAGAATGTGGCGAACAAGTGTAGTTACATCACTCCTGTTCCTGGTGGAGTTGGTCCAATGACCATTGCTTATCTTCTGAATAACACAATGATTGCGGCTCGAAAGAGAATGTAAATTCATTTGAGATTCTACTTATTAACAGCTCTACGTATTGAAAAACTCTAATACACCATCAAATTGTGATGGGTCTTGGACGTTATTTGTGGGGTGAAGGAATTACTCCATGCGGACTTATCGGGCCTAAACACTTTTGGATTACCGTCCATGGCTGAGCGACTTGTTGCTGCTGAGTCTAAGACAGATGTGTCATCCTATTTTGAGAAAGAACAACCTGTTCCATCACTAATACTTGGAGGAGGTAGCAATTTACTGCTGACGCGCAATATTCAGGGCACTGTTCTGAAGATCGAAATTCCGGGTATCGAAGTGCTGAATGAAACATCAGAACATGTTTATGTGAAAGTGGGTGCTGGTGAAGTTTGGCATCAATTTGTACTTCATGCAATCGCAAATAATTGGGCTGGAATTGAGAATCTCTCCCTAATTCCAGGAAACGTGGGTACAGCTCCAATGCAAAATATTGGTGCCTACGGTGTTGAAATCAAATCGGTTTTTCATGAGTTGGAGGCATTTCTTATGGATGAATCTCGATTTGAAACTTTCAGTTTGAATCAATGCGAATTTGGCTATCGTGAAAGCATTTTTAAGCGAAAGCTAAAAAACAAGGCAGTCATCACTTCAGTCACCTTCAAGCTCAATAAGAATCCATTGTTCAATACAAAATATGGAGCCATTGAGCAGGAGTTGGTACGGCTAGGAATTCAGGATTTATCGATAAAGGCTATCAGCGATGCGGTGATCAATATTCGCCAAAGCAAATTGCCAGATCCAAAGAAGATTGGGAATAGTGGCAGCTTTTTTAAGAACCCAGTAATTGAGCAAACTCATTTTGAGCGTTTGCAAAAAGAGTTTGACGGCATCGTTGGATATCCTGCAGGTGAGGGATCAATGAAAGTAGCTGCAGGTTGGCTGATCGAGCGGGCAGGATTCAAGGGAAAACGAATTGGAAATTATGGTGTACATGATCGCCAAGCGCTGGTCTTAGTAAACTATGGAGGAGCCAAAGGCAATGAAATTTTTGAATTATCCGAAGAGATTATTTCAACCATTAAAAAGCAATTCGATATCGAGTTGGAGCGAGAAGTCAATGTGATCTAAAAGTCTCAAACTCTTCTTCGGTGCTTTCTTCCCAATAGCCATTCGTCATGGCAATCATATCTTGAATGAACACGCGGTCAGGGTGGATTTTCGCTTCGAATCCATGCTCTTCTTTTTTACTTCCTGTGAGCTTGATTTCCAAAAATGTATCCATAGAATCAATTCTGAAAAACGACTTGTTGTTACTGTATTTTCGGAAAACTGGGAATTTCATTGGTGCGAAGGTATTGGAAAGCTGCACCCGATTTATGAATAGGAGAATGCAACAGCAAGACAGATTTATTTATGAAGGATTAATCTATTTCAATTTGTAGTTGTTTAACCATCTTTGAAAACATGATTTCCAATAATCCATTTTACATTTCTGGCCGAAAGAAATTTGAGTCAAAAGATTTTGCAGGAGCGCTTAGCGATTACAACAAAGCCCTGGAATCAGAAGAAAACCCTTCCATATATAGTGAGCGTGGCGTTGTTTGGTATTACCTCGGTGACAAGACTAAAAGCCTGGCCGACATGGACTATGCGGCAATGCTCGAACCATCAAACCCTTATCGTTATTCAAGTCGGGCTTATATTAAAGATTGGATTGGTGATATTGAAGGTGCTATTAAAGACTATGAAAAGGCAGTCGCCTTAGATCCTGAAGACAGTATCGCTTTTAATAATCTGGGACTCCTGCAGGAAAAGCAGGGTTACGTGGATAAAGCAAAGTCCAACTACGAGCGAGCGGATAAGCTGGAAGGTGTGGATGAATTGCTCGAAAAAATAAGAGCGGAACAAAAGGAGTTACATGATAAGGATGTCGCCAAAGGAACAGACTCTGAGCAAGTGGCTTATAGAGAAAAAATTTCTGTTTTCGCGTTGTTGCGATCCACCTTTAGCTCTAAGAATGGCTGGAAAGAATACATAGATTTTATTCGCAATGGCTTCCGAATCGGATAAACAATATTTCCTAGATCGGCTTGCCAATAAAATTGCTAAACAACCCGGTGATTTGTTGGTAGTACTGCCCAATAGACGCTCGCAATACATTTTAGCTGATCGCCTAAAGGGCTTACAGGTGGATAAGGATCGAATATCGATTCGGACTGCGGATCAGTTAATGGAAGAATTGTCTGGCCTGGAATTGGTTGAGCCGCAAGAGGCACTAGTAGCATTTTACAATGCTTACAAAAAAGTAGAAACATCGCCTCAATCATTTGAAGAATTCACAGTTTGGGCGACTACATTTCTGCAAGATGTGAACGATGTCGATTTGCACTTGGTAGATATTGATCAGCTCTATCAGCAAATTGGTGAATATCAATCCATTGATTTGGATAATGCGGAACCTGGACCAATGGAAAAGGGTTTTCGATCCTTTTGGCAGCGCCTTCCAGACTATTACCGAGCCTTGCAGATTGAGCTAAAATCAATTGAGCTTGGGTATCGAGGCTTGATTTATAGAACTGTTGCCAATCACTGCGATTCGGATGAAAAAGAAATAAAAACTAGGTTGGGCGATAAAACCACCTTTTGGGTCGGTGTCATTCCAGGAAACCCCAGTGAGCAAAGACTACTTAGATGGATTAGAGAAAATGAGCGCCTAGAGGTGTTTGTTGATATCGATGATTATTATGTGAAACGCCTGAATCACGAGGCGGGCAGATTCTTTAGAGAAGATCAAGTTTTGTCCAATGCACTTTGGAAAGTGGATATGCTACAAACCTCCACAAAGCGCATGTACGTTTATCCTACAACTGGATTAACTGCCCAAGTTTTAAGAGCGAAGGACATTGTTAGACAATTGCCAACGGAGGAGAAGAACCAATTGGTTATAGTTGTTTCCGATTCCAAATTAGTGACCCCGGTGATGGCATTATTGCCTGACGAAGAGGAAGAATTAAATATCACATTCGGGCACAAATTGGGTAAAACGTCAATCCATCGTTTTGTGATGTTATTGCTAAACCTGCACGCTAATGCCCTTGAGCGCAATGGTAAACTATCCTTCTATCACAAGCAAGTTGCTGATATTTTGAAACTCCCAGAAGTGAATGTTTGGCTGAATGGTGCTTCGGTTTGGGCTCAATTGGAACCCACTGTTCTAGAGCAGAATTGGAAGTACATTTCTAAGGACTGGCTGAGAGATCAACTTACCAATGATATGTTCAATGAACGTGTTTATGACGTTTTGTTTGATTGGGATGATCGTTCCGAATTCATTGCAGAACGTATTTCATTGATTTTGGCGGATTGGAACAAGTTGAAATCAACGCTACATCTTTCGCAAATTGATAAGAGCGCGTTGCCAGTTTACGCGAAGAAATTCAATCAACTTTTTACTCAGTTCGGTGAGGTGCTAGATTCAACATCCTTGGCCTCCATTCGAAAGTTTATTCATCGGCATATGAGTTTTGCGACCTTTCAATCGGGAGATTCGCTAGGTGTAGGACTCCAAGTGATGAGTTTGTTTGAAACCCGAATGATTGATTTCAAACACGTCATCTTTATTGGTGCCTCAGATGATAATCTTCCTGGTACTCCCAACCAAACCACGCACATTCCATTTATTCATCGAAAGCATTTTGGCTTACCTACGTTGCATGATAGTCAGTCATTAACGGCATACCATTTTTACAGATTGCTTCAACGTGCCGCACAAGTACACTTTATCTACAATACATCATCAGAAGCACTGAGCGGTGGTGAACCCTCTCGATACCTGCTGCAATTACAATTAGAACTAGCTAAGCAGAATTCGAAATTTAGTATTCATGTACATGATGAAATAGTAAATCTGGCTCATGACGCACAGAAAGAACTTGAAATTCAGAAATCAGAGCATGTGATTGACGCGGTGAAAAAATCCTTGAGGTCTAGATTGTCTCCATCCGCGATCAATAAATTCATTAACAGTCCTATTGAGTTTTATTACTACTACGTTTTAAGGATTAGCGAGCAAGACAAAGTGGAAGAGGATATGGAGGCAAATACGTTTGGATCCGTGGTTCATGATGTGCTGGAGGAGCTATACCTCCCTTTTGTCGGCAAAATGATTGTTGCAGAAGAATTAAAATCTAATTTGGAGACGAGCGATGAAAGGGTGATAAATAGATTTTTGAAGGATTTCAGTGAGGAGGATATTTCCCGGGGAAAAAATCTGATACAAGTAGAGCTAGCTAAATATTATGTGAAGCGATTTGTTGAACAAGATTTGAGTGAAATGGCCGAAAATGGAGTGGTCAAAATATTAGCCCTTGAGGATAAACTTGATGAGACCATCCAGATTGGAGAACTCCCAATAAGACTGTTAGGTTACGCAGATAGAATTGATGAAAGAGGGGGTTTGGTACGAATCATCGATTATAAAACTGGTAAGGTGGAAGCAAAAGAATTGAAGGGGTCCATGAGTAGTTTCTTCTCAGAAAGCAAATTTTCAAAAGCCCTTCAATTGGTGTTTTATAAATGGGCATATGCTAGGAGGCACGGCATGCCCACCAGTGAGATAATGAGTAGTATCTATTCATTCAGGAATCAGAAAGAAGGATATATGTCTCTTCAAGTTTCTGACGCAGATGACCTTTTCATAAGTGGTTTTGAAAAAGGGGTGACAGAAATTGTTTCTCAAATGCTGGATGAAACGCAGCCTTTCAAGCATAAAGCTGATTCGAAATACACGACCTTTTAGAGGGTAATTGTTACAACTCCGGTGTGCAGTAATTGGTTTCCTGAACTAATCGCGAATAAATAATCTCCACCCACTAAATCTCCTATTGGGAGTACGAATTCATTGCCATAGCGAACATCAACAGAACGTACCTTGATCCCATCTAAATTGATCAGATCGAATCTTGCTGGAAGTGAAAGTTCTCCTTTAATCCTATACAACATGTAGGCTTTGGAGATTGATAGGCTAAGCCTAATGGTATTTTGACTTTTTGGAATCATCTTGTTACGCTCATTCAGACGCAACGGATGTCATCACCGTTGGGGTTTACTTGTTAACAACCTTTTAGATTGGGAGATTTACTTAAAGCACCATCTTGCGAGTATACACCTCACCATACATCGAAACTTGAACCAAATAGATCCCTGCTCGGGGTAATTCGAAAACCTGATTACCACTTACGTTTCCTCTACTTTCAATTTGCTTACCGAGTATGTCAAATATCTGAATGGACAAATAATCCGATGTGGTCGGAATGACCCTTAATGTGTAGTCTGAATTTTCCCTGATCATCGAAAAAGGAAGGGGCCTTGGTGTCGTAATACCCACAATTTTTAGATCAAAGCAATCGGAAGTATCCACACAACCATCATTGGTGATCCTAACAGCGAACCTCCCATCATGACTTGACTGATAAGTTTTTCCATTGCTACCGCTAATGATGCTGTAATCGTCTTCACAATCCAACCACTGATAGGTCACATTATTAGCTTGTGCGGTTAGTTTATATCCATCCTGAATAACTTCAGTATTCACCTCATTAATAGTCAGTGTTATGTTTAAAATGGAATCACAACCTGCGGCATTTGTGAGCGTGTCATTGTAACTGCCAGAACTGTTCCAAATGTGATTTCCACTTGGCGATGTGTAAGAAATACAAGCCTCAGGAGCTAGGCTCTTGGATGAGGACTGCAAAACGGTAACATCAATAGTCAAAATAGAATCACACCCTGTGCTATTAGGAATCGTGTCGAAATACACACCTGATTGCGTCCAAACATGATTACCACTCGGAGACAAAACTGACTCACAATCACTCATTTCCGAATTGGCCGATGTATTGTTTATGGCAAGGGCAATACTTAGAATGGAATCGCAACCAAGCGAATTCTGTAATGTATCTGTATATTGACCACTATTGGTCCATGTGTAATTTCCACTTGGCGTGGTATAGCTTGCACACTCCGTGACATTGAGCTGTGTGTATGAGTTACTTAAAATGGTTAAGTTGATAGTCATGTTGGAATCGCATCCTGCACTAGTTTGAATGGTATCATAGTAAGTGCCAGATTGGGTCCATAGGTAATTACCACTTGGACTGACAAGTGAATCGCATCCGGTTAAAGTAACTGTGCTTGAAACGCTGCTCGTAGTCAAAGGATACCCAGGTACCCAATTAGATGATGTTCCACTCAAGGCGAATCCATTTAGGTCACCATCATTGTTATTTCCACTAACATCCGGAGACTCATCAACCCCAGTGTTGGTTCCATACGCTGTTCCTTGATTGAACTTGTGATACGCAACCAATCCATTTGGTATTGTGCAAAACTCAGCACCCATATTGCTGGCAATCTCCGCGGCACTTCGGTCGTAATTCCACACTCGCACTTCGTCAATAACCCCGTCAAAATGGTTTACATTGTCTACTCTTCTCCCTATTCGAAATGAATTGGTAGTGGCAGTATTCATGGTTACATTGTTCAAATTGAACGATGCCTCCAACACTCCATCTACATACATTCTGAATTTTGGACTGCTATTATTGTTGAAAGTCACAGCTACATGATGCCAATTATTATCCGAGATCGTTGTTGATCCTGTAACTCCTTGGCCTCCAATTTCGCAACGAAGTTTGCCGGCAATCATGTTGAATGTGAATCGCTGCCCAGTAGTCATCGACCCCCAATCCGTTATTACTTGCTGTGTAGCTAAATATGGAGTCTTGATCCATGCCTCCACAGTGCGCGATCCTGTGCCAGAAATTCCAGCAAAATCCGTTTCTACATAATCATTGGTACCATCAAAATCTAATGCGTTTTGATTCTGAGCCATCATTAATAATGGAATGCAAATCGATAAGGCTAGAGTATAAATTTTATGCATGATTATTCATTTACTGGGTTGCTCACAAATCGGTATCCCACTCCTCTAATGCTATGAAAGAATTGCGGATTCCGTTGGTCTGGTTCAAAATATTTTCTAAAATCAACTATGAAATTATCTATGGTTCTTGGTGAGGGATAAACATCTACTCCCCAAACGATGTCAAGGATTTCGTCACGACTGATACTCTCACCATTTCGCTCAATCAATAATCGAAGAATCATCGCTTCTTTTTTACCTAGTTCAATTACCTTACCTTCAAATGTCTTCGCCTGATGGCGATCGAAATAGATGGTGTTTTTACCAAAAGTGAACTCCGAAAAACCTACTTTACCCTGAGAAGTAGACCTTTCCAATAGGCGCTGAACCCTCAGCAACAACTCTTCTAAATCGAATGGCTTAACTAGGTAGTCATCGCCACCAATTTTAAGCCCCATTACACGATCCTGAGCCGAGTTTTTGGCGGTCAAAAACAGAATGGGCACCTTCCTGTTTTCTAATCGAATGGCTCGACAAACCGCAAATCCATCCATATGTGGTAACATCACATCAAGAAGGATGATGTCAAATCGTTGTTTGTGAAATTCTTCGAGCGCCTGCTTGCCGTCTATGGCAGAAACAACTTCAAATCCATCAAGCTCTAGGTTCAACTTGATTACTTCCAGTAATTGTTCTTCATCTTCAACAAGCAATATCCGCTTCGACATGATGCAAAATTAAAAGAGCGATTCATCGTCTGACTGACTATTTGTAAGAATCGTTAATGTTTTCGTGTTGGTTTCTTTTGGATGAATAATTCCGACCTTCGCTTCATGCGCTTGGTTTCAATTTTATTGATCTTTCTTACCTATTCGGGATACGCACAATATAAATGTGCAACCGATGAGATTACTAGGAAACATGCGAATATTAATGAGGCGTATGCTCGTGGTTTGGAACAGATGGATTCACTGGCAAGTCAGTTTGAAAGTGGGTTGATGAGTCAATCTGAAAGAACTGCTAAAAAGATTATCATTCCTGTAGTTGTTCATGTGGTTTATCGCAACGAAGAAGATAATATTGGCATGGAGCAGATACACAGTCAAATAGATGTCTTGAATAGAGACTTTAATTGGCAACAAGAGGATAAATACAAAATTCCTGAGCTATGGAGAGATCTTGGAGCTGCATCTGGATTTGAATTTCGATTAGCTGATCGTGATCCAGATGGCAACTTTACCAATGGAGTTACACGTAAACAAACAGATATAGAGGACATTGCTAATGTGGACAATGTTGGTGGAGCGATCCAATACTATAATTCCGCGAAGGGTGGAACAGATCCGTGGTATCAGCCACATTACCTCAATATTTGGGTTTGTGAGATAGGTGATCGAGTGCTTGGATACACTTATTTACCATCTGCAAACGAAGTTGAACCTAACGATGGAATTGTAATAGAGCCCAGGGCTTTTGGCACGACTGGAAGAGCTGCAGCCCCATATACAGGCGGTCGAACTTTAGTTCATGAAATGGGTCACTATTTTGGTTTAAGGCATTTGTGGGGTGACGAAGAAGGACAATGTACCAATACAGATTATATGGATGATACACCTTGGCAGGCTGAGCCAAATTTCAAATGCTCCAGCTTTCCTTCTAAATCTTGCCCTAGCGAGCCAGATGGTGATATGTTTATGAATTTTATGGACTATGCAGATGATACATGTTCGCTTCTATTTACAAAGAACCAAATTGAATATATGCAGCTGGTCATCAGAACGGCTAAGGTGACCTTAATTCATTCTGAGGCGGTCACAGGAGTAAGCGAATTGGGCAATCAGGGAGTGCATATTTTTCCGAATCCATCATCGGGGGTGTTTCAAATAATTCGATCGAATCCTGCGGAAATGGATTTTTTCATTTATAATTCCATTGGAGACCAAATTCTAACAGGAAAAACTACGGAACCACAATTAAGCATAGACCTTACAAAACATGCTCCGGGGATCTACTTTTTCAAGTCCGAACAAGGTTCGGAATCACTTGTTTTACAAAACAAATGACCGAAGATTCAATAGGTAGAATTTCCATTTCATTTCCGAATAAATCTGAATGGTTTACCGGTAGGCTAGTTAAGCCAACCGGCAGCTCTCAACAGTTTTCACTGTGTGGGTTTGATACGAGAACAGAGCGATTCGATTTTGTTTCTAATAAACAAATGAATTGGGATCGATTGAACGAGGTTAACAACAATCACCAGAATATTTCTGAGTCCGATTATAAGGTGTTGGTGCAAAAAGCAATTTCAGCCTGCAAGGGGTCAATTGAGAAAGTTGTTTTGAGTAGGTCTTTTGATATAGAAGTGGATACAATCGATATTGAGAATTGGTTAGATCGATTGAGAACCGAATTTCCGAATGCACTTGTATATTGCTTGCAAACAAAGTTTCACGGTTGTTGGATAGGAGCTACACCTGAGGTGTTGGTGAAAAAGACAGGCGATAACTTGGAAACCATGTCACTTGCCGGCACCAAATGGGGTGACGAACCTTTTTCTGAGAAGGAATATATTGAACAAGGTGTTGTAACAGAATCGATTTTAAGCGATTTAGATTTGAGTACGAAAGTGGCAGGTTCACCCAAAATAGTTGAGTTTGGAAACATAAGACATTTACAAACGAACATAGCTTGGAAATCGAATGACTCCTTGGCTGAAGTTTCAGAAATGCTGCATCCGACACCAGCAATTTGTGGATTTCCAAAAGCAGATGCGAAACAATTCATCCTATCCAATGAAGGATATAATCGTGAATTATACACAGGTTACCTTCAATTTGAAGGATTTAGTGAAATTGATTATTCATTTGTGAACCTACGCTGTATGCAGTTATTTCGCGATCGAGTTCGTATCTATGTTGGAGGTGGTATTAACGCACTCTCTGACCCAGAAACGGAATGGATAGAAACAGAAAAGAAATTGGGAGCCATCACAAAAGCCTTAAAAATTGAGTATTAAGATTTCGGATATTGGGTCTGTTAGAACCTTAGTTGAAACGGCCATTCAAAAGGGAGTTTGTGATGTGGTTTTATCTCCTGGCAGTAGAAATGCGCCACTTATTATAAGCTTCACGGCAATCGATGCTTTTGATTGCATTTCTGTGGTCGATGAACGAACGGCTGGATTTATGGCTTTGGGAATGGCGCAGCAGACGGGAAAACCGGCCATTCTCAGTTGCACCAGCGGGTCGGCTTTGCTGAACTATGGGCCAGCCATTGCGGAAGCATATCATCAACGTATTCCATTGATTGTAATTGCTGCAGATCGACCGAAAGAGTGGATTGGGCAAGGCGAGGGGCAGAGTATCGATCAGTTGAATGTACTGCAAGGAGTACTTCAAGAAACCTATGAGTTGGTAAAGGAGAGCGGAGAAGATGATGTTTGGTACAACAGACGCCAGGCTCAATTTGCTTTCGAAACAGCGATAAAAAGGAGTAGGCCAGTGCTTATCAATGTACCCATGGCGGAGCCACTTTATAGAACCACTTTATGGTCAATGAACGAAAGCTCTATATCAAGTCAGTGCGTAAATTCTGATCAGTTTATAGGTGATGATCTTCTTGCCAATCTCAAAGAAAAGTGGGCTTCTTGCTCTAAGATTATGATACTGGTTGCTCAACATCAGCCGGATTCGAATTTGACCCAACAATTGAAAATTGTTTACGAAGATCCACGAGTCGCTGTGTTGACAGAAACATCCGCGAATCTGTACCATTTTGGATTCGTAAGTTGCATAGATAGAACCTTAGAGATGGTCAAGATTTCGGACCAATCCATGTTCGTTCCAGACTTATTGATCACCATCGGTTCTAATTTGATCAGTAAAAAACTAAAGGCATTTTTACGCGCCAATAAAGACGGTATCAACGAACACTGGCACATTGGCCCTGAAATGTTAGATACATTTCAATCACTTACGCATTGGATAGATGCTGACCCTGCCAAAGCCATTGCTCAAGTAAGATTGGCTACAACTGAAATTGAATCGGATTTTAGCGTGCGTTGGAAAGGTGCTTTTTTCAAAGCAGAACAACGTCATATGGAGTTTTTGCAAACCGCTCCATATTCAGATTTAAAGGTGTTTGAACAGATTCTAGAACTCTTGCCAGTAGGATGGTCCTTGCAAATGGGGAACAGCAGCGTGGTGAGATACATTCAACTTTTCAATCAACTTCAAGGTGTCTCATATTTTGGAAACCGCGGAGTAAGCGGTATTGAAGGCTGCACTTCTACGGCAGTAGGTGCGGCATTAAAATCCGACAAACCCGTCTTGTTTATAAGCGGAGATCACGCCTTTAGATATGATGCAAATGGATTGTCGTTTGAGTCATTGCCCGACAATTTGAAAGTGATTGTCATTAATAATGATGGTGGAAATATTTTCAGAATCATTGATGGTCCTCAAAACCAAGCTTCGGGTGAAGAATTTATCGAACATACACAGCACAAAAGCGTGCAAAAATTGGTTGAGTACCATGGAGTTGAATATCGGTTTGCGGATGATTTGATTAGTCTGGATAAAGAGTTACTGGAATTAGTAGATAGCACTTCAGAAAATTGCAGGGTTTTAGAAGTTTTTACTCCAAGAGAGAAGAGTCCTGACATATTGAAATCATACTTCAATTTTATATCAAACGAAAACTGATTTATGGTGAATTTTCTCCGTCAACATAGTTGGGTTGAAAATTACCCTTCCTTGGGGCAAAGCGCCCACTAAGCCACAAGTACATTAGCATATTCCATAAAACTGCTGATATACGTGCGTTTCACAATAAGCTTATTTTTCTTCTTATCGCTACTACCACTGGCTTCATCAGCTCAAATGTCAATGATCTATGACAATGATTTGGTGTCTTATAATAGAGGGCTAGAGCTATATGAGAAACAGAAATTCGGTGCTGCTAAAGAGCAGTTCGAGAAATCAATTGAAATCATTGATGATCAAAACTCTGAAATTAGCGCAAACGCACATTTCTATGTCGCGGATTGTGCGCTCGAGTTATTTCATAAAGACGCGGAGTTTCTACTTAAACAATTCATAGCGGATTACAGCTCTAGTCCTAGGGTTAATGATGCTTGGTTTCTACTTGGTAACTACAACTATCGAAAGAAAAAATGGGATGAAGCAATTGAGTATTATAATCAGTTGTTGATTCCAGAATTGAGCGAACCCCGAAAAAGTGAGCTATTATTTAAGAAGGGGTATAGTCATTTTCAAGAAAATCAGCTAGATGAGGCGGCTTCGTTGTTCTTTCAAATGAATGATCAGTCATCGGTTTATTTTGCTCCTGGCACCTATTACTTAGGGCATATAAACTACAGCCAAGGAAAGTATGCTGCTGCTTTAAAATCCTTTCAAAGCCTAGCTAACCACGAGCTTTTTGGTAATGTGGTGCCTTACTACATCGTTCAGATTTATCACTTTCAAGACAACTATGATCAGGTCATTGCTTATGGTCAGCCGTTTTTGAATGACAGCAAAGTCAAACGCAGATCTGAAATTTCTCGGGTAGTCGGAGATGCGTTTTATAAAAAGCAGAACTATCGAGATGCTGTTCCATATCTGAAAGATTTTATGGATAGTCGAAATCCAAAGCAAAAGGAAGATTACTATACCTACGGATATGCATTGTATCGCACAAATAAATTTGACCAGGCAGCAGAACAATTCTCTAAGATTTCTTATTCAGAGGATAAGATTGGGCAGAGCGCATTATATCAAATGGGTGAAGCATATTTAAAAGGAGGGAAAAAGTCCTATGCTCGCAATTCATATCGTTCTGCGTCAAGGCTAAATTTCGATAAGAAAATCAAAGAGGATGCCTTGTTCAAATATGCCCAATTATCCTACGAACTGAGTTATGATCCATATGATGGAGCTATAGCAGCGTTTAAGGAATATATTGAGACCTATCCAAACACAGCAAGATCCAAAGAAGCATATGATTTCTTGGTGAACATTTATTTGACCTCAAAAAATTATGACGCGGCCCTAGCCTCTATTGAGGAATATGATAATCCAGATATCAGATTACGAGAAGCCTACCAGCGAATAGCCTTCAATAAAGGGGTAAGCCTTTATCAAGAACGCGATTATAAAGGAGCAATCTCTTACTTGGACAAGTCATTGAAGTTTGCCGAGAATAGAGAAGTTGCCTCGAAATCAATGTATTGGAAAGCAGAAAGCTATTATTACATGGGAAGCTATTCTAATTCAGTCAAGGCTTATGAAGAGTTTATATATAGCCCTGCTGCAGCACTTACGCCATATTTTAATTTGGCCAACTACAATGTCGGCTACGCCTATTTTCAACAGGATAAATTCTTGGAAGCTCCATCATGGTTCAGAAGGTTTACTTCATTGAAAAGCGAAAAGGATGAAGTGAAATTAAGTGATGCTAACTTGCGCATTGGAGACTGCTATTTTATGCTCAATCAATATGATGCAGCTCAAATTTATTACAGCGAGGCTGTGAAGCTTGGAAAAAGCGATCCAGACTATGCGCTATATCAAAAGTCCATTACCGCAGGTTTACTTAAACGTCCAGCGGACAAGTTAGTTGGGCTTGAGGCCTTGGTGAAACAGTATCCAAAGTCGAGATACTTGGATGCATCATACTATGAAATTGGACGATCACTTATAGCCATGGGAGACGATGAAAAAGCGCTAGCGAGTTTGAATAAAGTGATCAATGATTTTCCAAAAAGTAGTTACGTCAGAAGAGCGCTAGTGAGTGTAGGACAAACCCACTACAATGCTGGTCGTGATGAAGACGCCCTTATGACTTTCAAACGAATCATCAAAGAATACCCAACTTTTGAAGATTCTCGCGAGGCATTGATAGGGATGAAGAATATTTACATCGATCGAGGAGATGCACAGGGCTATGATGATTATGTCAACGCGCTAGGATTTGTTGATTTTTCTGAAGCAGCGCGCGATAGTCTATATTACGAAGGAGCCGAGACTCAGTATTTCGATGGAAATTGCAAGGAATCTGTGGATGCCTTCACGAAGTACTTGAACCGATTTGATAAGGCTATTTTCTCATTAAATGCAAGGTATTACCGTGGTGAGTGCCTTAATCGAATGGGACAAAAAGAGGAGGCATTAAAGGATTTTGCTTATGTAGCCGACCAACCAAAGAATAAATTCACTGAACCAGCAGTGGTGCAAGTAGCGCGGAAGGCATATAGTGACAAAGACTATCCTCAAGCTTTAAATCATTACAAATACTTGGCTTCAATTGGGGAGTACAAGGAGAACTTACTGGAATCGGAAATTGGACAGATGCGCTGCAATTTTCAAGTGAAAAACTACCAAGGAGCAATTTCGAATGCCTTGATCGCACTGGAATCAGGTAAGAATGATCAAAAACTCATAAATGAAGCGAATCTGATTATAGCTAAGTCAAACTTGAACTTATCGAGTATGCAAGAAGCCAACATCTATTTTGATAAAGTAGTTGCAGATGGCACCAAGTCACAGGCAGCAGAGGCGAAATACCTGCAGTCTCGCATTCTCTTCAATCAGGATCAACTTGACAGCGCGGAAACGACTGTGTTTAAAGTAGTCGAAAATTATAGATCTGAGGGTTTATGGGTTGCAAAGGCTCTAATACTATTATCTGATATATATGTTACGAGGGGCGATCTATTTCAAGCTAAAGCAACACTTCAAGCGGTAATTGATAATTATAAAGAAGGCGGAGAGGTGATTGAATTAGCATCCTCTAAACTTCAAACGATTATTGACATCGAGAATGCCCCGATTCAAGAAGAACAAGATGTGCTGGAGATTGACTTTGAGCAAACCATTGAAGATTTGGAAAGAAGCTTGCCAAAGAATATAAATGAACAAGGAGCTACACCTTCAGATACTTTGAAGAATGAATAAAATCACTTTATATATCATCGTTTTCTCATGTCTGAGTCTTGCGGCTCATTCACAAGAGAAAAATGAAGATAAGCAGCTATCTACTACTGTTATAGCGGTGAATAGCTATCGACCTACGATTAGTGATGCCAAAAAATTGGCGCAAACACCTACTACCATTGATACGGTGCTTCCCAAACCATCTCCTACCTATATCTATGGTAATGATCCTGTTCAAACGACCTTTACACCCGATTCGATTCAGGCAGCAACAATGAAGGGAGAGCCTCTTGACCCATTATATAGAGCATATGTGAGGGGCGGTGCTGGCAATGGAATTAATTACCTTGCGGACGCATACGTCAATGCCTTAAGATCTCGAAATGGGGCTGTAGGAATTGAAGTTCATGGACGAGGTGCTCAGGGACTTTTTACTGATCTACCTCCTGCACCATATAACAGATGGGATGGGAAGATTACAGGCAAAAGGTTCTTCAAAAAGCATTCCTTGGATTTTTACGGTGGTTACGATCGTGAACGTCTACAGTATTATGGTTATGACCTAAGCGAGAATCAATCAATTGCTATGTATGATGAATTGACGAGTCAGAACTTTGGAGATGACGCTGCGATTCGTAATCAATTCAAACAATATTATCAGCGGATTGCAATTGGTTCAGAATTGAATAGCTTTTATACAGATTCTGCCAAATTGAACCATAGAGTTGGACTAGACCTATATAATTGGTCAGATAGGAATTCCGCAAATACTGAGAATAATATACTGTTAGACGCTTCCGTTTCAAGATACTTTGGTGCTCACCAATTTAAAGCCGGATTCAATGCTGACATGAATTTTGTAAACTACCTAGGTGCATTTACTTACAATCCAGAAGGGAAAATTCGAACATCGAATAATAATTTCATTCTAGGATTAAAACCGACCATGGTCAGCCGATGGAAGAAACTCAGGATTGAATATGGGGCGTTAGTACAAGCTGAGATTGCCTTGAGCGGAACTACGCCTAGGATTTACCCACATGCTTATGCAAAGTATAATTTAGTGAAGGAAGTGATTATACCATACGCAGGGTTAGGTGGTGGATTGAAACGAAATAGTTTGAGTAGTCTAACTGAAGAAAACCCATTTTTATGGACGAGCAGGACCGTACTTCGAAATACGGATGAAGTCTTGAGGGTATACGGTGGATTTAGAGGCTCCATTTCACAACGAATTACTTACAACATTCAAGCTGCTCGATTCCTTCAGCGAGATGTTCCAATCTATGTAAACTATAATGCTTCTCAATACAACCAAGGTGTAACTCGCTTTGGAGAAAACTATTACGTTGTGAATTATGACACGCTTGACGTGTTTGAACTAAGTGGCGAGCTGACATATAGAATTGATGAAAAGCTACAAGTAGTAGGATATGGCTCATACAGCATATTCGATGCAGAGCGCGAGTTTGAGGCTTGGCAGATGCCAGCAGTTCGAATTGGATTAACTGGGTTTTATCAAATTCAAAATAAGATTATTGCCAAGGCCCAAGTTCATTTTCTTGGTCCTCAATGGAGCAAATCTTATGAGTCTACATCTGAATATTTTGGCAATGATGGTCAGAATGTATATGGTAGTCGTGTCAATCCAGTGGTCGACATAAACCTTGGTGTAGAATACCGATATACGGAGCGATTGTCGGGCTTTCTTAATGTGAACAACTTTATTGCTCAGCGTTATCAACGTTGGAATCAATACCCATCACAGAGGTTTAATGTGGTCGGAGGGGTAACTTATTCATTTTGGAAGGAATAAGTGTTAATTGACTGTTGATAAAACCCGCGTATTTATTAGTGTTTCAGCCAATTTAGGGCCTCTAGAAATCTATATTTGGGCAACGTTGAAAATCAAGAATTTATGAGTGAAGAAAACAAGCCAAATGGCGATTATTCAGCATCGAATATTACTGTGCTTGAAGGGTTGGACGCGGTGCGTAAAAGACCCTCTATGTATATTGGGGATATTGGTGTGCGCGGTTTACACCATTTGGTTTATGAAGTAGTTGATAATTCCATTGATGAGGCACTTGCAGGTCATGCCTCAACCATTTCTGTGACGATAAATGAAGATAACTCCATTAAAGTTGTGGATGATGGTCGAGGTATTCCGGTGGATATGCACGAAAAAGAGCAGAAGTCGGCTCTAGAGGTGGTGATGACCGTTTTACACGCTGGAGGTAAATTCGATAAAGGTTCGTACAAGGTTTCTGGTGGTCTGCACGGTGTGGGCGTATCCTGTGTGAACGCACTTTCAAAAGATCTGAAAGCAACCATTCATCGAAATGGCAAGCTATATCAACAAGAATATAAAATTGGAGTTCCGCAGTATCCAGTTAAGGAGATTGGAACCACGGATAAAAGAGGAACTGAGATTTGGTTTTTGCCAGACGACTCTATTTTTTCTGTGTCTGAATATAGCTTTGAAACACTTGCTAATCGTTTAAGAGAATTGTCTTTCCTAAACAAAGGAATAAAGTTGTCATTAACAGATCGGAGAGCTACGGATGAGGAAGGCGCGTTTTTGAGAACTGAATATTTCTCGGAAAGAGGTTTGGCGGAATTTGTAGAGTATATAGATGGAGGTCGAGAAAAGTTGATTCCTGATACCATTTTTATCGAGGGTGAAAAGAATGGTATTCCAGTTGAGATTTCGATGCAATACAATACATCGTTCTCAGAGAATCTTCATTCTTATGTAAACAATATTAATACTAGAGAGGGTGGTACTCACCTTGCTGGTTTCCGAAGCGGTTTAACAAGAACCCTGAAGAAATACGCAGATGAATCTGGTATGTTGAGCAAACTTAAATTTGACATTGCTGGAGACGATTTTCGCGAAGGCTTGACTGCGGTGATATCTGTAAAGGTGATGGAACCTCAATTTGAAGGTCAAACCAAAACTAAATTGGGCAATCCTGAGGTTAGAGGTGCAGTGGATCAGGCTGTTGGTGAAATGCTCTCGAATTTCTTGGAAGAGAATCCTAAAGAGGCGAAGATTATTGTGGATAAGGTCATTCTTGCCGCACAAGCCAGACATGCAGCGCGTAAGGCCCGCGAGATGGTTCAGCGAAAGAATGTAATGTCAGGTTCAGGTCTTCCAGGAAAACTGGCTGATTGTAGTTCAAGAGATCCTTTGCAATGTGAAATATTCTTAGTTGAGGGTGATTCTGCAGGTGGAACGGCTAAACAAGGCCGAGATCGAATGTTTCAGGCCATACTACCGTTAAGAGGTAAGATCTTAAACGTGGAGAAGGCTATGCAACATAAGATCTTTGAAAATGAAGAGATAAAAAACATCTACACAGCCCTAGGAGTTGGGGTTGGAACAGAGGAGGATAGTAAAGCACTAAATATCACGAAGCTGAGATATCACAAGGTGGTGATTATGTGTGATGCGGATGTTGATGGTAGCCACATTGCTACTTTAATTTTAACATTCTTCTTTCGTTATATGAAGGAGCTTATTGAGTTGGGTTACATATATATTGCCTCACCACCCTTGTATTTAGTAAAGAAGGGATCAACTCAGCGATATGCTTGGAACGATCAGCAGCGAGATGAACTGATCGAAGAGTTAAAAGGTAACGGAAAGGATTCAAGTGTTGGTGTGCAACGATATAAAGGTCTCGGTGAGATGAACGCAGAACAACTTTGGGAAACAACTATGAATCCGGAAGATCGCTTATTAAGGCGAGTAACGATTGAAAACGCGGCAGACGCTGATCATACATTTAGCATGTTAATGGGAGATGAAGTGCCGCCAAGACGTGCTTTTATCGAAAAGAATGCCAAGTACGCGAAGATTGATACTTAAGATTTAGTGGAAATTCTAAACAATAAAAAAGCCACTCATTTGAGTGGCTTTTTTATTGGGATACTCCACCGTTTTATAGGTATCGTATGATATTCGTGTATTGTTTTGTTTTACCACATTGGTCAGTGGCGGTAATTAGGTAAGTAAACACTTCACCGATTGCAATTGGTTCAGATGATCCGCGTAATGAACCGTCCCAAGCAATCATTTCACTTGTTTCAAATACAACCTGATTTGAGCTGACTCTTCGAATCTCAATATGAAAGCTGTTCAATTTATCCAACCCCACTGGCATCCAAGTGTCATTTAGGCCATCAGCTCTAGTAGGGCTAAAAGCAGTCGGTATCTGCAATTCTAATCCAGATTCAACCTTAATTGATCTTGATTCATATGAAGTGCATCCCCACTCATTAATGGTATGCATTCCAACAGTATGTAAATCTTTAGATACAACTGCAGAAGCTTTAGCCCCCTTAGCTACTGTATCACCGTCCAACACCCATTTATAGGTGTTTGATCCTGGAGTTCCAGCGAACTCTAGTGTCGGATCCAAACATAGGTCGGAGGTGTTGTTGATAATCTCAAACTCCGCCTTAGGATTACTATATACTTCAATTGATTGAGTTAAAGATTGTTCAAACCCATCATTGAACTTCACAATCATGCTCGCAATATATTCTCCTGCATCTTCGAAGATATGCGTAACCTGAAGTCCACTCTTTACAGTTACACCATCAAAAATCCAAGTAACATCGGCAGCTTTCTCTAATTCTGCCGTAAAGGTAATTTCACTTGAAGGGCATTGTATTCCGTTCGCACTAAAATTAATGTTCTCTATTCGATTCGAAATGTTCGCAAAAGATTCGTTGTCAAAATCGTTCTCAATAGAATTATTCTCAGCTTTCTTTTCGATTAAGGAGCCAGAATTGTTGGCCGCATCACTTCCAGATAAAACTGTCAAAGCGATCTCCTCGTCAATAATATTAAGCTTAATGATGTGCTCCTCCTGTGGTGAGTGCTCAATCATGGAAAAATCAGATTCAGATTCCTTGATTGGATCTGCAAAAAGCTCGATGTCCTCTTGTTCTTCCACTGGAGTCTCAAGTTTGTTCGCTTTGATGTCTGGAAGCGAGGTAAATAGCACGGTTAAGGCAATTGTCGCGGCTATTCCGCCAATCAAGGGTGCTTTAAAAGGCACATGAGTCTGCGAGGCATTCAGTTTAGTTTCGAACTCAGTCCATGCATTTGCATTCGCTGGAGATTCCAAACTTTCGAGTTTACTCTTTATTATATCGTCAAAATTCATTCTTTATTCCTGACTTATTTTATCAACTAGTGGTTTCAGCATCTTTCTCAGATTCAAACGTGCTTTAGATAAGTTGGACTTCGATGTTCCCACACTTATATCCAGCATTTCTGCAATTTCATTGTGATTGTACCCTTCTAATACATACAGGTTAAAAACTGTACGATACGCTGGGGATAACTTCTGAACGGAATCTAGAACAACATTTACCGGAATTTGCTGGTAGACACTTTCACCTTCCTGTTCATCTTCCATATTGCTGCCAACTCTATCCGTCATTTCCGAATCAACAACCACAGGCTTTACCTTTTTTCTTCGGTAATTATCTATTGCTGTGTTGATCACAATGCGTTTAATCCAACCTTCGAAAGAACCGTCTCCTTTATAGTTCTCAACACTTTTAAATACTTTGATAAATCCGTTTTGAAGAATATCCTTCGCTTCATCATCATCCTTTGCATACCTCCTACAAACGCTTAAAAGCCGCCTGTAGATTGCATTGAAAACATCTTCCTGAGCTTTCCGACTTCCATTTCTGCAACCTTCTATAAGTTGTGCTTCTTCATGTGGATGCCATATGCCCATTTACTAGATTAAAGACGTTAATTTAAATAATGGTTGCTGGATTATTTTAGTCCAGTAGGATTACCCGTTTTTCCAATCAGAATGTGTCCAGTGATTTTCTTTGGTTCGTTGTCCTTATCAACATATCGAAGAACATATGGGTAGCTTCCTGCAGTGACAAATTCACCATTGGTAACGCGTCTACCATCCCAAGCAAAATTCGGGTTTTTCGTATAGAATATTTTGTGTCCCCAACGGTCCACAACTACCAATTCAAAACCATTTGGCATGATGCCTTCACCTTCAATTTTCCAAAAATCATTAAGGCCGTCACCATTTGGACTGAAGGATTGAGGAATATAAATAGTCTGCTCTAGGGAATGATGTAGATACTTGATAATCGTATCTACACATCCATCAGAACTAGTTGCGATTAAGCTCACGGCATACCAGCCTGTATCTATAAACTCATGACTAAAGATGCTGTCCGCGACATATTCGGTACCATCTAAGAGCCACTCAATTGTTTCTGCAGAAATGGACCTATCCGCAAATTCAACGAATGGTTTAATCGTTGTGGGATTTTCAGGTGAATGTGTAAAGCTGGCTGTTGGAGCCTCTAAAATGTGAATTAAGCACTCCTCAGTTCGTTCAGCATAACACCCAAAGTCGGTAGTGACAGACAGCGTAACGTCATAGCATCCTGGCCTCTCATATTTATTGGAAATTGAATCAGTTTTTGCCTTATACACTGCATTTCCATCGCCTAGGGTCCAATTGTATTCATATCCAGGTCGCCACTCATCAATGGATATTGTGACGAGCGCATCTGTGCATGATTCTGTTGGTGTGGCAGAGAAAGGCGGAGCGTCAGGCTCGCCTACATATATGTAAGCCGTGTCTACCCCTGCCGGGCTCAGACACAGGTCAGTAATGGTAACTACATACATGGTAGTTTTCACAGGCTGCGCAAATTGTATTGGGTTTCCATCCCATGATGATTGATTCCATGAATATCTATGCTGATTTGGTCCTCTAAAGCCACCACGTCCACTAGCAATCAAGTAAACGCTCTCACCCGCACAAAGTGAGTCATCTTCTATTCGTATGTCGGCATCTATTTTACTGTATCCTCCAACTTGCACAAAAACACTATCGATATAGGGAGGTGTGCCACAAAAATCGCTCACGGTAATCGTATACCATACGGGCAGGTCAGGGCTAATGGTTGCTGTTGCACCAAAGGTGCCTGAGCTCCAAGCATATGAATACAGACTATCTCCACCGGTTCCCTCAACAGTTACATCGATAGTATCGTAAGGGCAAATGGTGTCTACTTCCGGTATTATAATACCCAATGGCATTCTCACATTGATCCTAACACTTGCCGTGTCGCCAGGACAGCCGTTGGCATCAGTCGTGCTGACAAAGTAGGTTGATGAAATGATCGGATCGACAGTTGTAGCGACATTTAGCGATACACTATCTCCTGTTAGAGAATCTAAAGTCCACAAGTAATTGTATGGTGCCGTTCCGCCCACGGTGGCGGCCACCAATGCGGCACTATTAGAAATACAAATAGTCGTATCACCAAAGGCTTGCGTTACAATACTATCAGGAACTGAAATAACAACAAACGTGGATGTGTCACATCCGTTTCCATCGGTAACAGTTAGCCAATTTGTATCCGCGCATAATGCTGTAGCCTGCTGCGTGGTTTCTCCGGATGACCAGTTATACATAAAGTTTCCCACACCACCAGAACCATTGCCAAGTGCTTGGGCGTCACACCATGTCACACCTGGACAAGAAACAGGAGTAGGGTTAGTAATACTTGCGCCTACCAAAGAAGGTTCATCGACAGTGACAGAACCAGTTTGGATCAAACAACCATCAATAGTGACAAAGTAGGTGCCCGCGCTGACATTGTTTAATGTGTCCGAATCGAGCGATGTCCCAATTGTGGAATCAATAACAGTGCTGTCCGGTGACCAATAATAAGAGTACAGACCGTCCCAATTCAAACCTGCATAATTATTTGTGTCTACTGCGAAGGCAGTTCCGGTGGAGTCTCCGTTACAAAGCACATCGATGGATGAGGCAAACAGTCCAGTGACCGTATCGGGTTGATTTATTGATGTAAAGCCAATGGCGAATTCTGAATTACTTCCGAATGCATAAACTGTATAGGACCCTGCTGGGGCTCCAACTAAAGAGTCGGTGTCATTCGCTGAAGTATGCACAGCCAGCGTATCGCCTGTGCCATCGTGCACCCAATAAAAAGTGTAAGGAGGCAACGTTAGGGCACTCGTATCCCAAGCTATTGCCACTCCAGATGAGTCATTGGTGCAGTCGACATCAATGGAGTCCGTTTCAAGGTTTATGCAACTTACCGCAACATATACACTGTCAGAAACAGAATCTCCATTGCATGTATATCCATTTGCATAAACCCAAGTAGATTGATTAAAAGAGGTAGTGATTCCATTTCCAATCGCAAAAGGTTGACCGTTAAGCGTTGACCATTGAATTGGAGAAGTCGGAATAAAGCGGATTGATTGGTTACTCGCTGTCCATTGCTGATCATTTCTTCCAGCTACAGCCGTGGCTATTGTACCATTTGCATTATGAGTGCCTTCTGTACCATCGCCATTTCCCCAATTCGTGCAAACGGGAACATTCGTTAAGTTGTTATGTATAATGTTCGATGCTTCATGCAGAACGATTTGGAATGTCCCATAACTGGAAGTACATGAGTACATTGGAACTGAACTCCAAGTAACAATTAACTTGCGCAATGGAGCAGTCCCCACTGTTTGATAGCTGACATAAGGCCCAGATCCAGAGGCTGGATTCCAATCTCTCCAAGGCCCCATGATGTTATTCTTTGGAGTATTGTTATTAGTACTTGGAATAGATTGAACTACCCATGTTTGTGTCTGACCATTACTAAAGCCTATCCAACCATTACTGCATATATAGAATTGAGTGTATTGTCCGCAATAAAATGAAAAGGTGAATCCAATGTTAAATGGACCTTGAATTTGGTCGTCACTCATATTGATGCTCGTACCACCAACAGATTCCGTTTGATACGCTATAGTATCATAGGTATAACCATTGGATGCACCCGAATCAGCAAAAAGATAAAGAAACACAGAATCGGGTGGACACGTTTGAATTAGCGTGTCAAACGGAATATTAAATGTAGCCTGTGAAAATCCTGATAAGGAGACTAAAGAAAAGATAAAATAAAGCAAGAGCTTTTTCATTCGGCAAATCTAATGTTATACTCTCTTAAACGCTATTGAGAATTTAAGTTGCTTAGCAATTACTATAATATAGTTTTGCGGCTCATTTTCAACACATAAAAAACTATAGAATGAAAGTTACAGTAGTGGGCGCAGGAGCAGTAGGTGCAAGCTGCGCTGAATACATCGCGATTAAGAATTTTGCCTCTGAAGTTGTTCTCGTAGACATCAAAGAAGGATATGCGGAAGGTAAGGCAATGGATTTAATGCAATGTGCAACGTTGAATGGTTTTGATACTAAAATCACGGGTAGCACCAATGATTATTCAAAAACGGCAGGAAGTGCTGTGGCGGTGATAACAAGCGGTATTCCTAGAAAGCCAGGAATGACGCGTGAAGAATTGATAGGTATCAATGCCGTTATTGTTAAGGAAGTAAGTTCGAATATTTTAACTCACTCACCTGAGGCCATCATTATTGTTGTGAGTAACCCAATGGATACAATGACCTATTTGGTGCACAAGACAACGGGTATATCAAAAAATAGAATTATTGGAATGGGCGGGGCATTAGACAGCGCTCGGTTTAAGTATCGTTTGAGTGAGGCTTTGGATTGCCCTCAGTCAGATGTGGATGGAATGGTGATTGGCGGGCATAGCGATGTGGGCATGGTTCCCCTCATTGAAAAGGCAGTGAGAAACAGCGTACCTGTTTCTGAGTTTTTATCACAAGAAAGAATGGATCAAATCGTAGAAGACACCAAAGTTGGTGGCGCAACCTTGACCAAGTTATTAGGAACTTCTGCATGGTATGCTCCTGGAGCAGCAGTTTCTGGATTAGTTCAGGCCATCGCATGTGATCAAAAGAAGATTTATCCGTGCTCCGCTCTGCTGGAAGGCGAATATGGATTGACTGATTTATCTATCGGGGTTCCATGTGTCTTAGGTGCAAATGGTATTGAACGTATTGTTGAAATTTCACTTTCGGATGCGGAAAAGCAAAAAATGTCTGAAAGCGCTGAAGGAGTAAAGAAGACTAATGCCTTGCTTGATTCAGTTCTTGGCTAGATTATATTTAACCTTAAAAAGGCGTCATATTCTGACGCCTTTTTTCATTTCTATCAGAAAGAATTCATGTTCGCTTATTTAGCGATAATTGAACAACATGAAATTCTATATTTGCACGCCCTTTTTAAAGGGTCTTTTTTATTAATACAGTTTTAAAATGCAGAATAAAAGCGCAATTTGGGTATTTACCATACTGCTATTCATCGCTTGTCTTTACCAGCTTTCGTTCACGTTTGTCGCCAGTGGTGTAGAGAATACAGCTCGCGAAGACGCTCAAGTTCAGGTTGATTCACTTTTAGCAGCTACGCAAGCTAAAGGTGAAGTTTTGACGTCTGAAGAAACAGAGCAAGCTTTCCAGAAATTTGAGCAAAAGATTCTTCAAAAGAAGAATTCCGAGGAAGTGTATCCTGTTTTAGGATTTACATATGCCTATTGCAAATCGAATGAGATAAACCTAGGTCTTGACCTTCAGGGTGGTATGAATGTGACTCTTGAGGTGTCCATGAAGGATCTCATTAAGGCATTAAGTAGCAACAGCCAAGATCCAGCATTTCTCGCGGCATTAAATCGTGCATCTGAATTACAAACTGAATCACAGGACGACTATGTCACGTTATTCGCGCAGGCATGGAACGAACAGAATAGTAATAGCTCTCTAGCAGCTGTATTTCATAATCGAGAAAGCAAGGAGTTATTTCCTCTTGAGGCAACTAACGAAGACATACTTAAGACGATTGCGGATCAGGCGGACGCAACTGTGAGTAACACAGAACAAGTCCTGAGAAAGCGTATTGATGGTTTAGGTGTTGTTCAACCATCTATCCAGCGAATTGCTGGTTCAGGTCGAATTGTTGTTGAATTACCAGGAGTGAAGGATAAGGAACGTGTTCGTAAAATCCTTCAAGGAACAGCGCAGCTAGAATTTTGGTACACATATGAAAATGGTGAGATTTATCCAAAACTAGAGGCAGCAAATACAGTGTTGGCGGAACGTCTTTCGAAGCGCGAAAAGGTGAATGAAGCAAAAACTGAAGCTGAGCCTGAAGAGGAAAATGAAGAATTAGCTGCAGAGCCAGATTCTACCGTGCTAAACCCGGATACAACAGTGCAGAATGCCGAAGAAGAAGGAGCCTTAGTGCTGGAGGGTGAAAACGGAGCAGAGGCTGATTCCAACGGGTTTGAATTATCTGAGGATAGTCTGGCGCAGTTGAGAGCTGATTATGCTGAGAGTAATCCTCTTTTTAATGTTCTAAGACCAGCGATTTATCAAAATCCAGACGATCAAAAATACTATGCAGGTAAAGGGCCTACTGTAGGTTATGCATCTGTTTTTGATACAACTGAAATCAATGCTTTATTGGCTCGTAAGGATGTCAAGCAACAATTCCCAAGAAGAATGAAGTTCTTATGGGCCGCAAAACCATACGATGAAGAAGGTAAATTCATTCAGTTGTTTGCGATTAACGTGACCGACAAAGACGAAAAAGCGCCTTTAGAAGGTGACGTTATTACCAATGCCCGAGTAGCCAGCGACCCGCTAGGAAATCCTGAAGTTTCGATGAGCATGAACTCTGAAGGAGCAAAAATTTGGAAAGCAATGACTGCTGAAGCAGCAGCGCAAACACCAAGCGGTTATATTGCTGTTGTGCTGGATGATAAAGTTTATTCTGCTCCTCGCGTTGAAAACGAAATTGCTGGCGGTGTGTCGTCTATATCAGGTCAATTTTCACTTCAAGAGGCAGAAGATTTAGCGAATGTGTTGAAAGCAGGTAAACTTCCAGCAAAGCCAAGAATTATTGAAGAAGCAGTGGTCGGGCCTACTTTAGGTAAGGAGGCTATCACCTCTGGATTAATGTCCTTTGCTATTGCATTGATCTTAATACTTGCCTACATGGCATTTTATTACTCATCTGCTGGTATTGTTGCGGATTTGGCATTGTTGGCAAACTTGTTCTTTGTGGTAGGCGTATTGGCTTCGATTGGGGCAACACTTACTTTACCAGGAATTGCAGGTATCGTTTTAACAATTGGTATGTCAGTTGATGCTAACGTACTCATCTATGAACGGATTCGTGAAGAACTAAGAGCCGGTAAAGGTGTGCGATTGGCAATCGTTGATGGTTATAATAACGCGTATAGCTCCATCATCGATGCAAACATCACCACATTGTTAACTGGTATAATACTCTACATATTCGGTAGTGGACCAATTAAGGGTTTTGCAACTACATTGATTATTGGTATCGCTACATCTCTGTTTGCTGCGATATTTATTACTCGATTGTTATTCGAGTGGAGGTTAGACAATAATTCTAAACCATCGTTCGCTACAAAAATGACAGAGAATATTTTGACCAAGGTGGCAATTCCATTTGTACAAAACCGTAAACGTTATTACTTGATTTCAGGATTAGTAATTCTTGTAGGATTAGGGTCACTGGTCACACAAGGCCTGAACTATGGTGTAGATTTTACAGGTGGACGTAACTATACGGTTCGTTTTGATGATGCTTATCCCGTTTCTGATATCGCTAGTGCACTAAGTGCACAATTTGTAGACGAGCAAGGTTTGGCGCAAACGCCTGAAGTAAAAACATACGGTGTTTCAAACCAGGTGAAGATCACTACCAAGTTTATGATCGACTCTGAAGTTGATGGGGTGGATGACATAGTTGAATCCAAGCTAAATGAGGGCTTGTCTACTATCACTGCTGACTATGAAATCATGAGTTCGCAAAAAGTTGGACCAACAATCGCTGATGATATAAAGCAAGCGGCATGGTATTCTGCGATTTTCGCACTATTAATCATTTTCTTATATATCGTAGTACGGTTTAGAAAGTGGCAATTTGGACTTGGCGCCTTAGTGGCTATGATGCATGACGTATTGATTGTACTTTCTGTATTCTCACTGCTTTATCGATTCATGCCGTTCTCGTTGGAGATTGATCAGGCGTTTATCGCGGCAATTTTAACGGTGGTTGGATATTCCATTAATGATACCGTTGTTGTTTTTGATAGAATTCGTGAATTCCTAGGTATTCACAAGCGTCAAGATTTTGAAGGTGTAATTAATGATGCATTGAACTCCACCTTGTCTAGAACGATTAATACCTCATTATCAACATTGGTGGTATTACTTATGATTTTCTTCTTCGGTGGTGAGGTAATACGCGGTTTTGTATTTGCTCTTATCATTGGAGTTATAGTTGGTACTTACTCATCACTATGTGTGGCTACTCCTATTGTAGTAGATCTTTCTAAGAAAAAGAAGTAGTCAACTTAAAATATTTAAGCCCTGATTTGAGAATCATCAGATCGGGGCTTTTTTGTATCATACATTTGCTAAAAGAATTGCAATAGAATGACATTTTTATTCTTAAACCTTGGTGGAGGAGAAATCTTCGTTGTGCTTATGGTAGTGCTGTTGTTTTTTGGATCTAAACGGATTCCTGAATTTGCAAGGAATTTGGGTCGAGGAATGCGGCAATTTCGAGACGCTACGAATGACATTCAAAGGGATATTACCGATTCCGTGAAAGATGTCAAAAAGCAGATAGAGAACGATAATCAGGAATGATTGTTGGGTGGATACAGCTTCTAGGTGGCCTCGGCTTGTTAATTTTTGGGGGTGACTTTATTGTTCGATCTGCTGTCAAAATTGCGACCTATTTAAAAGTTAGTCCAATGGTCGTTGGTCTTACGATTGTTTCATTTGGAACTTCTTTACCAGAATTGGTGGTAAGCGTAAATGCTGCATTATCAGGGCATCCAGACATTGCAATTGGGAATATTGTAGGCAGTAATATTGCCAACTTAGCCTTGGTTTTGGGCTTAACCACAACTATTCGTCCTATCAGGGTTGTACGTAACAACATTGTATTCGATTGGCCGGTTATGCTCTTAGCGACTTTAGTGCTGGTCGCTTTTTCAATTGATAATCAAGTTGTACGTTGGGAAGGATTGGTGCTTTTTGCTTTGCTAATGGCCTATAACTTCTGGGTAATGCGAACAGGTCGATTGACTTCGGAAGTTGATCTGAATACAACCCTTCCGAGGTTTACAGAAGTGCTAAGGTCGGTCGTAATATTAGTAGTAAGCCTTGCAGCCTTAATAATTGGTGCTGATATATTGATCGATGGAGCCGTGACTATTGCGAGAGGCTGGGGCATTGAAGAAAGAGTTATTGCAGTGACAATAATCGCCTTTGGGACAAGTGCTCCTGAATTGGCGACATCTTTGCTTGCCTTGAGAAATAACGAATCTGGTTTGGGAATTGGAAATTTAATAGGATCTAATATTTTTAATATTCTCGGAATATTGGGCGTAACTTCCCTCATTACTGACGTACGTGTGAGCTCAGAATTGTTTGACTTCGATTTTTATTGGTTGATGTTAATTCCATTATTAGCATTTCCATTTCTCATTTTTAACCAGAAAATTGGGCGTATCCTCGGCTTAACATTATTAGCTGCCTATTTTAGCTATTTATATTTTGTTTTTTGATTTTATTTTCGAAATGAACAATTTTAACGGGGGTGTGGATAAATAAAGTGTGCTTTTTTAGATGTGACCCCCTCTAATCTACCCTATTTTTGTAGAAATTTTAAAAATCATGGCAAATTTGCGTTTTGATGCACTAAATCACGTACTCAGAAGACCAATTATTGATTTTCCGATTTCCAAGGAATTGATCTCAGATTATTATGGAGAAGCCGTTTTTCATGATAAGGCAATGCAACAGTTTTTGCCAAGAGAGATTTACAAGAATATTAAAGAGTGTATTGTTACTGGAAAACAACTGAATCGTGATGTGGCTGATCATGTTGCAAGTGGCATGAAAGCTTGGGCTATATCAAAAGATGTAACACATTATACACATTGGTTTCAGCCGCTAACGGGTAGAACTGCTGAGAAACACGATGCTTTCTTTACACCGACTGAGGTGGGTGAATCAATCGAAAGCTTTGGAGGAGATCAATTAGCACAACAGGAACCAGATGCGAGTAGTTTTCCAAATGGTGGTTTAAGAAATACTTTTGAGGCACGAGGCTATACAGCATGGGACCCTAGTTCTCCGGCTTTTATTATTAGTGGTACGCTATGTATCCCAACTGTTTTTGTAGCCTATACTGGTCAGGCACTGGATTATAAGGCTCCATTGCTTAAGGCTCTTCATGCTTTAAATGACGCGGCTGTTCCGGTCGCTCAATACTTTGATAGAAATGTGAATCGCATTAGCGCAACCTTAGGGTGGGAGCAAGAGTACTTTCTTGTAGACTCTGCTCTCTATCAGGCTAGGCCAGACCTTATGCTAACCGGTCGGACTCTTTTTGGACATAGCTCCTCCAAGGGACAGCAATTAGATGATCATTATTTCGGGTCAATTCCTGACCGAGCTGTAGCATTCATGCGTGACTTTGAAGAAGAATCACTGCGATTGGGAATACCAATTAAAACTCGACATAATGAAGTGGCTCCGAATCAGTTTGAGTGCGCACCATTGTTTGAAGAGGCGAACCTTGCGGTAGATCACAATTTACTAGTTATGGACGTGATGGAGAAAGTAGCTCAGAGGCATAACTTTAGAGTGTTGCTCCATGAAAAGCCATATGCAGGCATTAATGGTAGCGGCAAGCATAATAACTGGTCACTTTCAACTAATACTGGAGTAAATCTCTTAAGTCCTGGCAATACTCCAAAAACCAATCTAAGGTTTCTGACTTTCTTCGTGAATACGATTAAAGCTGTTCACGATCATGCAGATTTGCTGAGAGCTACAATCGCTTCCGCGGGGAATGATCATAGGTTAGGCGCGAATGAGGCGCCACCGGCTATAATTTCAATCTTTATCGGCTCACAGTTGACTCGAATCCTAGGCGATTTGGAAAAAAGAGTAAAGGATAAGGGAATGTCGCCCGATGAGAAAACGGAATTAAAGCTAAACATCGGTAAGATTCCTGAAATCATGCTGGATAATACGGATCGAAACAGAACCTCACCATTCGCCTTTACAGGAAATAAATTTGAATTTAGAGCAGTTGGATCTACAGCAAATTGTTCAGGTCCAATGACTGCTCTAAACACTATAATGGCCAAACAGCTTATCACATTCAAGTCTCAGGTTGACGCTTTGATTGATAGTGGAATCAAGAAGGATGAGGCGATTCTTCGGATTTTAAGGGAGTATATCATTGATTCAAGGAATATACTTTTTGAAGGTAATGGATATGGTGAGGAATGGGTGAAGGAAGCTAAAAAGCGAGGATTGTCAAACATTAAGACAACACCACATGCCTTAAGCGCATATTTACACAAAGACATCGTTGAAATGTTTGAATCTGCTGGCGTTTTGACTCATGAAGAGTTGGAAGCTCGCAATGAAATTTATCTTGAAAATTATAAGCTTAAAATTCAAATTGAGTCGAGAGTGGCGGGTGATTTAGCTTCGAATCATATCATCCCGGCAGCATTAGAATATCAGAGAAAGTTAGTGGAGACCGTGCGTGGTTTGAAAGAAATATATTCTGCGAAGGAATTTGAAACGCTATCTGCTCCGCATCGTGATCTCATTGGCAAGGTTTCCAATCATGTATCCAAATTACAAATGGAAATACATAATATGATAGAAGAAAGGAAAAAGGCTAATAATATGAGTGACTCACTGAAAAGCTCATCTCACTATTGCGATAAAGTTATCCCTTACCTAGAATCAATTCGAACCGAAGTCGATAAGTTAGAGCTAATCGTTGATGACGAACTATGGCCAATACCAAAGTACAGAGAGTTATTATTTACTAGATAGTAGTTTGGGCGCGAAACTTTAGATGTATTTTCAATCAGGTTACAAGTCAATATCATATTTCATTAGATTTGCCAACCTATCAACAAAAACCTAAGTCTTTGTTGACATAACTATCTATAAGAATCGCTACACGTATGACATATTTGAAGGGAGCACTTAGCATCATTTGTCTCGTATTCCTAACAACAATAGCTGAGGGTCAAAAGAATTGGACAAAAGAGGCCGATTTGACGTATCAAGCTGAAGCCTATTTTGGGGCAGTTGATGCTTATAAAAAGGCATATACCAAGGAAAAAAAGCAATCGGAAAAGGCACGTATTCTTTTTAGGATTGGTGATTGCTACAGAAATTTGCAGGATGAAGATCAAGCGCAAGTTTGGTATGATAAGGCTATTGCAGCTGAGTTTGATGAGGCAGAAATATTTGTAAGATATGGAGATATTCTGAGAAAGAATGGTGATTACGAAGGCGCGTCCGCAAAGTATCGTGCTGGATTAGCTAAGGCACAAGGTCCATTAAAGAAGGAAGCAGAGAATGGAATTGCTTCTTGTGAAAAGGCGGTTAAGCTCCTGAAGCAACCGGCTAGGTATAAAGTTGAAAATGAAGTCCAACTGAATACTGCATATTACGATTTTTCATGCTTTTTCGCTGATAAAAAACACCAAAGCATAATGTTCTCGTCTACTCGACCAGGTGGTGCCGGTGGCGCTGATGATGCAATTACTGGTGAAGGTTTTAGTGATATTTTTATTTCACAACGAGATAATAAAGGAAAGTGGTCGGCTCCAGTTCCAACGGATCCAACAATCAATTCAGCTGCGAATGAAGGGTCACCTTGGTTAGACTCAAAGTATAGTCAACTTTACTTTACTCGCTGTGGCTACGAAAAAAAGAAACCATTTGGATGTCAAATATTCACTGCGCGTGCGCAGGGTAAAGCGTGGGCTGAGCCAGAGGTGTTAGATTTTGGAATTGATGATACTACTGCGGCAGGTCATCCGGTAGCTATTGATGATGATATGATTTTGTTTGCTTCCGATATGTACGGTGGACAAGGGGGGAAAGACCTTTGGGTAATCACTTTCGATAAGAAGTCAAAACTGTGGGGACCAGCAACCAATTTAGGTCCAGATATTAATACTCCTGGAGATGAAATGTTTCCATACATACATGAAAACGGAGATCTATACTTTGCGTCTAATGGACATATTGGATTAGGAGGATTGGACATTTTTCATTCGCAAATGACTGGAGAAGATGTAGAAGAATTGAAATGGGGTAAACCAGAAAACTTTGGAGCTCCAGTAAACTCTTCAGCTAATGACTTTGCAGTGATTTTTGATGGTGATGCTAATCGAGGCTACTTTACATCAGATCGAGCAGGAGGAAAAGGAGGCGATGATATTTATAGTTTCACACTTCCGCCATTAATTTTCAAATTGTCAGGTACAATCACTGATGTGGAAACGAAGGAACCACTTGGTGACGTAAAAGTGAAATTGATGGGTACAGATGGTTCAATCGGAGAGGTAGTCACGGACCCGACAGGAGCCTATGACTTTGAGACAAGAGAAAATGATGACCGTTACATACTTGAAAATACATCTTATACTGTCGAGGTCAATGGAATGGAGCAAGATGCTTCAAATGGAGAACGATATCTTGGAGCCAAAGGGCAAGAGACAACGGTTGGCCTGAAAGAGTCTACTGCATTCGTGAAGGATTTCCAGCTACAGTGCGCGACCTGTGAGTCTGAAATCCCAATGCCAGCTGTATTCTATCCCCTTGGTAAATGGTCTCTTGTTGTGGACGAGCAAATTAACTCTAAGGATTCGCTCGATTTCTTGTATACAACATTGGTTGAGAATCCAACGATTGTAATTGAACTTTCAGCACATACGGATTCCAGGGGAAGTGATCAAGCGAACGAGGTGCTTAGTCAAAAAAGAGCTCAAACTTGTGTTGATTATTTAGTGGAAAAAGGAATTGATCCAGCGAGAATGGTGCCAGTAGGATATGGCGAACGAAGATTAAAAATCAGTGATGCTGATATTAATAAGCTTCCTACAAAGGATGAAAAAGAAGCAGCTCATGCTAAGAATCGTAGAACTGTCTTTAGTGTATTAAGCTTCGACTATATTCCCAAGGAGCCTGCAGGAGATTCTAAGTAGATAAAAAACAATATAGAACCGCGTGACTAGTAATACTCACGCGGTTTTTTTATACAATAAAATGGAGGTAAGCGACAAGTACGCGTCACGCGGAGTTTCAGCAGGTAAGGCTGATGTGCACGCAGCTATTAAGAATATAGATAAAGGTTTGTATCCCAAGGCTTTTTGTAAAATCATTCCTGATATGTTGACAGGTGATGAATCGAAGTGTCTAGTTATGCATGCAGATGGAGCGGGTACCAAATCTTCTCTGGCTTACGCATATTGGAAGGAAACAGGCGACCTCAGCGTATGGAAAGGCATTGCTCAGGATGCTGTGGTGATGAATACGGATGATTTATTATGCGTTGGAGCTAAAGGCCCGATTGCACTTTCATCAACAATTGGTAGGAATAAGAAAGAAATTTCAGGTGAAGTAATTAAGGCAATTATCGAGGGCACCGAGGAGTTACTTCAGTCTATGCGCGATATGGGTTTTATGATTTACTCTACAGGCGGTGAAACTGCCGATGTAGGTGATTTAGTTCGGTCAATTATCGTTGATAGTACCGTGACTGCTGTTATGAATCGAAAGGATGTTATTGACGCATCAAGGATAAAAGATGGAAACGTGATTGTTGGGCTTTCCTCATCAGGAAAAGCGAAATACGAGCAATCGTGGAATGCAGGAATGGGAAGTAATGGCTTGACATCAGCTCGTCATGATCTTTTTAACAAAGAAGTAGCAGAGAGATATCCTGAAAGCTTTGATAATTCTTTGGATAATACCTTGGCTTATACTGGGCCGTATTTCCTGACTGATAGTGTACCAAACTCACCGTTAGATGCTGGGAAAATGGTGTTGTCTCCAACGCGAACATATGCACCAATAATGATTAAGCTATTCGAAGTTTTAAAGGGAGAAATCAACGGAATAATTCACTGTAGTGGAGGTGGGCAAACCAAGATTCTACATTTCTTAGAACAAGGCAAAGTGATCAAGGACCAGTTGTTTGATGTGCCTGTCTTGTTTAGCGAAATCCAAAAACATAGTAAGACCTCATGGAAGGAAATGTACCAGGTATTTAACATGGGACATCGGATGGAAATATATGTAGACGAGAAATATGCTCAAACCATCATAGATGTGTCAACTGAGTTCGGAGTTGATGCTAAAATTATTGGTCGAGTAGAAGGATCAAAAAGTCCAGAGCTTCACATTCACAATGGAAATGAAATATTGAAATACAATAAAAACGCATGAGCACCTTACTAACTAAACTAGAATATATTAAGGAGCGTTGGGAAAAAGTTGAATTGCAATTAAGTGATCCCGAGGTGATTGGGGACATGAAGCGTTTTGTCAAGCTGAATAAAGAATACAGCGATTTAGGTGAAATCGTAAAAGTCTACAACGAGTATCGCGATATGCTTGGTAATTTGGAAAGTACTAAGGAGTTACTTCAATCCGAAAAGGATGAAGAAATGCGAGAAATGGCTAAAGAGGAGTTGTCCGAACTGGAATCGGCTATTCCTGAAAAAGAGGAGCAAATAAAATGGTTGCTTGTACCGAAAGATCCGGATGATGATCGTAATGCTATTCTTGAAATTAGAGCGGGAACCGGTGGTGATGAGGCCAGTTTGTTTGCAGGAGACCTTTATCGAATGTACACTCGTTATGTCGAGAATCAGGGTTGGAAGATTGATGTTTTGGACGTGACTGAAGGTACTGCTGGTGGCTATAAAGAAGTAATTCTGAAAGTGACTGGTCCAGATGCATATGGCATTTTAAAATATGAAGCTGGTGTACATCGAGTTCAAAGAGTTCCAGAAACTGAATCACAAGGTCGTGTGCATACTTCGGCTGCTAGCGTGGCTGTATTGCCTGAGGCTGAAGAAGTTGATGTGGTGATTAATCCTGCGGACATTGAGATTCAAACAGCGCGATCAAGCGGGGCTGGTGGGCAAAATGTGAATAAAGTGGAAACCAAAGTTCAGCTTACACACAAGCCAACAGGAATTTTTATTCAATGTCAGGTGGAGCGTTCCCAATTGCGAAATCGCGAAATCGCTATGGAAATGCTTCGGTCTCGATTGTATGAAATGGAGTCGAGCAAAAAGAATGCTGACATAGCATCAAAGCGTAAAACAATGGTTTCTAGTGGAGATCGATCAGCGAAAATCAGAACCTATAATTACCCACAGGGACGTGTGACAGATCACCGAATCGGTTTGACACTTTACAATTTGGACAATGTCATAAATGGTGATATCCAGAAATTAATCGATGAGCTCGTTATGGCTGAAAATGCCGAAAAACTTAAGGCTGGTGAGGATATCATGGCCTAACTAAACATGCAATGAATAGGATAGAACTAATAGAATTAATTAATAAGAAGCAATCCTTTCTTTGTGTTGGATTAGATACCGATCCAAACAAACTTCCGGATCACCTTCCAAAAAATGCTGAAGGTGTCCTCGAGTTTAACAAGCAGATTATTGATTCGACCAAAGAATTTGCGGTTTCTTTCAAACTTAACATTGCGTTCTACGAAGCGCTTGGAATTGAGGGTTGGAAAGCACTTGAGAAAACGATAAACTATATTCCAAAAGATCAAGCACTGGTTATTGCGGACGCAAAAAGAGGGGATATTGGCAATACAGCTGATCAATATGCCAAGGCATTTTTCGAGAACTTAAAAGCTGATGCGATTACGGTGAATCCTTATATGGGTAGAGACTCTGTTGAACCATTTTTAAAGTATGATAATAAATGGACGATTGCTTTAGGTCTAACATCTAATATAGGTGCTATCGACATTGAACTAATGGATTTGAAAAATGGTCGGAAAGTATATGAGGATGCGATTGATTCCATTGCTAAGTTGGGAACTATAGACAATCTGATGTTTGTGGTTGGTGCCACCAAGGTTGAATATTTTGAAAAGATCAGGACCATTATTCCAGATCACTTTCTGCTCATTCCAGGTGTTGGTGCACAAGGAGGAAAGCTGCAAGATTTGCAAAGCGCAATGAACGAAGATTGTGGGCTACTGGTTAATTCCTCTCGTCAAATAATATACGCTAGCAAAGGAGTTGATTTTGCTGAACAAGCTGCGGTGCAAGCTTCCGTATTGCAACGGCAAATGGCCGAAATGTTAAAGTAGTTGCATGCGAGAGGACCTGCTTCAATTCGTTTGGGCTCACGGCCTTTTTGATCTAAGCAACCTTGTTACCACCGCAGGTGAGGCCATTGGAATTGAACGGTTTGGGTCTCTCAATTCTATTGCTGGTCCCGACTTTTCAGATGCCCGAATAAGAATTGATGCTCACCTGTGGATTGGAAATGTGGAAATCCACATCAAGGCCTCTGAATGGAATCAACACCGACACGACCAGGACCCGGCATATAACAATGTCATTTTACATGTGGTTCTGGAAAATGACATGACCATTTATAATCAAAATGGGGAGTTAATACCAACGTTGGAGTTAAAGGGAAGAATCGGCAAATCGATTATTAAACGGTACCAATCTCTATGTGAAAGTAAAAGGCGCATTCCCTGTGAAGGATTCATTAAAGACTTCCCCAAAATTCAGTTTAATGCTTGGCTCGAAAGTCTTTTGGTAAATCGATTAGAGAGAAAATCAAATGATATACGACTGATTCATAAAACTGCTGATGGCAATTGGCTGGAAACCTTTTATACTTTATTTGTTGGGTATTTAGGTCAAAATCAAAACAAACTTGCCCTTCAAGAACTATGTCGTAAACTTCCTTTCAATACCCTTTCTAAACATATCGACCAGCCTTTTCAGCTGGAGTCTATGCTTTTCGGTGTAGCAAATTTAATTCCAGCGAATAGCCAAGTTAAATATGCTCAGCGACTTCAAAACGAATACGAATTTCTTAAGATAAAGTATAGTCTTAATGAAATATCTCAGCAGTGGAAGTTCGGAGGAATTCGTCCTGAAGCTTTCCCAACGCGAAGAATAGCCTTGTTGGTAAAACTGCTACCTTATCTACAACGCGGCTATAATAACCTCATGCAAAGCGAGGAAATTAAATGGCCGGATTCTTCAAGTTTTGATCATGAGTATTGGTCCTTTCATTATAGTTTTAAGGACGAGGCAAAGCAAATGATTAGCTTCAGGCTTTCTGATGGTTTAAAGCAGATTTTAAAGATTAACGTGATCGCACCATTCGTGTTTTTCTATGGGCGCGAAGTGGGAGGTGATCGATTTATTGGCCAGGCCTTAACGGTTTTGGAAAGTTGTAAACCAGAAAAGAATCGAGTACTAAGGGAGTGGCAAAAACTGGAAATTGAGGCTCAAGATGGAGCACAGAGTCAAGCATTAATTGAGCTCCGCAAACAATACTGTGAACATAAAAATTGCGTAATTTGCAACGTAGGAAAATCGCTTATCCAGAAACAATGAAAGCAAGGATTCAGTCATTTTTAGAACGTAACGCATTTGGTGTTTGCGAGTGGTTAGGCGAAAAATGGGGTATTAAATCTTCACGAATTCGTGTTTATTTCATTTATGTTTCGTTTTTCACCTTTGGATCTCCAATAATTGTCTATTTCGCGCTACTTTTTTGGCTAGAACAGAAGGACTTTTTTAGATCAAAACGCCCCACTATTTGGGATGTTTAGCCACTTTTTGATACAATAGTTAAGTGAGCATTCTTCCTCAATTCAAATATTTTAAAGAAATATACTACGCCCTGCTTTTTTTGGTCGTGGTATTGTTTGGAGGGACTTTAGGATACGTCTATATTGAGGATTATTCTGTAATGGATGCCTTCTATATGACTGTGATTACGGTGTCCACAGTTGGTTTTGGTGAAGTAGAAATGCTGAGTGATGTTGGTAGATTATTTACGTCTTTTTTAATAATCAGCACCTTCGGTACATTCGCTTATACGTTCAGTAATGTCACTCGATATATCATTTCAGGGAAATACAGAATCTATTTTAAAAACTATAAAGTAATGAACGAATTAGAATTGTTGAGTGGTCATGTAATTGTTTGCGGGTATGGCCGTAATGGAAAGCAGGCGATTAAATCGTTACGTGCTCATAAAGAACAATTTGTTGTTATTGAATCTGATGGCGATTTAGTGACTCAAGTTCAAGATACTGATGAAGAAATACTGATTATCGCTGGCGATGCAACGGATGATAGCATACTAATAAAGGCAGGCGTTCAACGCGCCAAGGCGATAATTGCGACACTACCAAAAGACGCTGATAACCTCTTTGTTGTATTGAGCTCTAGAGAGTTAAATAAAAGGCTCAATATCATTTCTCGAGCTTCAGATGATCGAAGTGAGCATAAATTAAAAATAGCAGGAGCAAACAATGTAATTCTTCCTGATAGTGTTGGGGGCTCTCATATGGCAATGTTGGTCATGACGCCTGATTTAATGGAATTCCTCGACCACATCTCCTTGACTGGAATGGATGAATCAACCTTGGTTGAAATTAGATTTAACAACCTTCCAGCAGATTTTGAGCATAAGAATATAATCGAGATTGAAAAGCGATATCAGACTGGAGCTAGGATCATTGGATTTAAAACACCAGAAAATGAGATAATCGTAAATCCGTCTTCAGAAACTGAATTAGTTCCTAAATCGAAGCTATTCGTATTAGGTAATCCAGATCAAATCAAACGATTAAAATCGGTGTTACACATCGATGACTAAAAAACGAAAAGTATTGGTGACCGGAGCTAATGGGCTCATTGGAAGCCGAATCGCTGAATTGGCAGATTTAGATTTTGACATCATCACAATGTCAAAGACCAAAAATGAATGGGTTGATTATGTAGTTGATTTTAAGAATGTAGAAGAAATTACCGAAGTTTTAAACCTATCGAACCCTGACGTGATTATTAATGCCGGAGGTATTACTTCTATTGAATTTGCAGAGATCAATAGGGCCGAAACAACGCTCGTGAATGTGGATGCTGTGAAGGTTATTGCTAGGTGGTGTGAGGAGCGTGAGGCACGTTTGATTCAGTTTTCAACGGACTTCGTATTCAATGGAACGAAGGATTGGTATTGTGAATCGGATATTGCATCTCCAATAAGTCACTACGGTCAATCAAAACTGAAGTCGGAAGAAATCGCGCTTAACCTGGGTTCATCAGTGGTAATTAGGACATCGCTCGTATATGGCCTAACAAATCACATGAGTCGGTTAAATTTTCCTCTTTGGATTTATAACGAGCTTATTAAGGGCAATACACTGAAAATAACTGCAGATCAATTTCGCTCGCCAACATTTGTAGATGATTTGGCTCTTGCAACAATCGATCTCATTGAACACTCCTTTAATGGAATTATTCACTTGGCGGGATCGAAGCGACTTAATGTATATGACTTTGCCCTTGAAGCAGCTGAACTATTTTGCCTGAATATCGAATTACTGACTCCGATTAATACTGACAATTCAGGTCAAAATGTGAAACGACCGATGTCCACAGGTCTGAATAATGGCCTTGCGCTTGCGGTGATAGGATACAAGCCCAGATCACCAAAGGAAGGCCTTAAGCAAATTTTCAAAAAACTGAATACCCAGGAGAATTAGCTTGGTATCTAGATTCCCATATATTTGGCTGAATGCAAATCAGAACAATGAATAAGCCTCGCGTTTTTATCACGTTTATTTCTCTTCAAGTACTGTCATTACCATTGTTGGCTCAGGAACCTGGCGCAGTTGATAGGGCTATAAATGACTTTATGGAGCCGATCACGACAACACTTATGAAGGTCATCTTCTTTACAGTTCCAATTGGTTCAATAGACGTTCCTTTCGTATTGATTTGGCTTATTGGTGGAGCAATTTTCTTCACCTTCTATATGAAGTTTATAAATATAACTGGCTTCAAGCACGCCTTGGATGTGGTGAGAGGGAAGTATGATAATCCCGGTGATGCAGGTGAAGTGTCTCACTTTCAAGCATTGACTGCGGCCTTATCGGGAACAGTTGGAGTTGGAAATATTGCTGGTGTAGCTATTGCTGTTTCACTCGGTGGACCTGGAGCCACATTTTGGATGATAGTTGCTGGACTATTCGGGATGTCTTCAAAATTTGTTGAGTGTACACTTGGATTGAAATACCGAAGGCAACACGAAGACGGTTCCGTGTCTGGTGGTCCAATGTATTACTTAAGCCAAGGATTGGCAAATAAAGGGAAATCGAAATTTGGAAAGGTGTTGGCGGCATTGTTTGCAATTGCTTGCATTGGTGGCTCTTTCGGTGGCGGAAATATGGTTCAAATAAATCAGGCAACTCAACAGCTTATTGCCGTCACGGGTGGCGCTGAAAGCATTTTCTTCGAAAGAGGCTGGATCTTTGGTGTGATGATGGCAATAGTCGTAGGAGTAATTATAATCGGTGGTATTAAAAGTATTGCTAAAGTTACAGATAAGGTGGTGCCGTTTATGGTTGGAATCTATGTCTTAGCAGCACTCATCGTTATTGGTAATAACATCACGAATATTGGATGGGCATTTGGTCAAATCCTATCAGGAGCCTTTAGTCCGGATGCTATGTATGGTGGTTTTATTGGCGTATTGATTCTAGGTTTTAAAAGAGCGGCATTCTCCAATGAAGCGGGAATTGGATCAGCTTCAATTGCACACTCGGCAGCTAAAACTGACGAACCAATTAGCGAAGGCGTAGTTGCGTTATTGGAGCCATTTATAGATACTGTTGTGATTTGTACGATGACCGCTTTAGTTATCATATTTTCTGGTTATGGTGATTTCACCCCAGCTGAAGCCATGGCATCTGCCTCCCCTGGAGGTACGGGGGAGGCCACAGGCATTGGTTTAACGTCTTCTGCATTTGCTCAGACGATAAGTTGGTTTCCAATTGTGCTTTCGGTTGCCGTGATTTTATTCGCACTGTCAACTATGATCTCTTGGAGTTATTATGGTATAAAATCTTGGACTTATTTATTTGGATCATCCAAATCATCTGTTACAACCTATAAAGTTGTATTCTGCTTGCTCGTTGTTGTGGGAGCAGCCATCAGCGCTAAACAGGTCTTTGACTTTGGAGATGCTATGATTTTCGCAATGTGTTTTCCTAATGTGCTTGGATTGTACTTTTTAGCACCAGAAATAAAAGAAGATTTAAAATCATATTTCGATAGGATTAAATCGGGCGAAATAAAGGCTTATAAATAATGACCTGACACCATGCGCTTGTGGAAAAAGCTTGTAAGAAATTATTTCACGTTTAATAATCGCGAAAAGCGTGGATTATATGTGCTGATACTTCTTTTAGTCCTTCTATCCACAATCCATCTAGTTATTCGATTACAACCTGCTGAGCAACTAGCGATTTCCGAGGCACAAGAAAGTCTCTTAGCAGCTTTTGATCAGGCACAAAGTTCCGTATCATCCGATACCGATGTAGTGGACTCGGCTATAAATCAAGGCTCCTTAGATAAAATTGAATGGAAATCTTTCGATCCAAATATTGTCACTGTTGAAGAGTTGATGTCTCTAGGATTGGATTCAACAATCGCGCATCGTTTGGTGAAATATAGATCGAAAGGAGGGAAGTTTAAGGATGCAAATGACCTTAGAAAAATTTACGGGATGGATAGTGCTTGGATTGAAACAGCTAATACTCACATGTCTTTTCCTGAAGGAATCATCGTTAAGCATACGCAACCAACATGGGCAATAAATCAACCAAAGGATACCATTAAATCCAAAATGAGAAAGGCAGTTCCAAAAGTTGAATTGAACGCAGTCGACAGTGCCACTCTCGTTCAACTTCCGTGGATTGGACCTTTTTATGCTAAGGAAATTGTCAAGCTAAGAAGTGGGTTAGGTGGATTTAGATCATATGAGCAATTACTAGCAGTTTATAAAATAAGAGATGAGGCCATTCAAAGTATCATCGATCATTCGACACTTGACACATCTCTGATTCAGCGAATTAATATTAATGAAGTTGATTTGAAAAGATTAGGTTACCATCCATATCTTACTTGGAAACAAGCGAGGATCATTATCAACTATCGCGATCAACACGGAGATTACCGCACGGTTAAGGATATTCAGAAGACACTGGTCATTTCCGATTCAGTTTATCTTAAAATTGCACCCTATTTATCAACTGAATGAGTAAGGAAAGCCTTCTAAACGCAATTCGTACAATACCTGACTTTCCCAAGCCTGGAATTATGTTTAAAGATATCACCCCAGTGCTTCGAGATGTAGAATTATGTCGTTTTGTGGCAAAAACAATCGCTGATCAGTTTCGAAATGATGGAATTGAAATTGTGGCTGGAATTGAAAGTAGAGGATTTCTTTTCGGAATGATGATCGCTCAAGAATTAAATTGTGCCTTTGCAATGATTCGTAAAAAAGGAAAGCTACCTCATAATACCGTGGAAATGGATTATGCTTTGGAATACGGAACAGCGACAATCGAAATTCATGAGGAGGAGATTCTCCCTGGTCAATCAGTTATGATACATGATGATTTGTTGGCGACTGGTGGAACAGCTGAAGCGGCTGCAAAACTGGTGTCAAAAATTGGTGGAAACATAAAAGGTTTCAGTTTTGTTGTATCTCTTGATTTTCTAAATGGAACGAGCCTATTGGCCAATTACAATGAAAAAATTGTGACTCTTGTAAATTATTAAATAAAAAACATGAATTTTTCAAGCTACGAGAACGAAGAAATGATCACGCAAATGGTGCGTGATTTTGCAGAAAAAGAAATTCGTCCTAACATCATGAAATGGGATGAACCACAGCATTTCCCCGTGGACTTATTTAAAAAAATGGGTGAACTTGGAATGATGGGCGTATTTGTTCCTGAAGAGTATAATGGAGCCGGCTTGGGATATTTTGAATATGTCACAATAGTGACTGAGGTGGCTCGAGTATGTGGTTCAATCGGATTGAGTGTTGCAGCACACAACTCACTTTGCACCAATCATATTTTAATGTTTGGAAATGAAGATCAAAAGAATAAGTTTTTACCCAAACTCGCCACAGCAGAGTGGATTGGAGCTTGGGGGTTGACTGAAACTGGGACAGGTTCAGATGCCGGTGGTATGAACACTACAGCAGTGCGAGATGGAGATGATTGGATTATAAATGGTTCGAAAAACTTCATTACCCATGCAATAAGTGGAGATGTAGCGGTGGTAATTGTTAGAACTGGGGAAAAAGGTGACTCACATGGAATGTCTGCTTTCATAATTGAAAAAGGCACACCAGGCTTTTCAGGTGGAAAGAAGGAGGATAAACTAGGCATGAGAGCGTCAGAAACAGCAGCTCTATTCTTTGACAATTGCCGAGTGTCAAATGCGAATTTACTTGGTAACGAAGGAGAAGGCTTTATTCAAGCGATGAAGGTATTGGATGGTGGGAGAATTTCAATAGCTGCTTTATCATTGGGTATAGCTAAAGGGGCCTTGGATTGTTCAGTGCAGTATTCAAAAGAGCGCGAACAGTTTGGTAAACCAATATCTAAATTCCAAGCAATTGCCTTTAAATTAGCAGATATGGCCACTGAAATTGAAGCAGCCGAGTTGCTTATAATGCAAGCGGCCGACCTTAAAAACCGGGGACAAAAAGTAACTAAAGAATCCGCTTTCGCTAAGTATTACGCATCAGAAGTTTCTGTTCGTGTAGCGACAGAAGCGGTTCAGATTCATGGTGGATATGGCTATACAAAAGAATATCCAGCCGAAAAATTTTACAGAGATGCTAAGCTTTGCACCATTGGTGAAGGCACATCTGAAATACAGAAGTTGGTAATATCTAGAGAAATTTTAAAATAGCTGCGGTTTTTATAAAAATCGTTTTTACATTCGCGCCCCAAATTAGGACAAGAGACTATGCTAATTATTCCAGTTAAAGAAGGCGAATCAATAGAAAAAGCGCTAAAGAAGTACAAGAAGAAATTTGAACGTACCGGCACAATGAAGCAATTGCGTGAACGTCAAAAGTTTACTAAGCCTTCTGTGAAAAATCGTGAACAACGACTTAAAGCTATTTATCGAAACGAAAAGTTTGGTACTGAAGAATAGTTCTAGAATATAAATCGAAGAAAAAAATCCGTCCTAGTGACGGATTTTTTATTTTAGGGTATTCTTAAATCAGGACCCATAAAACAGCTTGTTGAAACTTTTCTAGATCATCTCAGATATCAGAAACGATTTAGTGTTCATACCATACAAGCATACAGAAACGATCTTATTTCGTTCTGCGATTTTCTGGATGTTGAATTTGAGCTGATTCAGGTTAATGAGATAAAGCGAGTACACATCTCATCCTTTGTTGCAGCCTTGAGCGAAATGGGGTTGAAACCAAGATCGGTCAATAGAAAACTAAGTAGCATACAGTCGCTATTTAATTATTGTATTCGCAACGGACTAGTCGAGACTAATCCAGCGTCCAACATCAAAAGACCAAAAGCTGGATCTGCCCTGCCGTCTTTTGTGCGTGAAGAGTCATTAAAAAGTTTATTTACTGAGATCGACTTCCCTCAAGATTATGAGGGACAGCGTGATCGATTGATGATTACCCTTTTTTATACTTCGGGAATAAGAAGGGATGAAATGATCAACCTAGAGATAGCTTCATTAGACTTTTACACTAAATCCATCAAGGTCCTAGGCAAAAGAAATAAGGAAAGGATAATTCCATTATCTAAAACATTAATGGATCAACTTCAAGGGTATATCCAGCTTCGGAACGAAATTGAATCGAACACGGAGTATTTATTTGTTACACCATCAGGTAAAAAAATGTACCCAAGCCTTGTCTATAAAATTGTAAAAAAGTACCTTTCGCTAGTTACAACAATGACAAAGCGCAGTCCTCATGTTCTGCGTCACTCATTCGCTACACACCTATTAAACGAAGGAGCAAATTTGCAATCAATTAAAGAACTTCTCGGTCATAGCAGTTTGTCAGCTACACAGGTTTATACACATACATCACTCGATAAACTCAAAGATGTTTATCGCAAGTCTCACCCTAGAAATAAAAAGTAATCATGGAAGTAAAAGTTCATTCAATCCACTTTGATGCAGACGCAAAGCTTATCAGCTTTATTAATGAGAAAATTTCCAAGTTGAATTTGTTTTATGACAATATTCTTGCGGGCGAAGTCTATTTACGTATTGATAAATCAAGCGATTTTAAGAATAAAGTGGCTGAGATTAGAATTATTACACCAGGTAAAGAGATGTTTGCAAAGAAGCAGTGCAAAAGCTTCGAGGAAGCTGCAGACCTTGCTGCTGAAGCCTTAAGAAGACAGGTTAAAAGAAAAAAAGGTAAATTACTTCAAGTTCACTAGGTGTATTTCAAAAAGTAATTATGCTGTAATTGCGAAAAATATTTCGTAACGTTTGCCACATATCAAACAATGTATAAATTTGCAGTCCTTTTTCGAGGGGGTCTGCATTTTTGTTTTATGCCCTTGATAAGTTGCCGGTGTAGCTCAGTTGGCCAGAGCAGCTGATTTGTAATCAGCTGGCCGGGGGTTCGAATCCCTCCACCGGCTCGTTCATTTAAAGTGGGTTTATTTATAAAACTCAGCAGGATTTATTAGGGGAGATACTCAAGCGGCCAACGAGGACAGACTGTAAATCTGTTGGTTTTTACCTTCGAAGGTTCGAATCCTTCTCTCCCCACGTTGTTTTTGAATTGTTCTTTTATTGTTTTGAAATAACACCTCCTTTTAATAGGAGATATTTAGCGGGAGTAGCTCAGTTGGTAGAGCATCAGCCTTCCAAGCTGAGGGTCGCGGGTTCGAGTCTCGTCTCCCGCTCTTTTTGATGGCCATTTTATGGTCAGTGTTTAAATGCTCTACTGGGGGTTATGTAATAAGCCGATGTAGCTCAGGGGTAGAGCGCTTCCTTGGTAAGGAAGAGGTCAGGGGTTCAATTCCCCTCATTGGCTCGGCTTTTTGAATTGTAATTAATAATTAAACTAAATAGGTAAATAAGTCATGGCAAAGGAAAATTTTGATCGTTCCAAACCACACTTGAACATCGGAACGATCGGTCACGTTGACCACGGTAAAACAACCTTAACAGCTGCAATTACTACAGTGCTAGCGAAAAAAGGTTTCTCTGAACTACGTTCATTCGATTCAATCGATAACGCACCAGAAGAAAAAGAAAGAGGTATCACGATTAACACCTCACACGTAGAGTATCAAACAGAAAACCGTCACTACGCTCACGTTGACTGTCCAGGTCACGCGGATTACGTTAAGAACATGGTTACGGGTGCTGCTCAGATGGATGGTGCTATTCTAGTTGTAGCCGCTACTGATGGACCAATGCCACAAACTCGTGAGCACATCCTACTTGCCCGTCAGGTTGGTGTGCCTCAGATTGTTGTTTTCATGAATAAGGTTGACCTTGTTGATGATGAAGAGCTTCTAGAGCTTGTTGAAATGGAAGTGAGAGAATTACTTTCTTTCTATGATTATGATGGCGATAACGCTCCAGTAATTCAAGGTTCAGCTCTAGGTGGTTTGAACGGAGAAGCTGCTTGGGAAGATAAAATCATGGATTTGATGACGGCTGTGGATGAGTACATTCCTCTTCCTCCACGTGATATTGATAAAGACTTTTTGATGCCAGTTGAAGATGTATTCTCGATTACAGGTCGTGGTACTGTTGCTACTGGTCGTATTGAATCAGGTGTAATTAATACAGGTGATTCTGTAGAGATTATCGGTTTTGATGAAAAGTTGACTTCTACGATTACAGGTGTTGAGATGTTCCGTAAGATCCTTGACAGAGGTGAAGCTGGTGACAACGTAGGTCTTCTACTTAGAGGTATTGAAAAAGAAGCGATTCGAAGAGGAATGGTTATTTGTAAGCCAGGATCTGTTAAGCCTCACACGAAGTTTAAGGCAGAAATTTACGTTCTTAAAAAAGAAGAAGGTGGACGTCACACTCCATTCCACAATAAATATCGTCCACAGTTCTACTTAAGAACTACGGATGTAACTGGAGAAATCATGTTAGGCGAAGGTCGTGAGATGGTTATGCCAGGTGATAACCTTACTATCGAGGTTAATTTGATCGCTCCAGTAGCTATCAACCAAGGATTGAAATTTGCAATCCGTGAAGGTGGTAGAACTGTTGGTGCTGGTCAGGTTACTGAGATCCTAGAGTAAGAATAGTTTAATTATTCAGAAGTGTGGAGGCTGATTTTAGCCTCCACACTTTCTGTCGTTTAATAAATAGGTCGAGCAGAAGTCGAAAGACGGAGGTTCAAATGTGAATCGAAACAGCAGTTTCAAACCATACGGGTGTAGCTCAATTGGTAGAGCACTGGTCTCCAAAACCAGGGGCTGTGGGTTCGATTCCTACCACCCGTGCAAAGAATAATTATGGCAGGAATTAGAACATATGTAGAAGACGCGGTTGATGAGTTAACCAACAAAGTGTCATGGCCAACTTGGAGCGAGCTCCAGAGTAGTGGTATTGTTGTTTTGATTGCCACATTCCTGGTTGCTGGAATAATCTACTTGATGGATCTTGGATTCGGACAGCTTATGGATGTTATCTACAATACAATTTTCGGATAACATGACAGAAACAGCAACCAAGAGTAATTTAAAGTGGTATGTCGTTCGCGCTATCAGTGGGAAGGAAAGAAAAGTTGTGGAGCAGCTTGAAATGGAAATTGAACATCAAGGTCTCAAGGATCATATTGTTCAAATTCTATTACCAATTGAAAAGGTTTATCAAATTCGAAACGGTAAAAAAGTTAGCAAAGAAAGAAACCTCTATCCAGGATATGTTTTTATCGAAGCTAATCTCATTGGTGAGATTCCACATATGATCAAGAATATGACCAATGTGATTGGTTTCTTATCTGATAAAAAGGGCGGTAGTCCGATTCCATTGCGTCAGAATGAAGTTAATAGAATGTTGGGTAAGGTGGATGAGATGGCGGATAATGAAGCCGAATTGAACATCCCATTCGTTGTCGGTGAATCAGTCAAGGTGATCGATGGGCCGTTCAATAGCTTCTCTGGAGTTATTGAAGAAATCAATGAAGAAAAGAAGAAACTTAAGGTGATGGTGAAGATTTTCGGCAGAAAAACACCATTGGAGTTGAGTTACATGCAAGTAGAAAAAGAGTAATTAATAATTAGGAGTTCCGAACCAGTTTCGGAACGCTTGAACTAAATCAATCAATATGGCTAAAGAAATTAGCGCACTAATCAAATTGCAAGTCCGAGGTGGAGCTGCAAATCCTTCTCCTCCAGTGGGTCCGGCCCTTGGTGCGAAGGGTGTAAATATCATGGAGTTCTGTAAGCAGTTTAATGCAAGAACTCAAGATAAATCAGGTAAGATTCTTCCTGTAGTTATTACCGTATACGGAGATAAGTCGTTTGACTTCATTGTTAAGACTCCTCCTGTGGCTATTCAGTTAAAAGAAGCTGCAAAAATTAAGTCGGGTGCTGCAGAGCCAAATCGTATTAAATCTGGAACAGTAACTAAGGCACAAGTTCAGGCAATTGCTGAAGACAAGATGGTAGACCTTAATTGTTTCACAGTTGAATCGGCCATGAGAATGGTGGCAGGTACCGCCCGAAGTATGGGTATTGCTATTAAATAATCGAGGAAATGGCCAGATTAACGAAAAAAAGAAAAGCTGTATTGGATAAAGTCGATGCAGATAAATTATATCCACTTGCTGATGCAAGTGCATTAATAAAAGAAATTAGCACATCAAAATTTGATGCTTCTATTGATCTTGCAATCCGTCTTGGAGTTGACCCTCGTAAGTCAAACCAAATGGTGCGTGGGGTTGTGTCTTTACCGCATGGTACTGGAAAGAATGTGAGAGTTCTAGTATTGTGTACACCAGACAAAGAACAAGAAGCAAAAGATGCAGGTGCTGATCATGTTGGTTTAGATGAATTTGTCGCTAAGATAAAGGGAGGCTGGACCGATGTGGATGTAATCATTACTATGCCTAGCGTTATGGGTAAGGTGGGTGCTTTAGGCCGAATTTTAGGCCCTAGAGGATTAATGCCAAATCCGAAAACAGGAACGGTTACCATGGATATTGGTAAGGCGGTGACTGACGTAAAAGCTGGTAAGATCGACTTCAAGGTCGATAAATATGGCATTGTGCATGCTTCTATCGGAAAGGTTTCTTTCGATGCACAAAAAATCGCTGAAAATGCGAGTGAGCTGTTACAGACAATTGTTAAGCTAAAGCCGAGTGCTTCGAAAGGTACTTACATGAAAAGTGTTTTCATGTCTAGTACTATGAGTCCTAGCATAAGGGTAGATTCTAAATCATTTAGCTAATACTAATCTTAATCAAAAAGTAAGATGACACGTCAAGAAAAAGATGCCTTAATCAGTGATCTTGCTGATCGATTGAGTAAGAGTGAGGTTTTTTACCTTACAGATATTTCAAGTTTAAATGCTGAAAATTCCGGCAAATTACGCAGACTTTGCTTCCAGAAGGATGTGCAATTAAAGGTTGTTAAAAACTCGCTTCTTAGCAAAGCTATGGATCGAGTGGATGGCAAAGATTTCAGTGAACTGAAGGATGTCTTAAAGGGTAACACCGGTTTGATGATTGCTGAGACGGGCAGTGGCCCAGCTAAGCTGATCAAAGAATTCAGAAAAAAATCGAATAGGCCAATCTTAAAAGGGGCTTATATCGAGGAGAGTATTTATGTTGGAGATGATTCTCTAGAAATGCTTGCAAGTCTGAAATCGAAAGATGAACTTATCGGTGATATCATTCTTTTACTTCAATCACCTGCGAAAAATGTTATTTCTGGACTTAGTTCAGGTGGTGGCAAATTAGCGGGAATTCTCAAGACGCTCGAAGAACGGGCAGCATAAACAAACAATAGAACTTAGGTTAAACATTTATAATTCAACAAAAAAATGGCTGATTTGAAAGCTTTTGCAGAGCAACTAGTAAATCTTACCGTAAAAGAGGTAAACGAACTTGCTACAATTTTAAAGGATGAATACGGTATTGAGCCAGCTGCAGCAGCAGTTGCTATGGCTGGACCAGCTGCTGGCGGAGACGCTGCGGGTGGCGGTGACGAACAAACCGAATTTGATGTAATCCTCACAAGCGCAGGTGCTTCTAAGCTTGCTGTCGTGAAACTAGTTAAAGAAATGACTGGCCTTGGTCTTAAAGAGGCTAAGGAACTAGTGGATGGCGCTCCTAAACCGTTAAAGGAAGGTGTGTCTAAAGACGAAGCGGAAGCATTTAAAACACAGCTATCTGAAGCTGGCGCTGAGGTTGAGGTTAAGTAAATCTCAACAATAATTGCTTTTTAGTGGTTTAGTCCAACTCCGAAAATTTCGGAGTTGGCGCTAGACCCTTTTGTGTTTGTAGTTCATCATTTTATTTTTCATTCCATGACCAAATCAAATATTCCGGAAAGAATAAACTTTTCGCGCACTCAGAATCAACTGCAGTACCCGGATTTCTTAGACATACAGTTGCGGTCTTTTCAAGACTTTTTCCAACTCGAGACCTCTCCAGAGGATAGAGAAAATGAAGGTCTTTTTAACGTATTTAGCGAGAATTTTCCGATAACGGATTCGCGAAACAACTTCGTGTTGGAGTTCTTGGACTACTTTGTAGATCCACCAAGATATTCCATCGCAGAATGCATGGAAAGAGGTTTGACATATAGTGTACCTCTGAAGGCAAAACTGAAACTGTATTGTACTGATCCTGAACATGAGGATTTTGAGACAATTGTTCAAGATGTTTATTTGGGTACAATCCCATATATGACTCCTGGAGGTTCATTTGTTATCAATGGAGCTGAGCGTGTAGTTGTATCGCAGCTTCACCGTTCACCTGGAGTATTCTTTGGTCAGAGTTTCCACGCAAATGGTACTAAGCTATATTCGGCAAGAATTATCCCTTTCAAGGGGTCTTGGATTGAATTTGCTACAGACATTAACCAAGTGATGTACGCTTACATCGATCGAAAGAAAAAATTACCTGTAACCACATTGTTCAGAGCAATTGGTTATGAAAGTGATAAAGAAATACTTGAAATTTTTGATCTCGCAGATGAGATTAAAGTGAGTAAATCTGGACTGAAGAAAGCTGTTGGAAGAAAGCTAGCTGCAAGAGTTCTGAAAACATGGTTCGAAGATTTCGTGGATGAAGATACTGGAGAAGTTGTGTCAATTGAAAGAAATGAGGTCATCGTTGATCGCGAAACAGTATTAGAAGATGAGCACATTGACTTAATCGTGGATGCTGAAGTAAAGACCGTTTTACTGCACAAGGAGAATATCAACGCTGCAGACCACGCCATTATTTACAACACACTTCAAAAAGATCCTTCGAATTCTGAAATTGAAGCCGTTGAGCATATCTACCGAATACTTCGAAATGCTGAACCGCCAGATGAGGAAACAGCTCGTGGCATTATTGATAAATTATTTTTCTCTGACAAGAGATATGATTTAGGTGAAGTTGGACGATATCGAATTAACAAGAAGCTTGGATTGGATATTGACATGGAAAACCGCGTTTTAACGAAGGTGGACATTATCGAGATCATTAAGTACTTAATTGAGTTGATCAACTCAAAGACAAACGTGGATGACATTGATCACCTAAGCAACAGACGGGTTCGTACTGTTGGTGAGCAATTGTATTCACAATTCGGAGTCGGACTCGCTCGTATGGCAAGAACTATCCGTGAACGAATGAATGTTCGTGATAACGAGGTGTTTACACCTATTGATTTGATTAATGCCAAGACATTATCATCTGTGATTAATTCTTTCTTCGGAACGAATCAGTTATCTCAATTCATGGATCAAACGAATCCGTTGTCTGAAATCACTCACAAAAGGAGATTATCAGCACTAGGGCCAGGTGGACTATCGAGAGAGCGTGCCGGTTTTGAGGTTCGTGACGTTCACTACACTCACTATGGTCGTTTGTGTACTATCGAAACTCCTGAAGGTCCGAATATTGGTTTGATTTCATCATTGTGTGTTTATGCTAAAGTAAACAGACTAGGTTTTATTGAAACACCATATCGCAAGGTTGGTGATGGTAAGGTGAAATTAGAGGACATCATCTATTTAAGTGCAGAGGAGGAAGATGACCAAATGATTGCCCAGGCAAATGCTAAGGTCAATAATAAAGGTCAATTCGAAACTGAAAGAGTAAAAGCAAGATTTGAAGGTGATTTCCCGGTTGTAGAGCCAAAGGACATCACTCTTATGGACGTTGCTCCAAATCAAATTGCATCTATTGCGGCATCATTAATTCCGTTTTTGGAGCATGATGATGCGAACCGTGCATTGATGGGGTCAAACATGAGTCGTCAGTCTGTACCACTTCTTCGTCCAGAAGCTCCAATTGTTGGAACAGGACTAGAAAAACTTGTTGCTCGTGATTCGCGAGTTATGAGTTATGCTGAAGGAACTGGTGTAGTTGTGGAGGTTGATGCTAATTCTGTGACCATCAAGTATGAGAGGTCAGAAGAGGATGAATTAGTAAGCTTTGACGATGAGTACAAGACTTACACGTTCACTAAATTCAAGAAAACCAACCAGAGCACTACTGTCAATATTAGACCAGTCGTTAAAAAAGGCGATAAGGTTAAGAAAGGACAAGTATTAAGCGAAGGCTATGGAACGGATAAAGGTGAACTTGCACTAGGTCGAAACTTAATGGTGGCATTCATGCCTTGGAAAGGATTCAACTTTGAGGATGCGATTGTGATCTCCGAAAAAGTAGTTCGGGATGACATATATACAAGTATTCACGTTGATGAATATGTTTTAGAAGTTAGAGATACAAAACGAGGTCTAGAGGAACTTACTGCGGATATACCCAATGTTAGTGAAGAAGCAACCAAAAACCTTGACGAAAACGGTTTAATTCGAGTAGGAACTGAGGTTAAGGAAGGTGATATCCTAATTGGTAAAATCACACCGAAAGGTGAGACGGATCCCACTCCGGAAGAAAAACTTCTTAGAGCCATTTTTGGTGATAAAGCTGGCGATGTGAAAGATGCTTCTTTGAAGGTATCTCCGTCAGGATCTGGTGTCGTAATTCAGAAAAAGTTGTTCTCAAGAGCGATCAAAGACCGCAAGGCGAAAGCTCAGGAAAAGAATATACTTGAAGATGTAGACAAGGAATATGAAAAGATCATTGAAGAATTGAAGGTCAAATTGGTGGATAAGCTATTTACTATCGTAAATGGCAAAACATCTCAAGGTGTATTCAATAAATACAACGAGGAAATGATCAAGAAGGGCATGAAGTTCACAATGAAGAGTCTTCAAGGGTTGGATTATACTACTCTTAGTCCTGCTGGTTGGACCACGGATGATGCTAAGAACGATATGATTAAGAGAACTCTTAATAACTATAATATCAAGGCTAATGATGCTCTAGGTCAGATGAAGCGTAAGAAGTTTGCAATTACTGTGGGAGATGAACTTCCTCAAGGAATTGTGCAGCTTGCAAAGGTTTACCTGGCAAATAAGCGTAAGCTAAAGGTTGGAGATAAGATGGCTGGACGTCACGGTAACAAGGGTATTGTTGCTAAGATTGTTCGTTCAGAGGATATGCCATTCCTTGAGGATGGAACTCCAGTTGATATTGTATTGAATCCACTGGGTGTGCCATCACGGATGAATCTTGGTCAGATTTTCGAAACAGTTCTTGGTTGGGCTGGTAAGAATTTAGGGCTCACGTTTGCCACTCCGATTTTTGATGGAGCAACTATTGATGACATTCACAGTTATACAGCTAAAGCAGGTGTTCCGGATTATGGAAGAACATATCTATTCGATGGTGGCACAGGAGAGCGATTCGATCAACCAGCAACAGTTGGTGTGATATACATGCTCAAACTTCACCACCTTGTTGATAATAAGATGCACGCAAGATCTATAGGACCATACTCACTTATTACTCAGCAACCATTGGGTGGTAAGGCACAGTTTGGTGGACAAAGATTTGGTGAGATGGAGGTTTGGGCGCTTGAGGCGTTCGGAGCTTCACATATCCTACGCGAGATCTTAACAGTAAAATCAGATGATGTAATTGGTAGAGCGAAAGCTTACGAGGCCATCGTAAAAGGCGAGCCAATGCCTGAACCAGGGATTCCTGAATCGTTCAACGTATTGCTTCACGAAATGCGCGGTCTCTGTCTAAATATTACACTAGAATAAGCTTATTCATACCATTAAAAGGAATTTACAATGGCATTAAGAAAAGAACAACGTCCGCAAAGCGGGTTTAATCAAATAACTATCAGCCTTGCATCACCTGAGATGATCTTAGAGAAATCTCATGGGGAAGTGTTGAAGCCTGAAACAATTAACTATCGTACGTACAAGCCTGAACGTGATGGTCTATTCTGTGAACGAATTTTCGGTCCAGTGAAAGACTATGAATGTCACTGCGGTAAGTATAAGCGTATCCGTTACAAGGGTATTGTTTGCGACCGTTGTGGTGTTGAAGTAACTGAGAAGAAGGTTCGAAGAGAGAGAATGGGTCACATTTCATTGGTGGTTCCTGTAGCTCATATTTGGTATTTCAAATCTCTTCCAAACAAAATTGGTTATTTACTAGGTCTTCCAAGTAAAAAGCTAGATTCAATCATCTATTACGAGCGTTATGTTGTAATCAATGCAGGTATAGCGAAGAATAAAGATGGAGAGGATTTAAACTATTTGGATTTCTTGACAGAAGAGGAATACCTAGATATTCTAGATACCCTTCCGAGAGAGAATCAATACTTCGATGATAAGGATCCTGAAAAGTTTATTGCGATGATGGGAGCAGATGCATTATATGCATTGCTTCAGCGTTTAGACTTGGATGAATTAAGTTATGATTTGCGTCATAAGGCCAATACAGAGACGTCTCAGCAAAGAAAGAATGAAGCATTAAAGCGTCTTCAGGTTGTCGAGTCTTTCCGTTCTGCTAATGAGCATATTCTCAATCGACCTGAGTGGATGATCGTAAAGGTAGTACCAGTTATCCCACCAGAGTTGCGCCCATTGGTGCCATTGGATGGTGGGCGATTCGCAACGTCTGACTTGAATGACCTTTATAGAAGAGTGATTATTCGAAATAATCGATTGAAGCGATTGTTAGAAATTAAAGCTCCGGAGGTAATCTTGAGAAATGAGAAGCGTATGCTTCAAGAAGCAGTTGATTCATTGCTTGATAACTCTCGCAAGTCATCCGCAGTGAAAACAGAGTCTAACAGAGCGCTCAAGTCACTATCTGATAGCTTAAAAGGTAAGCAAGGTCGTTTCCGTCAGAACTTATTGGGTAAGCGTGTTGATTATTCAGCGCGCTCTGTAATTGTCGTTGGTCCCGATTTGAAGCTTCATGAATGTGGTCTTCCTAAGGACATGGCTGCTGAGTTGTTCAAACCGTTTATTATTCGCAAGCTAATTGAAAGAGGCATTGTGAAAACGGTGAAGTCCGCGAAGAAAATTGTGGATAAAAAGGAACCAGTAGTTTGGGATATTCTTGAAAACGTTTTGAAAGGGCATCCAGTTCTATTGAACCGAGCACCAACTCTTCACCGTTTGGGTATCCAGGCATTTCAACCTAAGTTGATTGAGGGTAAGGCGATTCAATTACATCCACTTGTTTGTACTGCATTCAACGCGGATTTCGATGGTGACCAGATGGCGGTGCACGTTCCTCTTGGACACGCTGCTGTATTGGAGGCTCAATTACTGATGCTTGCTTCGCACAACATCTTGAATCCTGCAAATGGTGCTCCTATTGCTGTACCTTCTCAGGATATGGTACTGGGTTTATATTACATCACTAAGTCTAGAAAGAGTACTGCTGAATTAGTAATGAAGGGCGAAGGCAAGGCTTTCTACTCTCCAGAAGAGGTAATCATAGCTTACAATGAGGGTAAGTTAAGCCTTCATGCTGAGATTAAACTTCGAGCTACAATTCACGGTGAGCGTAAGATTATTGATACTACGTGTGGTCGAGTTCTTTTCAACCAAATGGTTCCAGAAAAGGCTGGTTACATTAATGAAGTATTGACAAAGAAATCGCTGAGAGACATTATCGGTCGAGTATTGAAGGCTTGTGGAATGGCTGCTACTGCTAAGTTCCTTGATGATATTAAGTCACTTGGTTTCTACATGGCTTTTAAAGGCGGTTTATCATTCAATTTAGGTGATGTAATTGTGCCTGATGAGAAGTTGACTCTTCTTGCTAAGGCTCAAACTGAAGTGGATGAAGTAATGATGAACTACAACATGGGTCTCATCACTAACAATGAGCGTTACAATCAAATCATTGATATTTGGACACACACCAATTCGAAGTTGACGCACGTTTTGATGAATCGATTGGAAAATGACAATCAAGGATTCAATTCGGTTTACATGATGTACCATTCTGGTGCTCGTGGATCTAAGGAGCAGATTCGTCAGTTATCAGGTATGAGAGGTTTAATGGCTAAGCCACGTAAGTCGGGAGACACTGGTGGAGCAATTATTGAGAATCCGATTCTTTCGAATTTCCGCGAAGGACTTTCGATTTTGGAGTACTTTATTTCAACTCACGGTGCGCGCAAAGGTCTTGCCGATACTGCACTTAAGACTGCCGATGCAGGTTATTTGACTAGAAGATTGGTAGATGTTGCTCAAGATGTTATCGTAGCTTCTGAAGACTGTGGAACATTGAGAGGTATCACTGCTATGGCATTGAAGAAGAACGAGGAAATCGTTGAACCATTGCACGAGCGTATCACAGGTCGTACCAGTGTTTATGATGTTTATCATCCTCAAAGCGATGAATTGTTGGTTGCGGAAGGTGAGGAGATCACTGATGACATCGCTTTGATCATTGAAGATGCTGGAATTGAAGAAGTAGAAATTCGTTCGGCCTTAACATGTGAAATGCCTCGAGGTATTTGTACTAAGTGTTATGGTCAGAACTTATCTACTGGTAAACAAGTAACCAAAGGTGAGGCCGTGGGTGTTATTGCGGCACAATCAATCGGTGAGCCGGGTACTCAGTTAACATTACGTACATTCCACGTGGGTGGTACGGCCTCTAGTATTGCATCAGAGTCTAAAGTAATGGCTAAGGTTGATGGTAAGGTTGAAATAGACGAGTTGCGTACTGTTGAAAAAACAGAAAAGGACGGAACCAAGAAGCAAGTTGTAATTGGTCGATCTGCAGAAATGAGGTTGATTGATGCGAAAAGCGGAATGACGGCTGCAACTAGCATTATCCCATATGGATCTGAAGTATTCGTGAAGAGTGGTGATAAGGTGAAAAAAGGCGACATGATATGTCAGTGGGATCCATATAACGCGGTTATTCTATCTGAATTTGGTGGAAAACTAGTGTATGAAAGCATCGAAGAAGGTGTTACATATAAGGAAGAATCTGATGAGCAGACTGGCTTCCGTGAAAAAGTGATTATCGATAATCGGGATAAGACTAAAAATCCAACCATTCACGTTACTGATGCCAAGGGTGAAACGCTTCGATCATACAGTATTCCTGTAGGAGCGCACATCATGGTGAATGAAGGTGAAAAGGTTGGATCTGGTGCTATCTTGATTAAAATACCAAGATTAGGTGGTAAAGGTGGTGGTGATATTACCGGTGGTTTACCGCGTGTTACTGAACTTTTCGAAGCACGTAATCCATCTAATCCTGCAATTGTTTCTGAGATTGACGGTATTGTTAGTTTCGGTAAGATTAAGCGTGGTAATAGAGAAATTATTGTTGAAACAAGAATTGGCGATAAATCGAAATATTTAGTTCCATTGTCTAGACACATTCTTGTTCAGGAAAATGACTTTGTGAAAGCGGGTCAACCACTTTCTGATGGCGCTATTACTCCAGCGGATATTTTAGCTATCATGGGGCCAACTGCAGTTCAAGAGTACTTGGTGAATGAAATTCAGGAAGTATATCGATTACAAGGTGTGAAGATTAACGATAAGCACTTTGAAGTTATCGTTCGTCAGATGATGCGTAAGGTTACAATCTTGGATCCCGGAGACACTAAGTTCTTAGAGCTTCAGAATGCAAACAAAACGGACTTCATCGCTGAGAATGATAGAATTTTTGGAATGAAGGTGGTTGTTGAGCCAGGTGATTCTGAAACAATGAAAGCGGGGCAGATTATCAATGCACGTAAATTGAGAGATGAAAATTCTCAGTTGAAGCGAAAGGATAAGAAGCTTGTTGAAGCTAGAGATGCGGTTCCTGCTACTGGTCAGCCAGTACTTCAAGGTATCACTCGTGCTTCACTACAAACTGAAAGTTTCATCTCAGCTGCTTCCTTCCAAGAAACAACGAAGGTGTTGAACGAAGCTGCTGTGAGCGGTAAGATCGATTACTTGAAAGGACTTAAGGAGAATGTGATCGTAGGTCACCTGATTCCTGCTGGAACTGGATTGATTGATTACCGAAACATAGTAGTTGGTAGCCAGGAGGAATATGACCAAATGATTGGTGCTCGTTCAGAAGCAGTAGTTGAAGATTACGAATAGAATCAGATTAAAATGGCAGACGAAAAGGAAATAAAACAAGGTCAGATCAATATTGAATTGAGTGAAGAAGTTGCCCAGGGTGAGTATTCAAACTTGGCAGTGATAACACACTCGAATGCAGAATTTATCGTAGACTTTGTAAGCATGATGCCAGGAACGCCTAAAGCTCGTGTGAAATCGAGAATTATACTGGCCCCACAGCATGCTAAGCGACTTCTAAAGGCATTGAATGATAACGTGAGAAAGTTTGAAAGTCAACATGGTGAGATAAATGATATTGAACCTGGAAACGCTCCTTTTCCGATGAACTTCGGCCCTGCGGCTGAGGCGTAGTCGTTTTGTTCAACATAGAAAAGGCTATCCAATTGGGTAGCCTTTTTCGTTTTCTTAAGTTTTGATCAATATCCTATTTTAAGGCTCTGTCATTGAACAATATGTAGCCAAAGTGAAAGAAGAATGTGACTGGCTGATTTTCTTTGTATACGCTGATTTCAGGTAAATTGTAATAATAGTTCACACTAAAACTAAGAGGGCCTAGTGGAGTTTTATAAACAGCATTTGCTGTGGCAATCGTATAATATTTAGATCCAATAAAGCTTGGTGAATTGTTTCGGATAAACACTTCTTCTTCTGTGTTTCCATCCATATCAATATCATTAATATCAGTAATAATATCCGCGTACTCAAATGGTTTAAATAAATAACCTTCGAGTCTAAGATCTAAGTTTTTGTATACGTTGAAAATGAATTTATGCCCCACAGCAGCATATTTATAGGCTCGAAATGACTCTAAGAATAATGTTTGACTTTCAGGAGTGGGTTGAAACGCTGGTGACCTTAATTGGCTTGCCGAGTAGTTTGTAAATAGGCGTTGAGTAGAATAGACACCTTCAGCATAAAAACCTAGTCGGAGAATTCCTTGTCGCTTATAATAATTGTCATATATAGCCTTGAAATCGACCCAATCATGTGATGACGTACTTCCAATTTGATCCAATGATGTACTGCCAGGAGTGTACTTTTCTTCACCTTCAACGTAACGAAATGATATTCTGAGAAAAGCTCCGGCATTTGGATAAAGCTTTTCATTAAAACTATTTTTTTCAAAAGCACCGCTAAAAGTTGTTCCTCTAAAAACTGTGATGTCCTTGAGATCATCTCCCCCAAAATCTGGGGTTTGAAAATAGTCGTCCTTCAATGAAACGGCACCGCCACCAAATGAAAGTTTGGATTTATTCGATAGGGCAAGTGCGAGGTCTCCTCGAAAGAATTGTTCATTTTGAATCAGGAATAGCGAATTGTTGTTCTCAAAGAAATTGGCTCGGCTTTCGAAATAATTCCAACGGCTTAGAACCCCTTTCATTTCGAAATAGATGGGTAACCTAACAGGAATGTCAATTCGTCCCATTCCCAAAACAGAATTGTAAAGCTTGCCGAAGTAGGTGTTTGCGTAAAAACTAGAACCAGTGTTATTCATGGCTGAATAACCAATTCCAACATATCCAGTATTGATTGGTCTGGATGATATGTTGCCACCTATTTCTAGAAGTAAGTTTTTTTCTTTGCGAACAGTCAGTTGCAATCGATACGTGGAATCCGTTGCCAACCCTATTGTCGATGGGAAAATGCGATCGACCTTGTCCGATTCAAGAAGTCGATAATATCCTTTGGTTAGACTGTTCATTGTAAGATTTTGGTTCTTTCTTGGTTTTAAAATCAAACCGACATAAGCACTTTGTGATTTGCTCAGACCTTCATATTCTATTTCACTAAAATTCAATGGAATTTTTGCATCGTTAAATTTTTTCCGATTTACATCAACTACCTTCTGATGAACTCTTCTGTGTACTTTGTTCTTAATGTCATCCATTGATCTCAATGTGGCAACGTATCCTGAATCAACATTTTCTTGACTATGCTTAAAATCAAAGGTTCCATAATTGACTTTTGGTTCAATCAAAACGCAACACTCCTGTTCAAGGGTATAGTTAGTCTTACTCACGACCATATTGCGTAACTGTGATATGGCATCACCTTCTCGAGGTGGCTCCTCGTTGGAACTTACTTTACATCCAATGATGACGTCAGGATTGAAATCATCTCGCATCACATCAGTTGGAAAATTATTGTATAAACCACCATCAAAAAGTAGTTTCCCGTCAATGGTAATTGGCTCCAGGTAAAGGGGGTAGCTCATGCTGGCCCTTACAGTTCGGTTTAAATTGCCGCTCGAAAAGATCATTGATTCTTTGTCTTCAATGTTGGCAGCAACACATCTGAAAGGAACAAAGAGGCTATCAAAATTATAATTAGCAACTTGACTGGCAGGCTCTAACATCGCCATCATCTCAATATCTAAAGATGATGGATCAATAAAATTTGTCGGCAAAGAGGTATTAAGAAAATTAGAGTCAGAACTGACCCTAAACGAAAACCAACTCGCGTTCGCTATCGGTTTTCTGAAATAATAGATGTATTTATCTTGGATTTGACCTTCTGCGAGTCGTCTATAGTAGTCACTAGCAACGATTTTTTCTATTTGCTCAGGAGAAAAACCGGCTGCATACATTCCACCGATGAGAGCACCGACAGAAGTCCCTGTTATATAATCTATTGGAATAGAGTTTTCCTCCAATGCCTTTAAAACTCCAACATGAGCCAGACCACTTGCTCCACCTCCACTTAAAACTACTCCTACGCTTTGGGCCTGCATGAACTGACTCAAGACTAATAGCAACGCGAAAAGGGCAGTGGTTCGAGTTAACATGGTTCAAATCTAATCAACTTTTGTGGCGTTCATAATCAAGTGCAACTGTTCGTCTAAAGTTGGAAAAATATCCTGGTGCATGTCTCAGCCTTGATCCATACCAGCTAAATATTTCACCATTTACTAAGAATACTTTGGCTTTCGGGAATTGTTGCTGCATTTGAATGATATCCAATTCTTTAAAGGGATATGGCTCACTTGACAGAAATACAATATCTGGATGGAGATTAGTACCGATTTCGGGATATCGACTATGCGCATCTTCAATGCAATTGCTGAATCCAGCTCGGTTTAGCATATCGTTAATGAAAGTGTTGCGACCCGCAGCGATTAAAGGGTTTTTCCAAATCAAATACAGTGCTCTTAGTTTATCTAATCTAGACGCATTTAACGACTGGAAGGCCAATCGAATTTCAGATTGAATAAGATCTGATTCACTTTTCGTTTGTGTCAAATGACCAATAGTGTCAATCATTTGCAACGAATGCTCGAGGGTATAAATGTCCGACATCCAAACTGGAAAATCGCGTTCCAGCTGTGCGATGTCCCCGTGCGAATTTTCTTCCTTATTCCCAATGATTAGATCTGGATTTAGCGCTCTAATCCGCTCAATATCCAATTTTTTGGTTCCGCCCACGCGAGTTTTACTCCTAAACCAAGAGTTAGGATGGATGCAAAATTTGGTGATTCCTACGACTCTCTCGCCTAGGCCAAGATCATGGAGCAACTCGGTTTGGGATGGCACTAAACTGATAATGCGATCCGGTCGAGATGGTATTTCTACCAAGCGCCCCATTTGATCCTTTATGGCATGCTTCATGACATTGCTGCGACCAAATCATGCCGTGTGATAATATGGTATTTACCTTGACCCATATCCACCAACACGGCTCCGTTTACTTCATCAATTCTTTTGGCTATCGAGGAAATCGGATCAGATAATTGCACCACTGGATATGGAGCTTGCATGTAGTTGCTCACTGCTTTGTCGCGGGCAGTTGGATCTGTTGCCAAGGCTGGGAGTAAATTAACATCGTCTAAGCTTCCAATGAACTTGCTATCTTCCATCACTGGCAGTTGCGATACGTCAAACTTGCGCATGATAGCAATCGCATTATGCACAGGTTCACCAGAATTGACCTTTAATAGCGGTAGCTCCATTCTATCGGCAATAAGATCTTTTGCGGTCTTATTACCATCATTCAAAAATCCGCGATCGCGCATCCAATCATCATTAAAGACCTTGCCTACGTATCGTGAACCGTGATCGTGAAATAACACCACAACTACATCTTCGGGTTTCAATTCGTGTTTCATCTGACGCAACACCTGAAATGCTGAACCCGCTGAGTAACCTAGGAGCAACCCTTCTTTCAGCGCTAATTCTCGGGTAACTAAAGCTCCATCGCGATCGGTGATTTTCTCGAAGTGATCAATGACGGAGAAATCAACATTCTTAGGAAGTATGTCCTCGCCAATTCCCTCAGTAATGTAGCTATAAATCTCTTTTTCATCGAAAATCCCAGTTTCATGGTATTTCTTGAACACTGAACCGTATGAATCAGCGCCCCATATTTTGACGTTCGGATTTTGTTCCTTCAAGTATTTTCCAACGCCTGATATTGTTCCGCCTGTACCAACACCAACTACGAAGTGAGTGATTTTACCATCCGTTTGTTTCCAAATTTCAGGTCCCGTGGATTCGTAATGTGAAACTGCGTTTGAAGCGTTGTCGTATTGATTTACCCAATAGGAGTTTGGAATTTCTGCGTTTAAGCGTTTCGCTACAGAATAATACGAGTCTGGATGTTCTGGCTCTACATTGGTTGGACAAACATGAACGGTTGCTCCAACGGCCTTCAGGATATCCATTTTCTCTTTGCTTTGCTTATCACTTAGCGTACAATGTAGTTTGTACCCTTTCACTATAGCAGCAAGTGCCAAGCCCATTCCAGTATTTCCACTGGTACATTCAATGATGGTTCCACCTGGTTTTAGGTCTCCTCGCGCTTCTGCATCCTCAACCATTTTCAAGGCCATACGATCCTTAACACTGTGTCCGGGATTGAAGTATTCAATTTTCCCAAGAACAGTGCAAGGAAGGTCTTCCGCAATTTTATTCAGCTTGACCATTGGCGTATTTCCAATGGTTTCGAGAATGTTGTTTTTAATATCCATTCAGTCTAGAAATTATGCCTACGAAGGTAAAAATCGAAAGGGACGGGTTTTCAGATTTATGCGAGTATCTGCACGACCTTTTTAATTGAATCGGATGGTCTTGACTGGGTCTATTCGGCTGACCATCATCGATGGTAATATCAACATCAAAAGTGATATAACAACACTCCCAAGATTAATGAAGAACAGAGTATTGAGATCAAACATTACTGGCACATGGTCTATGTAATAACTGGTTTTGTCTAGTTTCAAAAACTCGAACTTGTACTGTAGGTAGCCCAATCCGATTCCGATAATATTCCCCCAAAAAGTTCCGAGTAAAATTAAGTAGGCCGCGTTGTATAGAAAGATGCGACTCAAGCTTTGATTCGTGGCACCCATGGCTTTTAACAGGCCAATCATATTGGTTCTTTCTAAAATAAATACGAGTAGAGCTGTGATCATGTTAATACCAGAAACCAAAACCATGAGCGTGAGAATAATGATCACGTTCAAATCCTGAAGTTCTAACCAACCAAATATTTCCATGAACTGATCCGTGATTTTAAGCGTGGTAAACTCCCATGAGATATGTTTTGAAATGATCTCATCCAATTTGTCAAGATCTTCAAATGAATTCAAGGTGACTTCAAATCCAGCCACTTGATTCTCCGTCCAATTACTGAGTTTTTGCACATGCCGCAAGTCGCAAAGCAAAATACTCGCATCAAATTGTTCCATGCCACTCTCGTAGATGCCTCCAATGATGAATCTGCGCTTGCGTTCCTTTTCATCTTGAATGAACACCACCGTGACTTTGTCGCCAAGATTCAAATTCAACTTGTTGACAATGTATTTAGAGATTAAAATGCTGTCGGTTTTCTGGCTATCGGGTATGCCGAAAATCCTGCCTTCCAATAGGTTTTTTTCGAAAAATGTCCAATCGAAATCGCTGCTTACCCCCTTTGCAACAACTCCTTTTATTTCTCCGTTGGCGGTGAGTATTCCACTTTTATGTGCGTAAACATTGATGTTTTTTACACTAGGCTCATTCTGTATGTCCTTCAGGAAATCTTGATTTCGGTCAATAGGTTTTGCTCCAAGGGTGTTAGCGGGGTTGTACAGTGAAATTTGAAGGTGAGAACCAAATCCGATGACCTTCTGCTGTATTTCGTGTTGAAACCCTGTGACAATTGCCACTGAAAGAATCATTACTGCCATACCAATGGCTATCCCTCCGACTGCGATGCGTACGATGGTCGAACTGCTTCTTCCTGTAACCCCGCTGTTTCGACCAGCGATCATTTTTTTAGCGAGATGGAATTCGTAGGGCAATGGAAAGTGTTTAAAACTTGAGAGACTTCAGTTCAATGCAGGTGTGAAGATGCAGATTTTTGAAAATGTAATTGCAACGTATGAAAACACTATTGGTTTCACTTCTCATTTTCGCCACGAGTTTGCTGGGTTACTCGCAGAATCTATACAAAACGGATGCAGATATTTCCGTTGGGGCGAAACAAACAGATAACTATTTGAAGCCACTTGATGGATTGAAAGTGGCCGTAGTTGGAAATCACACTTCCATGGTTGACTCTGTTCATGTGGTAGACTTTCTTCTGAATAATGGAGTAGAAGTGGTGAAGGTATTTGCGCCCGAACATGGATTCAGAGGAAAAGCGGATGCTGGTGAAAAAGTGGACAGTGAAATTGACTCTAAAACAGGTCTTCCCATTGTGAGCTTATATGGATCGCATAAGAAACCCACCGCAGAAGATTTGAGTGGAGTGGACCTCGTGATTTTTGACATCCAAGATGTGGGTGCACGGTTCTATACTTACATTTCTACCATGACCTATGTAATGGAGGCATGTGCTGAGAATGAAAAAAAAATGATGGTTTTCGATCGACCGAATCCAAATGGATTTTACGTGGATGGACCAATGCTCGAACCTGAATTTAAATCCTTTGTGGGTATGCTTCCCATACCGGTTGTTCATGGGATGACAGTTGCAGAATTGGCTCAGATGATCAATGGTGAGGGATGGTTGGAAAATGGGGTCAAGTGCGATTTATCGGTAATAGCCTGCAAAGGATATCAACATAAGGATATATATGTATTACCCATCAAGCCATCCCCAAATCTACCCAACCAAAACGCGATTTTACTTTACCCTTCCCTCTGTTTTTTTGAGGGAACTAGTGTGTCCGTGGGGCGGGGAACTGACCATCCCTTCGAAGTGTTTGGACACCCCAATTTGCAGACGGGCTCTTATGTGTTTGTACCTGCTCCAAATGAAGGTTCTAAACACCCAAAACACGAGGGAGTACCATGTGTGGGCTGGAATTTGACCGAATTTGGGGGTAAGAACATACAGGAGAAAAAGTATCTGATCCTCGACTACATGGTCAATGCTTATCGTGAGTTTCCTGAAAAAGAAAGCTTCTTTTTAAGCAATGGTTTCATTAATAAGCTTGCTGGTACCGATCAGCTGCAAAAGCAAATAGAGCAGGGCATGACAGCCGATGAAATCAGACAAACTTGGAGAAGCGATATTGCAGATTTCAAGGCAAAAAGGCGTAAGTACCTGCTATATCCAGATTTTGAGTAGGCCTACTTAAATAGACTATTTCAGATTGATCTGTACGGCACTGCTCTGAGCTTCCAAAGTCTTTGGATATTCTTCCAATGCGTGACGCAAAACCTCAACCGCCTTTTTTAGCTTGTCCTTTTCTAGCACGTATGCAAGTCTGACCTCGCGCGTGCCAAGGTCTGGTGATGCATAAAATCCAGCAGCAGGCGCCATCATAACGGTCGCTCCTTTATAAGAATAACTATCTAAAATCCATTGGCAAAAATTTTCTGCACTATCCACAGGCAATTCGGCCATGGCGTAAAATGCGCCACCAGGTTTTGGGCAAGTGACCCCTTCAATAGAGTTTAATCCGTCCACTAATATGTCTCTTCGGCTGAGGTATTCTTCTTTTACATCATCAAAATATTGTTGTGGAGTGGCCAATGCAGCTTCGCCTGCGATCTGTCCAAGAGTTGGAGGGCTCAATCTTGCCTGTGCAAACTTCATGGCCGTTGCCATTACCTCAGTGTTCTTAGATACTAAGGCTCCCACTCGTGCCCCACACATGCTATAGCGCTTTGATACGGAATCTACAATGATGGCGTGGTTTTCCAGACCTTCTAAACTCAATATGGAATAGTGTTCCGCTCCATCGTAACAGAATTCGCGATACACCTCATCTGCAAACAGGAATAGGTCATGCGCTAAAACGATCTTACGAAGCGTCTCTAATTCTTCTTGGTTGTATAGGTAACCGGTAGGGTTTCCGGGATTACAGATTAGTATACCTCGGGTTCTATCGTTGATGAGTTCCCTAAAGTCTTCAATGGGAGGCAAGGCATAGCTATCTTTCAAATAGGTGGTAATAGGTCTTAATATCACTCCAGCCTCTAAAGCAAATGCATTGTAGTTAGCATAGAATGGCTCTGGAACAATTACCTCGTCCTCTGGGTTAAAGCAGGTCATCATCGCAAACAAAATGGCCTCTGAACCACCATTGGTAACGATAATGTCGTTGTGGTCTACATCTATTCCTTTTCCTCTGTAATATTTAGCCAGTCCTTTTCTGTACGATTCAAAGCCGGCACTGTGGCTATATTCTATTACTTTTTTATCGAAGTTTTTAATGGCGTTGAGCGCAACTTCAGGTGTTTCAATATCGGGTTGACCAATATTTAAATGAATTACCTCATTACCCGCCTCAATGGCAGCCTCTGCGTATGGTACTAATTTTCTGATTGGCGATTCTGGCATCGCGAAACCTTTGTTCGAAATAAATGGCATAGGAGAAAGGTGTAAATCTTTATTCTAGAACTGGATTCAAATATAGCAGCGGGCGAACATTTGGAGCATAAAAAAACCCTAATCCTGAAATTTCAGGATTAGGGCCAAATTGAATTCCTCGAAAGAATCTTAGTTAGCTGATGGCGCCATGGTTGGCTCCTTCGCTGGCATTGCCGAATCATCTGCCTTCGGTGCTGCCTCAATGTTTCCTTTGATGCGGATCACTTTAGTCTTAGAGTTTCCAGCATTTGAAGTAATAGTTACAGACTTGTTGATTGGACCAACACGCTTGCTATCATACTTCACTTTGATCTCTCCGGTTTGACCTGGAGCGATTGGCTCACGTGGCCAAGTTGGTACTGTGCATCCACAAGAACCTTTTGCGTTAGCGATAATTAATGGTTCCGTACCTGTGTTTTTGAATGAGAAAACAGTGCTAGCATCACCGTGCTGCATCATGTTTCCAAAGTCGTGGACTTCTTTTTCGAATTCAATCTCAGCTCCACTTTCTGCTGCTTCCTGTGCGAATGCTCCGGCTGACATCATCATGATGGTTCCTAGAGCTAAAAGTAATTTCTTCATAGTATGGTTTTTAATCAGATGTCAAATTTACGCTCTCAACAATGCGCAGCCTTTCGTTTAACACAACTTTAAGATTTGGACTAATTGCCAATCCTTAAGGTTAAACAAGAATATGAAATTACATTTGTCGATTCTTAAAATTAAGCTAAGTAATGAGCGAATTGTCAACGCGATATAATCCTGCAGAGGTAGAAGGTAAGTGGTATAAGCACTGGATGGAGCAGGGTTTTTTTAAATCGAGTCCCGATCCGGATAAAGAACCATTCACGGTTTTAATTCCTCCACCTAACGTTACTGGAGTGCTTCATATGGGGCACATGCTCAACAATACCATTCAAGATATTCTCATTCGAAAGGCCCGGTTAGAAGGAAAAAATGCCTGCTGGGTGCCAGGAATGGATCATGCATCCATTGCTACGGAGGCCAAGGTAGTGAAGCGGTTACGCGAAAAAGGAATTAAGAAGTCTGACATCGGTAGAGAAGAATTTTTGAAACACGCTTGGGAGTGGAAGGAAGAATTTGGCGGGGTCATTTTATCTCAACTTCAAAAACTAGGGGCCAGCTGCGATTGGGACAGAACACGGTTCACCATGGACGAGAAGTACTATGAAAGTGTCATCGATACCTTCCTTCATCTGTATGAAAAGGATTTGATTTACCGAGGATATCGAATGGTGAACTGGGACTGTGAAGCGCTCACCGCTGTGTCTGACGAAGAGGTAATTCACACCGAAGAATCAGGCAAAATCTACAGCGTGCGTTATCAAATTGCTGGAACAAACGAATTTGTAACCATCGCCACTACACGACCTGAAACCATTGTAGGTGATACCGCTATTTGTATTCATCCGGATGATGAACGCTATAAGCACCTCCATGGCAAAAAGGCGATTGTCCCAATCGTGAATCGTGAGGTTCCCATTATTTTGGATGAATATGTGACCATGGATTTTGGTACAGGTTGTTTGAAAGTAACTCCCGCTCATGATACGAATGACTATGAGTTGGGCCAAAAACATAACCTTGAGTCGATTGATATTTTAAATCCAAATGGAACGCTAAGCGAGGCTGCTCAAGTTTTGGTAGGGCAAGATCGGTTTGAGGCTAGAAAGAATATTATCCCTTTGTTGGAAGCAGCTGGAGCCTTGGTGAAAATTGAAGATTATCAAAACAAAGTGGGACGCAGTGAGCGAACCAACTCCATCATTGAACCCAGGTTGTCAAAGCAGTGGTTTGTTAAGATGAAACCGCTTGCAGAGCCTGGGCTGGAAGCGGTGGAAAGCGGGGATATTAAATTCCACCCACATAAATTCACGAACACCTATCGCCATTGGATGACTAATATCAAAGATTGGTGTATCAGTCGTCAGTTGTGGTGGGGACATCGGATCCCAGCTTGGTATTATGGTGAAGGTGATTCAGATTTTGTCGTTGCGAAAAATGCTGATGAAGCGCTCGCGAAGGCGAAAGTGGCTGCCGGCCGGGACTTATCAGCCAGTGACCTATGGCAAGATGAGGATGTGATGGATACATGGTTCAGCTCTTGGCTTTGGCCGATCAGCGTGTTTGATGGCTTTTATGACCGAACGGAGTTGGATTATTACTACCCAACGAACGATTTAGTTACAGGTCCAGATATCATCTTTTTCTGGGTGGCCAGAATGATCATGGCAGGTGAGGAATTTGAGAAGAAACGACCCTTCGAAAACGTCTATTTCACTGGATTGATTCGAGACAAGCAAGGGCGCAAAATGTCCAAGTCGCTCGGTAATTCTCCGGACCCAATCGACCTCATTGAAAAATACAGTGCAGACGGGGTGAGACTGGGATTGTTGATGACGGCTCCTGCGGGCAACGACATTCCCTTTGATGACGCCATTTGTGAGCAAGGAAGAAATTTCACCAACAAGATTTGGAACTCACTGCGGTTGGTCAAGGGTTGGGAAGTAGCGGATAAACCACAATCGGAAGCGAGTAAACTTGCTGTGATGTGGATGAATGAGCGCATCAAAAAAGATGTCTTAGAAATCAATGATCATTACAACAAGTATCGATTGAATGATGCTGCCCTCTGCGTGTATAAATTAATTTGGGATGCTTATTGTTCATGGTATTTAGAAGCCATTAAGCCAGAATATGGGGACTCAATAGATCGCGAAACATACCGGGCAACATTGGATATCTTGGGCAGATTGATGACCATACTTCACCCAATGATGCCGTTCATTTCGGAGGAGGTTTGGCATTCTATAGAGGAAAGATCGGAAACAGATTGCGCGATCATTTCGAGTTGGCCTGTTGCCGATTCTTACGACAAGGCTGCGATTTCGAATTTTGAAATGGCTCAATCCATTATCACTGAAATTAGATCCATACGAGCTTCTAAGAACTTGAGTCCGCGTGACGAATTGGTTTTAATGCAGAATGGCGAAAAAGGAGCGTACTCCCAATTTGAAGCGATCATCGCTAAATTGGCAAATGTCAGTCTGCAATATGGAAATCAACCTACTGGACCAGCTGCTTCATTTATTCTCGGAACCACCGAGTTTGCCATTCCACTGGAAGGGTTAGTAGATAGCGCGCAAGAAAAAGAGAAGTTGGAAGAGGAACTGAAATACCAGCGTGGATTCTTGAATTCGGTATCCAAGAAATTGGCCAATGAGCGATTTGTATCTAACGCTCCGGAAGCGGTCGTAGCTTCTGAGCGTAAGAAAATGGCTGATGCTGAATCACGAATTAAATCTATAGAAGAAGCGATTTCGAAGCTATAAGTGCATTCAGTTTTTGGACATAGCAAAACGTGTAGCGGAGTTTTTGCGGGCGCTGCTTTCTTTGTATGCTTCACTTTTTTCGCCACGGTCGGAGTTTCACAAATTGTCAACGTAGAATCCAAACGAGATGGTTTGGATGCGCAAGAAGGGTGGCACGGAAACGTCAATTTTAATTTGAGTTTTCAGAGAAACACCAGTGATATTTTGACCTACGGCAATAAATCAACCATCCAATGGCAAAAGAATAGACAGCGATTATTGCTATTGACGGACCTGAGTAGGGTGCAAGCAGCCGGAGCCGATTTTGTGAATCAAGGTTTTTGGCACGGGCGATACAACTATCACTTAGACAAGAAGAAGCGAGTCTCGGCCGAAGTGTTTCAGCAAGCTCAGTTCAATTCAGTTCAGCTGATTCAATTTAGGTACTTGACTGGCGCGGGCATTGGATGGAATGCAGTCGAAAAAGACTCAATTAAGTTCCGAGTGGGAACCTTACCGATGTATGAGTACGAAGAGCTGACCACAGACGTTATCGAACGAAATTTCCGCCAAAGCACTTATGTATTGTTTTTCTTCAGGTTAAAAATGCTGGAATTTCAAACCATCAATTATTATCAGCCGAAAATCACCGAGTTATCTGATTATCGTTTCAGTAGCTCTAGCACGATCGAATTCACCTTACGAAAGTGGTTGAAATATAACGTAAGCTTTGATTTACTATACGACTCCAAAGTACCATCGACCATTCCTGATTTAGTTTTTACTCTGCGAAACGGCTTAGGGGTTGAGTTTTAGATAAATTGTATGTCGCTACTTACCCTGTCAATATTGTTCATAGCACTCGGTGTTTTATGCTGGTTCTTTCCCGAGTTAATTTCAGGATGGGAGTTTTTATCCACAAATGACAAGGGCAGAAAGATCCTCCGGATTGGAGTTTGCTTGGGCCTTTTAGTGGTAGGTCTATTCCTATTTGTTTTGGATTATTTGACCTGAATCCATTTAACAGTTCCAATATCGATTTCCATGAGATTTGATCATTTTCAAACGTATCCCATCGCCCAATAGCTCGCATATCCCAACCATTCATGCATTAGCACATTCCAGTGGGCTAAAACAAGCGGATTTGGAATAAAGGATTCGACTCCAATTCCAGATTCGTTGCGGTAGGACTCCGCACAATAGGGGATAACCTTCAGTCCCTGCTTTTCAAAACAAGCAATGGCTCGCGGCATATGATAGCCAGAAGTGACTAATAAAATGGGCTCATCGGCCAATCCTTCAGCCTCTAAAAGCTTCTTGGTTTCAATCGCATTCTCACGCGTATTCCTCGATTCAGACTCAATCAGTACTTTCCTCATCGGAATGCCAATTTCATCGGCATATTTTGAGGCATACACGCTTTCCCGTAGCTCTGGATGCAATAGAAATCCACTGCCACCGCTGATCACTAATCGGTCAATCTTCCTTGTTTGCAACAGCCAAATACCTTGATTAAACCGATCGCTGCCGAAGCGAAAAGCAATCCGATTGGAAATGGTGTCGTAGGATGAAAATCCACCCAATACCACGCCAGCTTCACATTCTGGGATATCCTCTGTCAATAGAATTGGAGGCTCCCAGAAGTTGTTTACCCCATCCATGATCAGCGGACTGGTGAAAATAAATAGCATGGCAAACCCAGCGATTCGAAGTCTTTTGGACTGCTTTTTCCAGAAAAAACTAGCCACAAGTAGGATGAATATCCAACTGATGGGCATGACTAAAAACGACAGTATTTTACTCAGAGCGAAAAACATGTTAACCGTTCAAGATTTTAAATAGAGCCCCAATGGGTGTGAACACAATGATAGATATCAAAATGACATAGAGGTAGGTTAACAATGTTCGCAAAATGCCCTTAATTATGCTTGTTGATAGTGTCCGCACGTAAACGTAGAATATGACCAATAACAATAAGGGAGAAGATACCATCTCCCAGTATGCATCAAATCCAGGCAAAAATGCAGAGAAGAAAATATCGAGTGGTATGGATATAATAGTCATAAAGGAATTGGCATAGGCGTTGACAACAAGGTGTTCAGCATAGTTGAGTTTAGCCGGCCTGAAGGCTAGCCAAGAACCAATGGCGACAATGGGCACATTTGCTAAAATCATAAGATTCGAATACTCTTTCAGAACGCTCAGATTCAAGGGATTTTCCTCCTGCATCTCGATCATACCCTCTATCGAAAATCCAAAAACAGATACTACCAGTGCGTATAACGAGGCATAAACAATTAAGAATCGAAAGGGATTCATGTAACGATAGCGCTCACCCTGCACAAAGTCATTAATGACGACTTCTGGATTTTTAAACAACTCCAGTATCGTGAAAAGCAGCCCACGTTCAAGATTGAACATGTTCTTTAACATATCGTTGAACAGAAACTTCAAAGTGAGTCGTTCACGTTTTATCTGCCGATAACAAACGTTGCAACTCATTGACTCGTTCAGGAAATTGTCGTTCGATTTGGTCAGTGACATAGTATTTACAAAGCTACATTTGACGATTAATTGAAAGCATAGTTAGTGAAAGTCTGCATACTAGGAACAGCATGGCCGTATAGAGGTGGATTAACAGCAATGAATGAGCGATTGGCTCAAGAGTTTGTGGCAGAGGGACACGAAGTTGAAATCATCACGTTCACTCTGCAATATCCAAGTATTTTCTTTCCGGGTAAATCACAATTCGATGATCGTCCTAAACCTCCTTTTCAGATCAAAAGGATGCTCAATTCTATCAATCCATTCAGTTGGTGGCGCGTTGGAAGGTATTTGAAGAAATCACAACCCGATTTGATCGTGGTGAAGTATTGGATTCCATTTATGGCGCCTGCTTTTGGCACCGTCTTACGCATCGCGAAGAAAAACGGAAAAACGAAGGTGGTTTCTATATTGGACAATATCATCCCGCATGAAAAGCGGCTTTTCGATTTCCAATTGAGTAGCTATTTCGTGAAAGCTGTGGATGGTTTCATTACCCTTTCTAAAAGTGTATTGGAAGATCTAGGTCAGTTTGATAAATCCAAGCCCAGGAAGTTTAGTCCACACCCGGTGTATGACCACTTCGGTTCTGTAGCTTCAAAAACCGATGCCAGACACAAGTTAGGACTTAAGCAGGACGGCAAATACCTGTTATTTTTCGGTTTTATTCGAGATTACAAAGGGCTCGACTTATTGTTGAAAGCCATGAGCGATACGCGAATTCGAGAGGCTGGAATCCGATTGATCGTGGCGGGTGAGTATTATTCTAATCAAGAGGAATACGACCAATTGATCAATAAACTGGAGATCAGAGATTCGCTGGATCTCTTTACCAAATTCATTCCTGACAATGAGATCGCGCATTATTTCAATGCGGCAGATTGTGTGGTTCAACCGTATAAAACCGCCACGCAAAGTGGAGTGACTCAAATCGCCTATCATTTTGAGAAACCCATGATTGTGACCAATGTTGGAGGTTTGCCAGAAATAGTCCCGCATGGAGAAGTAGGCTTTGTGACTCACGTTGACCCTCTTTCCATTGCCGATCATATCATTGAATTTTATCGCGGTGATGTCAATCGTTTTGCAACCAAAATCAAGGAAAAGCAAAAGGAATATTCTTGGACAACGATGCTTAACAATGTCCTAAGCCTAGTTGACTAGTTAACATTTATATTCGCCTCCCATGATTTATCGCAGTAAAGCGCCATTGCGCATAGGTTTTGCAGGAGGTGGAACAGACGTTTCTCCTTACTCTGATGAATACGGTGGAGCCATATTGAATGCGACCATCAACTTATTTGCCTATGCCAGCATTGAACCAACTGACGATGGTAAAATCACCTTACACGCTGCGGACAAAAATGTTACACTCACTTTTGATTCTGCCGAAGAATTGCCCACGGGCGGTGGCCTAGACTTACAAATTGGAGCTTACAACAGAATCGTAAAAGACTTTGCCAAGAAGCCATTGTCGTTTAAAATGACCACCTTCATTGACGCTCCATCGGGTTCGGGTTTAGGAACGTCATCCACCTTGATGGTAGCAATATTAGGAGCATATGTCGAGTGGTTTGGATTGCCCTTGGGAGAATATGATATTGCTCACTTGGCATACGAGATCGAGCGAATCGACTTAGGAATGTTGGGCGGGAAACAAGATCAGTACGCTGCTACGTTCGGAGGTTTCAACTTCATTGAGTTCAAGGCGAATGATTCTGTGATCGTGAATCCATTGCGAATTAGAGAACGATACAAGCACGAACTGGCACATAACCTTCTTCTGTTTTACACCGAAACCAGCCGAGAGTCGAGCGCGATTATAGCCATGCAGCGCGATAGTGCGGCTGCCAAATCCGGTGCTGCTGTTGATGCCATGCACAAGCTGAAAGAACAAAGCGTCATGATGAAAGAGGCGCTTCTGAAAGGAGAAGTGAATCGCATGGGTGAAATATTGCACTTCGGCTGGGAGAATAAAAAACAAATGGCCAAGGGAATCAGCAATGAAATGATCGATGGCTTCTACAATCAAGCGATGAAAGCCGGTGCCACTGGTGGTAAAATTTCTGGCGCGGGCGGAGGTGGATTCATGATATTTTATTGCCCAGGAAACTCAAGACACATAGTTATTGAGGCCTTGGCAGAATTGGGTGGGAAAATCCAACCCTTTCAATTTTATAACGAAGGACTTTTAACTTGGAAAGGCGAATGAGTATAACATCAATCATCCAGCAATCGATAGATACAAAGGCCAAAATGCTTCAATCTGAAGCGTTGGTGAATAGCATTCAGCAGTGTGCAGACGCTTGGGTCAAGTGCTTGAATAATAAAGGAAAAGTCCTTTTTTGTGGCAATGGTGGAAGCGCGGCAGATGCGCAACACATTGCAGCCGAATTGAGTGGTCGATTCTATTTTGATCGTCCGGCTTTGTTTGCGGAAGCATTGCACGTGAACACCTCCTATTTAACGGCCGTTGCCAACGATTACTCCTACGATGTGGTCTATTCGCGCATGATCGAATCGAAAGGAGCTGAGGGCGATGTGCTGGTGGGAATTTCGACCAGTGGAAATTCTAAGAATGTGGTCTTGGCCATGCAGGAAGCCCAAAAAAGGGGAATGATCACCATAGGTTTCACAGGTGAAGCAGGGGGCGAGATGAGAAATTGCAGCGACATTTTGATCAACATTCCTTCAACGGATACACCGCGTATTCAAGAGTGCCACATATTGGTCGGTCATATCATTTGCGAATTAACCGAAGCAGCACTTTTTGAGCGAAAGAATTAAAACGGCTATTGTTTTGGCTGGCGGATTTGGCACTCGACTGCAATCTGTGGTGTCCGATGTGCCAAAACCTATGGCTCAAGTGGCAGGTCGTCCTTTCTTAGAATATATACTCGATTACTTGATTCATTTTGGTTTTACCGAAGTTGTACTCTCTACAGGTCACTTATCAGAAGTCGTTTCGGATTATTTTGGCGAACAATACAGGTCAATGACCGTGAAATATGCCGCAGAAACGGACCCACTCGGAACGGGTGGAGCCATCCTAAACTCTTTTCGATTTACAGACGCACAAAATGCCCTGGTCTTGAATGGAGATAGTTTTTTGGATGCGCCCTTAGACGAAGTCTTAAATAACGACCGATTGATGGATTGTGACGGTCTCATAGTGTTGCGACAAATGCCAAATCCAGATCGGTTTGGCACGGTCAGGCTTGGGACAACGGGGCTGGTCGAAGAATTTGAAGAAAAAAAGCCTGGATTGGACTCAGGTCTGATCAATGCAGGGATTTACATTTTGAATCGAAGTGTATTAGAACACTTTGGTTTGACAGGGAGGTTTTCCATAGAGGAAGATTTTTTCAAACCACATATATCAGAAGTGAAAATTGCTGGCTTCGTAACTGATGGCTATTTCATTGACATTGGAATTCCCGAGGAATACGACCGTGCACAATCTGATTTTAAAACCTTTCGTTACTCGTAGGTTGAGCCACCACAGGCTTTGTAATTTAGTCGCTCAGCATGGAAGGATTACCCAACGTCATCATTATCGGAGTCACCAAGGCAGGAACTACCTCGCTGCGCCAATACCTCATTGATCATCCGGAGATTGCTGGAGCAAAAATCAAAGAAACCTTTTTCTGGAATCGAGACAATGCCATTGATCATCCTGATTTAGATCGCTATAAAGTCATGTTTGAAGAGAGCAATGCAACCTGGTTGCTGGATAACACTCCACGTTATTTTCATGATTTGGCGGACAAGTGCAATAATCTGAAAACACATTTGGGTTCGGACTTAAAGGTCATACTTATCCTTCGCGAACCAAAAAGCCGGGTGTTTTCCTTTTATAAATTTAAAAAGCGAAGACTGGAGATTGCGGAGCAAACCAGTTTTACACAATACGTGGAACAATGTCTGAAGGCCAGCGATGCAGACAAACGAGCCAGCAATGAGCTTTTGGCGGGAGTGGACGAAGGTTGCTATGCCGAACCACTCGGAAAATGGGAATCGGCCTATGGTGATCAACTCAAGGTAGTATTCTTTGATCAGCTCAAAAGTGACCCAACCCGTTGCGTCCAATCCATCGCCTCTTGGCTAGAATTGGATGGTTCCTTTTATGATCAGTATGATTTCAAAAAAGAAAATCAATCCGTTGGATTTAAGAATCGAGGTTTGCATAAACTGGGTATGGGTGTTTACAAAACTCTGGAACCGATTCTACTGAAGAACAAAGGCATTCGTAGGATGATTACCAATGCCTATTACGCCTTAAACGGAAAGACCATCGAGGAGAAAATGACGGAGGAGAGCAAGTCGAAACTGGATGCATTCTATTCACACTCCATAACCGAACTTTCAAAACTCCATTGCATTTCTAAAAGCGATTACAAACCTGAGTGGATTAATAAATGACAGCATTGCCTAACATCACTAAAGAATGGACACTTTTTCTCGATCGGGATGGCGTGATTAATAAGCGTTTGCCAGACGACTATGTGAAAACCATCGCTGAGTTTGAGTTTTTGGATGGAGCACTCGAGGCCATTCAGGCATTTAATCATCTTTTTGGTGTGATTGTGATCGTTACCAACCAGCAGGGAATTGGGAAAGGCATCATGTCAAGCGAAGATTTAGATGCCATTCATGCGCACATGTTGTATCAAATCAAAGCGGCAGGTGGTCGAGTGGATCACGTGTTTTACTGTCCAAAATTAGCCGCTGAGAATGCCGATTGTCGCAAACCAAATACGGGCATGGGAATGGAAGCTCAACGGATGTTTCCCAATATAAACTTCCAAAAGTCGTTGATGGTAGGTGACAGCATCAGCGATATGGAGTTTGGTGAACGATTAGGCACGCATTGTGCATTCATCGGCTCCGATCAGCGTTATGCTTCGTTCGATTCGCTCATTCACGTTGCGCGGAGCATAACTTCCAAATAATTGAATTTTCAAATGCGAGTATCCTCCTAATTTTGAATCCATCATGAAGTTAAAGAGCCTATTTCTAGTTGTTGCTATGTTGCAGTTACTAGCTGTTCAAGCGCAAGAAGTGTTGAATGAAACCGATGCCAAAGGCCGAAAGCAAGGCACTTGGGTGAAGTATTATGAAAACGAAGATGGCAAAGAGCAGGAGCGTTATCGCGGTCAGTTCAAAGACGACAAGCCGGTAGGTACTTTCTTCTACTATTATGAGGAAGGTCAAAAAAGTTCGGAAGTCACGTATGAAGGTGAGGATGGAACCACGTCCAATGCTATTTTTTTTCATAAAAATGGAACCATCATGGCCGAGGGCAAATACATCAACCAAAAGAAAGTGGGTGTTTGGAAATACTATGACGACCAAACCATCCTTAGTTCCGTAGATCCGTACAAAGATGGGCTCCTCCACGGCATGTCTAAAGTCTATTTTCTGAATGGACAATTGGCTGCTGAAACTCCCTATATAGACGGTTTAAAGAATGGCGATTTTGTAGAGTATTTCAGTGACGGCACAGTCAAGATGAAGGGGACGTATCAAGACAATACCTACACCGGGAAGTATGTTCAGAATTATCCTGACCGAAAGGTCATGGTTGAGGGCGAATACAAGGCCGCGGTGAAAGATGGGTTGTGGAAATACTTTGCTGATGATGGTCGCTTAAAAGCACAGCAAGTGTATGAAACAGGCAAATTAATCAAAGAAAAAGTGGAGCCAGGATTCGAAATGGAAGAAGTGCCCATCGAAATTGAAGAGAAAGACAAGATAGACGAAGGCAAACTGTTGGACGAATACTACAAAGAGAGCGAGCAGGGGAGATAGCGGCTTCATGGCTAAGCTCAGTCACCATTAATCCTTGATTTTGTATTTGAAAGAAACCCATCAGAATATTACCTTGTACCCATATGGCTAACATCACCTTAAACGTGCATGATTTTCCCAATGGAGTCTATATCTTTATGCTCATCAACGATGAACAACTCCTTTCTCGGAAGAAATTAACCTTAGTGAAATGAGGGGGTTGATTTATTTTCTAGTCACAGCCATCTCAACCGTTACATATTCTCAATCTCAACAATTCAGCAGGGTTTATGACTTCAATGGAACGTTTGAGCAAAATGCTAATATTACTACGGTAAATTCAGGTTATATCGTAAATGGAATTTCTGCGACAAATTCCAAATTTTCTGGACTTCTTGTGCACTTGGCTACAAATGGAGATACAATTAATTCCAAAATCTACAATATTTTCGGCCTGTCAACCGTTGGAGGCTATTTTGAAAATACAATTGTACTTCAAGATCGAATAACAGTGGCATCTTAGTTATATGATTCAACAAATATTGCCCATGCATATGTTGCTCAATTTTCAATAAGTGGAGAAATGCTTTGGGTCGACTCATTGGGAGGTAGCGCGAATTTCACCTCTCTTGTGAAAATAGATGATGGCTACTTGATAGGTGGAATTCAAAGAACAATCGAAAGTCAGGAACAATTCTTGGCTTGCAAATATTCAAATACTGGCGAGTTACTTTGGAAAAAGCATTACGGTCAGTTCGATAAGAACGAAAATTGTTACACCATATCTCAATGCGCTGACGGTGGGTTTGTATTAGGTGGAAATAGATATATGGGTACTTCCAGTAATCCATATATATTGAAAATTGACTCTCAAGGAAACGAACTTTGGGAAAAGGAGTTTCAACTTTCAGATTATGACGATTATCCAATCCGTGTATTTATCGAAAAGTCGGGCGACATTTATTTAGCCGCAGGTGCTGTAGAAGCGAAATTGTCCAATCAATTTTCGCTCAGCCGTGCCTGGTTCTGTAAATTAGACGCTTTCGGAAATCAAATTTGGGAGAAAAAATTAGGGTTATCGTCCATATCCAATGGTCCTTGTTCCATACTCTCCAGAAGAAATGGGAATATTCTTTATTTGTTTTCGTCACAATTTTCAGGAGATTCACTGGGTGCCAGAATCGCTAGGATATACGAGTTGGATAAAGCGGGAAATGAAATAAAGAATATCATAGCGACTTACGATAGCAACAATAAAAACTTAGAGAGTATTCCGCTTTCAATAGACACGACCCTTGACAACGGATTTATTATAGGTGGTCATGTCACAGATTTATCACAAGACCTATGGGTCGTAAAGTTTGATAGTCACGGCTGTTATGACAGCACGTATAATTGTGTGGTAGGTATTCAAGACCCTAGACAACAACTACAAACGCTTAAAATTTTTCCCAACCCGGCCCAAGCTCAAATATCTGTTCTAGGCCATGGCAACTTTATCGTGTTTAATTCCCTTGGTCAACAAATCCCTGTTCCATCACATGTTTCTGAGAATACCACAACGTTTAATATTCAGCATCTGCCAAAGGGAATATATTTTATCCGCAGCGAAGGGGAGGATGAGGTTTATATAGGCAAGTTTGTAAAGGAGTAATCTAAAAAAATCGCACGAACTGTAGAATTAATCGAGGTTTATTGAAATGTTAAGATGTCCACCTAGCCCCTCGTTGATGATGCGCTGAAGGGTAGAAAAACGAATGTCTTTTAAATTTCTCTCGAGTTTTGAAATGTATGATTTGTTGGTTCCAGCGAGTTGTGCCAGTTGTTCTTGGGTTAGTCCCTTTTTTTCTCTTGCTTGCTGTATGAGTACACCTAACTTGAAGGTGTCGTATTCGTTTTCAAACTCTTCTCTTGTTTCGCTGCCAACCTTGCCCATTTCGCGGTCGATAAAATCTTCAAGACTTGTCAGCTTATTACTTTTTGTTTTCATAGTATTCTTTTTTTATTTGTTCCGCTTTCTCTATCTGTAGCTTCGGAGTTTTTTGAGTTTTCTTTTGAAATCCATGACCAATAACTACAAGGTTATCTTGATCAAAAAAGCAAAAGATTCTAAATATGTTATTTCCAACTTGAACCCTTATTTCGTAGAGTCCCGAGGCATTTTTAATATGTTTTAAATAGGTGTCAGGAATTTGCTCAAGTTCTGAAACTACCCTTAGCGTCCAAAGAATTTTCTTTTTTACTCTATCCGTTTGGCTTTCATAAAAACGCTCGAAATAATCTTTGTAGAAGTAAAGTTCTCGCTTCCGCTTCATCTCTCAAAGATATAAAAAAGTAGTCCAATAAGACTACATTATGGTTTGCTTGAAAATTTAGTATTTCGATTATTGTAATGACGACAATTTGATGCTTAGTGAATGTGCTTTCAATCCATCTATGGCTGGATTAAGAAATCTTCAAATTAAATCAGACCTTTGTCTGCTGATTAGGAGGCGATTGATATGAGCAAAAAAGGAAGAATATTAGTAGCAATGAGTGGCGGTATTGACAGTTCGGTAGCGGCCATGCTCTTGCATGACGAAGGATATGAAGTAGTAGGTATGACCATGAAAACATGGGATTACGCCACGAGCGGTGGTTCAAAAAAAACCACAGGATGTTGCAGTTTGGACGACATCAACGATGCAAGAAACTTAGCCGTGAGCAAGGGTTTTCCGCACATGATCCTTGACATACGCGAAGAATTTGGTGATTTTATCATTGACAATTTTGTGGAAGAGTACTTGGCTGGAAGAACGCCAAATCCATGCATCATGTGCAATACCCACATCAAATGGGATGCATTGCTGCGCAGAGCCGATCAACTCGATTGTGAGTTTATTGCTACGGGTCACTACGCCAACAGCCGAGAAGAAAATGGACGATACATCGTCTCCAAGGGACTGGACGAAAACAAGGATCAGAGCTATGTTTTGTGGGGGTTGAAGCAAGAAGCCTTGGCTCGGACGAAGTTTCCATTGGGTGGATTCACCAAGCCAGAAATTCGTCAAATGGCTTTGGATCAGGGATTCGAAGAATTGGCAAAGAAGAATGAGTCCTATGAAATCTGCTTTGTTCCCGATAACGACTACCGAGGTTTTTTGAATCGAAAAGTGGATGGCTTGGAGCAGCAGATGCTGGGAGGGAAGTTTGTGGACAGCGCGGGCAAGGTGTTGGGCGATCACAGAGGTTATCCCTATTACACCATTGGCCAGCGAAAAGGGTTGGGCATGGCCTTTGGCGAACCCATGTTTGTGACTAAAATTGATCCGATCACCAATACGGTCACGCTCGGTAGAGAAAACGAACTCAATGAGACGTCCATGTTTGTGCGCAATGTGAACATGCAGAAGTTGGAGCGAATCGAAGATGGAATGGAAGCCTTGACAAAAATCCGTTACAAGGATTCAGGCGCCATGGCAAAAGTCTATAATCAAGAAGATGGTCGATTGAAAGTCGATTTCACGCATGCAGTCAGTGCCATTGCCCCAGGGCAAAGCGCAGTGTTTTATGGTGGTAAAGACGTCATTGGAGGTGGTTTCATCGCGCGTGAGAAAGAAATTCCCATCAGTCACTCACGAAGACTCATTGACAAAAAACTAAGCACGCCTTGAGAACGGGCTTGTTATTCATAACGGTGGCAACGATCCTGATCGCAAGTTGCAAAAGAGAGCAGGCGGATGAGATCGACTTTGGTTATGATTATTTGCCATTGGTAGTTGGCCAGTCCATCGATTATCACGTGGATTCAACCGTGTATGATGATTTTACACAAGATGATACCACATATTCCTTCACGATTCGGGAGTTGGTGGCAGATACATTTACGGATGCGGCAGGCCGCTTAAACTATCGGATCGAAAGGCAAAAACAAGCTTCGGATACCAGTGAATTTGTGGTGCAGAAGTCCTTTGCTATTTATAGAAGCGCCACTAGCGCGGAAAGGCTCGAAGACAATAAAAGAACCGTGATTCTTTCTTTTCCGCTGAACCCCGGTTCTACTTGGGATGGCAATGCATTCAATACCGATGAAAAAGAAAACTTTACGGTGGCCACTGCGCACAAAGCTTTGACCATAGGTGATTTAAGGTTTGACTCGGTCGCCACCATCGAACACAACATTGATACGGCCAACTTTGTCGAAAAGAAATTTCGGGTCGAGAAATTTGCGCGTGGCATTGGCCTGATCTCCATTGAATACATGGACATCGAAACCAAATTGAATGGAGATTCAGGGCTGTATTACATCCAGCAAATCATACCGTGATCGATCAGGATTTTCCTTCTAAAGAGAGGAGAAATGCATATTCCAATGCAATTTCTTTATAGACTTCAAATCTCCCAGATGCTCCGCTATGGCCAAACTCCATGTTGGTTTTGAGCAATAGAAGATTATCATCGGTTTTCAAGTCTCTCAATTTGGCTACCCACTTGGCGGGCTCCCAATATTGCACCTGCGAATCATGCAAACCAGTCGTCACCAATAGGTTGGGATAAGCCTTCGCCTCCACGTTGTCGTAGGGCGAGTAACTTTTGATATACCAATAGTATTCCTCATCCTTTGGGTTACCCCATTCGTCAAACTCGCCTGTGGTAAGAGGGATGCTTTCATCAAGCATGGTATTGACCACATCCACAAAAGGAACGGCTGCAATCACGCCATTCCAAAGCTCCGGACGCATATTGATTACAGCTCCCATCAACAAACCACCTGCGCTGCCTCCCATGGCGTAGAAGTGTGCGGGGCTGGTATAGTTTTCTTTGATCAAATAATCCGCACAGTCGATAAAGTCGTTGAAGGTGTTTTTCTTTTTGAGCATTTTACCGTCCTCGTACCATTCGCGGCCCATCATTTGACTGCCTCGGATGTGTGCAATGGCAAAGGCAAAACCTCTGTCCAATAGACTCAATCGAGAAGGCGAGAAATAAGGATCCATGGTCGCTCCATAGGATCCGTAACCATATAAAAGCAAAGGAGTTTTGTCAGAGAATTCGGTTCCTTTTCTAAAAACCATAGATACTGGAACTTTAGCGCCATCTCTTGCGGTGACCCAGATTCGCTTGGAACTGTAGTTGGATTTGTCAAAATCGCCCAGCACTTCTTTTTCTTTCAAAACCTCTCTCTCTCTCGTCTCCATATCGTAATCGATAATGGATGGGGGAGTAGTCAAACTTTGATAGGATAAACGGAGTTTTTGGCTGTCGAAATCAGGGTTTACAGTAGTTCCTGCCGTATAAATTTCTTCGTCAAAAGCGATGTAATGCTCTTCATTCGTTTTCCAATTGATCACGCGCAATGTGCCTTGGGCATTTGATTTTTCTGATAGGACCAAGAAGTTGGTGAAAACGTCAATGTCTTCGAGCAAAACATGCTCGCGATGGGCGATAACTTCTTCCCAGTTTTCCAATTGCGGGGCGCTTTCGTTCACCCGCATCAGCCTGAAGTTGGTGGCTTCGTAATTGGTCAAGATGTAGAATTGATCGTCATAGTGGGCAATGCCATACTCGAGGTCGCGCTGACGAGGTTGCATCAACTTCCATTCGCCATTGGGTTCATCTGCTCGTAACAGACGATACTCATCCGAAACGGTTGAACTGCTATGAATCATCAACCACTTTTTCGATTTTGACTTGCCAATTCCGACATTGAAAGTGGGATCTTCTTCGTGATAAACCATCTGATCGGAGGCGGGATCGGTTCCAATCGTATGCTTGAAAATTTTGTAAGAGCGCAACGTGGTTTCTTCCTTTCGGGTATAGAAAATGGTCTTGTTGTCGTTCGCCCAAACGAAGTTTCCGGAAGTACCTTCGATCACATCTTCTAAGTATTCACCCGAATCGATGTGTTTGATTTTGATGTTATATACTCTACGACTCAATGTATCCTCGGCATATGCGATCAGTTCCTTATTGAAGCTGATTCCAAATCCACCGATTTGGTGATAGCTATACCCTTCGGCCAGTTTATTTCCATCGAGCAAAATCACTTCTTCTGCCTCTAATGAACCTTCTTTTCGGCAATAAATCGGATATTCTTTCCCCTCCTCATAGCGAGTGTAGTAGTAATATCCTTCCATCAGATATGGAACCGATTCGTCTGTTTGCTTTACTCTGCCCTTCAGCTCTTGAAATAATTCCTCTTGCAGCCCCTCCGTTGATTTTAACTGTTCGTCAGTGTAGGCATTCTCCTCTTCCAGGTATTTGATGATTTCTGGGTCCTTTCTATCCATATCGCGCAACCAGTAGTAATTATCAATCATGGTGTCACCGTGGATTAATGTCTGGTGAGGCACTTTTTTCGCGATTGGAAAGGAAGATTTTGTCATCGTAGTTTGATCTTTTTGTTCGGTGCAACCGTAAGTTGCCATGAAAATGAAGAGCAGGTAAAAAAGCGCGAATCTACTTTTTCGCAGCCATAGGTTGGGAGAATTCCGCATGGTCTAATCGATTTTTAGGAATCGTTGGGTGTGTGTTTCTGAGCCAGATCTGAACTGGATGAAGTACAACCCTTCAGGTATATCTGAAATATTCAATGCCAGTTTTGCTCCAATCACCTCTTGTTTCATAATCGTTTTGCCCAGCGCATCCATGATAATAATATCAAAGTCGCTATAGTCGCTTTGAATGTTCAATTGATTCTTGGCTGGATTCGGAGAAACGCTCCATTGTGCCTTCTGATCCAAAGTTCCAATTCCTGCTGGTTTGATGGTCACTTCGATGGTATCCGAAGATTGACACCCGTTAGAATCGGTGGCTGTTACCGAATAACTTCCAGAAGTATTGACGGTGATGCTTTGCCCTGTTTCAGAGGTGCTCCATTCATAAAACGTGAAGCCAGCCGGGGCATCGATGGTGTAGCTCCCTGTTCCTGTTCCGCTATTAGGCAGCTCTACCTGAATGGGGTCAACGTAGGTGATTTCGATGGTGTCGCGTCCTTCACAGCCTGCGTTATTGGTGACGGTCAGGCTATACGTTCCTCCCGTTGATACAATCTTGATGGCACCCGTTTCACCGCTTGACCATGAATAGGAAGTGGCCGGGCCATTGGTGACTTGAGCGGTCAATCCAAAGGTAGCATCGCCACACACATTGGTATCTGGCCCCAAATTCGGAATGGGATCGGGTCCAACAGAGTTGACCGTGGCAGTGGCGGTGCCTTCACAACCGTTGCCATCTGTGATAGTGACTTGATAGGAACCCGTACCGAGTCCGCTGACCGTTGCGGTAGTGGAATTGTTTTGATTGTTCCATACGTAGGTGTATCCACTCAATGAACCACCTGAAGGGCTAACTGTAGCTGAGCCATCGCTGATCAATGCACAACTCGCATCAGTTACTGAAATCGTACCCGAAACTTCATCCGGCTGATCCAAAAAGAATGAATCGATAGATACGCATGAATTATCATCAGTAATGGTGAATGTGTGATAACCAGATGCAAGGCCAGTTGAAGCACTATCGATGCTGCCATTTGCCCATGCATAATCATAAGGAGATTCTCCGCCAGAAACATGAACGATGATGCTTCCATCGGAATCGTCAAAACAAGTAGGTTCAGTATCCTCAAAAGTGAAGGTATGTGGTCCGTTGGCGGATAGTCCCAATATGTTTTCTGAAGGAAGTGAATCTTGCCATGTTACCACTTCTGACGAGTAGTTCACCGAGCTGAATCCTTGGTTGTTCCAGGTGTATTCATACCCATCTTCTCTTACAGCCATTGCAACGAAACAATCGTTTCCAGATCCTAAAAATGAGTTGCCACCATAGAAGTAAGATGTTTCATAACTCGCGTTTCCAATCGGGAAAACACCCCAATAATGTGTAGTATCAAATTCAATAATTGGCGATGGTGCAGAAGTGTTGTAAGGGATGGAATCCACCCGATACACGTGTGCACCTTGAGTCGTGCCGTTCAAATGCTCATAGTTGATGGAGTCGCCCGCGCTGCTCGAAATGCCAATGTTGAATGTAGTGGCGTAAATATATTTGCTCACATCGCCTACGGGAGCTCCTGAGTATTCCCAAGAAGGACTTCCACTAAGGCTGCCATCGTTTCCATTTCCACTGGCATCATCTGCTGAAGAACCCGTTCCTTCATCCATGGGCCAATATCCAACTAGGTTGGCGTAATTAGGATGCGATGCATTCAATTTCTTGCACATCCACTCTCGGATCGTAGTTTGTGATAGTGCGGTATTGAAGACACTAGGTTCGTCAATAAAACCATCCAAAATTCTGCTATTCGCATAATTCCGACCAATTTCAAAAGTGGAGTTCGAGGTGAAGTTTCCCGTTTGACTGTTGCTCACATCTAAAATACCGTTGATGTATAGCTTCATGGAAGTACCATCATAGGTCGCTGCTACATGGTTCCACCGATCTGGCAATAAAGTCATGTTCCCATTAAGTTTAACGTGTACTGAGCCAAATAATAAAATGAACTGTGCCTTGTTTGGGTCTAGGTTTCCATCACCAAATCGTATGGCGGCATGGCTACCTGTTTGTTCAGTTCCAATGACTGATGTAATATAGGGTGAGGCACTTTTAAATGCATCTACATAAATCCATGTTTGCAGTGTGATTTGATTACCGCTTAAGTTGACCGTGCCACAATCCACATAGCTGCTGCTACCGTTCAATTCGAGCATATAGCCACTTCCAGGTTGGGCGCTTAAGTTGCTCGTAATTAGGAGAATGAGGGTGGTCAAGATTGTAGTTAATTTCATAGTAATAGAATATAATGTGAAGATAGATTTTATCTACATTACTCGATTCTACATATTATTGAAAGTCTAAACCGAACCCAATGAAATTCTTTATTGATACAGCGAATATTCATGAAATCAAAGAGGCCCATGAACTTGGAATATTGGATGGAGTGACCACCAATCCATCCCTGATGGCCAAAGAAAACATTACTGGTTATGACGCCATCCGACAGCACTACATCGATATTTGCAATATTGTAGATGGTGATGTAAGTGCGGAAGTTATTGCCACGGATTTTGCGGGCATGGTAAAGGAAGGTGAAGAACTGGCTAGCTTGCACCAAAACATCGTGGTGAAAGTGCCGATGATCAAAGATGGTGTAAAGGCCATCCGATATTTTACCGATCACGGAATTCGGATCAACTGTACGTTGATATTTTCACCCGGTCAGGCGCTTCTAGCCGCCAAAGCAGGTGCGACTTATGTCAGTCCTTTTCTTGGAAGATTGGATGACATCAGCAGTGATAGCCTTCGATTGATTGATGATATCCGAATCATCTATGACAATTATGGCTACGATACTCAAATCTTAGCGGCATCCATACGTCATCCGATGCACATCATCGAATGCGCGAAACTTGGAGCAGATGTAGCCACTTGTCCGCTTAAACCCATTTTGCAATTGCTTGATCACCCATTGACGGACAATGGACTAGAGAAGTTTCTGGCAGATTACGCGAAGGGCAACAAATAAGAATTATGCTTAAATCACTGCGAGACAGATTTGCACAGTTTGGTCCAGGACTTTTGTATGCCGGAGCTGCAGTTGGAGTTTCACATTTAGTGCAAAGCACGCGTGCCGGAGCCGAGTTTGGATTTCAATTGTTGGTAGTCGTGCTTTTAATCAATGTGGTCAAGTTCCCAGTCTTTGAATCGGGACCGCGTTATGCGGCAGCGACTGGGATTTCGCTCTTAGAGGGCTATAAGAAAATCGGATCTTGGGCAGTTTGGGTGTATATGGCGTTAAGCGCCTCTACCATGTTTATAATAATGGGAGCGATTTCCATAGTTACCTCAGGATTGTTTATTCAATTGAGCGGCATTCAATTGGATTCAAGAGTAGGAGCGGTATTCCTGCTGTTCATATCAGTGTTAATACTTGGGTTTGGTAAATATTCTACCCTAGATCGGTTTATGAAATTCATTATTATTCTATTGACCATTTCCACTTTTATTGCGCTGCTCTTTGCCTATCTTCAGCCCTCTTTGCAGTTGCCAGAATTTGAAACGGAATTCACACTTTCGGATAAAACCCACGTATTGTTCTTAGTCGCTTTAATCGGTTGGATGCCTGCTCCCATTGATATAAGCATCTGGCATTCCGTCTGGTCCTCGTCTAAAAACAAGGACATGGGTAAGCGTGTGAGCTTGAAGACTGCCCTGCAAGATTTTCACGTGGGATACTGGGGGACAACCATTTTGGCCATAGCATTTCTCAGTTTGGGTTCCTTGGTGCTTTACTCTACGGGTGAGTCGCTAGCGGATAACAGTGTCGAGTTTTCGGGTCAGCTGGTTGGTATGTACACCTCAAATATTGGACAATGGGCATTTCCATTCATCGCACTGGCTGCATTTACGACTATGTTTAGTACGATGCTGACTTGCTTAGACGCATTTCCAAGAACTCTTAGGAAATCTACCAAGTTGATTTCAGTTCAATTGGCTGAGAAACACCACCACCAAAGGCTTTATTGGATCTGGATCATACTTACAGCTGTTGGCACGAGCATTCTTTTACTCTATTTTTTGAGCAGCATGCGAGCAATGGTTGATCTTGCTACGACCATTTCGTTTGTGGTTGCACCAGTATTGGCGATATTGAATTTTGTGGCAATGAATGACAAATCGATCGACTCGGTCGCTCGGCAACCCAAATGGTTGAAGACATTCAATATTTTTTCCATAGCACTACTATTGATCTTTAGCATCTGGTTTTTGATCTATTAATCGCGTTTTATCTTTATCGCTTATTTAGCCTCAATGAAGTACATCTATCTTATCACACTGCTATTACCCATGCAGATGTTTGCACAAAACGGGTTCAAAGTCGAACAAAGAACCATCACCAAATCGTGGATTCTAGAACCCGCTAAGTTCAATGACGACTTTGAAGTTACGATCAATCATCTCGAAGCTCCTTTTCCGAGTGGCAGTGGCGAAAAGGCATTTCTAGAAAAGCAGAAAGCCAAGTCTGCAGAGATGTTCCCGAGAAATGTAGCGGCAAGAGGGGGTAATGGCTCTCGCAGCACAGGTGATTCATTGAGCATCGTAGATAGTTTTGCTGTTAACTTTTTCTTGAATGGAAATAAGATGATTGGTGGTACGCCTAACGACAATGCCATGGCCATCTCAAATGATGGGAAATTGATTGCTTCGTGGAATAGTCAATTGTGGGGTTATGATTTGGAACAGGACACCTTTCTATTTAAATCAAACAATCCACATCCCAGTTTCGGGGCGTTTTTAGCCGGATACATGGATGGCGATGTTGGTATGCAATCAAGTTCATTTGATCCTAAATTATACTATGACCCTGTCAGGGATCGGTTTGTTTTTCTTTTTCTAACCGTTAATCGGGCGACCAACCCCTACACCAATAGTTCCACCATAATGGCCTTCTCAAGTTCAAATAACCCGAGCGATCCGTGGTATGCATACGCCATTGATGGTCACCCATTTGATGATGGAACTTGGGCCGATTATCCGCAAATCGCATTGAATAGTCACTCCTTATACTTTACAATTAATCAACTTTCTGGCAACGATTGGGTTGTAGATTTTGAATATACCGTCATATGGCAAATGGATTTGGACGCGGCATTTTCGGGTGCAGCTGAACTTCCGGCAAGAGTAATTGCAAATGACGCCCACGACAACTTAGATCGTAGATATATGCGGCCAGTTAAAAGGGCTGGTGGACCATGGGGTGATGATATTTATTTGATATCCAATAGACCGCGAAGCATCCAAAGTGATTCTTTTTGGCTGTGGCATTTGGAAGGAAGGATTGATGACGGGTTTGTACCTACTTCGACTTTGTTAATTTCTGATGTGGACTATGGCCTACCTCCTTACGCCAAGCAAGCCAACAATCATAGTTTTTGGACCAATGATGCTCGTCCACTGGGTGCGGTGCAAATTGGCTCTGAAATTCAATTTGTGGGTAATTCCATCAATCATGAAAATGGGTTGGCAGGAATTTATCATGGAATAATTGAAAATGTGAATGAACCGACACTGCAAGGACACATTATTTCAGATGATGTGTTGGAGTTTGGTTTCGCCAAT